>Ga0209166_10003966_pt1 | contig 10511 bp, 7 predicted proteins | sample Coa_R1_3_FD_187151 | JGI IMG/M metagenome (GOLD analysis project Ga0209166, IMG submission 187151) | Surface soil microbial communities from Centralia Pennsylvania, which are recovering from an underground coalmine fire - Coalmine... | ecosystem: Environmental > Terrestrial > Soil > Unclassified... | reverse complement strand
CTCCGGCGCAGCCGCCTCCGGCCCCGCCGCCGGCCGGAGGCGGGATCAACCTTCCTCCACGCTGACCGGCGGTAGCCGATGCGAGACTAGGCCGGTGTCCGGCTGCCGCATCGCCGTCGTGATCCCCTGCTTCAACGACGGCGCCACGCTGCGCGAGACGCTCGCGTCGATCGACGAACCGGAGCCGATCGAGCTGGTGGTCGTGAACGACGGCTCGGACGATCCCGAGACGCTGTCCGCGCTCGCCGAGCTGGAGGCGAACGGCGTGCGGGTCGTGCACCAGGAGAACCGCGGACTGTCGGCGGCGCGCATGGCCGGCGTCGCAACGACCTCGGCTGCGTACGTGTCGGCGCTCGACGCGGACGACCTCGAGGCGCCGGGCGCGCTGACGGCTCTGGCCGACGCGCTGGACGCGGACCCAAGCGCGTCGGTGGCCTGGGGAGACGTCCAGAACTTCGGCGACAACGCGGTCATGCGACGGCTCGGCAAGACGCTCGACCCGTGGCTGATCACGTACGTGAACGAGCTGCCGGCCGACGCGATGGTTCGCCGCGCGGCGCTCGTCGAGGCAGGCGGCTGGGAGCTGAAAGGCGGCTACGAGGACTGGGACCTGTGGATGGCGCTGGCCGACCGCGGCGTGCGGGGGATCCACGTCCCGGTCGTCACCGGCTGGTACCGGGTGCGCACGTCACGGATGCTCGGCGAGACGCAGAAGCGGCACGGCGCGCAGCTCGACCTGCTCCGCGAGCGCCATCCGCGCCTCTTCGCCGAGCGGGCCGCGAACCGGCGGCGCTCTCCGGCCCCGCTTCGCTGCAAGCTCCTGTTCCCGCTGATCGACGGGCTGCCGGTCGCCGACTACACGAAGCAGCGCCTGTTCAGGCTCGTCAACCGGCCGGGGGCAGCGCTCCGGGCTCGGCGTCGAGGCCCGTGAGCCGGCAGAAGAACGGGAGCGGGTCGCGCGCCGAGAAGATGCCGTGGACGGTACGCGGCCGAGGGAGGCAGGCCTTGAGCGCGTCGGCACGGCGCCCCGCGCGGAAGGCGTGGACGATCGCCCGCACGTCGCGCTGCTCCGACCTGTAGCGGACGCCGACCCGGTAGGAGCCGATCTTCGGGGTGCGTCCGAGCAGGAGGTCGACCCAGATCGCCGGCAGGTTCAGCCCCGAGCGGACAGCCAGGGCGAGCGACCCGTAGAAGCGCGTGTTCAGGTCGATGACGTAGTCGCCGTCCGGACGGCGGATGAACTGCAGCTCGAAGATGCCGTTCCAGCCCACGGCACGGAGCAGCGCCTCGATTCGCTCTTCCAGCTCGCGATCGGGCGGGACGGTCTCCGCGTAGGAAGAGACGCCGATCGTCGGCGGCCAGATCCTGCGCGCCACCTGGTGCTCGACGCAGAGGAGCTTCCCGTCCCAGAAGACGCCGCACGCCGCCGAGAGGGCGCCGTCGAGAAACGGCTGGACGAGCAGGGCGTCGCCCGGCATCCACTCGAGCGCGGCGCGCAGCTCCGCAGCCGTGTCGATCTTCCGCACCCAGCCCAGCCGCACGGTGTCGTCGACGCGAACCGAGCTCGTCACCGGCTTGACCACGGCGGGGTAGGAGATCCCGTCCACGTCTGCTCGCGCGACCGTTCGCGTCTCGGGGACCTTGAGCCCGGCCGCGGCGGAGAGCTCGGCGAGCAGCTTCTTGTCGACCGCCCGCTCGACGATCTCGCGCGGAGGCACTCCGAGGACGACGCCGTCCGGGAAGTCTCCCTGGCGTCCGGCGAGCACCGTCAGCGAGGTCTCCGTCCCCGGGAGAACGGCGGCGACGTGCAGTCGGTCCGCAGCCTGCGCCAACGCGCTGACGAAGCCTTCCGGATCGGGCCCGGCGTCGGGGACCGGCACCGTTCCGGCCGTCGCGCGTGAGCGGGCGGCGAACGCGCTCGGAACGCTCATCGCGAGCCACGGCTCGTACCCGCCCTTCCGGAGAGCCCGCACCGCCGCCAGGACGGCCGTGAAGTCGTCGTCCGGGACGAGCACGCGCACCGGCCTAGGATACGAGCGCATGGTGATCGACCCCCGGCTCGCGGAGGAGTGGGACGCGCTCGCCGACCGGGTCGGAGCGCCTCCGTGGGCGAGACCCGGCTGGGTCGACGCGTGGTGGCGCGCGTTCGGGAGCGGCGAGCTGGACGTGCTGACAGTCGACTCGAGCGACGGCCGGCTCGCCGGGGTCCTTCCCGTCGCCCGCCGGCTCGGGCGCGTCTCGGCGCTCGTGAACTGGCACAGCCCGGAGGCGCCGCTCGTGGCCGACGGGGACGAATCGGCTGCGGCGCTTCCCGCAAAGCTCTTCGCCGGCCGGCCGCGGAGCGCGATGCTCAGGTACCTGCCGGAGTCGGCGCTCGGCGCTGTTCGCGCGGCTGCCCTCGACTCGCGCTACCGGCTGATCGAACGCGTCGGCGAGCGCTCGCCGTACGTCGAGATCTCCGGCTCGTTCGAGGACCACCTCGCCGGCCTCGACCGCCACCACGTCAAGGAGACGCTCCGGCGGCGGCGGCGCCTCGAGGGCGAGGGCTCGGTCGAGTTCTCGGTCGAGGACGGGCGCGAGCGCCTGGACGAGCTGCTCGCGGAGGGGCTGCCGGTCGAGGCGTCGGGCTGGAAACGCGAGAGCGGGACCGCGATCGACTCGCAGCCCGCAACGCTCGGGTTCTACACCGAGATCGCGCGCTGGGCGGCCGAGCGAGGCATCCTGCGGCTCGCTTTCCTGCGGCTCGACGGCCGGGCGATCGCGTTCGAGCTCGCGCTCGAGGCGGACGGCGTGTACGCGATCCTCAAGGGCGGCTTCGACGTCGAGCTGCGGAAGTTCGGGCCGGGCGGGCTCATCACCCACGACGAGCTGCAGCGCGCCTTCGAGCTCGGCCTCCGGCGCTACGAGTTCCTCGGCACGGCCGAGCCGTACAAGACGGTCTGGACTCCGGCCGTCCACGAACGCCGTGTCCTCCAAGCCTTCGCACCGACTCCGGCGGGCCTGGCCGAGCGGGCCGCGTACGCCTACGGCCGTCCGCTCGCAAAACGCCTGCTCAGACGCTGATTTGCCCGATCAGTGCCTGTCACCGGTACGAACGAGTGCCAGTCAAGTGTCAGTCACTGGTACGGATCAGGGTCTGACACGTGCCAGACCCTGATCTGGGCGCCCGAGACGTGGCTCTGGGAGCCGGGGATCGGTTAGGGCTTGGCCGGCGGGGACGTGGTGCCGCCGGGCTTGAGCCGCGGGCGGAAGACGTAGTTCGCGGGGACCTGGCCCGGGTTGTCGATCTGGGTGTTCAGGGCGGCGATCGCGGTCTTCGCGATCACGTCGATGGGCTGCTCGATCGTCGTCAGCGCCGGCTGGGTCCACTCGGTCGCCTCGATGCCGTCGAACCCGACGACCGAGAGATCCTCCGGCACCCGCAGCCCGAGCGCCGCTGCTTCCTGCAGGACGCCGATCGCCATTAGGTCGTTCGAGCACATCACGCCGGTCGGCGGTTCGCCCGGATGCGCCTCGAACAGCTCGCGAAACACGCGCCGTCCGCCCTCGACGGTGAACGCCCCGTGGGCGACATACCCGTTCGGCTCGACGCCGGCCGCCCGCATCGCGTCCTCGCGGCCGATCATCTTCTCGCGCGTCGGCAGCGCGTAGGCGTCGCCCGCGACGAAGCCGACCCGACGGTGCCCCAGCTCGAGCAGGTGCTCGGTGGCGATGCGCCCGGCCGCGCGCTCGTCGACGCCGACCGCCGGCACCTCGAGCGACTCGGACGCGCCGTTCACGAAAACGAGCCGCGCGCCACGCTCGATGAGCTGCCCGTAGTGGTCGTGCTCGCTGCGCACGTCGGTGACCTCGGCGCAGATGAAGATCATCCCGTCCACCCGCCGCTCGAGGAGCATATGGACGTAGTCGACCTCGCGCAGCGCAGAGCCCGCCGTGTTGCAGAGGATGGTCGCGAAACCCTCGTTGGTCGCGTGGGTCTCCATCGCCTGCGCGAGCGCGGCGAAGACGGGGTTGGCGAACTCCGGGAGCAGCAGGCCGATCGCGCCCGTCGCCTCGGGCCGCGTCTGCGGCACGTAGAGCAACTCGCGCATCGCCCGCTCGACGCGGTCGCGCGTGTCCGGCCGCACGGAGTCCATCCCGTGGACGACCCGCCACGTCGTGGCGACGCTGACCCCGGCGCGCTCGGCTACGTCTCTCAGGCTCGACATTTCACCGTCCAGGAAAGTGTCTCAGAAACCCCGGCTGAGGATAGTAACGCTCCTTTCGGCCCAGCGCCAGCATAAACGTCGAAAGACTGCGGAGAACCCGCTTGACGACCGTGTCCAAACCGATTACTCTCCACCCGCTCTGTTTCAAGTTGGTGAAACACGTTTCGTCGGCGCCAAGGCGCCAAACAAGGAGGCAAGCACATGGTGAGTACTCGCAAGCTCCGGCTGGCGGGCATTCTGGTCGTCTTGGCGCTCGTCGGAGTCCTGGCCACTACCGCGGCTGCGAAGACGACGAGGACGCACGGGACGACCATCACGGTCTGGGTCGACAGCCCGCAGAAGCCGGCTATCGACGCTTCCGCCGCGGCGTGGAGCGCGGGCAAGGGCATCACGGTCAACGTGCTCGTGCACGCGTTCGGCGGTATCCGGGACGACCTCAAGACGGTCAGCCCCGACAACGCGCCCGACATCATCATCGGCCCGCACGACTGGGTTGGCGACCTCGCCACCAACGGTCTGATCGAGCCGCTCTATCCGAAGAAGGCCACCCTGTCGCAGTTCCCGTCGTACGCGCTCAACGCGTTCTCGTACGGGACTGCGGTGAAGAAGCTGTACGGCGCGCCCTACGGCCTCGAGAACGTCGGCCTCGTCGTCAACACGGGCCTCGCGAAGGTCCCGACGACGTTCGCACAGCTCGAGAAGGAGGCTCTCGCCTTCAAGCACAAGGCCGCCGGCAACATCGCCATCGCCGTGCCACAGGGCTCGGGCGGGGACGCGTACCACATGTACCCGTTCTTCTCCGGCCTCGGCGGCTACGTCTTCGGCACGAACAAGATCGGCAACCTCGACCCGTCGAACATCGGCGTCGCGAACGCGAACTTCATCAAGAACGCCGGCCTGATCGACAAGTGGAACAAGGAAGGCCTGATCAACTCGAAGGTCGACTACAACACGGCCAAGAACGCCTGGCTGAAGGGTCAGGCCGCGTTCTGGATCACCGGCCCGTGGGAGTCGGACACGCTCAAGTCGAGCGGTAAGCACTTCAAGATCATCCAGATGCCGAAGATCGTGTACCAGTCGGTGCCGTTCCTCGGCGTCCAGGGCATGATGGTCACGAAGTACGCGGCCGCGCACGGCGTGGACAGCCTGGCCAAGGACTTCGTGTCGAACTACATGATGCAGCCGTCCGCGCAGCTGTCCCTCGCGAACGCGAACGGCCGCGCACCGGCGAACCTGGTCGCCGCCAAGAAGTACAGCGACCCGGTCCTCAGCGCATTCGGCAAGGCAGGTGTGGGCGGCGTCCCGATGCCGAACATCCCGCAGATGGGTGCCGTCTGGTCGGAGCTCGGCGGCGCGTGGGTGAAGGCGACGAAGGGCACCGGAGCGGTTCCGGCGAAGACCGCCTTCCGCACCGCGGCGCGCAACATCGCCAACAAGATCGGCTAGCTCGTTCCACCAACAGTGGGGGCGTCCGGACCGGGCGCCCCCACTCGCTTCTCCGACCTGACCCCTCGACCCGATCGGACTGAGCGATGAGCACGAAGGCCGCCTCGACACACGCGCCTGTGACCCCAGTCTTCAAGGAGTCCGTCCTGGCGAAACTGATCGCGGCCTTCTCCGGTACGCCCGGCATCGTCCTCAAGATCGTGCTGCTCTCGGTCGCGAACGCGATCGGCATCTGGGCGATCGTCGTTCTCGGGACGAAGCACGACTGGATCGCAGCCGCGGTCGTCGTCGGCGTGACCGTCGCGATCGACCTCCTCTACTTCGCGCGCCGCGCTGTCCCCGCCAAGTTCCTGATCCCCGGCACGTTCTTCCTGATCGCGTTCCAGGTGATTCCGGTGGCGTACACGATCGACGTCGCCTTCACGAACTACTCGACCGGGCACATCCTCAGCAAGTCGGACGCGATCGCCCAGATCAAGCAGGTGACGCTGACCCAGACGGGAAACGGCAGGACGTTCACGATGGCGGTCGCGAAGGACTCCGGCGGCCACCTCGTCCTGCTCCTGTCCGACGACCAGACCAAGCAGACGTACGTCGGGACGAGCAAGAGCCTGACGCCCGTCCCGAAGAGCACGTTCACGCGCGCCTCCGACGGGTCGATCACCGGCGCGAAGGGCTACAGAGTCCTGAACGCGGCGCAGGTCTCGACCGTCGCGATCGCGACTCAGCTCCAGAACCTGATCGTGCCTGCGGGCGGCGACAGAGGCATCCGCGCCGAAGGGCTCGACACCGCCGCCGAGCTCCAGCCGACGCTGCGCTACGACGCGAAGCACGACCAGTTCATCCGGCTCAGCAACCACGCCGTGTTCCACGACAACGGCCAGGGGACATTCGTCAACGGCACCGGCAAGACGCAGGAGCAGTTGCTGCCGGGATGGAAGGCCGACGTCGGCTTCCTGAACTTCTCACGGATGATCCACAACCCGCTCGTGCGGGCCCCGTTCATCCGGGTGTTCGTCTGGACGTTCATCTTCGCCGGGCTGACGGTCTTCCTGTCGTTCTCGATCGGGCTCTTCCTCGCGATCGCGCTCAACAAGCCCGGGATGCGCGGCCGGTGGGTCTACCGCTCGGCGATCATCCTCCCCTACGCGATCCCGGGCTTCCTGTCGCTGCTCGTCTGGCACGGCCTGCTGAACGACGACTTCGGCGTCGTCAACAGCCTGCTCGGCCACATCGGGCTGCACGCGCCGTGGCTGTTCGACCCGAACTGGGCTCGCGTCTCGGTGATCCTCGTCAGCGTCTGGCTGACGACCCCCTACTTCTTCCTGATCTCGCTGGGCGCGCTGCAGTCGATCCCGGCCGAGTTGATCGAAGCGGCCCGTGTCGACGGTGCCGCGGCCTGGCAGTCGTTCCGGAAGGTGACGCTCCCGCTCCTGCTCGTCGCGGTCGCGCCGCTGATGATCGCGTCGTTCGCCTTCAACTTCAACAACTTCGGGAACATCTACCTGCTCACGGGCGGCGGCCCCGCGCTCAACGACAACGGGATCGCGGGCGCCACGGACATCCTGATCAGCTACACGTACAAGATCGCGTTCGCGGCCGGGCTGGGACAGGATTACGGCCTGGCGAGCGCGTTCTCGATCGTGATCTTCTTCCTCGTGGCGACGATCTCGGCCGTGAGCTTCTGGCGGACCAAGTCGCTGGAGAACCTGGCGTGAGCACGGCAGAGCACGCAGCCGAAGTCCCGGCCCAGCGCGCAGCGGCCCGGCGGGGACCGCGCCTGAAGAACTTCGGCGACATGTGGTGGCGCCACCTCGTCGGCATCGTCGCCTCCGTCATCGCGCTTTTCCCGGTCGTGTACGTGATCTCGGCCGCGTTCAACGGCGACTCGACGCTGTCGAGCGCGAGCGTCATCCCGCATTCGTTCACGTGGAGCAACTTCAGCACCCTGTTCTCGTCCCAGAAGCACTTCGCGAGCGCTTCGGACTATCCCTACTGGTACATGAACACGGTCGTCGTCTCCGCCTCGACGGCGCTGCTCACGGTCGTGCTCGGCGCATTGGCCGCCTACGCGTTCAGCCGCTTCAGGTTCAAGGGCCGGAGGATCGGGATGCTGTCGCTGCTGCTGATCCAGATGTTCCCGCAGCTCCTGGCCGTGGTCGCCATCTACTTGATCGTCCACAGCGTCGGGGGCATCTTCCACGTGATCGGACTGAACACGATCACGGCGCTGATCGTCGTCTACCTCGGCGGTGTGATGGGCGTGAACACGTGGCTGCTGAAGGGGTTCTTCGACACGATCCCGGCCGAGCTCGACGAGTCGGCGCGCGTCGACGGCGCCACGCCGGGCCAGGTGTTCTGGGGCGTCGTCTTCCCACTCGCCGCTCCCGTCCTCGCCGTGATCGCAATGCTCTCCTTCATCGGGACGCTCAACGAGTTCGTGATCGCGAGCGTCATCCTCCAGACCTCGAGGCACCAGACGCTGGCGGTCGGGCTCTACAACTTCATCAACGGCCAGTACGCGCAGTTCTGGGGGCCGTTCTCGGCGGGCGTGCTGCTGGCCGCGATTCCGGTCGTGATCCTGTTCCTCTCGCTGCAGAAGTTCATCGTCCAGGGCCTGACCCAGGGCGCGGTCAAGGGATGACGCTGGCGCCCGAGACAGGGACAGCGACGTTGCTCGCCGAGCCTCATCACGACGGCTCCGACCGGTACATGCTCCAGCGGCCGGCGGAGATCGGCGACGACGCGGTCGTACGTCTGCGCGTCCCTCGTGGCACAGCCGTCGACTCGGTCGCGCTTCGCTGCGTCGTCAACGGCGACCCGCTCGGCGTGCCCGCGGTGATCGACGAGGAGACCGAGACGGACACGTGGTGGCGGGCGACCGTGCCCGCCCTCAACCCCGAGGTCCGCTACCGGTTCCTGCTCTCGGGCGGGGAGCTCGGCTACGCCTGGCTCAACGGCGCCGGCCTCGCCCGCGGCGACGTGCCCGATGCCGACGACTTCGTCGTCTCCGTGGACCCCGGTGGCCCCGCCTGGCACCTCGAGTCCGTCGTGTACGAGATCTTCCCCGACCGCTTTGCCTCCAGCGACCTCGGGGTCGGACCGCCCGGGTGGGCCGTCCCGCGTCCATGGGACGGCCCACCCCACGGGCGGGGCCCGACGACGTCGTTCGAGTGGTTCGGCGGGGATCTCCCCGGGATCGAGGCGCACCTCGACCACGTCGAGCAGCTCGGCGCCGGTGCGATCTATATGACGCCGATCTTCCCGGCGGGCAGCACGCACCGCTACGACGCATCCTCCTTCGACCGGGTCGATCCGCTGCTCGGCGGCGACGAGGCGCTCGCGTCGCTCGTCGCGGCGGCCCACGCTCGCGGCATCCGCGTGCTCGGCGACATCACCCCGAACCACTGCGGCCTGCACCATCCGTGGTTCCAGCGGGCGCTCGCCGACCCGGACGCGCCGGAGCGCGAGTTCTTCTTCTTCGACGAGGGCCTGAAGAACGGCTACGAGAGCTGGTACGGAGTGCCCGTCCTGCCCAAGCTGAACTGGGGCTCGCCCGAGCTGCGCGAACGGATGCTCGCCGTGACCCGCAAGTGGCTGGACGCTCCTTACGCGCTCGACGGCTGGCGCGTCGACGTGGCCAACATGGCCGGCCGCTTCCGGGACGTCGACCTGAACCAGTCGGTGGCCCGCGGGCTCCGCGAGGCCGCAGGCGAGAAGCTGCTGGTGGCGGAGCACGGCCACGACTACCGGCCCGACCTGCGCGCGGGCGGCTGGCACGGCGCGATGAACTACGCCGGCTTCTTGCGACCCGTCTGGACCTGGCTCCGCCGGCCCGACCTCCCGCAGGAGCTTCGGGAGGCGTTCTGGGGGATTCCCGCCGGCCTGCCGCGGCTCGACGGCCGGCAGACCGTCGCCACCATGCGCGCGTACCGCTCCGGGATCTCGTGGAGCTCGGTGCTGCACTCCTGGACGCTCCTCGACAGCCACGACGTCGCCCGCTTCCGCTCCGTCAGCGGCACCCGCGAGCGTCACGTCGTCGGAATCGGCCTGCAGATGACGACGCCGGGTGTACCGATGGTGTTCGCGGGCGACGAGATCGGGCTCGAGGGCGACTGGGGCGAGGACGCGCGCCGGACGATGCCGTGGTCACGCCCGGACACGTGGGACACCGTCCTTCTGGCCGAGTACAAGCGGCTGATCGCGCTGCGGCGCTCGAGCGACGCGCTCGCCCGGGGCGGCATCCGCTACGCACACGTCTCCGAGGACGCGATCGCGTACCTGCGTGAGACCGATTCGGAGCGGATCCTCTGCCAGGCTTCGAGAGACCGGCACGAACCTCTCCGGCTGCCCCTCGCCGCGCTGGGCTGCCGTGAGCTCGAGACGCTGTACGGCTCGGACGCGACGGTGGAAGGCGGCGACGTCGTCCTCCCCGCGGCCGGCGCTACCTTCAACGCCTGGAGGCTGATCGATGGCTGACGTGGTCTTCAACGAGGTCGACAAGATCTATCCCAACGGCGTCCAGGCCGTGTTCGACCTCTCGCTGGACGTCCAGGACGGGGAGTTCCTCGTCCTCGTCGGCCCGTCCGGGTGCGGCAAGACCACGGCGCTCCGCATGGTCGCCGGGCTCGAGGACATCTCGGACGGCACCGTCTCGATCGGCGGCAGGGTCGTCAACGACCTGACGCCGAAGGAACGGGACATCGCCATGGTGTTCCAGAACTACGCCCTCTACCCCCACCTGAACGTGGCGGAGAACATCGCGTTCGGCCTCCGGCTCCGGAAGACGCCGAAGGCCGTCATCCACGAGCGCGTGGCGTGGGCCGCGAAGCTGCTCGACCTGACGCCGTACCTCGA
>Ga0209166_10003964_pt1 | contig 10517 bp, 7 predicted proteins | sample Coa_R1_3_FD_187151 | JGI IMG/M metagenome (GOLD analysis project Ga0209166, IMG submission 187151) | Surface soil microbial communities from Centralia Pennsylvania, which are recovering from an underground coalmine fire - Coalmine... | ecosystem: Environmental > Terrestrial > Soil > Unclassified... | reverse complement strand
CGCCCTCAAGTCTCCAGTGTCCTATTACCTGGCACTGCTGAAGGACTATGATGCCTTCCAGAACGGGAAAGTCAAAACCCTGATCGGCGATAGCATCGTCACTCCTGATGACAACACCATCGCGCTGACGATCAGCAAACCTGCCGCCTACTTCTTACAGGCGCTGACCTACCCCATCTCCTACGCGGTAGAGCAGTCATTAATCGTCAAGTATGCTGACAAGTGGACTGATCACCTGAACGAGGGTGGCGGCGATGGTCCCTATAAGGCTTCCAGCTATGTCCATACGCAGGGTCTAGATGTGGTTCCCAACGCCAACTACTATGGAGCCAAACCACAACTGCAAAAGATCCAGTTCCTGATCTCTGGCGATACCGCTACCGAGACCAAATCCTATCTGAGCGGTCAGTTAGACTACACGAATGTCCCTGCTGCCCAGGTGCCAACTTACAAAACGCGCAAAGATTTCCACAAAACGCCTCTTCTGGTTATCCGTTACCTGAGCATGAACTTCCTGGCCAAACCGTTTGATAACCTGCATATCCGCCAGGCCTTTGCGCTGGCCCTTAATAAAGACCTGCTGGTGCAGACTGTGGTCCATGGCGCGACGATCCCATCCAACCACATCGTGCCACAGGGTATGCCAGGCTACAACGAAAGCCTGAAGGGTCCAGACGGTACTACCAGCACCGCCGGCAACTCCGCGGAAGCCGTGAAGCTCTTGCAACAGGGCATGACGGAAGCTGGCTATAGCGGTGTCTCCGCGCTACCACCTATCACCTTCACCTACTACACTGGTAACCCAACTATCAAGGATCTGACTTCCGCAATGGTGCAGGAATGGCAGACAGTCCTGGGTGTTACCGTCAAAACGCAGGCAGTCGAATTCACTAAATTGACCGATCTGCTCAATTCTACCACCGGTCATACTGGTCCTCTGCAGTTCTGGATCAGCGGCTGGAGTGCCGACTATCCTGATCCACAGGACTGGCTGAGCATCTTCTTCACCAAGGGTGCTGGCTATAACAACTCTAACTATGGCCAGAACAACACTACTGAAGCGACCGCTGAGCAGGCCGTGCAGGACCAGCTGCTGAAGGCCGATGTCAACCCCGATAACGCTTCACGCCTGGCTTCTTACTACGATGCTGAGCAGAAGATTGTTACCGATGTGGGCTGGGTTCCGCTCTATCAGTCAGCAGCGCTTACGATGGTCAATCCTAAGCTCCAGGGGTTTAAGGATGATGCGCTGAGCATCTTCGCACCAGATGACTGGGGCAGCATCTACATGGCACAATAACCTGTCCTTCCTCTCAACAGGCGCTGCCTGATGAGCGCAAGGCATAACCAGGGCAGCAGGACTACGATAGTCTTCGCTGCCCTCTCTTTTAGCTGAGCACCCTTGACAATCAGCAGTGCAACCATGTACGCTGAACATAACCCGAATAGTGTGAAGGAACCATTCATGGGGACGCATCATAAACACATCCAGAGCATTTGCTCATGTTGTTGGATACCTTTGCAGGAGCACATCAGCATAGAGAGCGCTACCTATGGCTGTATGCCATAGAACCTTGAATTAAGAGAGAGGAGGTCATAAGATGATTCAGTTTCTGATAAAACGCTTCATTGGCTTGCTATTCGTGGTCATTGGTGTCACCTTTATCACCTTTATTCTGGGATATTTGTCGCCCAGTGATCCGATACGCGAAATCATGGGGCAACATTTTGACCAGGCCCGCTGGTTGATGTTACGGCACGCCTATGGACTCGACCTGCCCTGGTATCAGCAGTATTTCAACTTTCTAGTCAATTTCGCGAGATTTAACTTTGGAACCTCATTCCACTATCAAGACCGGGCAGTGTGGGATATCCTCAAAGATGGAGTGCCCATTTCGCTTGAACTGGCCACCTGGGGTACCCTGATCACCCTACTCATCGGCATCCCAGTTGGTATCTTCTCCGCCATGAAAGCCAACACCTGGATTGACACGACCAATATGAGCGTCGCCCTCATCCTCTATGCGCTGCCCCCCTTTATCATCGCTGTCTTTGCGCAGGTCATCCTGGTCCAGATCAACGTCAGCCTGGGCACCCAATGGCCTGTCGCCGGTTGGGGCACTCCCTGGCAATATGATTGGGATAGTCTGCAAAATAAGATTGTGCCCATTCTCGTCTATGCCGCTGCTGGCTACGCCTATTTCTCGCGCCTGGCACGCACCAGTATGCTGGAAGTTCTGCGCCAGGATTATGTGCGCACCGCCCGCGCCAAAGGGCTGCGCGAAACAATGGTCGTCTATCAACATGCGCTCCGCAATGCCATGATTCCTCTGATCACTGTTATTGGTCTGCTCATCGGCACGCTGGTGGCGGGCTCCTTCTTTATTGAGAGGATTTTCAATATCCAGGGCATTGCTGCTATCTCTGTCAGTTCCATCTTCCAACGCGACTACCCGGTGATCCAGGCCACTACGGTACTGCTCGCGATTGGGGTAGTATTGGGCAACCTGATCTCCGATGTGCTTTATAGCGTCGTTGATCCCCGCATCAAGACTGAATAGGAGCAAAAAGGAAAGATGGATATAAGAGACCAAAATCCCAAAATGGCGACTTCACCAGAAGAACTCATGCCAGATACAGGCAGCGTCATACCACCTGCAGACTTATTAGATCTGCCTAATGTGCCAACCCTTCTCAGGGAAGCAGAGGATGTACTCCAAAAAAGAGGCAAAGAGCCAGAAAGTCCCCTTAAGGAATCCTTAAAGCGCCTGCGTCGCGATCTGCGCGCTATGGTCAGCCTGGGAGTGTTCATCTTCCTGATCGTGCTGGCGATTATCGGCCCACCTATTTATAAGAGTTTTGGCGCCACCTATGCCAGCGATCTCGGCGGCCCCATCGGTCCCTCCGTCTACCGTGACTATGCCCACCAGGAACTCAGCAAACAAGATCAGGGGCCATCTGCCCAATATATACTTGGGACCGATAGCCTTGGTCGCGATCTGCTTTCACGTTTGATGCAAGGCCTCCTCATCTCCATGGTAGTAGCCTTTCTGGTTGAGGTGGTCGACATTGGACTGGGTGTGACGATTGGTGTACTGGCTGGCTACTATGGTGGCTGGATCGATCAATTGTTGGCACGCTTTACCGACCTGGTTTTCGCATTCCCCGGTCTGCTCTTTATCATCCTGCTCACCGGCATCTTCGGCAATAGCGCCGATGATTATTTCGCGAAATTACCCGTACTCGGCTCTTTCCTTGGCAATGGCAATGCCCGCCTCGTGATTGTCTCTCTGGCCCTGGCCACCGTTATCTGGCCCTTAATGGCACGCTATGTTCGTGGGCAGACGCTCCAACTCAAGCAACAGCAATTTGTGGAGGCGGCCCGCACATCAGGAACAAGTGATTTCACAATCATCTGGCGCCATATCATTCCCAACCTATTCAGTATCGTTTTTATCGCCTCTACCTTGAATGTGGCTAATACCATTATCGGCGAGGCCGGGATCAGTCTATTAGGTTTGGGAGTCCAACCTCCTGGCTCCAGCCTTGGATTGATGATTTCAGATACACTCGATCAGGTTGAGGTCCATCCCTGGGAGGTTCTCTTCCCTACCATCGTCCTGACCATTATCGTGTTGGCAATCTCCTTCCTGGGTGATGGTCTGCGTGACGCTTTCGATCCCCGCTCCAAAGATTAACGATTCGTACAACTTTCGGCTGCCGTCGAGGCAGCCGAAGCTTGTTTGCATGCTCGTCACTACCCCTCTTTGCTCCAGCTCATTCGTTCACGCATTTGCAGTGAACGTACTCTATTGTGACTACCTCATTCTTCCGATTGATGAATAGTGTATTCTTCTATCGGAAGGAGATTTTCAGCTATGCATCGCAGCAAAAAATGGTGTGCTTTCTCTGGCGCACTCTGCTTATTCGCCATGTTGATCTCAGCTTGCGGCTCAGCCACGATCGCCAACACGCCGGGCAGGAAACTCATCGCAGCTCCACCCGATAAGCAGATCTTACGCCTGCCAATAGGTGATAGCGACTTTGATACATTGGACCCGGCCCTGACCAACGGGCGTGACACGATCGCTGAAATATTTACTGGTCTGGTCGAACCCCGCGATGATGGCACAATTGTGGATCAACTGGCCGCATTCCATAGGGTCTCGTCCGATGGTCTGACTTATACATTCACATTGAAGCCCGATCTTACCTTTAGCGATGGCACTCCCCTCACCGCCCAGGACGTGGCCTATAGCATTAATCGCACGGTTCTACCAGCCACGAAATCGACCGTCGCAGGCTATCTGAACCTCATTAAGGATTTTAATCAGGTCAACTCTGGCCAGCGCCCAACCCTGATCGGTGATAGCATCATCGTCAAAGATGCCAACACACTTTCTATTACGATCACTCGACCAGCCGCCTATTTCCTGGAGGCATTGGGCTATCCTACATCCTATGTGGTAGAGAAGAAACTGATTGATCAGTACGGCGACAAATGGACCGATCACCTGGATCAAGGCGGTGGTGATGGGCCTTTCAAAGTTGCCAGTTATGTGCATACCAGGGGTCTTGAACTGGTGCCCAACGCCAACTACTATGGACCTAAACCTCTGATCCAGCATCTCTCCTTTCTGATCTCAGGCGATCGCGACACCACCTATAAGGCCTATCTGAGCGGACAATTCGATGATGCTGGCGTTCCACCTGCTGAGACTGATATCGCCAGAACACGCACAGACTTCATCAATACACCAACCCTGACCATCCGCTACATTGGCTTGAACTTGCTGGCCAGACCCCTGGATAACCTCAAGATTCGCCAGGCTCTGGCGCTGGCTATTAACAAAGATCTGATCGTGAAAACCGTGTTACGCGGCAACGTGATTGCTACGAACCATCTCGTTCCCCAGGGCCAGGCAGGCTATAATGCCCATCTCACTGGGCCCATAAGTGAGATGGGCACGGCTGGAGACCAGACGAAAGCCAGGCAGTTATTGCAGGAGGGTTTGCAAGAAGCAGGCTATGCCAATGTAGACGCACTACCGACGATTACCCTGACCAGTTTCACCGGCTACAAAGCCGGCACCGATACATTGTCAGCGATCATCCAGGAATGGCAAAGCGTCCTGGGCATCAATGTGAAACTGACATTAATCGACTCAAACGAGCTGCTCCAGCAGGAGTCCGCGACGATCGGCAATGGCAAACTCCAGATGTGGTATGGGGTCTGGCAGGCAGACTATCCCGACCCACAAGACTGGCTGAGCATCTTCTTTGGCAAAGGGTCCGACCACAATTTCGCTAACTATGGCCAGAACAACACAGCCGATGTGGCGCAACAACAGGCAGTGCAGAACCAGTTGGCCCAGGCCGATGTCAACCTCAATACGGTGGCACGTATGCAAGCCTACAATAAGGCCGAACAGCAGATTGTCAACGATGTGGCCTGGATACCCACCTACCAGTCGGCCTACATTATGGTGCTGAATCCCAAAGTTCAAAACTATCACGCATTTAATGCGCTGGGCGTTACAGCACCAGACGACTGGGGCAGCATCTATATCGCTCAATAGGACAATGCGCACCGAAGAGAGGTCTATGGTATGATCCCATTTCTCGTCAAACGCTTCATCGGATTACTCTTTGTCGTTCTGGGTGTCACCTTTATCACCTTTATCCTGGGATATTTCTCACCCAGCGACCCAATACGTGAGATGATGGGCGAGCATTTTAACGCTCAACTCTACGCACAATTAAAGCATAGCTATGGGTTTGATCTACCCTGGTATCAACAGTACTATCATTTCCTCGCCCATTTTGTGCAATTGAACTTTGGAACCTCGTTCCACTATCAAAACCGGGCGGTCTGGGATATCCTCAAAGATGGGGTACCGATTTCGCTTGAGCTGGCCACCTGGGGCACCCTGATCACCTTGCTCATCGGCATCCCAATTGGCATCTTCTCCGCCGTGAAAGCCAATACCTGGATTGACACGACCAATATGGGTATCGCCCTCATTCTCTACGCCCTTCCATCGTTTATTATTGCAGTCTTTGCTCAGACCATCATTGTCTGGCTCAACACCAACACGGGCGCACAATGGCCTGTCTCTGATTGGGGCAATTCCTGGCAGTATACATGGAGTGACTTACAGCATAAAATCGTGCCCATTGCAGTCTACGCTACCACTGGCTACGCCTATTTCTCGCGCCTGGCGCGCACCAGTATGCTGGAAGTTCTGCGCCAGGATTATGTGCGCACCGCCCGCGCCAAGGGATTGCGCGAACATATCGTCATTTTCAACCATGCCTTACGCAATGCCATGATTCCTCTGATCACGGTCATCGGATTGCTGATCGGCACCCTGGTTGCCGGCTCCTTTTTTATTGAAAGGATTTTCAATATTCAGGGCATTGCTGCTATTTCAGTTAGCTCTATTTTCCAACGCGATTACCCGGTGATACAGGCAACCACTGTTCTGCTCGCCATAGGAGTGGTGGCGGGCAATCTGATCTCCGATCTACTTTACAGTGTCATTGATCCCCGGATCAAGGCTGAATAGGAGCACTGAGGAACAATGGATACGCTAGATCAAGATTCCACGCAACTGGCTCCGTCAGAAGAACTCATGTCCAATACAGGTGCGGCCATACCACCAACAGATTTGTTGGACCTACCAGGAAGAACGACTCCCATAAGGGGCATGGCAGTCACCACGAAAGAAATAGACAACTGGCTACAAAGGAAGGAGCCAGCCAGCCCCTTTCAGGAATCCTTACAGCGCCTGCGACGTGACATGCGCGCGATGATCAGTCTGGGCATACTGGCATTCCTGGTCATTCTTGCGCTTGTCGGCCCACCCATTTATCGGCAGATTGGAGGCTCCTATCAAAGCGATCTGGCTGGCCCGATTGGCCCCTCCATTTACCATGACTACGCCCACCAGGAGCTCAGCAAACAAGATCAAGGGCCGTCAGCGCAATATTGGCTTGGGACCGATAACCTTGGCCGCGATCTACTGGCGCGTTTGATGCAAGGCTTACTTATCTCACTGATTGTAGCCTTGCTGGTTGAAGTAGTGGATGTCGTGCTCGGCGTAACAGTTGGCGTACTGGCTGGCTTCTACGGAGGCTGGATCGATCAGTTGCTGGCTCGTTTTACCGACTTGATTTTTGCTTTTCCCGGCCTGTTGTTTGTTATCTTGCTTACTGGTATCTTTGGCACCAGCGCCGATGATTTTTTTGGGAAAATGCCTTTGCTCGGCCCCTTTCTTGGCAATGGGAATGCCCGTCTCGTGCTGGTCTCACTGGCCCTGGCGCTCGTTGTCTGGCCCTTAATGGCCCGCTATGTGCGTGGTCAGACCCTTCAGATCAAACAACAGCAATTTGTCGAAGCTGCGCGCACAGCTGGAACAAGTGATGCACGGATTATTATGCGCCACATCATTCCTAACCTGTTCAGCATCGTTTTTATCGCCTCTACCTTGAATGTAGCAGGCACTATTATCGGAGAAGCCGGGATTAGCTTGTTGGGACTCGGGGTGCAGCCACCAGGGTCGAGCCTGGGTCTCATGATATCGGATACTTTGGACCTTGTTGAGACGCATCCATGGGAGGTACTTTTCCCAACTATCATCCTGACCATGATCGTGCTGGCAATTTCATTTATTGGAGATGGATTGCGTGATGCCTTCGATCCACGCTCAAAAGATTAAAGAAGAACGCGTCTTCGCTTTTTCTCGTCACAGATGATTGACAAATCATAGTGACGTTGCATAGAATAAACGCAAGCTACTTTTGAGAAACATTTTCTGTTGGTGCCAATTTCAAAAGTTTCGTAGGAGGGCTGGGCAGACTCTTCTGGGAGTCTCCACGATCTGTTGGCCTGAAAAGGCCCTCAAGAGGCAGATCCAGCCCTCCTACGCGCGAAAACCTGGGATCTATAGTAGGGTGCCACCCATAGACGTATTTGCAATGATAAAAATAAGTAGACGGCTGGACGAATATGATATCTATGAGAAGTTCTGTCTCTAACTGGCGTACTACTATAGAGTAAGTACTCGCATTCTCATTTCCTGCTAGCAGGTTATGGGATATTTCTGATCCCCCATCAGGCAAGACGGCATGGGTAAACCCAGAAAGGAGGGCGCGGCTTTCTTCCGATTCAAGAATGGAATGGGTCAAAGTCAGCGCATATTTTATGGCGGCAAATTTGCTAGAAGTGAACAACCTGAAAACCTACTTCTTTACACGTGGAGGGGTAGTGAAGGCGGTCGATGATGTCTCATTCACCATGAAACCCAGCGAGACGCTCGGCGTGGTCGGTGAGAGTGGGTGTGGGAAGAGCGTCACAGCTCTCTCAGTGATGCGCCTCATCGCCACCCCCCCTGGAAAGATCGTCGGCGGTGAAATTAACTTTAATGGTGAGGATATTCTGGAGAAAAGCCAGGACGAACTGACCGATCTGCGTGGAAGTAAGATCTCCATGATCTTCCAGGATCCCATGACCTCCCTGAACCCCGTCTTTACAGTTGGCTACCAGATCGCGGAGACAGTGAAGCGCCACCGCAAAGATGTCAACAACGATCAGGCCTGGAGACGCGCGGTTGAAATGCTCGATCTGGTACGCATTCCAGATGCCAAGCGACGCGCCAAGAACTATCCACACGAGTTCAGTGGCGGGATGCGCCAACGCGTGATGATCGCGATCGCCCTGGCCTGTAATCCTCAGTTGCTGATCGCCGACGAGCCCACGACCGCCCTGGACGTCACCATCCAGGCCCAGGTGCTCGAACTGATGAAAGGTCTTTCACAGGAGTTTGGCACAGCAGTGATGCTCATCACGCATGACCTTGGCGTGGTCGCAGGCACCTGCCAGCACGTGAATGTCATGTACGCAGGTCATGTCGTAGAATCCGCCCCTGTGAAACAGATCTTTGAATCGCCCGCCCATCCTTACACCGTCGGTTTGCTGCAATCTATTCCACGTGTTGATGATGATCGTAACACTCGCCTGACGCCGATTGCCGGGCAACCACCCGACCTGACCAATCCTCCTGCCGGATGCCCTTACGCTCCACGTTGCCCCAGAGTCCAGAGCCGTTGTCGCCAGGAACGCCCGGAATTGATGTCTGTCGGTCGAGGGGAACAGGTCGCAGCATGTTTCTATCCAAGCTAATAAGCACCCTCCAGGCGGATCGAGAAGGTTGCCTATCAGCTTCCTTCTCTCCCAGCATCATGGGGGCATACAGATAAAGGAACCTGAGATGTCAAAGGATTTTACACGAGGGGAAGAGAAAAGAAATGGTACAACAACGCATTGAAACGCCCAGAGAGACAGGAACAACTCTGGTTGATGTCAAAGGATTGAAGGTCCACTTCCCCATCAAGGGGGGTATCCTCGGTCGCACCGTCGCGAATGTCAAAGCGGTTGATGGCGTTGACCTGTTTGTGCGCCGTGGCGAAACTCTTGGGCTGGTAGGCGAAAGCGGATGCGGCAAATCAACCACTGGCCGAGCTATTCTGCAGCTCATCAAGCCAACGGAAGGCACCGTCAAACTGGACGGGGTTGAGCTAACAAAGCTCTCCTCCAATGAGATACGCAAAAAGCGCGCGGAAATGCAAATGGTCTTCCAGGATCCCTATGGCTCTCTCGACCCACGCTATACCGTCGGTCAGATTATCTCAGAGCCACTGGAGAACTTCAACCGTGGCAATCCCAAACAAATCCGCGAAGAGGTCTCCCATTTACTGGAGACAGTGGGCCTCAATCCCTACTATGTGAACCGCTTCGCGCACGAGTTCAGCGGTGGCCAGCGTCAACGTATTGGCATCGCGCGTGCCCTGGCTCTCAAGCCCTCTTTTGTAGTTGCGGACGAGCCAGTCTCCGCGCTGGATGTATCAATCCAGGCTCAGGTGCTGAACCTGCTACAGGATCTGCAAGGGAGGCTCGGGCTCACCTACCTGTTTGTCGCCCACAACCTCTCGGTCGTCAAACATATCAGCGACCGTGTAGCGGTGATGTATCTTGGCCGTGTTGTTGAGCTGGCAAAGAGTGAGTCCCTCTATGAAACACCTTTGCACCCTTATACGCAGGCGCTCCTCTCTGCCGTGCCGGTGCCGAATCCAGATATTGAGTCAAGGCGTAAACGCATTATTCTGGAGGGTGACGTACCCAGTCCGGTCAACCCCCCCAGTGGATGCAATTTCCACCCACGCTGTTGGAAAGCACAGGCGATCTGTCGCGAGGTGATCCCAATACTGGAAGCAAAACAGCCCAATCATTTTGCTGCCTGCCATTTCCCTGGCTAACCCAATGGGCAAATGGTTTGAGTGAGGTCGGCGCGTCCTCCTCCTGATGAGCGACGCTCTCTCCCCCTGACACGTTTTTTTGAGAAGAGAGAAACCAGAGGAACAGGTTACATCAGGTTACACTTTTGGCAGTGTAACCTGATGTAACCTGCCATGAATCGGCCTCCGAGGCGGATTGAGCGGCCCAGGTAACAGGTTAC
>Ga0209166_10003961_pt1 | contig 10523 bp, 12 predicted proteins | sample Coa_R1_3_FD_187151 | JGI IMG/M metagenome (GOLD analysis project Ga0209166, IMG submission 187151) | Surface soil microbial communities from Centralia Pennsylvania, which are recovering from an underground coalmine fire - Coalmine... | ecosystem: Environmental > Terrestrial > Soil >... | reverse complement strand
GAAAGCGACAAACAGCCCACCGGGCTGAGGACTCAAGACATCTTCCAGGATGCGCGATTCGAAATTGGTTTTCAGCTTGTGCCGGGTCGTATGCTGGCTGTCTCTCAGTGGGCCCGCATCGCAATTGGCAGCGCCCCCGCTGCCGCCTTTTTTGAGGTCATCGTAGGTGGAATCCGTAAACCGCAGCACCATCTGGCTGAAGTTCTCGCTAAATTCGTTCTCCTTGGTCAGCAGCTTCAGCATCTTTTTTTCAGAGTCAGGCGGATCCAGAACGAAATTTCCGTCTCCCAGAAAAACTGCCCCCGTCACCTTGCCTGCTACAGGCGCCACAAAGCAGATACTGCCGGAGCGCAGATGAAACGTGCCCGCATCGCGCTTCAATTCAAGATTGTTGACGCTGACGCTTTCACCGCTGAGGGTCAGGTTGCGAAGGGCCTGGTAGGTAGGATCAGAGTTCGGAGCCGGCGCGTTTTCGACGCAGGCAGCAATTCCGCCAAGAAAAATGAAGAAAGACGCCAGGGAAACGACCAGAGATACGAATGCGCTGCAGCGCCGAGCGGGGATGAGATGCGCCATGAAGCCTCCCTGGGGAAGGAAACGTGGTTATTATCCGCGGTAAGCGACAGAATGCAAGGGCCAGAATCACAGCCTTTATGGAGCGATGATGCGCGGGCCTACTGAGCGGCGATTTTCTCCAATTCGGCGTTCAAGTGAACGCTGCTCCCGCCACTCACCTTCATCTTGCGCTCCCAATCCTTGAAACCTGTTTTCTTCACCGTAACGGTGTGATCGCCCTCAGCTACCTGGACATCGGATGGAGAGTTTCCGACGAAACTGCCGTCGACTTCGATTTCGGCGCCCGATGGATTCGACTCCAGTTGCAGTTTTGCCGACATTGAACTGGGACTTACCACTGCGCCGATTTGTTGCACTGGGGCATTTGGCTGGAACTTTGCGATATCCAGCTTCATGTCCCCGTTAATATAGGCGGTAATTTCTGTGCCTTTGGGAATGCTGATGTCCTTGCCATGCATAAAGAGAAAAAAGGGAGCCGCTGGGAAAAAAACAATGCTCGTCGCCACCATTCCGCCGACCATCGCCCCGGTGTGGCCTCCACCTTTCAGGTCCTTAACAGCACGTAAGGCTGCCTTATCGCTGCTAGCTAGCTTGACGTAATCGATATTGATGTCGAGCTTCCCACCACGAGCCATTCTGCGCTTTGCTTGTGCTTCGGTGACGGTAGCGAATGCGAGCCCACCTTTGGTTATTACCAGCGTGCCGTTCACACTGATGTCTTCGAGAACCTCGAAATCCACCGTGTCGCCCACATGAGCATCTGCGGAAGAGACGGTTCGGTTAATTCTGAGCTTCACAGGTGTTCCATCCTCGAGGACGAACCCCTTGGCAGACGTGTAATTCGACGATGCGGCGGTTTGCTCGGCAGCCGGCTGCTGTGTGACCGGAGTGTCCGATGGCTGCGTTGTGTTGGTCTGGCCAGATGCAGCCAACGCCATGAAAACCAGTAAGAATGACAAGAGTACCTTCATTTTCACGAAAACGCTCCCTTCATAATCAGATCGAGAGTGCTGGGACAGTACCGAAAAACCGCTTATTATGCTCCGTCGACCTCACTTACGCAGTGATCTGGAGCACAAGAAAAGGGAGCGCCTTGGCGCTCCCTGCAAACTGAGTACTGGCAACTGAGTACTGCTCTCAGTACTTCGGCACCTTCGGATCCACGCGGTCCGACCACGCCGTAATCCCTCCTGCCAGGTTCAGCACCTTCTTGAATCCCGACTGCTGCAGGAACGCGACCGCTTTCGCGCTGCGCCCGCCCATCTTGCAATGCACCACGATTTCGCGGCTCGAATCCAGTTCGTTGACGCGCTTTGGCAAATCGTTTAGCGGGATCAGGTATCCGCCGAGATTGCAGATCTGGTATTCGTGCGGCTCGCGCACATCGAGTACAAAAAGATCGTCCTTCGCATCCAGACGCCGCTTCAACTCTTCCACCTGAATTTCGGGTACTCCGTTGGACACCGGCTTTTCCTCCCCGCGAATGCCGCAAAACTCGTTGTAGTCTATCAGCTTGGTGACCGTGGGATGGATGCCGCACACCGGGCAATCCGGACTCTTGCGCAGCTTCAGTTCGCGAAACTTCATGCCTAGCGCATCCACCAGAAGCAGGCGCCCAATCAGAGGGTCACCAATGCCCAGGATCAACTTGATCACTTCCGTGGCCTGCATCACGCCCACAAGACCGGGCAAGATTCCCAGCACGCCGCCTTCGGCGCACGAGGGAACCAGTCCCGGCGGTGGCGGCTCAGGATACAAGCAGCGGTAGCATGGACCTTCCTCGGTCGCGAATACGCTGGCCTGCCCTTCGAAGCGGAAAATCGATCCGTAGACATTCGGCTTGCCGGTCAGGACGCAGGCATCGTTCACCAGGTAGCGCGTCGGAAAGTTGTCGGTGCCGTCGGCAATGATGTCGAACTCGCGAAACAGTTCCAGAGCGTTGGCGCTCGTCAGCTTGGTATCGAACGTCCGCAGGTTCAGAAATGGATTGATGCCCTTCAGCTTATCCGCCGCGGAATCCAGCTTTTTGCGTCCTACGTCGGCAGTCGAGTGAATGATCTGCCGCTGCAGGTTGGTGTAATCCACGACATCGAAGTCCACGAGTCCCAGCGTGCCGACGCCCGCGGCGGCAAGATACAGCGCCATCGGAGATCCCAGGCCTCCGGTGCCGATGCACAGCACCCGTGCCGCCTTCAGTTTCTGCTGCCCCTCCATGCCCACCTCGGGCATGATCAGATGGCGCGAGTAGCGCAGGATTTCGTCTTTATTCAACGTCACGGGAATTTCGGTGGTGGTGGCCATAATGTCCTCAGCGAAGGTGGTTTCCTTCGTGTACCTTCGTGCCCTTCGTGGTTCAGGATCTTGTTCGTCGAATCTCTAAATTCGCTAGGCTGCCAGGGATTGGGCGAAGAGCATCCGGCACTAACAACAGGAAGGGCAACAACAGCGCATTGTAGCGTCAGGTTTCAAGTTCGGAATCCAGGTCGCGCTCAGGCTGCGCCCCCAGCGATAGAAGGCACGATAGAAATGTTATCACCATCTTTTAGCGCAGTGGCTTCTTTCTGCAGGTAGCGGATGTCTTCGTCGTTGAGGTAAAGGTTGACGAACGCCCGCAACTTGCCTTCGTCTGTGTAGAGGTGCTTGCGCAGGTCGGGATGCCGCTCGACCAGCGATTTCATGGCCTCGCCGACGGTCGCGCCCTCGACGTCGACGGCTGCCTGTTTTCCTACATACTGCCGCAAAGGCGTTGGAATGTGAATCTTGCTCATAGAGATACTTTAAGAGATGCGGCGGCCATGCGGCAAGATTCAGGATTGGGTCTTGGGAGTCAGGTCTTGGGTCTTCGGCAAGAGGCTAGGAGCGTGAGACCTAACACCCTAGACCCGGTATGCTTCCCCGCGCCTTACAAGGCACTTATCGGCTACTTTTCCAGCTTCTAAAATCACTCCGGGGGAAACTGCAATGACGATTTTCGATCCAACTCGCGGCAGGATCATTGATACGGGGGGCGCCGGCCGCAGCTTGCTTCGCCTGGTCGGACTGGGAATTCTGGCTTTCATTCTCGTGATCCTGCTGTTTAGTTCCGTGACCCGTGTCGGAACCGGGCACGTGGGCGTGCTCACGCTTTTCGGCAGGGTGACTGGCGAGACACTCGGCGAGGGCATTCATCTCATCAATCCGCTCAAGACCAACAATGAGATGTCGGTCCAGACCCAGACCTTGAAAGAGTCGGCGAGTGTGCCGTCGAGCGAAGGCCTGATGATGAGCCTCGACACTTCGCTGATCTACCATCTCAATCCGGACCGAGCGGCTGAAGTCTTCCAGAAGATCGGCTCGGATTACGAGAATGTCGTGGTGGAGCCCACGCTGCGCTCTGCCATCCGCGAATCCACCGCTTCTCACACCGCCAATGCGCTCTACACGGGCGAGCGCGAAATGGTAGCTAAGCAGATCCTCGATCAGATTAGCCAGCAACTAAAACAACGCGGCCTTACGGTGGAGAATGTGCTGCTGCGCGATATCCAGTTGCCAGCCACGCTGAAAGCCTCGATCGAGGCCAAACAACAGGCCGAGCAGGAAGCCCTTGCGATGAACTTCCGCCTGCAAAAAGAGACTCAGGAAGCCCAGCGCAAGCGCATTGAAGCCGCCGGCGTCCGCGACTTCCAGCAAATCGTCGCGCAAGGCATCACGCCCTCGCTGCTCGAATGGAAGGGCATCGAGGCCACAGAGACGCTGGCGAAGAGTCCGAACACGAAAGTGGTGGTGGTAGGAAATTCGAAGAATGGTCTGCCCCTGATTCTGGGCCAGTAGTCAATCGCATGTAGGAACGGCCGCCGTCGGCTGTTCCGCGCCCGCCAGGGCGGCGCGGCGTGAGCGGCGCTGCTACTATGAAACCGTGCCTGACCTGCTCTCCATTCGGAATCTGAACATCGAATTTCCCGCGCAGAGGTCCAGCCCTGCCAACTTGCGGACGGGACCGGCGGAGGCGCCTGTCTCTACATCGTTTCTTCCAGCCGTGCGGGACCTCAGTTTGTCGGTTGCGCCGGGCGAAGTTCTGGGCCTGGTCGGAGAATCCGGCTCCGGTAAATCGATCACGTCGCTCGCGGTAATGCGCCTGCTGCCGCCGCAGGCGCGAGTCTCCGGAGAAATTCTGCTGGCGGAAAACGGCAGCGGAACGCGAAACCTCGCCTCGCTGGATGACGATGCCATGCGCCAGCTTCGCGGCTCGCGCATCGCCATGATCTTTCAGGAACCCATGACCGCGTTAAATCCCGTGATGCGCGTCGGAGATCAGATAGCCGAGGCCGTTCTGGCGCACAGCTCCATTTCTAGGAAAGAAGCCTGGCAGCGTGCTGTCGACGCGATGAACGACGTCGCGATACCGGAACCGGCCCGCCGGGCGCGCGATTATCCGTACCAGCTTTCCGGCGGAATGCGGCAGCGCATCATGATCGCGATGGCCATTGTGAACCGTCCGAAAATGCTCATCGCCGACGAGCCGACGACTGCCCTCGACGTCACCATTCAGGCGCAGATTCTGGAATTGCTCGCGGATCTGCGCTCGAAGTTCGGGCTGACAATGCTTTTCATCTCGCACGATCTCGCGGTTGTCTCGCAGGTGGCGGATCGCGTCGCGGTCATGTACGCGGGTGCCCTGGTCGAACTGGGCGCCAAGCACGACCTGTTTCAGTCTCCCGCACATCCTTACACACGGGGATTGCTCCACGCCGTGCCTGATCTGAAGACCGATCGCACTCGCCCGCTCGAAACCATCGAGGGCATGGTTCCGGCGCTGCACGCTATGCCTCCAGGATGCGCCTTCGAGCCGCGCTGCGACTTTCGCATTCCCAAGTGCGCACGCGCCTTGCCGCCATTGGTCGAGGTCACAACCGGGCACTGGGCACGTTGTCCGGTGATCAATTCACGAGGCGGATGATCAGGGCGTTCCGGCGAAGCCGCCGCAGTCATTCCCCCGCGCCATCTTTCCCTGTACAAGCTATAATCGGCGATTCGTGCGCATACTTCTGCTCAGCGACATTCATGCCAACCTCGAAGCCATGGAAGCCTGCCTGGCCGCGGCTCCGTCGTTCGATACCATCGTGAACCTCGGCGACATTGTCGGCTACGGCGCAAGTCCGAACGAGGTGACCGAGCGCTCGCGGGAGTTGGGGAAAATCTTCGTTCGCGGCAATCACGATAAAGCGGCGACTGGCCTGATGGACCTGGACGATTTCAATCCTATGGCTAGCACGGCGGCGCTGTGGACGCGCAACGAGCTAACGCCGGAGAATCTGGGGTGGTTGCGCGAGTTGCCGCATGGTCCGGTTTCTCTGCCCGATTTTCCGGACGTACAACTGGTTCACGGCTCGCCGAACGATGAAGACGAATACGTAGTTTCTCTGGGCGATGCGCTCGCACCGCTAATCAGCTTGACCATGCCGCTGACTTTTTTCGGACATACCCATCTGCAAGGTGGATTCTTCGCTAATGGCGCGTCTGCTGACGGATTTCGGCCCGAATATCGCACCGTGGGGCAGGCTGAGTCGGTCGCGCTGCAGTTGAAGGCGGCGACGCGATATCTCATCAATCCAGGCTCGGTGGGTCAACCGCGCGACGGCGATTGGCGCGCCGCTTTTGCGATGTTCGATACCGACACGCAGATCGTCCACTTTCACCGCACTCCCTACAATCTGAAAGACGCGCAGGACCGCATCTTCGCGGCGCAATTGCCGCCGCGTTTGGCCACGCGACTGGCGGCGGGACGTTGAGAGCTGGTGGGGGGAGACAAGTAAGAAATCGTTTCCAATAAAAAATTCCTTTTCCCCCGGCAATCTTTTTCGCTTACGGCGGGTCAATTCCTATTTGGGGAACGCCGATCTGGGGGTACCCCTCCCCCCTCCCCCCGGTCTATTGAAATCATGCCCTTACCGAGTTTTGCGAGATAAGATATTGAAGGACAACAGCTTGCGGGCAAAATCTTGAGCCGCAAGGACTTAAGCCCGGATAATTCTGATTTCAAAGATCGACGGCGACTGCGAGGGTTCCTCGCGATACCGCTCTCGCCTTGGCCATGATGTGCTTTTGCTTGATCCGGGCGCAAGGGCAGATGTCACACACTTGCAGTTTTTCCTGTGGAAATCTGGCAGCATGCGCCGGGCGTTGTACACTCCGGAAATGCCCTCTTCCTCGCCGCAAAGCGGCTCGAAATCTCTATTCAATGAGCGCGAGAATCCTCCGGAACACTATCTCGTCGCTCACAGCGATGGCGGAGCGCGCGGCAATCCCGGGCCGGCCGGCTATGGCGTGGTCATCCAGGATGAGTCGGGCCGCAAGGTAGCGTCGCTGAGCGAGTACCTCGGGCACCAGACCAACAACTTCGCTGAATATCAGGGTCTGATTGCTGCGCTGGAGTACGCGCTGCAGAAAGGGCCGAAGGCACTGAAAGTCATCAGTGACTCGGAGTTGCTGGTGCGGCAGATCAAGGGCATCTATAAGGTGAAGAATCCTACGTTGCAGGATTTGCACGGGCGAGCGAAGGAACTGATCCGGCAGTTGGAATGGTTCTCAATCGGGCATGCGTTGCGCGAGCACAATCGGGAGGCCGATCGGCTGGCGAATGAAGCAATGGATAAGGGAACTGGCCGCAGTGTGGCGCGCGAATCCTCGCCCGCAGCACTGTCTCCGCAAACGCTCCGCCAGCAGGAGTTTGAGGGGGTCGTGCGCGGCGGAAAAATAGAACTGATCAAGGGGACGCTGCCAGAAGGGAGTCGGGTACAGGTGCGGCTCAGGAACTAAGAGGACCGCTTCCGAGGGCCTGAGATCCCATTGGCTCTAACCTAAGCAGGTCGGGCTTGGAAATTAAGCGGTAATCTTCTGGCGCTAAGGTCCGTTCTAGTCCCGTTCCGTCCCTGGTTAGCGGATCAACGGGCCCTCCCAAACGCGCGATAGTAGGTCTTTGAGCCGCGTGAAGTCCTTGGGCCCAAGCTCAGCGCTCCATTCGCGCTCGATGTCGTGAAGTATGGCATGCACCTTTGTGTAGGCGGCGCGTCCGCGTTTGGTGAGGCGGATAATTCGTGCACGGCCCTCGTCAGGAGCGTCTGACCGGGCGATATAACCCAGACTCTCAAGGCTTCGGAGCAGCTGGTTCATGGCTTGCTTGCTCATGCCGGCGCGCTCAGCGAGAGTGCCTGGGCGAACTCCATCCGGACCCGGAAACTGCAGCACAGCCATATGCGGCACGCGCAACTCCTCAAAGCCAGCCGCATTGAGTTCGGTAATAATCCGGCGGTGGATTGCCTGAGCCGGAACGCGCAGCAAGGCCCCAATGAGCATATCCCCAGCTTTGGTCGAACCGGACATTTTCAGCTTGACATTATTAGTAAATGGCATTTACAGTCTCAACATTAGTAAATTTAGTTTACCATCAGAAGAAGCGCATGACAAAGCAAACCATCGATCCCCGCATCAATCCTTCCGACGAGGCCGTCCGTCTGGGGCCGCTCACGGTTCGTTTCCTAATCACCGGAGAAAACTCAGGTGGCAGCGTAGCGGCATTTGAGCTCATTATCCCGGGTGCGCAGCGCCTGGCAGCTCCGGCCCATAGCCACGAGCATTACGAAGAAACGATCTACGGCATCGAGGGAGTGTCGACCTGGACCGTCGATGGAAAACAGGTTGAGGTCGGCCCGGGACAGGCATTGTGCATTCCCCGCGGCGCCGTTCACCGGTTCGATAACCATGGGATCCATGAGGTAAAAGCGCTCTGCTTGATTACCCCGGCAGCGATAGGACCGCAGTATTTCCGGGAGTCTGCACAGGTAATCAACGCGACGTCCGGTGGCCCACCCGACCGAGCAAAGTTGGCGGAAATCATGCGTCGCCACGGCCTCACGCCAGCTCCGCCCGCAGAAGGTTCTTAGCATGAGCAGAGTGGGAGACCCTAGTCTCTGGCGGCCGATGTATGGTCGTGGATGATCTTCCATCCGTCAGAAAATTTGCGGAAGATCAGCGTGAAGCGACCGTGCGGCATCTTGCCATCGGACATCGTCAAATGCCAGGAGCCGCGGACGAAGGCTGCTTCCTTGCCAAGTACTTCGACGCGCAGGTCCGTGAAATCCAGCTTGCCCATCTCGTGTCCGGGGCCCGCATAGGTCGTCCGGTAGCGATCGAGCGTCGCCTGCCAGCCGCTGGTTTCTTTGGCGTCGGAGAAGAACGTCAAGTCTGGAGAATTCCAATAGCCCGCCATGAAGGCATCAAGGTCGTGGCGGTTCCAGGCCTCCTGCTGGGTCTGGAGCACTTGTTCGACGGCGGATTTGGGATCGGTGGATTTCGTGTTGCCAGTTGGCGCGAACGCGATAAGCACGAGCACGAGAAGAAGCACGATTCTGGGCATGAATTCCTTCCTGGTGGTGCCGTCATTGTAGATGACGGGCGATAGCGCGCAATTCCTGCTCTGGGGACTTGCGGTGGTATGTGGATTTTTCACCAATTGCCCTTTTTCTTACCAGCTGTGATCGACTAGCATGGCAACGTTTGTTGGGAGGAACTCCTCTATGCATGAGCTCGACCGTCGTTCGATGCTGAAAGTAGTCGCTGCCCTTTCGTTGGGTCCCTATTCTGCCCTCGCGGACGACAAAGAGAGGACCCTTCACTTCGTCGAAGCAGGTACTGATCGCACAGGGCAGCCGCACAAGGCCGCACGTGCGAACAGCCATTTGGACTTCAAAGTCCTCACCCACGAGACCAACGGCGCTGTGTTCATCATGGAGAACCGCAATATGGTCCGCGGCGGACCACCCCGACACGTTCACTACGAGCAAGAAGAATGGTTTTACTTCGTCGAAGGTAGCGACGAAGTGCTGATGGAGGTCGGCGAAAAGAAGTTGCGGCTGAAACCTGGCGATTCGATTTTGGCCCCGAGAAATGTCCCGCACGTGTGGGCTTACCTCGGCCAGCAGCCCGGGCGGATGCTGTTTGCCTTCACCCCGGCGGCCAGGATTGAAAGCTTCTTCGAGGAGACCAGCAAGCCGGACGCTAAGGTAAACGACCCAAGTCGGTTCGAGAGACACGGCATGAAGCTAGTCGGGCCGCCGTTGCTGGGCAGTTAAAGTTGACGCTTCGGCCTGTTTCGCAGAGCAGTCTCTCCATGGGCTCCGGGGATTTTAGGGCAGCAGTAGTTCGGTCTGGCGATTGTGCTTGACCTAGGTCATCACTGTCGAAATCAGGCTGTCTGCAAAAAGCAGGGTTCTCCCTACGAGAGCCATTTATCGCAAGATCGTATTACCTTCCGCAATGCACTGCCACTTGCCGCCAGGCATTTTGCGCCAAGTATCTACGTAGCGTTCGTGATCCTGCAGAGGCTTTCCGTCTTTGTCGAAATGCTTCGCGTCGAACGTGCCCACGACAATGGCGGTGTCGCCGAAGCCGATGATCTTAAGATCGCTCAGTTCGATCGTCTCGTATTTGCTCTTCTTGGCATCGTCGAGGACCTGAGATTTGTTCATCAGGCTTCCATCCGGCAGGACCTCTATGTAGTTGTCCGCGAGGAGGGCAGCAATCGTCGACGGATCGTTCGCCTTCTGTGCGGCGGCCCAGGACTGTTCGAGCGCGGCGATCTCGGATTCGACAGTAATACTCTTGATCTCCCCCGACTGAGCACAGGCCGAGAGACACCAGAACGTTGTCAGGAGACAAACGAGAAACTTGGTCATAAAGATTCTTCTCCTTTTGAGTGGTCATGCGATAGTCGGTTGATCTTGCACACCGAACCTCGTTCCGTGCGGGATTTAGGTTGGTAACAGGCGATTCCACATTTTGATCCGCTTGCCGGGATGATGAGTGCTATCGAGAGTGGGTGTTGAAAAAGACCCTCCACAGAACGGCTTTTCATCTGCGAGCATGCCGTCGTGAGTTTTCTTGTGTGTCCGTTCGACTAAGTGGTGGCCGGC
>Ga0209166_10003960_pt1 | contig 10524 bp, 9 predicted proteins | sample Coa_R1_3_FD_187151 | JGI IMG/M metagenome (GOLD analysis project Ga0209166, IMG submission 187151) | Surface soil microbial communities from Centralia Pennsylvania, which are recovering from an underground coalmine fire - Coalmine... | ecosystem: Environmental > Terrestrial > Soil > Unclassified... | reverse complement strand
ATGGGAGGAGCGGACTGGCTTTGTGTCGCAACTGCTTCCTGGAGTCCGGCAGTACCCGATTTCAGGACGAAACTGGTGTGCGAGTGAGTTGTCGTCGCTGCGAATCCGCAAGAGGCCGAAGTTTGGCTGGTCGCGGTCGGAGAAACGATTTCACTCTGGGTTGGGTCGGCGTCGATGATCGCCACGGGGAAATAGATCGTGGTCGTGTTCTGTACGCCGGAGAATACGAAGAAAGGTGGAGTCTGGCCGTTGTTGTAGGGGCTGTAGTTGCAGGCTCCGCCGTTGAACGTGTAGGTATTGGCTTGCTGGCCGACGATCGACCAACCGTTGTAGTCGCGGGCAAACACCCAGGTGGGCGGTAGGTTTTGGGCGAACGCTGGCAAAGCGCACAGCGCGAGGACGCACACCAGTCCGACAAGGGCCGTGTTGCGGATTGCGGTGAAAAGGTTTTTCATTTCATTTTCTCCTTTGAACGAACTGTTGCGCTGCCAGAACTCTAATTGCTCAAAACTGGTGTCACCGAAAGATAACTAGCCTCTGCCGGCGTAAAAGTGAATAGTGAACTGTGAACTGTCGCCGTCTCCGAGCCGTTGCATTGAACCTGAAGGGTAAAGGTTGCAGTCGCGCCCGCAGCATAAGTGCTCGTCGAAATCTCTGAAGCTGCCAGGCCATTATGTCCACCGCCGCCATTCGAGTCGCTGTAATCCAGAGCGAAGGGGCGACTGTTCGTCGTGTCGATTACCTCGGAGCCACAACTGTTTGAACCATCGAGGTAAAGGCCGTAGCGAACATCGGCGCGATAGCTTCCGCCTCCCGCGGGAAACGTAACCACTTCAGTCAAGACGATGGTTTGACCTGTGATCGTGACCGGAGAAGACAAGGAAATCTTCTGCGGCGCATTCGATCCAGTCGCGGCTGACGGCACGATATTGCCATTCCCGTCAAAGCCAGCAAGAGCGGTCGAGGACCCTGGCGCGCTGCCGTAGGTTGCAACCAGCGTTCCGGTACCAGGTGCATTAAGCCCCACATTCGTCTGGGACGGCGAGGAACTATCCCCCGCGGTAAACAGCGAACTGAAATTGAAGACTGGCCGCTGGGTCTGCGCCGTGCCATTGAGCGAGAGAGTTTGATAGAAAAGGCCAGGACCGCCGCTGATGATTCCATAGGGAATCGTTGCAGAATCGACGTAGTAAGTCCCGTTTCCAAGAAGTACGTGGTTCACTGGCGCCGCGCCGTTGAAAAGATACCCTGAGTTCGCGTTGATTGCTCCCTGGTTTGCCACTCCTTCCACATCAACACCCCAAGCCGGAAGCGCTGTTGCCACGCCCAGATGCCCGACGTTGATGACGTTGTAGTTCGTCATGCTCAACGGCCCGGAAATGCTTTGTGGAGCGTGATTGTAGGGACGCGCGAGAATTGGAACCGGATAGTTGACTACTCCGTTATAGAACGGCAAGCCCTGCGAGAGATTGATCGTGTTCCCCGGGCCCAAGAGTTGCCACTGCATCGGGTAACCCGGCATGGTCGCGCCGGCCGGATCGGTCAGGCTAACGACATATCCAGTTCCAGTGGGCCATCCCGCATCGTTGGCGATAATCTGACAGAGGGTAGTGTTGGTTGCGGGCGGAGGCGCTCCGTTCACCAGCGCTACTGATTGCGTGTACGTCGAGGATCCCGTGACGCTGCCCTGGAGTGTCTCGGTGCCTGATGCGGTTCCAATATAGACCTGCATTCCCGAAGCCGTAGACGGTAGACCGCTGGAGGGTTCGCTGACCTGCAGACTCCCGGTTGCTACCAGTTGCACTTGGACTTCGGGACTGGCCAAGGTGACGTGGGAAGCAGCGTCGAACCAGACAATCTCGACGAAGTAGTTACCCGATGAAAGTGTTCCCGTAAAGGCCGCGCTAACCAGCGGAGGATTCAACGGATTCGGGGTCCCGACTACGGAGCCATCGACACTCGTCGCGCATTCCGAAGTGACGGGAACAATGACCTGCGCAGAACTCATCGCCACCAAAAGAACGAGGAGCCCACACAATCTAAGGTTAGTTCGCATGGGCTCCTCTACCCTTTGGAGGAAGGATATTGTCGGTGACCACGTAGGTCACGGGAAAAACAACACTTGTGTGTACTGTGCAACTTGTTGCTTGAGTGGCAAGCACGCCGTACATCGAGCAATACTGCTGGCTGTTGGCATTGGTAAAGACCGCCTGCTGATCGGCGGATCCTACTATCTGCGCGAAAGATGCGGCATAGCCGGACTGCACGGTGTCCAGCGTCCAGGGAGAAGCGACTGAGGTAATATTTGCCGCCGGCGAATTCGCCTCGGCAAAGTAGGTAACCCCGGCTTGAATTCCGGCAGTCGCAGTTAAGGTCAGAGTCGTGCTGGAGCCAACGGAGAAGATTGTGTAATGGGTACTCGCTATACTGATCGCGTCCCCGGCAGAAAGCAGCGAGAAGTCGTTTCCGCTCACCCACGTCACAGCCGTTCCGCTAGTGTTCACCGTTCCTGTCAGGACTGGGGCACGCGGGGCAACCACACCAATAAAGAAGTTGCAGACTCCGCCTGCACCCCCGTCTCCGGGAGTGAATCCAGGGGCTACGGGATTGACGGTAGCGATCCCACCGCCGGTTGCATCGTCGTTGTTGTTGACTTGATCGTGGTAGAAGAACAGATTGAAATTGTCGGCGGCTACTGTGTTTGATAGTTCGTAGAGCCAGACGTTAAGATTCTGGCTAGTGTTCCACCCGCTAAACGTCAGCGTTTGCATCGACGCTGCGTTGAACACGTCGATGATGAACGTCTGAGTTCCGATTCCCGAAAGACCTCCGCCATAAGCAGCCGTGTTGGAGCTTCCTCCGTTCCAGACGTTCGCTGTGCCATCGTGGATTGTGCTCGGTCCCAAAGTTTCATGTTGGGCATCGTCCCACGCCATCGCCAGCACAAGGGCGTTTCCAGTAGTTGTTGGCGCGGCGAAGGAAACGCCGCCGCTCGCTCCCACGACAACCCCATGCGCTCTTTGAACAATCTGCGCCGTCGAGAGACCGGTAAACAGGCAGAACACCAGAAATGGAATCAAGCGCTTCACTTTGCCATCACCGTCCAATTCGAACCATCGCAGTAGGCGAGAACGTGAAACGATCCCCCGCCCGTAATGGTTGCTCCCCATGTATTCGTTGTGGAGTCGGTCACGCCTGCCTGAGTGCTTTCGATTCCCGAGGTACAGGCTGGAAGCGCCGAGAACAGGTTCGTACCCGAAGCGATTCCGTTCCAGCCTGGCGTTGAAACCGTCACTGCCGACGATACGGTATTGCCGGAAGCGTCATAGGCAACCACGCTGTTCGCGGTTGCCGTGCCGGTCGAGAATTGAACTTTTGAACCGTTGCCCTGGGCTGGCGCGATCGAGAGCACGCCGGTTGAAGTCGTGTTGAGAAGCACGCCACTGCCGAGAGCGCCAAGGAATTGCGCGCCCGATAATCCCGTATCCGCTGTACCTTGAACGATGAACTTGTTGGCAAACGGGACGTTGGCTGATCCATCCACGGAGTTGCCGGCCAGCAAGCGCGCGGTTGTCCACTTCGCCGCCGAGCCCGTCGTGTTCTGGTTTAGTGTCGGGAAGTCTCCTGCGACCGCGATCGAGAGCACGCCCGTCGAGGTCGTATTCTTGAGAATGCCCGTTGTAAGCGAACCCAGAAATTGTGCAGCGGAGAGACCTGAATCGGTTGTGCCTTGCGCGATGAATTTGTTAGCGAAAGCGACATTTGCCGAGCCGTCAACGCTGTTCCCAGCGAGAAGTCGAGCTGTGGTCCATTTGGCCGCTGATCCTGTTGTGTTGGCTGCATTGTTGGGAATCTCCGAAGCAAGTAGTAATCCAGCGCTTAACTGCGGAATATCGCTACCGGTTGAGCCGACGGTGTAGGCGTATGAACCTGGTGCGGGAGATCCGGCAGAGTTACCCCAAAGGGTTGCGGGAGCTGCGTTCGAAAGCGTGAAGCTAAGGGCCGGCGTGCTGGTCGGAGTCGCAACGCTCGTGGTAAATAGGGGTGAAAGGTCTCCAGAACTGAAAGATGTGACCGTGCCAACGCCCGTACAGCCCGCACCAGAATCAATCACGTTTCCATTCACGTCCCAACTTGCGCAGTCGCCGTTGGTTGTCGTCCCGGTCGATGTCGCAAACTTCGTGGTGTTGCCGGTCACTGTCCCGCTAGTTGGCGGATTCCCAGCGCCGCCTCCGATAATTGGAAGATTTGCGGTCAGCGCACCCGATGATGCCCAAGTCGATGAGGACGAGAAGTAGGGCACACCGCCCGAAGTTCCGGCCACGGTCAACGCTAGGGTTCCCGACGTTGTGATTGGCGAACCGCCCACCGAGATCAAGCCGCCGGTAAAGGACTCGGCAACGCTCGTCACGGTTCCTGTGTTCTGCCAACTTGCGGTTGTTCCGTTCGACATCAGAACCTTGCCGCTCGCGCCGATGCCTAAGCGCGTCGATGAGTTCGTGCCGTTGCCGATGATGAGGTCGCCAGTCGATGTGATGGGCGTGGCGAAGGTGAGCGTCCCAGAAGTGATGACCGGAGAACCTGTGATCGTGTACCCGGTGGGGCCAGCAAGACCAACGCTCGTTACCGTACCACCACCGCCGCCAGATCCGCAGACTCCGCCGGCATCGACAAAGTTACCCGATGCGTCGATCGAGACGCAGTTCCCGTTTGTCAGCGATCCGGTCGAGGTTGCGAGCTTCGCGGTGCTCCCTGTGTAGGTAAACGGTAATTCCGCGGTGGTCAGGCTGTTGTAGGTTGGCGCGGCCGAACCGCCCGTGAAATTCCCGAGAACCTGGTGCGCTCCCGCAGTGTTCAGGGTTGCGACCAGTGTTCCAGAAGTGGTCACCGCACTGGAGGGTGTGTTGCTCAACACCGTCCCATCGCCCGTAAAGGTTACCGAAGTTACCGTACCGATCCCGCTGGTATTGAAGAAACCCCAGGCGCTTCCATTCCACTGCAGAAGGCCAGGAGCAAGCGTCGGCAGGGAGGAATGCAGAAGGCTATTAGCGTCGATGGTTCCAGTCCCGGTATACCCAAGACTCCCACTTGAACCCATGAGCAGGGCGTGTGTGTTTGTTCCCGCCGTGATGCTGGCGAAGCCAAGGGAAGAAGTACCGCACGGTGTTCCGCTCGAGCCGACCAATCCGGATACGACGCCTAAGCAGCCATCGGGAAGCGAGGAGAGATTCAGCGGGCCCGAAACGGTCCCGCCGGCGGTCGGCAGGTAATCCGAGATTGTGGCGAAGGCGCCCGTTCCAAACGAAACGCCATTGCTCTTCGTGCAGGAGATCGCGCCTGTCACGACATTGATGGTGCAATCCTGGTTCATGGTGAAGCCGCCGAAGTTACCACCACCAGCGTTGTACTGAATTTGGTTTGTGCTGCCGCCCGGGGGAGGGCCGCTGTGCGAGATCGTGCAGTGCCAGACAGAACCAGTCCATTCGATCGTCTGCCCAGCGTTGCAGGTATTTGTTAGGCCAATCGTGTCTGTTCCCGTACCGTTGTCGGTGATGGTGATTGGGAAGGACTGCGATAGATTCAAAAGGCTTTGCAATCCGTTCGGCGTGCCATTGGTTTGCAGTGTCGGGCCTGATCCTCCACCCCCGCCGCCGCCCGCGCGCGTGGCGAAAATGTCAATCCAGAAACCGGCGAAAGTAGCATCCGCCGTTGCCGGAGCGTCAATCTCGAACGTATCGCCAGTGTCTATTAACCCGCCTGGCGTAAACGTCACATCTCCGGAGAAGGTAATCGTTGGGACGATTTGGCCCGCGGCAAAGTTGATGGTTCCGATAGGGGAACCGTTCTTCTTGAGCGTGACCTGAATATCGCCGGTTGGCGCGGTGATTGCCCCGGCATTCGTTCCGACGAGACCGGAGGGCATGGTGATCGTGCGGGTCGGCTGCGAGTAGTAAAGCTGCTGGCCGTTGGTGTAGATACCAGCCGCCGGTGGAATGTAAATGTAGAAATCGTTAGCACTCGGTCCGCCGCCGCCGCCGAGGCTCGCGCAAATCCACGCGGTCCCGTTCCACATCCAGACCTGATTGACGCAGGTCGTGCTTTCCGAGATTACGCCAGAACTTGTAATCGGATCCGGGGTAACGACGATGGGAATATCGGCGGTAATGCTCGTGACGGTACCGCCTCCACCCCCACCGCCCCCGCCAGAACCGACGACGAAAAACATCTGAGTGGGAGTCAGGCTGATAACGTCATTGGCTGCGGGAAGACCGTTAGCACCTTGGAGTTGCCCGGTTACGGTAACGTATGGGTTAGGCGGAGGCGGTGGAGTTTGGGCAGAGAGGATGAGGCTGAAGCAAAGAACGAGTGTGAGGATTAGGATTTTCTTCATGCTCTGCCTTGTGCCTTCGCCAGCCAGTAGCTATCCCCGAAGTAGGAGATTGAGTTCGTGACGTGCATGTAGGTTGCGAGGTCTGCCGCGGGCAGTTTCATGGCCTTCATGCGTTCCTGGTAGGCCCGATGGATGACTGCGACATCCATCACGCGGCCGCAGCGGACAATGTTCTGTAGTTCGGCGCCAGTCTTTTCCACGTCCTCAGTTCTCGATCCCGTTCACAGGTCGTTCCACAAGGAAGCGTTCGCGCCTCCGGTCCAGTTTGAACCAGAGCAATACGTCGCTCCGCTTCCCCGCCGATCAAAGGCCGACCGCACATCTCGCAACGCCGCAAGGCAAATCTCTGTTCCTGGCTGCGCCCACCAGCAATGCGATCAACCGTTATGAGAAGTAGCACAGTCTTCCGACTTGCCAACCAGACTTCCCCTGGCAGCGAAGCTAATCCAGGCACCGCGCGTTGTACGAAGAAGTCTGGAATATCACGCAAAGCTGAAGGTTTCACTAACCATATCCATCGGTGTCTTGATGGTCGAATGCCTTGCGCCCTGAGTTCTTGGCGCCGAGCTGCGCGCCAGCGAGGCTTGCGGTTGCGGTTCATCGTGGCCGTGGGGCGCTCATCCCGGTTACAAACTCACAGGTTCCACAAGAGAAACGCTCGGTGCTTTTGCTTTTTGGCCGAAATTCATTGCAGCACCCGCGTTCCTTGCTGACGCCGCCGGCTACTTCCACCTTGCGGCAGTCGCCATCCTTTCGGGCTCCGGTCAGCTCCATGTAGCCAGCCGATGCGCTAGAGAGCTTCGACATTGTCCGCGTCGGGGATGAATAGGCCCAGAGATTCCGCAGAAATCGGGGGAGGAGATTTCAAATCGGGATTGTCGCAGCTCCAGTGCCGCGGCCGTCCGTCCTTCCAGGTCTTTGCTGACCACCTGTGATGCCGCTTGATGGGCTGCGCGCACCGAGCACAGACCCGCTGCCGACACCGCCGATACCAGACTCCCGAGAAGTACCGGCGAACTTTGCCAAAGAAGGTTCGAAGTTTCAAAATATGCAGATCCACGCGATGAAGATGACCAGCGCCGCGATGATGCCGAGCCGCGATGATGCCGACGATCACGATTACCGCGGCAGTCTCTTGGGCATCCGTCATCAGTAAGCCGCTGCTTTCGCGGTCTCCGGGATCATAAAAGAATTCTGCCAGCGAATCCGATGATCGCCTAAAGCTGGAATGGGATAGTGGATAGGCTTCGGCTTGAGCATCTTGTTCTGAACTTTGCCGAAGGGAATCAGGTTGCCCTGGCCGAGAAGTTCGCGCAGTTCGTGAACCACAACCACGATCAACTGAAAGAGGCGCCCGTGACTGACGAAATAGCCCTTCCCTTCTTTCTTCCATGCGCGGACCGTGGCCCGCTCTGCCATGAAATCAGGACCTTCTTCCCGAGAAGAACCGGGGTATAAGCAACCTACCAAGTCTTCGGATGTCATGTTTATGAGGGGTCGAAGCTAACGCCGTAGCGGTCACACAGCAGGGAGCGCCATTCTTGGAGGTTCGGGTCAGACAATCGAGCACGCAAGGATTCATACACACGCGGCCAGATTTTCTGCATTTCTTCCCAAGTCAAAAGGTCACGGTCAAACAAGTTGTGATGGTTCGGGCAAAGGGTCATCAAATTGAAGTCTTCGGCTGGTCCACCATAGCGCGCGGGGATGATGTGGGCTCTTTCGATAAGACGGCAGAATCCACAGATTTCGCAAGCGCCAGCAGAACGAAAGGATGGAGTCGTAAAGACTGCCGCACTTTGAACTAGGGGTGCAGGATCGGCTTTAAACTTAAGCTTGAGGTTCATCTCTGCCGGTTTGAGGGGATAGGTTTTGAGGCGGATCACTTCCCTATCCGTAATAAGAAAACACTTCCCATTGTTGCGAAATTGGCCTTTACGAGCATCTCGCAGGGCGCAAGCGTCAGACCTCTGAATGACTTCGTGCGAGTCTATATCACGACAGCCAGGCCGAATCAGTATGACGAATTCTCTAAGCAATGGGACTCCCCGAGGCGTTTTGATGTGCTGGACACATACCAGACTCTAGTCGTCGGGTACAACGGGCGTAGCGATGGCTGGGGGAGTTACGAACTCACAGTAATCTCACGCTTTCTTCGTGTCAAGCGGAATCTCACACTCGTGCGTATTCTCCGTGGTGCAACTTCACAGCCTCTCGGTAAAGGACGTGTGCTTCTTCTGGGGTTGTACGGTACCCCAAACTTTTGCGGACTCCATTGATATTCAGTTGCGCCTGATACTTCCCGATGCGCTTATGGAAACTAACGCCCTTAAACCCAGAGGTGTTATCTCGCTGCTTTACGCTATTCCGTCGATTTTCCGTCCGTGTAGCAATACGAAGATTCGACCGACGATTATCCAATGTCTGCTCGGGATCAACATGATCTCCAATTCGTGAATCTCCGTGTTTCAAACCCAGAATTTCCCGGTGCATATAGATGCTGTGGGTTTTACCTTCGCGCCTGGAACTACAACGATGAGCATAAAATGATCGGGCACTCGGAGACCAAAACGCGGACCATTTCCACTGACACAACCATTCGTAGTCCTCGTCATCGACCATAGCTACCTGGCCTCGGGAAAGGGGAATCTGCTTCATGGATGTGCCTTAACTTCAGGAATATCGGTGCAGAGGACTTCCGTTGTGAGAAGCAGCGCTCCGATCGACGCAGCCTTCCGCAAAGCTACGAGAACTACCTTAGCTGGATCCACGATGCCCATGTCGTAAAGGTCGCCAAAGTGTCCGGTTGCGGCGTTGAAGCCGAGGGAAGGAAGATCGCTCCCAAGAATCTCGGCAACGTGATCACAGGGCTTTTTATCGCCAGTGTTACGGATGATTTGCCGAAAAGGTTCGCAGAGCGCGTCAAGCAAGAGATGCTTGCCCTTCTGCACATCGTCGCCGGAATGGGTCGTGTAATCATAAGCCTTTACGGCTCTCAGCAGTGCCACTCCTCCGCCCGGTACCACGCCTTCCTGCAACGCGCCGCGGCAAGCGTGTACGGCATCTTCTGCCCGCGCTTTCTTTTCCAGCATGGCCGGTTCCGAGTGCGCGCCAACCCGCAGCACAGCAACCCCACCAGTCAGCCGCGCGATCCGGTGATCCAACTGCTCTTTCTCTAAGGGATTCGTTGCTTCCTGGCTCTGCTCGATGAGCTGCTTGATGCGCTTCTGTAATAGCATTTCATTGGCGCCGCCGTTGATGAGGACGGTCCGTGTTGGTGAAATTACCGCCTGTTCACAGAATCCAAGATCGTCCACGGTAAACGAAGAGAGCTGGTCGTCGATGCGCGTCGAGGTCTGGGAGTGGATCCGCTTCGCTCCGATAGCGATGCGCAAATCCTCGAGCGCGGCCGTGCGCTGGTCTCCGAACCCTGGCAGTTTCACGAAGCACCCGCCCGGCAACTGTCCGGCGTGGATATTCGCGGCGAACATGTTCAAGGCGTCCCCAGTGAGATCCTCGGCCACAATCAGCATAGGCCGTCGAGCCTTGACGCAGCGCTGAAGAAGCGAACCAATCCCATCCCCCTGCATGATCTGCCCGTTCTGGTTGATGCCAGCGCCGACGATGATTCTCTCTGAAAGCAGGATTAGCGGATTCTTGAGCACACACTTTTGCCCGGTCGCATCCTTGGCGAAGAACTGGTACGGCTTCCATCCTCGTTCGAAGTAGAAGCCTTCGAGATGCTCGATGGAGGTTGTTTCGTCTCGGCTCTCCTGGAGTTCTAAGACTCCATTCGCTCCCACTTTGCAGGTGGCTTCCGCGATCATGGTGCCGAGTTCGACGTCGCCGTGCGTCGAGATGATCGCGGCCTGGCGCACGAGTTCGGGTGTTGCTGGGATCGCCAGCTTTTTGATGGTCTCTGCGCAGGCTGCAGCCGCGGCGTTAATGCCGTCCGCCAGCAAGAGCGGTTCCGCGCCTGCTTCGACGAGTTTTAATCCTTCGCGCACGATGGCCTGGAGGATTACGGTTGCCGTAGTGGTCCCGTCGCCGGCTTCAACGACCGCGGCATCGGCCACTTCCCGCGCGTAGGCAGCGCCCATGTTCTCAAAGGGATCAGCCAGGTTCGAGACTTC
>Ga0209166_10003958_pt1 | contig 10528 bp, 9 predicted proteins | sample Coa_R1_3_FD_187151 | JGI IMG/M metagenome (GOLD analysis project Ga0209166, IMG submission 187151) | Surface soil microbial communities from Centralia Pennsylvania, which are recovering from an underground coalmine fire - Coalmine... | ecosystem: Environmental > Terrestrial > Soil > Unclassified... | reverse complement strand
CATCTGTCGGGTTTTCTGGCGTGGCTGGCCTGGCTTGGCGTCCACATCTTTTTCCTGATCGGCTTCGAGAACCGCGTGCTGGTGCTGATCCAGTGGGCGGCGTCGTACCTGAGCTATGCGCGCGGCGCGCGACTGATCACCGGTGGCTGGCACGGTGGCGCACCAACGCAGGACTGACCTGAACTGGGCCTCACTTCGTGCCGTACGCGGCGATCGTCCGGCCCCGGGACTGGAAAATCCGACCGCCGGCCGCTGCTGGGCTCAAGAAATGCGGCGGGTTCGACGCCTGCCCGGCGGGTGCCCGGAACAGCACGCTGCCATCTTGCGGATTGAACGCGTACAGACTGGACGTGCCGTCGTCCAGGGTCCAGACCGCGTCGTCGGTGATCACCGGCGCCCCGGCACTGAACTGCGGCCCGCGCCACATCACGTTGAAGGCCTGCGCCTGGACACGCACCGCGTACAGCCCGTCGCGGCACGCGACGTACGCCATCGAGCCGGAGTGGGCCGCGCCGCCGTACGCGCCGCCGGCGCACAGCGACGCCGACATGATCTCCCCGCCGATCTTGCCGAGACCGTCTGATCGCAACAGGTAGCCGATCCCGGTCTTGCCGATCTGCAGGACCAGGCCGTTGTCGAGCAACGCCGGCCCCGTCGAACCGAGATCGGCATCGCGGCGATTCATATCGGCCCAGTCGCGCGGGGCGAAGTAGTCCAGCAGCTTCAACTGGGGCGACAGACGCAGGACGGTATTGGACTGGTCGAAGTCGGTGGTCGAGTCGCCATTGCCCGTGGCCGCGTACAGGTCGCCGGTGGGACCGATCGCCGGGGCGGACCAGATCGCGCCTTCCCGATGGGTCGGGACCTGGTACGCCCCGCGCTCGGCGCCATCGGCGAGCGACGCGGCGACGATCCAGCCGTGGTAGTCACCGCAATCGCCGAACAAGCCCCCGAACGGGACGTAGACCGTCTGGTTCGCCAGCGCCAGCGCCCCACGCTGCTGGAGCGGCAGCGGATTGGCGCCCGGGGGATCGATCGATTGATGAGACTTGACCGCGCCGCTGTTCAGGTCCAGGGCGACCAGTTCGTGGTGCGGCGGCTGCCTGAGGTAGTCGACGGCGTACAGTACCCCGGCCGCGGAGTCGATGACGGGGGTGCCGGTGATCCCGGTCGGGTCGATATTGCCGCAGGGCAGGGCACTTCGCGGCACCGGTTCGCCGAGGTGCTGAGACCAGACGGCGCGGCCAGTCACGGCGTCGAGGGCGTAGATCGTGTCGTTCTCGGTGGCGACGAACACGCGCGCACCGGCCACCAGGACTTGCGCGTAGATCTGGCCGTCGAGCGGGTCGGACTCCCAGAGCAGGGTGGTGCTCGCCGGGTTGTAGGCGCCCGTGGCCCGGCCCGAGCGGGCGGCGTCATGCTGGTAGGTCAGCCAGTCGGGGCTTGCCGGCGCGGCCGGAGATGCGCTGGCCGACGCCGCGGCGCTCGCGGACGGCGAAGCCACGGGACTCACGGCCGCTGGCTGCGGCGGCGCGGCCGCCGGTGCCGTCGCGGCCACTGGGGCCGGCGTAGCAGGCACGCCCGCCTCGCGGCTCGGGCCGCCGCATGCAACGCAAAACGTCAGTAGCCAGCCAGGCCACGCCGCTGCGCGCATCCAGGACAACGATGCGCTGCGCAGGCCGGATCGCGGCATTCAGCTCAATGATGCGCTGCGCAGGCCGGATCGCGACAGGAACGCGCACGTCTGGAACCCGTATGGCTATCGGGCGCCCGCAGGTCAGCCAGCGGCCTGCTCGAGGCCATCGATCTGGCGGCGGGTGCGCCGGCGGCGGCGAGCGCCGATCAGAAACGTCGGGCCTGTCGCGATCCGGCCTGTGATCCGCACCGGCGCGCCTGACCTGTGCGCGCAGATGCCAGGCTGTCATGTGAGTTGACCGCGTTTGTAGCCGCCACACGGCGGAACGAGACACAATGCGAGCGGAGGACGCTCATCGTGCGCTCACTGATTCGATTCGTTCTAGCCGCCTGGCTGTCCCTGGTCGGGGCCGTCGGCGCCTACGGTCCGTCCTATGCGCAGAGCGACGGCGCCGATACCTTGAGCGCTCCGCCGGCGGAGCCGCAGGCACCTGTCGGGCCAAACCTCCAGGCCTCAGACTACGCGCCGGTCATCTGCGATCCGAGTTCGCTGGGCTTCCGCTACGTCGAGGTCCGCGGCAGCGGCTTCGACGCATGGGCCACGCAGCACCTGGTCGGCGATGTGGTGGACGACAATGGCCAGTCCCGGTTGCAGTGGGGCAGCGTCTGGGTCTCGCCGCAAGGCAGACTCACCTTGGAGGTGAATCTGTGCGGCGATCCGTTCGGCAACCGACCGGCGCTACCGGTCGGGAACTACACGGTGACGGTCGGTCCGAGCTCCGGCCAGGCGCTCGCGGCGACGAGTATTGCGCTCACACCGCCGCCCGAACCGGCCGCCGCGGACGATCAAACGCAGCCCGAGCCGCAACCCCAGCAACAGACGACGCCGTCGGTCACCAGTCCCAATCCGACGCCGGCGCCACCGGTGATCCCGTACGTGCTGCCTGGCATCTCGGCGGCGCCGACGCCGACCCCGCTGCCGGCCGTGTCGATCCCGGGTGGCACGACGTCGACAAGTGCCGCGGTCCCGACGGTCGGTCCGCGGACTGGCCCGGGTTCGCTGCAACAGCCGTTTCCTCTGGGCGCCACTGGCACGCTGGCCGACGGCTGGCAGCTGGCGGTCACCGGGGTGACGCCCGATGCCTGGACCGGGATTCACGCCGCCGTGCCCTCGACCATCGCGCCGGCGTCCGATCAGCGCGACTACGTCGTCCGGGTCCAGGCCACCTTCGCCGGGCAGGGCACGGGCGTCTTCAGCGGGATGCGGCTCGCGCTCCTCAGCGGGACCCAGACCACTTACGACCAGTTGCACAACGCCTGCGGCACGATCCCCGACATGGTCCCGCCCAACCTGATGACCCCGGGCGGCAGCGTCCGCGGCAACGTGTGTTTCACCGTTCGCGCCTCGGATGTCGATTCCCTCACCCTGTTCGACAACCAGGCCACGGAGACCGACCGCCTGTACTTCGCCCTCAAATAGGCCAGCCGCTGCAACCGTAGCGCCTCCCGGTCCGTCGTATGGCTTGACTAACAGGAGGTTTCAAAAAACTCCGAATGACCGTCGCCACCGAGGCTGACACTACGGCTGATGAACTGGTTCTCGAGCCGCCGTCGCCGATCCCGTCTGTCACTCCGGCGCAGGCTGCTTCGACCATCAAGGTCGATGACGCCACCGCCGCGCGCATCAACACCGCCGTCACCGCCTACATCGAGTCGCTGACCACCCTCGAGGCGCAGTCGCCTGAGTTCGAGCGCAAGGTCGCCTCCATCAGTCGTATGGGCCGTGACGAGATTCGTCGCTCGGCCGAGGCCTCCAGCCGCTTCCTCGATCGACCGACCGCCGCCCTCAAGCAAGGCCCCATGGCCGAGGGCTCGCAGGTCTCGAATGCCCTGGTCGCACTCCGCCAACAGGTCGAGGATCTCGATCCGTCGCGCCACCTCCATCGGCGGGGCGGTTTTGGCCGCTTCAGGCGCGTCCCGTTCGGCTCACAGGTCAACGACTACTTCCGCCGCTACCAGTCGTCGCAACAGCACATCGAAGCGATCGTCGGCAGCCTGTACCGCGGCCAGGACGAGCTGATGCGCGACAACGCCGCCCTGGAGCAGGAGCGGGTGCACCTGTGGGCGATCAAGACCCGCCTCGAGCAGTACGCCCACATGGCGGCCGCGCTCGACGACGCCCTGACCGTCAAGATCGCGGGGTTCGAAACGCGTGACCCGGACAAAGCACGGGCCCTCAAAGAGGACGCGCTGTTCTACGTGCGCCAGAAGCGCCAGGACCTGCTGACCCAGTTGTCGGTCGTGGTGCAGGGATATCTCGCCCTGGACCTGATCCGCAAGAACAACGTGGAGCTCGTCAAGGGCGTCGAGCGCGCGACGACGACTACGGTCTCGGCCCTGCGGACCGCGATCATCGCGGCGCTGGCGCTGGGCAATCAGAAGCTGGTGCTCGATCAGGTCACGGCGTTGAACACGACCACCGGCAACATCATCGAGTCGACGTCGCAGATGCTGCGGCAGCAGACGCTCGAAATTGCCGGCCAGGCCGCCAATACCACGATCAGTATTGAAAAACTGCAGGCGGCATTCAACAATATCTACGCGACAATTGATACTATTGACTCATTCAAGCTCGCTGCACTCGAAAACATGCGCAAGACCATTGACTCCTTGTCGACGGAGGTCGCTCGGGCCCAGCAATACGTGGAGCGGTCGCGCTCCGCGGAGCTGGCGCAAGCCCGGGCCAATGGGCTGGTGTCTGAGTTGACGCTGCCGGCGAGCGGCCAGGGAGCCTGAGCCATGTGGCTGCTGTTGTTCGTTCCCATCATCGCGCTTGTCGTACTGATCCTGGCGGTGGGCGCGGTTTTTAGCGTGCTCGGCGCGGCCTGGCCGGTGCTGCTCATCGCCCTCGGGGCGTGGCTGTTCTGGCACGAAGACGGCCGCTATGCCCGCCGTGCGGAGTGGGGCAGTGGGCGCCGGTCGGAACAGCTGCGGCCAGCGCCGATGCAGCGTCCGAAGCCAGCCCGGGAGGCGCACGACCGCCGCCCGGCGGCCGCGGACCCGCGGTCGCTGCGGCCAGGGGCCGAACTGCCGATCGACGTGCAGGTCAAAGTCGAGCAGATCCGCCGCAAGGTAGATGTGCTGCTGAGCTATGCGGATCGCTTCCCGCCCTTCTCGCAGGACCTGTATCTGGTGCGCCAGACCGCGAACGACTATCTGCCGCGGACGCTCAGCGCGTACCTCGGGCTGCCGAAACAAGCCGCCGCCGACAAGCCGCTGAGCCCGGGTGGCAAGACGCCGTACCAGGAGCTCAAGGCGCAACTTGACCTGCTGGACGCCAAACTGGACGAGATCGCCCAGGATCTCCAGCGCCAGGACACCGACCGGCTCCTGGCCAACCGGCGGTTCCTGGAAGAACGTTTCGCCGCGCGCGAGGGCAAACCGGTCCCGGGAGTTACGGGCGTCGCGTAGGTAGCCCCGGCCGAGGCCTTGCGGGCACTGGCCGCCGGCTAGTCGGCGAGGCGGGTCGCGATCAAATTGCGCACATCTGGCCAGTACTGGCCGGCCAGGTCGTCGGCGTAGGGATCGCCGTGGTAAGGCACCTCCATCGCCAGCTCACCGTAGCGATGCTGGGCGATATCACGCTGAGTCACGCCGTTGGTGTGGGCGTTGGCCTGGACCCACTGGACGCCACCATCGCCACTCGCCGGATCGACGACGTAGAGCGTGCGGGCGACACTCGGCACCGAATCGTCGCGCGGTCCGGACCCTGGCCGCGCCAGGTCAGCAATCAGGCTGCGCAGGCTGTCGACGGTGAGGGTGCGCAGGTCGAAGTCGTAGGCAATCGAGTCCTGCGCGGTCTGGCTGCTGAAAAAGAGCGCTGCCCGCCCCAGAAACGCAACGTCTCCAGAGTGCTCCTTCATCGCCTCCATCAGTGATCGGAACACCAGGTGCTTGCGCGCGTTGTGCTCCAGGGCCAGATCGTAGTGCTCTTCGACGGGCACCGTCTTGATGAACTGGATGACCTGAGTTCCCGTCAGCCGTTGGCGGCCCTTCTGGAACTCCCCGGCTGGATACTTCTGTCCGTCCAGGTAGTAAGCGTTAACTTTGAAGGCCATCGGCACGTCGACATCCAGCCCGCCGAACACACTGTCGGTCGCGCCGGCAATCGCCGACTCCTTGAACGCGAGCTGAAAGTCGATCGCCAGCCCGGTGGCGTCCTCGAGGGTGCGCCGCATGAGGTTGAAGCCGCCCGTGGCATACGCCTGGTCGATCTTGATCGGCCCGACCTGCGGCTGGCCAAGGGAATGCAAGTATCGCTCGATCTCAGGCGCACGGATGTCATGCGTCAGCGAGACGAGGTCGATCTCGCGCGTGGCGTAGTCGTAGGAAAACACGGTCAGCGAACCGATGAAGGCGCGTTCGGTCAGCGGCGGTTCGTGGGTCTCGCCGTAGCCGAAGAGCAGGAAGTTCAGGCGCGTGGAGTTCAGGTGGGGGTCGATGCGCTTCCAGTAGGTGGGATCCGCGGCGGCACTTGCCTGGCGATGGCGGATCGCTTCCAGGAGCAGCGGGTGCAGCACGCGCTCGAACTGGGTGGCGGTGGCGGGGGCGCGCATCGGCGTCGGCGCAGCGGTGGCAGCGATCGCCGCGGTGGCGTCGGCCCGGGCAACCGCCGAAGCGATCGGCTCCGGCGTGTCGCGCGGCAGCGGCGCCAGGGCCATCAGGTCCTCTTCGGATGAATTTGAGGGCGCCAAACTGATCAGCGCACCCGCCGCGATGCACACGACGAATGTGAGGGCGATGAGGACTCGTCCAAGCCGGTGTTGCGGGAGCACCGCGGGCGATTCTACGGGCTGGCGTCACCGTTGCGTTCGGCAGACCCGGTCCGCCGGCGGAACGCGACTGAAACGGAACCATCGACCCCTCACACGGGTTCGAGAAAGATGGGGTACGCGCCGCCGGCCGGCGCCATCACCGGCCAGACGTCCGACATTGGGCCCACCTCGACCTCGATCAGCGCTGGAGCGTGCCCCGCGAGCGCCGACCGGAGCGCGGCTTCCAGCTCCGCCGGCTGCCGAACCCGCTCGGCCGCGACGCCGAACGCGCGGGCGAGCGCGACGAAGTCTGGATTGACCAGGTCACTTGCGATCATGCGGCCAGCGAACACGCGTTCCTGGGTCCGTTTGACATTCCCGTACGCGCCATCGTTGAAGATGACCGACACGACGTTCAGGCCATGCTGTCGCTGGGTCGCCAGTTCGGCGGCGGCATACAGGTACCCGCCATCGCCGGCAATGGCCAGCACCGGCCGCTCGGGATTGCCAACCTGCGCGCCGAGCGCGGTGGCAAAGGCCGAGCCGAGCGTGCCCTGATACCCGGGCCCGATGAAGGTGCGCGGCCGGTAAACCGGGAAGCCGATCGTGCCGAAGAACGTCACCTGGGTCAGGTCGTTCACGGTGATCCCGTCGTCGGGCAGCGCGGCCCGGATCGCCTGGGCAAATCCCACTTGCGGCTGAAACGCCAGCAGGCGCTCCTCGGCGGCGGCCTTCGCGGCGCGCAGCGCCGCGCGGCGAGACGGGCGCCGGGCGATGCCATGCAGGCGCTCGACCAGACCGGCCAGCACGGCTTTTGCGTCGCCGACGATGCCCACGCTGACCCGGCCGTGTCGGTCGACTTCGTGCGGGTCGGCGTCGATACGGATCACCTTCACGCCGGCGGCCAGACCCCACACCCGCGCCGGTTGCCAGAACCGCGTGCCGACGCCAACGACCACGTCGGCGTCACGCACCAGCGCCTGGCCTGTGACCCCGGTGTGCCCGAGATCGTGGCGATCGGAGACCGCGCCGCGGCCATCCACCGACATCACCACCGGGGCCTCGAGCAGCTCCGCCAGGGCCTGCAATTCGGCCCAGGCGCCGGCCGCCAGGACACCGCCGCCGCTGTAGATCACCGGCCGTTCGGCGGCAGACAACACCTCGGCCGCCTGGCGCAGTGCGTCTGGATCGGCGGTCGGCTCTTCGGGCGGGACTGAGCTCAGCAGTTGCACGTCGTCAAAGCGCTGCAGAACGTCGGGCGGCACTTCCAGCGCAACGGGTCGCCGACGCCCGGATCTGAGACGGCGAAAGGCCTCGCGGACCAGGTCCGGTATCTGGACGGCGGCGAGAGCTCGTCCGGACCAGGTCGTCACCGAGGCCAGGACGGCTTCCTGGTGCGGGATCTCGTGCAGCAAGCCGAAGCCCCCCTCGATGCCGCGCGAGTCCACCTGGCCGGTGACACACAGCACCGGCGACGAACACGCGTAGGCCGTTGCCAGCGCCGCAGTCGCGTTCAGCAGGCCAGGTCCGGGCACGACCATGCATACGCCAACCCGACCGGTCGTTCGCGCGTACCCGTCGGCCATGTAGGCGGTCGCCTGTTCATGGCGGGTGTGGTAGACGCGGATCGCATCGCGCGCCTCGTACAGCGCGTCGAAGGCCCAGTCGAGCTGGACGCCGGGGAGGCCGAAGACGACCTCGACACCCTCGCCGACGAGCGAGCGCACCAGCGCCTGTCCCCCGCTGAGCCGCTCGCCGGCCATCGCCGCAGCGTAACCCAGCGGCCTGGACTACGTCTTCGCGGCAGTACCAGTGGTCTTAGTGCATCCTGACCATCATGTCCCAGTGGCCGTTGGCGAACACGGAAGTCACAGAAACGAGAGATAACGCGGCAGCGCTGACAATAAACACCAGGGCGCGGATTCGGCGATTCATGCAAGGCCTCCAGGCGTAATCGCTTCACATCACGCCGAGTTGGCGGAGCGAAACCTACACCGGTAAGCACGTGCTGGGTCGCAAAAAAGGGATGGATGCCGTGGGGGTAGTACCGTTAACGGTACTTATGCGCTACGGGACGTTTCATTTGATTGGCAGTCCGTCGATGGCCCCGGCGGCCGATCGATTCGGCGAAACGCTGGCGCACATTGATCTGGCCGATGAGCTTGGCTTCGATACCGTATGGGTCGCCGAGCATCATTTCTCGAACTATGGGTATTCCGCCAATCCGCTGCTGCTCATCGCTAGAGCGAGCGCGAGCGCGCACCGCGTGCGCTTTGGCCAGGCGGTCATCGTCACCCCGTTCTGGCACCCGCTCAGACTGGCCGAGGACATCGCGATCGCCGATCTGCTGACCGACGGCCGCCTGGAAATCGGTCTGGGCCGTGGGTACCAGCCACTCGAGTTCCGCGGCCTGGACGTCGATCAGAACCAGAGTCGGGCACTCTTCGAAGAACAGTTCGAGGTGATGCGCCTGGCCTGGACCGCGGACGACTTTACCTTCGATGGGCGGCACTTCGCCGTCCGCCATCCGATCACGGTGCTGCCGCGTCCGCTGCAGCAGCCGCATCCGCCCATCTGGCTCGCCGTCCAGAGCCAGACCTCGCTGGATTGGGCGGCCGCGCACGGGTGCGACATCATCCTGTCAGGCTCCAGTACCGCCTGGGACGAGCTTCCGGCCTGGACAGAGCGGTTCTTAGCGCGGCGCGCGGCGGCACCCGACGACGCGACTCGGGCGCCGCGCATCGGCATGCTGCGCCACGTCCTGGTGACCGAGACTGAAGCCGAGGCGCGCGCGGCGCTGTGGCAATCGCGCTGGCAGCGCGGCGTCGCGGAGCGGCTGCGACTTGGCGAAGAGCGCATCACGGGTGGCCGCAACAGCCTCGACGGTTTCGAGCAATCGATGTCCGAGGACGCCTGGTGGGACCGCGTCGTGTACGGCACGCCTGACTGGTGCATCGCCCAATTGAAGCGTCAGGCCGCGCTCGGCGTGACCGACGTCCTCGCGTGGTTCGACATTGGCGGCCTGCCGGCCGAGACTGTCCAGCGCTCCATGCGCCTGTTCGCGGAAGAGGTCGTGCCGGCCGTGGCGCCTGCGTACGCCTGAAGTCCGCCCGTGGTCGAGCCGACTGCCAGCCGACCCTATATGCCGGGCTATGGCATCGTCGGCCCTGAGGACGGGATCGGGCTGTTGCCCTGGTCGTGGGCCAGAGAACAGCTCGAGGCCTCGCGCAACTTCTGGCTGGCGACCCATTGGCCCGACGGTCGACCGCACGTCATGCCGGTCTGGGCCGTGTGGTACGCGGGCGCACTGTGGTTCAGCAGCAGCAAAGGGTCACGCAAGGCGTGCAACCTGGCGGCCGACCCGCGCTGCGTGTTGACGACGGAAGATCCGACCAATCCCGTCGTCGTCGAGGGCGAGGCCGAGCTGCTCACCGACACGTATGACCTGGAAACCCTGTTGGCCGCCGAAAACGCCAAATACGGCACGGACTACGGCCTCGAGATGCTGGACCCGGCCGTCAATTGCGCCTACCGGGTCCACCCCAGATGGGTCTTCGGCCTGCGCGCGGGCGAGTTCACCGGCTCGCCCACGCGCTGGTCCTTCGAAGCCTGAGCAATTTCAGCTGCCCGCGTCGCTTCGCTCGCTTCCACCAGACGGTAACTTCCCGAGGCTGGTGGTTTTCCACCTCAGCGTCTTCTGCACCTCCGTCGGGAGCGAGCGAAGCGATGCGGGCGGCCGCAATGTAGAGATCTCCCGGATTTCTTGACATCCTTCGTCGCCTTCGATATATCGTTAAGGAGTCGTATGGACGCCTCTGGGCGGGTCTGGCCGCGGGCCGAATTGCGAGTTGGGGACGCCGACCGACAGGGGGCGGTCGCTGAGTTGCAGCGGCACTATGTCGACGGGCGGTTGACCAGCGACGAGCTCGATGAGCGTGTCGCACAGACCCTGAAGGCGCGCACGTTTGGCGAACTGGCGATTCCACTGCATGACTTGCCAGCGCTCGCCAACACGGACCCGGCGCGGTCGGTGGCGATTGCCCCGAGCGAGCACACGGAACGCGCCGCGTTCGGACCCG
>Ga0209166_10003957_pt1 | contig 10528 bp, 9 predicted proteins | sample Coa_R1_3_FD_187151 | JGI IMG/M metagenome (GOLD analysis project Ga0209166, IMG submission 187151) | Surface soil microbial communities from Centralia Pennsylvania, which are recovering from an underground coalmine fire - Coalmine... | ecosystem: Environmental > Terrestrial > Soil > Unclassified... | reverse complement strand
CCGCGATGCGTCCGACGTGCGTGCCCTGCTGCTTGCCCTGCGGCACCCGGGCCCGCCCGATATCGCCCGTGCGGAAGCCATAGTGGACCGCGCGCCGCGTTTTGTGCAGGCGCGGAAATCCGTATTTATCCGTGCGGCACATCTGGCGGCTATTATGGCCGGTCGCCGTGATCGCCCACGGCATCACCCCCGCCACCCCCAACCGCGCCGGCGTGCTCAGCCCCACACACGCCGCGTCCAGCCAGTGCGTCTTGGGCAGGTTCCGTTGCGTGCGATTGAATTTGGTCAGCCCGCCACTGCCGGTTTCGATCGGCAGCCCCGTCTCCTGTAACGCGCGGTACACCGCCCCGCGGGTGGTGTTCACGGCCGCTGCGTCACGCAACGGTTGCTGGGCCTGGGCCTGGAGCTGCGGATACCCAAACTCCGTGGCCGTGCGCTGGCCCTTGCGCTGGTTGCAGGATTCACACGCCAGCGTCAAGTTGTTGACCCGGTTGCTGCCGCCCCGCGACTGGGGCACGATGTGCTCGATTTGCAGCGGCCGATCAGTCGCGCCACAATACGCACAGTGATGCGCCCACTTAAGCAGCAGGTATTCGCGGATCTCATACCCCAGCAGGGCGCCTTGCTGGTATTCCACCCCCGCGATCTCTGGGTTTTGCAGCTTTTGCAGATCAAACTTCACCCATTCCAGGCTGAGGGCCGCGATCGGGGCCACCTTGCCGAGCCGGCGCACCCAGGTGGTCACTTGGGCGACCCGACTGGCCAGGCTGGGGGGCAACCAACCGGGCGGGCGCCGGCGATTGTGGAACCGCGGCGGCCGATGGCGCAGTTGGCGGCTCCGGCGGTTATGCCGCACGGCCCGGCGGTGATCCAGGGCGGCTTTGATGGCCGCGCCCCGATGGTGCAGTTCGGCGGCGAAGATCACGGCCCCCGTGTGGTCGTTGAGGATCGCCAGCCCCGTGGTTTTACTGCCGGGGTCCACCTTGAGCCGCAGCGGCGCCACCGCGCGCGGCGAGGTGGGCTGCTGGAGAATGAGGGTGAAGGGGTAGCGGCGGTAGACCGCCGCCTGGCCGGTGGTCAGCAGATAGCGGGCGCGCGCGGGGTGGACCGGATTTAACGGCTGCTTGTCGGTATTGAGCACGAAGACGTATGACATGGCGGGATTCCTGGCCCTTACGGGACGCCCCTTGCGGGGGTAAAGTGTGCCTCGTCAATGTAGGGGACGCTTGTCACGCCCGCGACCTTCCCGATCGCCCCCGCGACCGTCACATGATCACGGACAACAGAGCGGCAGGCTGGCAACGCACCCGCCGGTGTTATCACGTTCCCTACGTAGTTCGCAAAGAACTTAGACTGGTCACAGATCGGGGCTATTCCAAGCCCCCGGATTTATCCGTGGGGTCTATGACCGATTCTCCTAGAGCTGGATCTCGGTGTGGCCGGCGGGGTGGGCGGGAAGCGTCCACCTGGAATACACCTGGGGTAAGTATATGATCTGGCGCCGCCCGTTGTCAACTTGTCGCGGGGGGAGAAGCCGATTATAATAGGGACCTACTGACGATCCGCCGCCTGCGGCACGCGCACCGACCAGCAGCGTATCCCGCACAGTAGGAGGAGCGCCGATGCCCCCAACACCCGTCCCAGACCAGGTGCTGCACACGTTCGCCATGTATGTGCCGACGACGGCCGATCTGGTGATGATGTTGCGCGTGCTCGCCGCCTTTATGCTGGGGGGCCTCGTCGGCTGGGAGCGCGAGCGGATGCAACGGCCCGCCGGCTTGCGCACCCATATGCTCGTCGCGGCCGGCGCGGCCTGTTTCACCGTCGCCAGCATCTATGGATTTGACGGGCTGGGCACCAATCGCGATCCGGCGCGCCTGGCCGCCCAGATCGTCAGCGGCATCGGCTTTCTCGGCGCCGGAGTCATTTTCCGCAGCGAGGGCGCCGTCCGCGGACTGACCACGGCCGCCTCCATCTGGATGGTCGCGGCCCTGGGCCTCTTGTCAGGCCTGGGTCTCTACTGGGTAGCAGTGTTTGCCACCATCCTCACCTGGTTTGCCCTCCGGGTGCTCAAGTCCGCCGAGCACTTCGGCGACCCCGGCCCGCCCCTGAGCGGAGCGCCGGATGTCGATCTGGCGGACGACGCCCGGGACGGACCCGCCGGGCGGGAAGAGTAGACAGGCTACCCAACCTGTGCTATAGTGCCAGCAGAACCCCGCTGCGGATGGCGGAAAGTATATGTTGACCTGGGGGTGCGGCGTCGGAGGAGTGCGATGGGCCTTACGCTGAAGCAGAAAGTCCTGATCGTGATCCTGATTATGGTCGGGATCCTCGGCCTGCGTACTATCCTGATCTTTGGCGATATCCAGAAGCTGGAGAACGCATCGAATACCCTGCTGACCACGGCGCGGCAAGCGGCCGCCTATAACAGCTTCACCACCGAGCTCGGCCTGGCGGCGGGGAGCGCGGCCACCTTTGCCGCTACCGGCCGCCCGACCTACCTGGCCCAGGCTCAGGATGCGCTCCACAGCGCGGCTACCCCGATCACCACGCAGGAGTCGCTGCTGACCACCCTGGCGGACCCGGGCGCGCAGGCGACGTATCACGGCTATGTGCAACGGCAAACGGACCTGCTGGCCATGGTGGGGCAGGCCGTGACCGCGATTGCGGCCGCCCGGCAGAGCGGCGACCCGGCGGCGCTGGGCCGCGCCCTCGACAGCCTGGCCACCTACGAGGCGCCGGCCGCCCAGCTCGCCAAGGATGTGAATGCGACGTTAGACCGCCAGAGCGCGATCGATCGGCAGGCGATCCAGGACGCTGGCCAGGGCGTGCTCTTCAGTGCGATCGGCGCGCTGCTCTTATTGTTCGCGATCATGGTGGGCGTCGGCCTGTTAACCGAGCGCGGGATTATCCGGCCGATTAACCGGCTCTCGGTGGCGGCGACCACGGGCGGCTACCTGGATCAACTGGTCGAGATCACCAACCGCGATGAAATCGGGACCCTGCAACGGGCCTTCAACCAGATGGTCGGCAATCTGCGATCCGTGCGCGAGCAGCGGGATGCCGCCTTGCGCGCCAGCCTGAAAGCCAAAGAAGCCGCCGAGCTCGCCAACCAGGCTAAGAGCACGTTCCTGGCGAATATGAGCCACGAGTTGCGCACGCCCCTGAACGCGATCATCGGCTTTAGCGAACTGCTCCAGGAGGAGGCCGCCGACCTGGGCCAGACCGGGTTTATTGACCACCTGGAGCGCATCCGCACCTCGGGCGGCCAGTTGCTCGGGCTGGTCAACGATATCCTGGACCTGTCCAAAATCGAAGCCGGCAAGATGGAGCTATACCTGGAGGTCTTCACCATCCGCGAGCTGATCGATCAGGTGGTCTCGACCATTCACCCGCTGATCGAGAAGAACGCGAATACCCTGGAGGTCCAGACGCCCGCCGACCTGGGCGCGATGTACGCCGACCAGACCAAGGTCCGACAGGTCTTACTGAACTTGCTGAGCAATGCCGCCAAATTCACGCACCACGGCCTGGTGACGCTACAGATCAGCCGCGAAACGGATACGAGCGGCCGCTGGATTCAATTCCGGGTGACCGATACCGGGATCGGCATGCGGGCCGACCAGGTGCAACAACTGTTCCGCGAGTTCTGGCAGGCCGACCCCTCGACCACCCGCCGGTATGGCGGGACGGGGCTGGGGCTGGCCCTCAGCCGGCACTTTTGCCAGCTCATGGAGGGCGATATCCAGGTGGAAAGCCAGCCGGACGTGGGCTCGACGTTTACCGTCCGCCTGCCCGCCCTGGTGATCCCGGATGCGGGGGGCGCCGGGGCGCTGGAGCCCACACGGCGCCGCGACCTGGGCCCCGCCCCCGCCGCCCGTCCCGACCGCGCCCCCGCGGGCACGGTCCTGGTCATCGACGACGATCCCGCGGCCTGCGATATCATCGCGCGCTTCCTGACCAAAGCCGGCTTTGGCATCCAGGTGGCCGCCAACGGCGAGGACGGGCTCCGCTTAGCGCGGGCCCTCCACCCCGTCGCGATTACGCTGGATGTGCTGATGCCGAACATGGATGGCTGGGCCGTGCTGACCACGTTGAAGGCCGATCCGGAGCTGGCCGACATCCCCGTGCTGGTCCTGAGCATCGTCGACAACCCGGAGCTCGGCTTCTCGCTCGGCGCCGCGGAGTATCTCATTAAGCCGGTGGCCGCCGATCGGCTGACGGCCATCGTCACTCGGTACCGTCGCACGCCCCCGGTGGTCAATGGGCACCCGGCCGGCCAGATCCTGGTCGTCGAAGATGATTCGTCCACCCGCGATCTGTTGCGGCACAGCCTCGAAAGCGACGGCTGGGACGTCGTGGTGGCGGCCGACGGCCCGGCGGCGCTGGAGCAGGCCCGCACGCACCCGCCGGATCTCGTCCTGCTCGATCTGATGCTGCCGGGCATGGATGGGTTCCAGGTCCTGGCCGGGTTACGACAAATTCCGGGGGGGCCGGCGATTCCCGTCGTCGTGCTCACCGCCCGCGACCTGACCCCGGAGGATCACCACCGGCTAAACGGCTATGTGGAACAAATTCTGCAGAAAGGCAGCTACACGCGGGAAGAGTTGCTGCGCGAAATCTGCGACCACGTGGTCGCGCGCACTCAAGGGCGGGAGGCGGGGATTCCGGAAACCGATGGCTAAAATCTTGCTGGTGGAAGACGACGAAATGAGCCGGGAAATGCTCTCGCTCCGCCTGGAGCGCCGGGGATATCAGATTGTGTGCGCCACCGACGGGCTGGAGGCGCTCGCCCTGGCCCGATCGGGGCAGCCGGACCTGATTATCATGGACATGAGCCTGCCCCGGCTGGACGGCTTCTCGGCCGCCGGGCAGCTGAAGGCCAGCGCTGCCACCGCCACGATCCCGATCATTGCCCTCACGGCCCATGCCATGTCGGGTGACCGCGAACGCTGCCTGGCCGCCGGCTGCGATGATTACGATACCAAGCCGGTCGACTTTGCCCGCTTCCTGTCCAAAATCCAGCAGCAGCTCAGCGGAAAAGCCCCTTCATGAATCCCGAGCAAACCGCGATCCTGGTCGTCGACGACGACGAAAACAACCGCCTGCTGACCGCCCGGCGGGTGCAACGCTACGGGCACCAGGTCAGTTTCGCCGCCAATGGGCGCGAGGCCCTCACCCTGATGCGCGCCCAGCCGTTTGACCTGGTCTTGCTCGATATTATGATGCCCGAGATGAGCGGGTATGAGGTCCTGGAACAGGTCAAGGCGGACGCCACGCTGCGCCACTTGCCGATTATCATGATTTCGGCCCTCGACGACCTGGCCAGTGTCGTGAAGTGTATTGAGCTGGGCGCCGAGGATTATCTCTTCAAGCCGATTAATTCGGTCCTGCTGAATGCGCGGGTGGGCGCCTCCCTGGAGAAAAAGCGTCTGCGCGATCAGGAGCAAACGTACTTGCGCGCCGTGCAGGCCGAACAGGAGCGGTCGGAGCGCCTGTTGCTCAACATCTTGCCGGCCCCGGTGGCCGCGCGGCTGAAAACCGACCCCCGCACGATCGCCGATAGCTTCCCCGACGCGACCGTCTTGTTTGCCGATATTGTCGACTTCACCCGGCTGGCCGGCGCCATTCCCCCGATCAGCCTGGTCGACCTGCTGAACGATATTTTTTCCGCGTTCGATCTCCTGGCCCTCCAATATGGCCTGGAAAAGATCAAGACGATGGGGGATGCCTATATGGTGGTGGGCGGGGTGCCGATCCCCCGGCCGGACCATGTGGAGGCCATCGCCGAGATGGCCCTGGCCATGCAGCGCTCGATCGTCTCCTTCCGCACCCCGGCCGGCCCGCCGTTCACCATCCGGATCGGCATCAGCACGGGGCCGGTGGTCGCCGGGGTGATCGGCCGGCAGAAGTTCAGCTACGATCTGTGGGGCGACACCGTCAATATGGCCAGCCGGATGGAGTCGCAAGGGGTGCCGGGGCAGATCCAGGTCACAGAAGCGACGTACCGGCGGCTGCGCGACAAATTTCGCCTCAAAGAACGCGGCCTCATCCTGGTGAAGGGCAAGGGCGAAATGCGGGTCTTTCTGCTCACCGGCCGGCGCGAATGACGGACCCGCCCCGCAGGTAGGCAAGGGAGGCACCTTACGGTTCCTAACCGTTTTATAGCCTTAAAGTACTATATGGAAACGGGGAATCCGGTACCGCCGGCTATTGCACTCGCTGCGGAGATCCAGTATTATACATCTGACGGCAACAGCCAAGGCTGTATCCCTCAGAGAAGTAGAACCCCTCTGTTGACGCCAGTTCTCATCTATTTTCCAACCACCACTATTTTAGGAGGCACTAACATGCGCAAGCTCAACGATCTGCGGAAAAAGGGCCAGGGCCTGGTCGAATATGCTCTGATTCTCGTGCTCATCGCCATCGTCGTCATCGTCATTCTCGCCCTGCTCGGCGGCGCCGTGAACAACATCTTCTCGACCATCGCCAGCGCCCTGTAAGCTTTTCGCTTCGCAGGAAAAGGAACCCCACTCCGGTGGGGTTCTTTTTTTGTGCCCCCCGCCCGGGCCGCATTCCGTGCCCGGGCGGGGCACGGTGCTTGCGTGCTGCTTGCATTAGCCACGTAAACGTGGTATCTTCAATGCAGGTGAATCACGATGGAAGTCCAGCACGCGATTGAACGCGGGATCGCCGCCGCCCAGGCCAACAATCAGCGGACAGCGTACTATTATTTCTACTCCGCCACCCAGGCCGATCCCACCAATGAGCAGGCCTGGTTGTGGCGCGCGAGCACCGCGCCGCAGCCGCGCGACGCCCTGTTTTGCCTGGCCGCGGTGCTGGCGCTCAACCCGGACAACCCGGTCGCCCGCCATGGAATCGAGCAGATCAGCGCCGCGGTGGCGGCGGAAAGCACGCCCGAAGCCGTCACCATTACCCCGTCGCTGAGCTCCGGCGAATACAAGCCGCCCGAGCGGCGGCTGGAATGGCAGCAATCTTTCCAGCGCGAGCTGTGCGATATGGCCCGGGTGCCCCGCATGCAGGCCAGCGACGGCCCGGCCCCCGGGGCCGCCCACCTACCCGACGAAGCCGCGAGTCTGGCCTACCGGCGCCCGCGGCCTGTGACGCAAGGGATCATCGCAGTCATCAGGAGGATCTTCGTGGACCGAGATACACAACGGGTGCGTTTTGCGATCCCGACGATCATTGGCGTCGTCATCATTATCGGCCTCGTCGCCTTCCTCGGCCTGAGCAGTACGACGCCGCCGCCGGCCAGCCCGACGGTGCCCCCCGGCGGCCGCCCGCCCACCGTGCCGGCCGGCGCCAATACGCCCGCCCCGCCGACGGCGGCGCCGAACGCGGGGGGACCGACGCCGCTGCCCCCGACGGCCGTAGCCCTCGTCCCGACCGCCACGCCGCCGCCCGCCACCCCCGTGCCGCCAGCGCCGACGACGGCCGCCGCCCCACCCTCGGCGACCCCCGTGCCGCCGGCCCCCACCGCGGTCCCGCCGGCCCCGACCACAGTCCCGCCGGCCCCGACCGCGACTGCTGCGCCGGCCGGTCCCCAGACGGTGACCGTGGCGGCCAACCAGACGCTCCAGGAGCTCGCCCAGCAGCAAGGGGTCACCGTGGCGGCCCTCATGGCCTATAATCAGATCACGAACCCCGTCGACGTGGCCGCCGGCCAGGCGCTGAAGATCCCGCCGCCGGGCTACAAGCCGACCGAAGTCCGCTATGTCGTCGGCGCGGGGGAGAATTTGACCAACATCGGCCGGCTCTTCGACGTGAGCGTGGACGCGATCACCCAGCGCAACGGGCTCGCCAACCCGAACCAGATCTTCGCCGGCGAGACCTTGACGATCCCGATCCCGTAGCCCAGGGGTAGAGGAGCAGAGGGCGGCGCGTTTAGCCGCGCAAGCCGGCGACCGTCGCGGCGTCCAGCCGGCGCACGAGGGCGGCGATCAGCTGGGCCGTCTGCGCGAAGTCGCTGCGGCTGATAATGGACACGGCGCTGTGGATATAGCGCGCGGCCACGCCGATGGCCACGGCCGGGACGCCCGGGCCGAAGAGCGCCATGCGCCCCGCATCCGTGCCGCCGCCGGGCATCCAGTCGTACTGCAGGTTCAGCCCTTCCTGCTCGGCCACGTCGGCCACCAGGTTACGCAGGCGGGTGTTGGGGATCAGGCTGCCGTCAAAAATCATCACGACGGGCCCGTTGCCCAGCCGGCCCTGGGCTTCCTCGGGCTTGATCCCCGGCGTGTCGCCCGCAATGCCGACGTCGAGCGCGATGCCGACGTCGGGCGCGGCCAGATGGGTGAGCGTGGCCGCGCCCCGCGTCCCGACCTCCTCCTGCACGGTGGCGCCGCTATAGAGGATATTGGGGTGCGCCGTCTTGTCCAGCAGGCGGCAAACCTCGACGGCGATCGCGCAGCCGATGCGGTTATCCCAGGCCTTGGCCAGCAGCAGGTCGGGATTGCTGAGCACCGTGAACGGCCCGACCGGGACAATGGGATCGCCGGGCCGGATGCCCGCCTCGATCGCCTCGGCCTTGCTGCGCACGCCGATATCGATGTACATGTCTTTTTTCTGCACGATTTTATTGCGCTCGTCGGCGGCCAGGATATGGGGCGGCTTCAGGCCGGTCACGCCGATGAGGTCGCCCTTGCGGGTGCGGATGCGGACGCGCTGCGCGAGCATCACCTGCTCCCACCAGCCGCCCAGCGGTTGGAACTTGAGAAAGCCGTCCTCGGTGATCCACGTGACCATAAAGCCCACTTCGTCCATATGCCCGGCAATCAGCACGCGCGGCCCGTCTTTGGCGGCCGCTTTCGTGCCGACCTTGCGGACGGCCACGCTGCCGAGATTATCGGCGACCAGTTCGCCATACGGGGCCAGGTAGCGCTGCATCAGGCCGCGCACTTCGTCTTCCTGGCCGGGCACCCCGAGGGCCTCGGTCAGCTCTTGCAGCATTGCCAGCGTTGTGTCCATGGGCGGGTCCACCTATTTCTCTTCAGGCGCGGTCGTCCCCTGCAACGGGTGCCCGCAGATCGCACAAACATACGGCCCATCCGGCTCCCGGCGCGGCGGCGTGCCCGCCAGCCAGAGGTGACACTGGGCACACTGATAGGCGAGCGCGCGGACCTCGCCCTCATGACCGGGCAGCGGCCGCGGGGGCGCGATCGCCGCCCGGAGCGCGGCGCGGGTCGGCGCGCCGGCCACGCGCGCCGTGCGGACTTCATCGCCCTCCAACACCAGGCCGAGCACCTGCCCTTCCAGCACCTTAAACCGATCCCCGTCCTTGAGATTCTCGAAGTTGTGCTCGGAGATGATGAACTTGCGGTCGGCGTTGGGCTGGGCGGGCGGATGGGCGTAGATCGTGACCGTCGTGCCGCCGAAGAAGCCACCGTAGTTCAGCACTTCGTCGATGACGAAGTACTCGTAATGGGGGGGCCCGGCCATCGGGCCGGGCGCCGCACCTGGCGCCATGAGCCGTCCTCCTCCTGTCAGATAGCCGCATTATACCATATGGCCCCCTCCCGTGCCCCGGCCGATCAGTTTGGCCCCTCCGGCCCGCACGCGCGCAACTCCCGGGCATAGGCCACGTTGCAATATGCGCGAACCCTGTTGTGAGAGGAGCCAAGAGATGCACGACGAATCGAAGATCAAGCGCGACAGTTATACGGGCGAGCCGGTGCCGCAGGGCGGCGGCGATGTGCTGAACCTGGGGCCCGAGTACCTGGTGGAGGCCGAAGAACCGAGCTTTGCCAACGATCCCGGCACCACCGACCGCCTGAAATATAATGACGACGAGCTCGCCGAAAAGGTGACCCATGCGCTGCGGAACGATGCCTACACCACCGACCTGGATATCGACGTCGAGGTCGAGGACGGCATCGTCTACCTGCGCGGCCGGGTGAACTCGCTCGACGATGTGGAACAGGCCGAAGAGGTCGCCGGCCGCGTGGACGGCGTGGTCGACGTCGAAGAAGAATTGGAAATTATCTGATGAGCCCCCGCCCCGTCGAATTTGTCGATCTCCATATACACAGCCCGGCCAGTGATGGGTTCTGGACGCCGAAAACCCTGCCCCCGGCGGCGGCCGATCTCGGCCTGGCGGTGATCGCCCTGACCGACCATGACGAGATCGCGGGCGTACCGGAGATGATCGCCGCCTGCGAGGCCTATGACATCCAGGTGATCCCGGCCGTCGAGATCAGCACCACTTTCGCCAAGGTCGGCTACCACATGCTGGCCTATAACCTCGATCTGCACCACCCGCGGCTCCTCGACACCTTCGCCACCGCCCGCCGCTACTACGACGCCATGTGCCACAACGCTATTGCCGAGCTCGCGCGCCGCGGCAAGCCCCTCGACCCGGAGAAATCGCCCGCCGTGATCGGCGACGCGGTCAAAGTCTATCACCTGGTGGCGGCCTTGATCGCCAACGGCTATGCCGAAAATATGAGCCAGGCCTACAAGATCTGCAATGAGGTTGGCGCCCACTATGGCTGGAATCTGCCGATGGAAG
>Ga0209166_10003955_pt1 | contig 10529 bp, 6 predicted proteins | sample Coa_R1_3_FD_187151 | JGI IMG/M metagenome (GOLD analysis project Ga0209166, IMG submission 187151) | Surface soil microbial communities from Centralia Pennsylvania, which are recovering from an underground coalmine fire - Coalmine... | ecosystem: Environmental > Terrestrial > Soil > Unclassified... | reverse complement strand
ATTGAAGCCGCGCTTTCCGACATCGACAAGAATTCTCCCGACATGTACAAGCTCACGTCCAAAGGGATTGAAGAGTACGCGGTTGAGTGCTCGGTGATCAAAGTGTGGAGCACGGAGCTGCTGAACTATGTGGTGGATGAGACGGTGCAGATTTACGGCGGCTATGGCTTCGTGGAAGAGTATCCGGCGGAGCGGGCTTATCGCGATTCCCGCGTGAACCGTATTTTTGAAGGCACCAACGAGATCAACCGCATGCTGATCATCGACCGTTTGATGAAGCGCGCCATGGGTGGACAACTGGCGCTCATGCCGGCCATCAAAAAGATGACGGAGGAGATCATGTCCGGGCCGGGCAGCGCCGAACCGCTGGAAGGCATACTGGCAGCGGAGCGGACGATGGTGGCCAACGCCAAAAAAGCCACGCTCATGCTGGCAGGCGCCGCAGTCCAGAAATATATGACGGGGCTGGCCGAGCAGCAGGAAATTCTGGGCGCTCTGGCCGACATGGTGATGGAGACCTTCGCCATGGATTCCGTTGTGCTGCGCACGCAAAAGCTGATCGCGGCCAACGGGGAAGCCAAATCGCAGCTGGTTCTGGCCATGACTCAGGTAAGCCTCACACAGTCCATGGACAAGATTGAAGCGGCGGCCAAAAGAGTTGTGGCGGCCGTGGCCGAAGGCGACATGCTGCGCACGCAACTGGTGATTCTGCGCCGCCTGTTTAAATACGAGCCGTTCAATGTGATCGCACTTACCCGGCAGATCGCCGAGCGCATGATCGACGCCGGAAAATATGTGACCGTTTAATCTGTAACTGCATCTGAAAGCGGCTGGCATAATTCACCGTGCCAGCCGCAATTTATTTATGAATACAGAATGCCACCGCATTGCCGACCAGATACGCCGTGCTTTTGCCGGTGATCCCTGGCATGGCGACTCGCTCAAAAAGCTGCTGGCTGAAGTCAGTGCGGAACAGGCGAGCCGCCGTCTGCTGGCAAGCCATACGATCTGGGAACTGGTTCTCCATATCGATCTTTGGGCGCGCATTGCCTGTGAAGCCATGAGTGGCACAGCGATGCCCAAACTTTACGGCACGGAAAAAGACTGGCCCGCGCCCGCGGATACCAGCGCCCAGGCGTGGACTGAAGCCACCGGTGAGCTTCTGCGAACGGGGGAGCGGCTGGCGCAGGCTGCCGAAGTTTTTACCGATGCACGCCTGAAAGATGTCGTCCCAGGGCGTGAATACGATTTTTACTATCTGCTGCACGGTGTTGTGCAGCACAGTCTTTATCACGGCGGACAAATAGCTCTGCTCAAAAGGGCAATGTAAAAAAGATTCATTTGCGGAAAGTTTTGGTCCGCTGCTAAACTAACTAACTAGTTAATTAATTCCCTGTGATGTGCACATTTATCAACCCGGCGGAAAAAATCGCGGAATGCGGCGCGCAGAACCAGGCAGCGGCAAACGCTTCCAGGCAGTCGTCTCCGAAACAAACGGCAATGCGAATGAGATTGGTTTTGCCGATTCTCAGTGTTTTGCTGGGCTGTACTTCCGCGCTGGCGCAGCTGCCGGTTGGGGGCGCAGCTGCGGCCCGAACGGGGGAGCAGCAACCTGCCCTGGATCTGGCGCAGCAGCAACCGTTCGGTGCTTTCGCAGGCAGCGGTATTGTTGATAAGCCAGTCCCCGGTTCCATTCCAATTTCTCTGCTCAATGCGATCGACCGCGGAATCAAGCACAACCTGGGCCTGCTGCTGTCGCAGGAGCAGACCGAGCGGGCCAAAGCTCAGCACTGGAGAAGTCTGAGCGCGCTGCTGCCCAATGTTTCCGTCCACGCCAGCGAGTCGGTGGAGAAGATCAATCTGGCGGCATTTGGCGTCCCCATTTTCGTAAACGGATCGACTCTGGTGGGGCCGTTTGGGATTTTTGATGCGCGGGGCACGGTGAGCGAGACGCTGCTGGACGTCAGTGCTCTTAACCGGCTGCGCTCCACGACGGAGAATGAGAAAGCGGCAAAATTTACTTTGCAGGACGCGCGCGAACTGGTGGTGCTGGTTACAGGCGACCAGTATTTGCTGACACTGGCGGATGCCGCTCGTCTGGATACGGCAAAGGCGCAACTGGTTACGGCGCAGGCCATTCTGCAGCGCACAGAGGACAGGAAGGCAGTGGGCGCGGTAGCCGGCCTTGATGTTCTGCGGGCGAAGGTGCAGATGCAGCAGATACAGCAGCGCGTGCTGGTTGCCGAAAATCAGCTGGAACGGCAAAAACTGTCGCTGGCCCGGACGATTGGCCTGCCGATCTCCCAGGAATTTCAGCTCACGGATGCGGTGCCATACGGCCCGCTGCCACCCCTCGACGTGGAGGCAGCTCTGGAGCGGGCTTATGCGCGCCGGCCGGAATATCTGGCGGCGGAATCGCGCACCCGTGCCGCCGAACTGGCGGTGAAGGCGGCGCAGGGAGAGAGGCTGCCGTCACTCAGCGTCGATGGCGATTACGGCATACTTGGCCGATCCGTCGGCGATGGGCAGCCGACCTACAGCGTGGCGGCGGGAATTCGCATACCTGTTTTTCAGGGCGGACGCATCAAGGCGGACATGGCCCAGGCGCAGTCCGATCTTCGTGAGCGGCGTTTAGAGCTGGCGGACCTGCGCAGCCGCATTGAGTTCGAAGTACGCACGGCGTGGCTGGACGCGAAAACGTCCATGGAGCAGGTGGAGGTGGCGAAGCAGTCCACGGAACTCGCTGCCGAACAGTTAAAACAGGCGCAGGACCGATATGCCGCGGGTCTTTCCGGCACGCTGGATGTAGTACAGGCGCAGGAAGCCGTGGCTTCGGCCAATGAAACTTATATACAGGCGCTGTACCAGAATAATGTGGCCAAGCTGACTCTGGCGCGTGCCCTGGGTGTGGCCGAACAACAGACGAGAGCATTTTTTGGAGGTAAATAACGTGGCAAATGTGGCGAAAGTTCCTCCCGTACACGAAGAAGAAGAACGGGCGCCCCGCGTAGTGGAGCAGCCGGCACGCGGTCCACGGGGATTTTTTCAGCAGCGGCCTTATGCCAAATGGGTGCTGGCGCTGGCCGCGCTGATGATTGTGGCTGGGGTAGTGTTCGTGTGGCATTACTATTCCGTGCGCGAGTCCACGGATGACGCACAGATCGATGGCCACATTGATCCTTTGAGTCCGCGAGTTTCGGGCACCGTGCTTCGGGTATTGCATGACGATAATGAGGTAGTTTCGGCGGGCGAACTGCTGGTGGAACTGGATCCCAAAGATTATGAAGTTGCCGTGCAGCGCGCTCAGGCTGATCTGGCCGATGCCGAAGCCAATTCCACGGCGGCGCATACGGGGATTCCGCTGACCAGCACCACCAGCACCAACCAGCTTGCGGCGGCCGATGCCGGCGTAATCGCGGCGGAGCGGGAAGTCGAAGCGGCGAATGCCCGCGTGGCGGAAGCCCAGGCGAACCATGACAGGATTGAGACCGACCTGAAGCGCATCACCACGCTGGTGCAGCACGATGAAGTCTCCCGCCAGGAATATGACACGGCCGTGGCCGCCGAGAAGTCGGCCAAAGCGGCTTTGGATGCGGCCCGCTCCACCGCCGCCATGAGCACCAGCCGCGTTGCCCAGGCCCGCGCCCAGGCAGAGTCGTCGCACACCGTTCCGGAGCAGATCAAAATGACCCGCGCCCGGGCGGGCGCCGCTTCCGCCGAGGTGGAGAGGGCCCGCGCTTCTCTGGCCCAGGCACAGCTGAATCTTCAGTACACAAAGATTTATGCTCCGGTATCGGGAATTCTGAGCAAGCGGAGCGTCGAGCAGGGCCAGGTGGTGCAGGCGGGCCAGCCATTGTTTTCGCTGGTAAATCTGGATGATCTTTGGGTGACGGCAAACTTCAAGGAAACGCAGCTTCGGGAGATGCACACCGGGCAGAAAGTAAAAGTCCGCGTGGACGCGTATGACCGCGATTACGATGCCATGGTCGAATCGGTGGGCGGAGCAACCGGCGCGCGCTTCAGCCTGCTGCCTCCGGAGAACGCCACCGGCAATTACGTGAAGGTAGTGCAGCGAGTGCCCGTGCGCATTCGCATTGATAAAGGGCAGGACCCGCAGCATGTGCTTCGTCCGGGGCTTTCGGTGGAGCCCACGGTGTTCCTTAAATAGAAAGTCATGACGATGCAGGATGCAAGACCGGCTGTGAATCCGTGGATCATCGCCATCGCGGTGATGATCGGCACCTTTATGGAAGTGCTCGACACCACGGTGGTCAACGTGTCGCTGCCCCAGATTGCGGGCAGCCTCTCGGCAACGCCCGATGAAGCTACGTGGGTGCTCACTTCCTACCTGGTTGCCAATGCCATCGTGCTGCCGCTGACCGGCTGGCTGGCCAGCCGCTTTGGCCGGCGGCGCATTCTGCTGATCTCGGTTTCCGGCTTTACCCTGTTTTCCTTTCTCTGCGGCCTGGCGCCCAACCTTCCGGCGCTGATCATCTTTCGCATCTTTCAGGGCGCCACTGGCGGCGGTTTGCAGCCGCTCTCCCAGGCAATATTGCTGGAATCTTTTCCCCCGGAGAAGCGAGGCAAAGCCATGGCGTTTTGGGCGCTGGGAATTGTCGTCGCACCCATGGTCGGCCCGGTGCTCGGCGGCTGGATTACCGATAGTTACAGCTGGCGCTGGCTCTTCTACATCAATATTCCCATCGGCATCGGCGCGGTGATTATGGCCATGCTCTTTATCTTCGATCCGCCTTATCTTCGCAAGGCTTCGATGGGCGTGGATTACTGGGGCATCGGCCTGCTGGCGCTGGGCATTGGCGCGCTCCAGATCCTTCTGGATAAAGGCCAGGAGTCCGACTGGTTTGCCTCGCATTTCATCACCATTCTGGCGGTGTTCACGGTGGGCGGCCTTCTGGCCTTCGTGCTCCGCGAGGTGATGACGCGTGATCCCGTAGTGCATCTGAATGTTTTCAAAATCGGCAACTACAGCACCGGCGTGGTCATGATGACAGTGCTGGGTTTTGTGCTCTACGGAAGCGTCGTGATGATGCCGTTGTGGCTGCAAACCCTGATGGGCTATTCGGCGCTGCAGGCGGGCATGGCCATGCTGCCGCGCGGGCTGGGTGCGTTCCTGTTCATGCCGTTTGTGGGGATTCTCATCAACAAAGTCGATCCGCGCAAACTTTTGGCCAGCGGCCTGATTATTTGCAGCTACAGTCTGTATCTGATGTCGAGACTCAATCTAAATGCCGGCTACTGGGACATCTTCTGGCCGCAGATATTGCAGGGCTCGTCCATGGGGCTGATGTTTGTTCCACTCACTACCGTGACCAACGCGCCTATACCCAAACACGAAATGGGCAATGCCACCAGCCTGTTCAATCTCATGCGCAACATCGGGGCCAGCATCGGCATTGCCAGTGTAACCACGCTGGTGGCCCGGCATACGCAGATACATACCAGCGTCCTGGGGGCCAATATCACGGCTTACAATCCCGCAGCGCGCTCTATGCTTGCCGCCATACGCAACGGCATGATGTCCCGTGGCGCCGACCTGGCTACCGCTACCCAGCAGTCGTACGGCGTGGTTTTTGGCATGGTCCAGCGCGAGGCGGCCATGCAGGCATATCTAGGCGTCTTCTTTTTGCTTGCCCTCCTTTTCATTGCTGTTCTTCCCCTGATACTGATTATGAAAAAACCGGGCAAGCGGGACAGCAATGATGAGCTGCCAATGGCGCATTGAGTCCATGGTTGCCTTGTTGTTACATTGACGTATCATGTAAGTCGCCGTATAGCAACGTAATCATTACCCACGAATAACTATAAGTTTTGTGTTGGAGGAAACTATCCATGAAAGCGGTTTTCTGCACCCTGCTCTTCTGTTTTTCCATCGCTGGTCTTACAGCTCAAACTTTCCGCGGCTCGATTCAGGGCACGGTCGCCGACAGCAGCAAGGCTGCGGTCCCCGGCGCGCAGGTTACAGTCATGAGTCCGGAGACCGGATTGAAGCGCACTACCATCACCAACGATGCCGGCGAGTATGTGGTGACGGAATTGCCGCTTGGCGCCTTTGATATCACGGTGAAGAAAGAAGGCTTCCGCACCCAGGTGCTCAAGGGCGTGCGGGTAGAGGTGGCAGCCAGCCAGCGCGTGGACGTAGCTCTGGAGCCGGGCTCGGTGAGCGAATCCGTGGATGTGACGGCGCAGGCGCCGCTGGTGGAGAGCGCGGAAAACAACATGGGCGGCACGCTCGAAGCGACGCAGTTCAGCGAACTGCCAGTGAACGGTCGCGACTTCACCAAGCTGCTGGTGATGGTTCCCGGCTCGGGCGGCGACCCTTCCGGCGCGGCCGATTCCGCCGGATCGTTCGGACTCTTCAGCATCAATGGCAATCGCGGACGTTCGAACAACTACCTGATTGACGGCACGGACATGAATGACGGCTATCGTAACCTGCCGGCCATCAACCAGGGCGGCGTATTCGGCACACCGGCCACGGTCCTGCCGATTGACGCGCTGGACCAGATTTCCGTGATCAACAGCACCGAAGCCGAATACGGGCGCAGCTCCGGCGCCACGGTGAACATCGTCACCAAATCGGGCACCAACGCCATTCATGGCAGCGCCTATGAGTATTTCCGCAACAATGCGCTGGACGCGCGAAACTTCTTCAATCCCGTGGGAAATCCGCAGAACGCCTTTCACAATAACCAGTTCGGCTTCTCCCTCGGCGGCCCTTTGGTGAAGAACAAAACTTTCTGGTTCGCCTCCTATGAAGGTGATCGGGAAGCCGTGGGTATTCCTACCGTGGCCACCGTGCCCAGCCAGGCCCAACTCAATCAGGCCATTGCCGATAACGGCGGCGTGGTGAATCCGGTGATTGCCAATTTGCTGGCGCGCAATCCCTGGTCACTCCCCGCCAACGGAAGCGGCAGCCTGATTACCTCTGACCGGGCCAGCAATCGCGCGGACAGCGTGATTGCGAAAATCGATCACCACATCGGCGAGAGCGACCTGCTGACGGCGCGCTACTTCTACAGCAACAGCGACCAGAGCTTTCCGCTCGCCCTGGTAGGCGGCGGCATTTTGCCGGGCTTCAACACCGTTACGCCCACCAACCTGAATATTGCTTCCGTCTCGTACACGCATGTGTTCACGCCGGCTTTTCTCATGGAGACGCGCTTCGGCTACAACCGCTTTGACGAAAGCTTTTCTCCCCAGGACAATGCCTTCAACCCCAATTCCATCGGCCTGAATACCGGCACCACGGCCCAGGATTTCGGCCTTCCCCTGATCACGGTGAAGAACCTGGCGCCGCTGGGCTCTACAGCCTCTGGCCCCAGTTTTGCTCCCCTCGGCGCTGCGGCCTCTTCCCCCCGAGGACGCATCGATACCAACTGGCAGTTTTTAAATAACTTCAGCTACAGCGCCGGGCGGCATCACTGGAAGTTTGGCTATGAATACCGGCGCACCAACGTGCACGGATTCTTTGACAATGGATATCGCGGTACCCTTACTTTCAATACCCTGGATGACTTCATTGCCGGGATGCCTTCCAGCGGACGCCAGGCCCAGGGCAACTCCACGCGCAACACCTTCCAGAACAACAATTCGCTTTATCTGCAGGATAGCTTCCGCCTGTTCCCGCGCCTCACCATCAACTACGGCGTGCGCAGGGAGTATTTTGGCGTGATCGGCGAAACGCAAAACCAGTTCAGCATTCTCGATCCCACGGGAAACCTGAAGCAGGTGAGCCAGCTCTATCCCCGCGATCTCAACAACTTTGCCCCGCGCGCCAGCTTTGCCTGGGACGTGTTTGGCAACGCCAAGACCGTGGTGCGCAGCGGCTGGGGGCTTTACTATGACGCATTCTCCCAGGATTTCTTCGTCGGCCAGCTTCCCTTCAACACGTTCAATGCCGGCCCGGCGTATAACGGAATCGGTCCCAACCCCATTACCTTTAGCTTCTCTCCCACCGCCGTGCTTCAGCCGGGTGTGCAGGTTTTTGCGCCCTCCACTTTTGGAGCCACTGATGTCTTCACCGTGGACCAGAAGCTGCGCACGCCCTACATTCAGGTTTACAACCTGAACATAGAGCAGGAGCTGGCGAAGAACGTCGCTCTGCAGGTGGGTTATGTAGGCTCGGCCGGGCGCAAGCTCTTCCGCTTCCTCGACCTCAACCAGACCAACCCGGCTACGGGGACAGTAGCGTTTCCCGCGCTGGGCTTCGTCAACCAGTTTCAGTCTTCCGCCAGCAGCAGTTACAACTCGCTGCAGGCTTCACTCCATTTGCGCGACTGGCACCGGCTGACTTCCACCGTGAGCTACACCTGGTCGCACTCCATCGATAACGCCAGCGACGGACAGGACTACGTCCCCAATGCCAGCCAGCCGGACAACAGTTTCCGTCCGGACCTCGAAAGGGCCAGCTCCAACTTCGACCTGCGCCACCACTTCAGCTGGGCGTATGGCTACCGCTTTCCCGACCCGCAATCCATGAAACTGCTCACCAACGGATGGGGCCTCGATGGCGTGCTTACCCTGAATGCCGGGCAGCCCTATAACGTGAACTATCTGTTTGAAGGCAACTTCAACGGCAGCGGAGAGGGCTTTGGCCGTCCGGACCTGGTAGGGAACCCCTTTGCCGGCACCCACACCCCCGGCAACTTCCTGAATCTTTCCGCCTTCCAGGTGCCCTGCGCCGTGGATGGCTCGGGCAACTGCATTCCCGGGACGCAGCACTTCGGCAACCTGGGCCGCAACGCCTTTACCGGCCCCACCTATAAGAACCTCGATTTCAGTCTGGTCAAGGACACCAAAATCAACGAACGGGTCAGCCTGCAGTTTCGCGTGAATGCCTTCAACATCCTGAACCATCCCAACTTCGCCAATCCACTCTGGCCGAACTTTGCTGTGGACTTTCTGCAGAATGGCCAGTCCGCCAATGGCCGCGGAGTCGGCTTCCTGCCCATCACCACCACGCCGGACGTGGGTGTAGGCAATCCATTTCTCGGCGGCGGCGGATCACGCAATCTTGAGCTGGCGGTGCGAGTGAAGTTTTAGGGGCAAGGGGCTGATGGCTGTTAGCTATTGGCCCCTGGCTTTTGGCTATTAGCTCTTAGCCTTTAGCTTTGAGTTCCTGGCTTGCCGATGGCATTCACTCCCGTAAAAAATGTCCCAATCACCCCGGCACATGTAGCACAGCCGCACCGGCTGTGGCCGGGCCGGTTTTTTGCTTTTTATCTCGCGCCATCGCGTAAATCTACGGCAAAAGAGGTTTTGTCAGCTATCCGCCTAAACTATAGGCCAATCATTCTAACCTTTGCTTTAATCTGCGCCATCAACGGGCATTCCAACTGCCAGAAGCTGGAAGAGAAAGACTAAGAGCCAATGGCCAACAGCTAAGAGCCAACAGCCAAAGCTGCTTTCCATTAAATGGCTTTTACGCCAGCCTCTCTCCCGGCAACATTTTTTTCAAGCCTCGCATCTCACGCCAGCGATGAAAAATGCGCCCAGGCCTGATGTATCGGCTACGCGGCTCATCCTCTCCGTCCACATGGTGGTGGAAAAGGACAGCGACGGCTTTCATGCCTTTTGTCCTGCATTTAAGGGAATTCATGTGTATGGCGCTTCGAGAGACGAAGCGGTCAAAAACGCACTCCAGGCGGTGCAGATGCACCTCAACACGCTCATCCGCAACCGGGAGCCGCTGCCGGTGGGGCCGCATCTCGATGTGCAGGCGCTTTTAGGGCGTTAGATTCCGCCACTGTCCTGTTCCCGTCAGAGTCCTAGCTATCCCGCCAACTTATTCCAACGAGAAAGCAATTTTGTGTCCCATTGCCGAAAATACCTGCAGAATTGAAGTCTCCGCCCCGACGCCGCAGGCGGAGACTTCGACTCAAGCGGTTAAGCTACCTTAAGCTGCTTGCGGCGTCGCTGGCCCGAAGGTGAAATTTGAGCCGGTTCGGCTTTTTTCGCCAGAGGCACTGCACCGGTTTCTATCTCACGACCGAGCTCCTGTAAACTTCGGATGCCTTCAGTGATTGAATTCCATGCCTGTTTGGCCTTTGCCGCAACATCCGGGCCCCAGGGATCTACAGGCACGGGACCATGCGAAGTAAGTACCCAAAGGGGGCCATCTGCCAGGCTGCCAATCAGCTGGTTGACCATCGCCTCATTGATCTGAACATGCAGATGGAAGCGACCCACATGGACGGAAACACATTGCGAGGAGATCCCATTGGCGATTACGCATAGTTCGGCCGGACCGGACTTCACTCCGAACGGTACCTTGAAGTTGGTGGATTGCGTCGAAGTACCTGTGGCCACTCCCATGGTGCTGTGGTCGAAGGTACGGCAATAGTGGACAGTGCCGCTCGCGGTTGTAAGCTTGACGAGCGGATAGTTTGTCGCCATTGATGCATCGTCCCCATAGCTGTTCGCCTGGGACAAACCAGTCAGCTGCCTGCCCTGGATGCTGTAGGTTTGGCCAGCACGGACGAAATGCGGAGCACTGGTAATATGAGGCC
>Ga0209166_10003953_pt1 | contig 10531 bp, 5 predicted proteins | sample Coa_R1_3_FD_187151 | JGI IMG/M metagenome (GOLD analysis project Ga0209166, IMG submission 187151) | Surface soil microbial communities from Centralia Pennsylvania, which are recovering from an underground coalmine fire - Coalmine... | ecosystem: Environmental > Terrestrial > Soil > Unclassified... | reverse complement strand
TGACGCTGTTCTTCATGCTACGGAGCAGGCCGCTGCTCACTGAAACGCTTAGTCTGCGCCTGTATAATCAGCTCAGTGAGATCAGCGCATCGGAAGCAGCAGGCAACTTCAAAATCGATTCCAACGGCCCAACCTTTCTTGAAGGCGCAGCGCTCAACCGCCTGGATAAGCGTCTGAACGCTCGTATCATCCTGGCTGATTCCAACGGCAAAGTCAGCTACGATACACGCCACGAAATTATGCCAGGCGCCATACTCAATTACACGCCTGCGCCCTATGAATCGCCTTTAGGACCGGATGAAACGCAGTTTCCGATGGTGCGTGGCACGTTATACAATTCCGATGGTTCAGAATGGGTTTTTGTAGGTCAGGCTCCCCGCGCCAGCGATCCCAATTCGCTTCTGTTCATCGTGTCCCTACGTGCGCCACGCCTACTCAATCTTTCGGAAACCCTCAATTATTACGGTGAAGACCTGCTCACGCCGCTGCTCCAGGCAGGCCTGATCGGATTGAGCGTCGCCTTCATCCTATCTCTGCTCATAGCGCGGTCAGTGGCGCGTCCCTTGCAGGAGGTTGCACGGGCCGCCGTAGGCGTGGCAGCAGGTGACCTCGACCAGCAGGCACCAGTAAGCGGACCGCGTGAGGTACGCGCGTTGGCTGAATCCTTCAACTGGATGACCGAGCAAGTGCAGGCCAGCCAGCAGGCCCAGCGCGACTTTCTTGCCAATGTGACCCACGATCTGCGTACGCCGCTAACTTCGATCCAGGGTTTTTCGCAGGCTATTATCGAGGGCGTCGCGTCCAATCCATCGGCGGCTCAGCGGGCCGCCCAGATCATCAACGACGAGGCAGGAAGGTTGAATCGTATGGTTCAGGAACTGCTCGACCTGGCGCGAGTCGAAGCGGGACGGCTAACCATGCGCCGTCACGTGGTCAATCTCACGGATCTGTTGTGCGCGACAGGTGAACGCCTGACGCCGCGCGCTGCCGAAAAATCGTTGTCACTGCGCGTAGAAGTGCCGCAGTTGCCCACTGTCGCGGGCGATGGCGACCGGCTGGTACAGGTTTATACTAACCTGGTGGACAACGCTATCAAGCATACGCCGGCCGGTGGTATGATCACCCTTCGGGCAGCGCCAAACGGGGCAGGAGTAGTGGTACAGGTGCGCGATACCGGGGAAGGCATACCTGCGACTGACCTGCCGCACGTCTTTGACCGTTTTTATCAGGTAGACAAAAGCCGCCAGCGAGCACAGCGCGACGGCGCCGGACTTGGGCTGACTATCACGCGCGGGATCATCGAGGCGCACGGTGGACGCATCTGGGTGGAAAGCCAGGAGGGAGTCGGGACGATGTTTTCGACCTGGTTGCCTGCCCTCAGCTCGGACGCTTCCACGATCATCGCACGACGGCGCAGCGGTGGGCTTTTCAAACCCCCGGTTGGCGCGACAGCCGAGCGCCGGGGCAAGGACCAGTAGCATAGGGGTTGTTACGTTTCATGAGCTTTTCGTCGTCGCGATTTGCAGGCTGTCGCCGTCCGTGGCGACTTCGATAGTTCCTTGCAGGTCTGTGCGATACAGCGGTATCGCGGCGAAGCGCTTGAGCACAGTATCCGGGGGTTCCGCGCTGGCGTTGCCTTGCTCTGCCTCGATGATACCGACCTCCGGTGAAACGGCATTGAGCAGATCGTCCGGGTTCTCTTTCTCAGCGCCGTTGGAAGGCAATTCTAACACCCGCGCGCCCAGATATTGCTTCGAGGCCAGCATGGCCTGCACGCCTTTTTCACTCAGCTCCGAGGTCAGCAGGAACGAACTTTTGCCATAGGTCAGACGTAGGATGAGGGGGACATCGGCAGATTTGGTTTTGAAATCAACTGGAATCTGATCGGGATTGAGCACCTGAAGCGTCACGCCATCGTCCATCGTAGCCGTATAACCCGCTACGGCCTGCACGACCTGGGTGTGCGAAGCGACCAGGCCATTCATAAGCGCCTGGTAACTCGGATCGCGTGAATACTGGCCGTTGGTGAGAGCCACTTTCACATTGTAATGTTCCAACAGCGAAGGGATAGCTGTGATCGCCGTTGGTGACGGCTGCGTCACAACCAATAGATCGAGGTCGCGGGCGAAAAACGGCAGGTGATCCCCAACTGCCGTCTGCAACTGCGTCGGGTTTTGGCCGCCATCAATCAAGACGTGCGCGCCGCGCGGACTCTGGATCAGCACCGCGTTCCCTTTTCCAACCGATAGGAACCACACGTGAAGTTTACCGTCTGGCCGTGCCGCAGCGACTGTCCAGACCAGCAACGCGACTCCCAATCCAAGCGCCGCCAGGAGTGGAGTGGTTGCCACCTGCCGTACGCGGCCCAGCCAGGACTGGCGGGACTCAGGCGGCTGCGAGCTATAAGCTGTCACGGCAAATAACACTCCATAATAGACGAAGGCAAAGGCGGGATCGGGTGAAACGGCGATGGATGCGCCCGGAAGCTGCGCTGCCGCACGGATAACCGCCAGCGTATAGGTCAGCCCGATCCCGGCCAGCCAGGCCACGATTTGCCCGATGGGCAGCCAGATCGCGCCGCCGATCACGGCCACTATGCCCAGGATCATAATCGTTCCCTGAATTGGAAAGACCAGCGCATTGACAATCACCGACAGGGGCGAGAATTGCCCGAAGAGCAGGAACACGAACGGCAGCGAGCCAATCTGTGCTGCAACCGTGACCAGCACGGCATCGGCGACGATCTTGAGCGCCCGTCGCATCCCCTCGTTTGAAGAGAGGCGCGCGATCTCACGTTCAGCCAACCGGTTGAGCGGATCGGTGTACAGGATTAGCCCGACGGTGGCCGATGCGCCCAGCAAGAGGCCCGCATCGAGGATGGCGCCGGGGCTGATAGCGGTGATAACCAGTACAGCCAGGGCCATCGCCGTCAGGCCATCGCTGCGCCTGCCTAATCGTTCTGCAAGCAGCGCCAGCCCCGTCATGATCGCAGCTCGAACCACGGAATCATTTGCCCCAACGAAAGCCGTATACAGGCCAATGCCAATGATCGTCGCCAGCGCAGCCACGACCTTATTTCCTAGCCGTCCAAATAAAGCAAAGAGCAAACCCGCCACGACCGCGATCTTAAGGCCGGAACTGGAAATGAGGTGCGATGTCCCCGTCAAATTAAACGCGCTGGAGACATCCGGCGAGACATCTTTGCTCTCGCCGAGCAAGATGCCGCTCAGGAGTCCCGACTGTGGCTGCGGTAGGAGCTGCGCAATCAGGTTATGCGTTCGCTCCCGTACGTCATATAACGCGCCCAGGATCGGGCTGCCCTGGTGATGCTGCACCACGTTGATCCGCGCACGGGAGACGAAAGTGTAAATACCGCTCTGGGCCAGAAAATCACGATAGGAAAAAGTGTCGAAAACGGGCGGCGTCTGTGGCTGGCCCCGGATCGTAATCTTGTCCCCGTAGGCGAAGTTAACGGAACGATCCGCATCAACCAGCGCCAGACCGTGGACGTTATGTGAGGCGCTGCCCTGCCAGATATAGCGGATGTCCACGCGGAGCTGAATGTTCTTATCTTTCACGACGGGCGCGTCGGCCACCACGCCGATCATGAAGGCATAGCCGTGATCGTTGTAAGTTGCCGCATCTTTATCCGTGAAGACTGGCCGCGCGGATTGTGTCCTCAGAAGCCCCAATCCAGCTATCAGCAGGCAAAGCCCCACAAGGCGTTGACCGGCATTCCGCCGCAGGAGTAAGGCGATCAGGAAGCCGCCTGCTGCTGCGAACGGCCAGATCGCGCCGAGCGCGGGCCTCCACGTTGCCAGCGCGATACCTGTTACCCATGCTGCTACCAGATAGACGAGGGTCATGGCTGCCCGTTTCTGCCCTGTATGCTACGGAGCCTTTTGCCAATCCAGGATAATTTGCTTGAGAAAGTGTACAACACCTGCCACGTCCAGGTCATCGGTGAAGAAATGGTAAGCGTCAGGTGCGATGGTCAGTGGGGCCACTTCGCGTTGGCTGTCGTGGGCGTCGCGGGCACGCAGCGCCGCTAGAATCTGGTCGTAGTCGGCAGGCAGACCCGCCTCGACACGCTGCTTATAGCGGCGTTCGGCGCGTGCTTCTGGGGAAGCGTCCAGGTAGATTTTGAGATCGGCGTGAGGCAGCACGATAGTGCCAATGTCGCGCCCGACCATGATCACACGACCCCGGGCGGCCAGGGCGCGATACTTCTCGTTCAACACCTCGCGCACGCCTGCAATAGCCGAGACACGCGACACATGCGCCTCGACGCCCGGATCGCGGATCTTGTTGGTTACGTCCTCGCCATCCAGGAGAATGGTGTAATCCCGGTTGTCGGCGTCGCGTTCCGGTGTGATGTCCATATCGCAGTGGCGGGCAATATCGGTAAGCGTGGCTTCGTCAGGCTCCGTCTTGCCCTGGCGCAACGCAGCCAGGGTCACGGCGCGGTAGAATGCGCCGGTATCCACGAATAGATAGTCAAGATCGCGGGCGACAACGGCAGCCACCGAGCTTTTGCCCGATCCTCCCGGCCCGTCAATTGCAACAGTGTGTGGTAGCGCCACGGCTTCCATTCCCCAGGATTTTGCGTGAGATGAGTGGCACACGCCTTCCAGCGGCGCCCCCTTTAGTTTACCAGAACACGCGGCAAAACCCTCGTTAAAATAGGCGCTCAAAATTCAGGTTGTACAATTCGATCCAATATTTGTGAAAGGAGGTGCGGTGGAAGTATTGGGCAACTCCTAACTGCTGGCTACAGGGAGTGAGGGCAAATGGTAATAGTCCTTCATACATTGTCCAACCCAGGGTACGCTCACATCGTTGAGGCCGAAAGAAGGCAATTCAGCGACCGTAAGAACGCCCGCACGAAGCTGCGCATCGCGCTGATCGGCTATCCTGCTGTAACTCTTTAGATTCTTGACTGTAGCCGTTCCGTTTGCCGCGACGCTGGCCGCAGAGGCGACAACCAGGAGGATAACGATAGCAGCGCCGTAGCGACGCAGCAAGTCAAGCCTGGAAGGGAATGACGTGGCAAACACGAATCCGAGGATATAAGCAGCAGCCGCACTCGCAGCAAGCACAATATATTGACCCGACATCCAGGTGCGCAAGGTTGCCTTTCCCTCGCCGACGTAGCCTGCGGCCCACATCGCCATACAGGAGATAATAGCTACCAACAACAGTCCAAGTGCGGCCAGAATGAGGATATTCCGTTTGCGCGTGTTGCTTGTTATCTCATCGGCCAACTTGGCGAATGCGCTACCAGTCACGTTATACGAGGCGGCGATAAATGGGATGATCAAGAGTGCAAGCCAGGGAAGGGGTGCAGTCCTCAGTGTAAAGCTTAGTGGATCCTTGAATCCGCGCACCAGGCCATCAAACAACCGTGAAATTGCCTGCGGGTTCGCCTGAATAAAAGGATTGGAAGCCGCAGATTCGATACGGTCCTGCGTACCTGGAGAGAGCACGATGAACAACAGAGCCAGTACGGCAGCTACAGCGCTCAAGAGCAACCGTTTGTTAACGATGGGCCGGTTGCGCAATGCCAACCAGAACAGACCCAGGACTACAACCTGTTGCACGCAGTATGCGTTCGCAGTAGTACCCGCGAGCAAGGCAATGACGAAGCACACTATCAGGGTCAATGTGGGGTGGATGGTACGTTGAAGGATCAGCCATGTCAGGTATGTGCCAAAGATCACGGGGATCAGATTCTCTACCATCCCAGCTTGCCAGTATACCGACTGATATATTTGTCTTGTACTTGCAAGTGTTGCACCCACAAGCAGGGATGCTCCTAGAATGGCGATATAGGTATTGGGCTGAATTTCTCGCAAGACCAGAAACACGCCGCACCACCAAGCGACGAGGCTGAGGATGCAGAATAAAGGCGCCATTCCTGCGCCCGCCAAATGTATCGGATAGTCAATCAGCCCCGCTGTGATGGGAAATTGCGCCCCTTTGCCCCATAGATTGCTGAGCCAGGTATCGTTCGACACGCAAAAATCATCTGCCATGTAGCGGATGAATAGAGTTCCATAAAGATAGATTAAGAGCGGCGCAGAAACCACGAGAATGCCAGCAACTTTTAACAGTCGTTGGCGCAGAACATTATTCTCTTCCATGCAACTGTCTCCAATGGCATTGTCTATGTATCCTGGCAAACAATCATCCAATTGTTGTCACGTGAACCGCAATTCTACTTCAAAAGTAACCTTTTCAGCACCCGAATCTGGCTCCTGCCGGGTGAGCTTGCTCCGTTTCGAAACAACAATTGGTAACAAGCGTAATTAGCGCTCACTGGAATGTTTGGTAGGTTGGCGACGGGGTTATGACCCTCCTGCGCGAGATGGTCATTTGGCCTTATTGTCAAGCAGGCGCTTTGTAGCTATCGGCATCAACTTTTAGATTATTCATTCCCAGGCGTGGGATCATTAAACTCAATTTTGACGATGACACTACCCGTCCAACAGCGTGAGCCTATCTCCAGGAGACAGGCTCACGGTCGGAGATATTGCTCTGTCAAGGAAGACTGCCCTCTACCGCAGTCGTTCGTACCCCACTAAATGGTCAGCTTGCTCAGACTGCGGTAAAGCTGGCTGAGCGCGCCCACATTACTGTCCAGTTTCTGGATCACGGCATCCACCTTTTCCTCCGCTTCCTTGATGCCCGCTACGCTCTCCCCAATCTGTGTCGCCAGAGCGGTCAGATCGCCAATCTTGTCGGGATCGATGGGTTTGCCCAGGACAATGTTCGCCGCACTCAGGGTTTTCAACGCCTTGTTGATCTGCGGGTTGACGCCGTTCAGAATGCCCTTCGCGTCCTGGGCGTAGGCCATCGTTTCGTTCATCATCTGATCCACATCTTCGCGGTTGAGCAGCATACCACTGTTGCGTATCGCGTTCAGGACGTGATCGTGCGGTAAAATGGTCTCCGGCTGCGAGAGCCGCTCGTCCATCGAGGAGACCATGCCATGCACCGCCTCCAGCAGTTTGAAAACTTCGGGCGGGATAATGTTCTCCGGCGACGACAGGCGTTCCTCCAGGCCATTGACCGAGTTGCCGAGGCTGTTCAAGCGCTTGAGCATCTCGGATGCCCGCTGATCGAGCAGCGTTTCGCTCTGTTCCAGGGCCTGCCGCTTGAGCGCTCGCGAGACCGGCGTATCCTGTTGTTCCCCACCCCGTTCAATGGCCTCGATCTGCGAGATTAACGCCTGTTTGCAGCGCTTGGCGTCACGCGCGCTGGCGATGTTGACCTGGACGGTCGGGATGCCGGGAAATTCTGGCAGCGGCGGTTCACCCTCGCGGATCAGGTGGATGATCGGCTTGCGGGTAGCGTGGCGGAGCGCGAGCGCATAAAAGACCTGTGGACTCTGCCCGGTCAGATCGGCAATCACCAGCGTATCCTGGCTTAAGTGCTGGATGGCCTGCGGCGCAATGGTACTTTCGCTGACCTGGTCGGCCCGCAGTGCCTGATAGCCCGACTGTTCTACCGCTTCGGTGATGATGAACTCAAAAACTTGCTCTGAGTAATCGCGGAGTTCGGCAGACATCGGCAGGACAGAAAAACAATATTTCAGGCGTTCACTGACATCGGTCATGGCTTCATCCCCTCGCATTAATTAACCCCTTCGGTGGTAGGTTCAATCGCTCATTATAGGGCCTTCGCGGCGAAAGCGCTTCGGAACCGAACCAGGCCTTGCAGGTAATTCACCGGTTGGTTCCAATTATTGTCAGGGTGATCGTCTAGAAAGTCTGTATTGGTTGTTTTTGTACTGTATAAACCTGCCAATGATCATATTCAAAAAGCAGATAAGGGGTGACGGGTGTGCCATCTGCGTATTTGGCTGGTACAGCGGCAGTTACAGGCGCATATTGCGCATCAACTATTACCAGCAAGCGCTCGGCAGCTTCAAGTACATCAGCAACATTTGCGTAGCGTGCATTAAAATAGTTCCTACTTCCGCCGTGTTTCTCGAAATAATAGATACTCAATGGCCTGGTTGGAAATTGTGATTCTATGATGTCCCCTGGACGAAATGTGTTTAACAGAAAAAGCGCCACCTTTTCTGGTGCCGACGGCCCATCATTCTCTGCACTCTGTCCAACGTATTCAACACTAAAGACGACGGCAATCAGCACGCCCAGAATAGCGGTAGAAATAACTGTTCGTGGACTACTATGGGCGATCAGGCTGATCAAATAGGCTAGACCTGCCGCGCACAGCAGATAGTAAAACGGCAAGGTAAAGAGCCAGATGCGCTCGCCAATAATACCCCTCTCCGCAAACAGGACGACCGCGCACCAAATGATGCCAATAACTCCAAGAGGCGCCTTATAAGGTGAGATTTTAGTGTGGAAAAGAAATGAAGCGCCAAATCCGACGAGCGTGAGGGCAACCAGTATCGCGGGGAATCCACCCGTTGCTGCGTTCCAGACGGAAATCAGAAATGGCCCAACCTGGGCGATGAAATCAGACCATCGCATGGGTGAAACCCACGGATTAGCGATGAGTGCATGAATGCCGGAAATAAGCAGCACTGGCGCATAAAGGAATAATGTTAACATGCCAATCGCAATCATTGCTTTCATCAGTTCCAGGATACTGCCCTTGCGATCCTTTCCCTCGACAATTATTGAAGTTCCCAACCACAACGCGACAATACCGAACGGATAAAGCATGACTGGAATTGTGTAGAGACCGAGGGCAGATAGCACAATAAAAATGAGCCATAAGGCAGGATTTCTACCGTTGATCAAGTAAGTCGCTAAGATTAAGATGACCAGGAAGACAAAAGTGATGATCGCGTAACCGCGCGCTAACGCTCCGTATTCAGCAAGGAATCCCAACGGTGTCACGAAGGCGACCGCTAACAATGCCGCATTCTTATTGTAAAGGCGCCTGGTCGCAATGTAGACGGCAGGGACAGTCAACACACCCGCAATAAAAGATGGTAAACGGATGATCCAGACTTCATTGCCAAAAATTCCATAGATGAAATGAACCAGTAGATTCATAAAGACGTGGTTGTTGGTTGTGCTATAAGCCGATATCAGTACGTAGAGAGGCTGAGAGGCGAAATCGTTAAAACTACGTGCCTCATCGTTCGTGAATGGCAGTCGAACCAGAACGACGAGCCGGAAGACGAAAGCAATTCCCAATAGCAGCGCTAGCGCCACCAAATGCCAGCGATCTTCCTGGCGCATGGAGTCTCTCAGGAGGACGATGCCGCGTTTTGCGGTTTGAAACAATTCCTGCCAGGTTGAAGATAGGTAATGCCAGATACGTTCGCGGAGCAGGATGCCGATAATGGAGACGGCAATGGTTAGACCCCCTAAGATCTGGAGACGTTTAAGAATAGACGGATACCAGGAATCCTTGGGCGTAGGAGGAACGCCACCAATCGAAGGAAAGATTGCAAGCGAGCGACTGGGCGCGATAATCCATAGCAAGCCCACAAGAATAAACAACAGAAATGCGCATAGAAGGATCAGTTGACGTTTTTGCGAATGTTGAGCCATGCGTTGTCTCACTTGTCTGGAAACCTCCATGAAGTAAGGTGACCGGGAATTCTAACAGAAAACCTCTTAATTCACAGAGAGGCAGTTACACGACAATTTCGCCATTTTTTATCACGCTCTGCACGAGGTTCGCGCCGAAGCGGTAGCTCAGATGGCGGTAGTCGGACACATCCCACACGACCAGGTCGGCAAGCTTGCCGACCTCAAGGCTGCCGATCTGCGCACCGCGATCCACGGCGTACGCCGCATTGATCGTTGCGGCAGCCAGCGCCTGGGACGGAGTCAGACCGAGGGCGCGAGTTGCCAGGGCCAGCACCATCGCCATGCTTTCACACCAGGCTGTGCCTGGATTGCAGTCGGTAGCCAGGGCGATCATGGCGTTCGCGTCCAGCAGGGCACGGGCCGGGGCCGTGTTCTGGACGTTCAGGCCGAAAGGTGTGGCCGGTAGCAATACGGCGATGGTTTGCTCCGCATCGCCCAGCCTCGCTACATCGTCTGGCGTTGTCGCCAATAAGTGATCCACCGTCCTGGCGCCCTTCTCTACGGCCAGGGCTGTCGCGCCCAGCGATGCAAATTCGTCGGCGTGGACACGCAGAAGCATTCCGGCTTGCTGACCTGCCTCGAGGATGCGTCGCGTCTGTTCCAACGTGAAGGCGCCTTCTTCGCAAAATACGTCGCAGTACAGCGGGCCGGGCCAGTGTTCGGCCTGCCACGTCGCTGCCGCCGGGATCATCTTTTCGATGAGCAACGCCACGTAGGCGTCCGGGTCGTCCGCGTATTCGGGCGGAACGGCGTGCGCGCCCAGGAAGGTCGGCACGAGGTCAATCTCACATTCGGCGTCCAGCAACGCAATAGCGTTGAGCATATTGAGTTCGACCTCCGGGTTCAGGCCGTAGCCGGTTTTGACCTCCACCGTTGTCGTGCCATGCCGCAGCATCCGATTGAGGCGCGCCTTGCCCTGGTCAACCAATTCGGTCAACGATGCGTCGCGC
>Ga0209166_10003951_pt1 | contig 10535 bp, 9 predicted proteins | sample Coa_R1_3_FD_187151 | JGI IMG/M metagenome (GOLD analysis project Ga0209166, IMG submission 187151) | Surface soil microbial communities from Centralia Pennsylvania, which are recovering from an underground coalmine fire - Coalmine... | ecosystem: Environmental > Terrestrial > Soil > Unclassified... | reverse complement strand
GGCTCGGAGTGCTCACCGCTGATTTCAACAACGACGGCTGGCCCGATATTTACGTGGCCAACGATTCCACCGCCAGCGCACTGTATCAAAACAAAAAAAACGGCACCTTCTCCGACGTGGCCATGGAAGCCGGATGCGCGCTGAGCGCGGATGGAAAACCCCAGGCCGGCATGGGCGTGTCCGCAGCCGATTACGATCTCGATGGAAACCTCGACATCGTCAAGACGAATTTCGCGGGCGACACGCCGTCTCTATACCACAACATCGGCGGCGGAAATTTCGAGGATGCGACGTTTCCCGCAGGCCTCGGCAAGCATACCCAGTTTCTCGGCTGGGGCTGCGGCTTTTTCGACATGGACAACGACGGCTGGCCGGATATTTTAATTTGCAACGGCCACGTCTATCCCGAGGTCGAGCAACTACGCACTGAGGCGGGTTATGCGCAGCAAAAAATTCTTTACCGCAATCTGCGGAACGGCCATTTTGAAGATGTTTCGTCGCAAGGCGGCTCCGGCATCATGGTTCCGGTTGCGTCGCGCGGCGCGGCGTTCGGCGATTTCGACAACGACGGCGACATCGACGTGGTCGTGAACACCGTCAATGATTTTCCCCAACTGCTGCGCTGCGATTCGCGTCTTGAAAATAACTGGCTGAAAATAAAAACAATCGGCACGAAATCGAATCGCAGCGGAATCGGCGCGCGTTTGCGCTGCGTGACGCACCCTCCCGGAGAAACGAAGCCGCACCAGCAGATTGATGAGGTGCGCAGCGGCGGCAGCTATATCTCGCAAAATGATTTGCGCGTGCACTTCGGCATCGGAAAAGCGGAGAAGGTCGAGCTGCTCGAAATACTCTGGCCGAGCGGCGCGGTTGATACGCTGAAGGACGTGAAGCCGAATCAAATGATCGTGGTGAAAGAAGGCGAAGGAATCGTGCGCTCGGTGCAATTCGAGAAGTCGAAGCGGTCAAAACCTGCCACGCCGGACAAGCCAGCGAAATCGGAGAAGTAAGGAGTTGCCGAGAATGCATTTTCACAAGCACAAAATATTTCTGACGCTGTCGCTCTGCGCTGCGTCGCTGGTCTTTGCGGCTCCAGCGGCGAATTTGCCATTCGGTGCGTGGCGGCGCGCTTCGGAAACTCCGCTCGTTTCTCCGCAGGGCGCAGGCTGGGAATCCGCCGGAACCTTTAATCCAGCGGTCGTGAAGACTGCTGAAGATAAATTTGTGATGTTGTACCGCGCGCAAGATGCCGCGGGCACGTCGCGGATTGGATATGCGGAGAGTGAAGATGGAATTCATTTTACGCGGCGAGCGGAGCCGGTGCTCTCTCCCGAGACAGACTATGAAAAAGATGGCGGTGTGGAAGATCCGCGGCTGCAGAAATTCGGCGACACGTACTACCTGACGTATACGGGCTACAACAAGAAGGATGCGCAGCTTTGCTTGGCCACGTCGAAAGACCTGATTCATTGGGAGCGCAAGGGCGTGATTCTTCCGGCGTATAAAGGAAACTGGAACGTGGCCTGGACGAAATCGGGCGCGATCCTGCCGGAAAAAATTGATGGAAAGTATTGGATGTACTGGCTGGGAACCACGGCGGACAAGACCGACCAGATGGGACTTTCCTATTCGGACGATTTGCTTCACTGGACGGAGGCGACGAAAGCTCCGGTGTTGCCGCGGCGGCCGGGAAAATTTGATTCGCGGGTGGTCGAGCCGGGGCCGCCGCCGATCCTGACGCCTGCGGGAATCGTGCTGGTCTACAACGGTGCGGACGACAAGCTGGTGTATCGGACGGGTGTTGCCGTCTTCGACCGGGCCGATCCGCGAAAGCTGATTTCGCGAACGGATGAGCCGGTCTTCGCGCCGGAAAAGGAGTGGGAGAAGGTCGGGCAAGTTCCGAACGTGGTGTTTGTCGAGGGCATGGTAAGGCTGGGCGGGAAGTTTCTGTTCTATTACGGCGGTGCGGATAAATTTGTGGGGGTGGCAGAGGCGCCGGCGATTGGGGAAGAGCGAAGATAAGGATCCGTTTCCGGTCGCCAGTGATCCGTGTTCGGAGCATTTTCAAGGGGTGGGAACCGCGGAACATAAATTTGGCTGGAAACAGGTGACCCCCCTGGGGGCTTTTTCGGAAGTGTTCATTCTAAAGGGTTTTAAGTGCTGTGTTTTGGAAGTGCGGATTCTACGGGACTTACAGGCGCATTTTTCGTAAGTGCGGATTGTACAGAAGTTAGTGACTGGTGGCTGGTGATTGGTGACTAGTGAAAGAAATAGAGCGGACACTACTTTGGATGGATTACCTTTGGCGGGATGAGATTGGCGAGGGAGCGGAGAGAGTGAACGAGAAAAAGCAGACGCCTCGCTGCGTTCGGGATGACACTCGCTGGGTATACCCACTCCCCGGTGTTTTTTGCAAGAGTGGCAAACAAAGGGGTTAGCCTTGACAGGGCTCGTAAGAGTGGCAAATGCGAGACTTAATGTTGTTTTGTTTTCATGGAGTTGTGGACGGCCTGTAAGAGTGGCAGGGAAAGGGCTTACGAAATGGATCGTTTGCAGGTTGTAAGGTTCGAAGGTTGAAATGTCGAGAGGAAAACGGGAACAAGGATTCAACGCGAAGGCACTGAGTTCAGAGGGGGAAGGACCGGGCGAACGAGAGGGCGATTGGCTGGATTGCGACGAGAACATGAGACAGGGTAGCATCTCATTGGCGGAAAGGTAAAGTATTTTACAGGGAATGGTAGAAATTCGGGGTTGAATGGTCGTTTTTGGATGGTGAACGGTTGAGCGTTCGGCGGGGAAGTGAGCTGAGAGCCGACAGCCGACAGCCCACAACCGAAAGTAGAGGCAGAGGCAGAAAGAATCTCGAGACGCATCGCCGAGGGCCAGATGTGACGGCGCGCGAGTCTGGGAAATCGTGGTGAACAAGGCGGAGTCCGCGATGATGGCCCAAGGATGCTATTGAAAAGGCCGATTCCGGCCAAGTGCGGTACTTATTGAGCCTCGCCAACTATAGAGTCGAGCGGGTCGATGAGAAAAGCGGCAGCAGGGCTGCCGCACTCCAAATCGCTACTTCGCAATATTATGCGGAACTCAGTAAGATCGATCACAGCTGTTCTGATTCTATGGACCTTGTCCTGAGTGCACAGCCAGGATTCATCGCGCGCAAACCGCGCGATGGGGAGGAGGTTGGCTGTGCCACGCGATTTTTTCATCAACCTCTTAGACATCGAGGGGCGGCACGGGATTTCGTTTTGGGATGCGCTGATTATGCGGGCGGCGGGGAGTTGCGGGGCCGAAGTGATCGCTTCGGAAGATTTGGCGGACGGGTGGAGTTTTGGCGATGTGCGCGTGATTAACCCGTTGAAGTGAGGGGAGGAATCGCCGCGAAGTCAAAACCCGCACGCTTGAAAAACACAAGAGATGTGCCACCCCACCTGCCTCTCCGCCACCCGCCGAGCTGATATACGACGAACGCGCCACATTGGAGACTTTCGAGCATGGAAGGAGCATGACAAGTACAAGAAGGCATTAGAGAGGTTGTTGGGGGATTTGAAGGCGGGGGAGAAGAGAGAGACTAAGGACTGAAGAAAGAACCAAGAGAGATTTCTCTCTGCGCAGGCCGACCATTTCACAGGAGTGAAATGGAAGAGAAAAAGAGTCGGCCTGCTCCGTTCGAAAGGACGGTTCGTCGCGTCGCCGCGAGGGGACAGAAGGGCACGATGTATCGTGCCCCTACAAGAACACAGGGCGGGGCTGAGGGCTAAGAAGCGGGCACAGTTACCTCGATGGAGAGGGGGACGTGGTCGCTGAGTTTGGACCACGTAGCGTGGGAGCCGACTTGGACGCTGCTAATTTGGGAGGCCCATTCGTTGGGGAGGAAGACGTAGTCGATGTGGTAGCCGCGATCTTTGTGGTGCCAGAAATAGTAGGTGGGCTGAGTCTCCTGTCCCTGGGACTCGGAAAAGAAATGATGGTAGGCGCTGGCGAGGCGGTGTTTCTCCAAGGCGCTGACCGCGGTGGAGTGATTGCCAGTCTTTTTACGCATGTCGTCCCAAATCTTATTGCTATTGAAATCGCCGCAGAGGATGGTCGGTTTGCCTGCAAACCATTGTGGATTGTTGACTACGGCTTCGTACAACTGGCCGATATAACTTCTGGGTAGACTACCTTGGACCAGCATCGTCCAGACTGCAATCAATAGAAACTCGCACTCGCCGCCCGTTATTTCCATTGGAACAACCCACTTGCTTGGAGGCTTTTCCGCCTTACCGATGTGAAGGGGTTTGGCGACGAGGACGCCGAGTCCTTTGCGGAGATTGTCGCCGAACCAGCGGCCTTCGAAACCGTCTTCCATGCAAAGTTTAAGACAATTCTGGGAGCATTCGGGGATGACGGCGATATCGGGATGAAGATCGTAGAGGTGCTTTCGCTTGCGCGACAGGCCCATCTTGCAATTCCAGACGACGATTCTCATAGCTTGCTTCGGTTCAGGGGAGGAAAAGGATGAGGGTGTAGATTCCCAGAGTTGTGCCGAGGGGAAGGTCGGAGAGGGAAAGGAAGGCGGCGACGAGAGAGAGCCCGCGGGCGGAAGACTTTCCGGAAAGAAGAGCCAAGCCCGCGAAAAGACCGAAGAGGCCGGAGAGGGCGGTCACGATGATGGCGGCAATATAAAATACGTGGAAAATGGCCATGAGGGTGAAAGGCTCGGCGACGCGCGAGAGAAGGGCGCCAAACATCACGGTGGCTGTGCCGCTGTATAGAACGAGCAGGATTACCGCTACCAGACGGAAGATCGCGTAGACAATCCAGAGTGAGCCAAGGGTGCTGGAGTTCCCGCCTGGATTTCGTGCGGCCACGGCGTTTGTTGACATGCGAGCCCCCTGATCGTTGGGACGCTTTGGAATCGTCAAGCAGAAGTCTAACACTTCGCGAGGCTAAATCGTGGGGGCCGGGGCTAGCGGAGAGGAGGGGAGAAGTCGGTGAGCGTTAAGAAAGTGGAGTCAACCTTTTCCACGAGCTTGCCGTTGGCTTCGGATTTGTCGCGGACGGATTTCCATTCGGGGTCATCGCCGAAGGCTTTCCAGTTGGCGGTGGCGGCTTCGCGGCTGGGGTGGGCGATGATGTAAAAGAGAGTCTTGCCTTTTAGAGGGTCGTCGGTGGGAGTCCAGTAGGCGACGTTCTTGATGCCATGCTTTTCGAAGAGCTGCATGGTGTGATCGCGGAAACGGCGGAGGAGGTCGTCGAGCTTGCCTTCGAAAGTGTGGTAGACGCGGAGTTCGTAGACGGTGGTGGAGGATTGGGGAGAGGCGGGATTTTCCGGCGCGGCGGAGTTCGGCGCCGAAGCGGCGGCCCACGCTGCACCGGGGAGAAGAGCTGCGACGGGAATGGATTGGAGCAATGTGCGTCGTTTCATGGAGGGGATTGTAGCAGAGGTTCGGAATCGGGCGGAAATTTTGCAGCGAACGACGCCGGGCAGACTTTATTTTGTAGATTTTTTTTCAGCGAGGGCGATGGCTTCTTCGACTACTTTGTCGACACGTCGAGCGCGGGCGCCGGGCGAACGATAGTAGAAGATGGCGATGAGCAGGCCGCGGCGATGCGACGGCGACATGAGGTCCCATCCTTGGAGGGCTCGGGGATCGCGCGTGAAAGCCAGTTTTAGGGCGGGGGGAAGTTCGCGCTCGGCTTCCATGGTGGAGAGGAGTTGCTCGGCGACTTGCTCGGAGCGGCGAACGCGGGCGTCGGCACTTTTGGGCTGAGCGATCCAGTCGGCCAGCCACTTGCGGATGGAATAGTTCAGCGAATCAAACCAACGGGTGAAGGTGCGGTCCTCGGCGAGGATGCGTTTTAGCTCGGCGGGGATGGTGACGAAGCGTTCCTCGGTATCCGGCTCGAGGAAGAATTCCGCGAGTGAACCTTCCTTGGCGCCGGCGCCTGCCTGCATTTTTTTGTTTACGAGCAGGAAGTGGTCGCCTTTGCGGGTGGGGAAGAGGGAAGTACGGAAGGCGAAGCAGTTGATTTCGCCCCGGACCTTAAGGCGGCCGCGGCTGCCCCAGACGTTGTGGACGTTGAACGGGATCCAAACAATGATCCAGCCAAGATTGGAGCGGAGGCGCTCGAGCGTGGCCTCGAAGGATTTTTTGACGAGTTTTGTGGCGGGCCTGGGTTTTGGTTTGGATTTCACTTTCATTTTGGCACCACGGAGAACTTGCGGGATTTTAGTATGAGCGGCGAAAAGGAGCGAGTTACTTTTGCGGTTCAGGTTTGGCGGAGAGGCCGGAGCCTTCCTTGAGGGTGTGAATTTTATCGACGGCGAGGTTGTCGAATTTCTCGAGGAGACCGCTGGGCCAGCGGACTTCAACGGAATCGAGCTTGACGGCGGAGCCGAGGCCGAAGTGGACGCGCATGTCGCTGTTCGAATCGTAGCTGGAGCCGCTGCGGATTTCGTCGACGAAGAGGCGGGAGCCGGCTTTCAGGGTGATGCGAGCGCCGATGGCGTCGCGAGTGGAGGCGAAGGACGTAGAGGAGGTAGAGGAGGTAAAGGAGGTCGCGTGTGGCTGGGACGAAGCTGATGCATGAGTTGGAGATACGGATAAACTTTTGCCTGGCCGACGAACGTACGAAGCGCCGACGAGATGGAACGCGACCCAATGATTGGGAGTGCGCAGGTCGTTGACGAGGAGGCTGGGCGGGGCGTTCATGTTGCTGATGACGGCGGAGAGGCGGCCGTCGTTCCAGAGATCGCCGATGGCTAAACCGCGCGAAGAATTGGGCGTGGTGATGCCGGGGCCGGCGTCAGCGGAAATGTCGGTGAAGGTGGCGTTGCCGTTGTTGTGATAAAGGATGCGGGGTTCCTGAAAGGTGCTGCCGAGATGCTGGCTGTCGACTTCGGGGTAGACGTGGCCGTTGACGAGGAGGAGATCGGGCCAGCCGTCGTTATCGAAGTCAAAGAACATGGCGCCCCAACCGAGGTATTTGGTATTGAGGCCGAGACCGGCGGGATAGGTGACGTCGTCGAAAGTGCCGTTGCCGTTGTTGCGGTAGAGAGTGGAGGTATCGTCGGAGAAATTGGTTTTGAAGATATCGAGGTGGCCGTCGCCGTTGTAGTCGGCGATGGATGAGCCCATGCCGGCTTGGGCGCGGCCGTCATCGTTGAAAGCGGCGCCTGCGGTGATAGCGACATCGGTGAAAGTGCCATCGCGATTGTTGTGGTAAAGAATGCTGGCGGTGCTGTCGCAGGCAACGAAAATGTCGGGCCAGCCATCGTCGTCATAGTCGAGTGTGGAGACGCTGAGTGAGTAATGGCCGTCGGCCTGATCGATGCGGGATTTTTTCGTGACGTCTTCGAAGGTGCCATCACCGCGGTTGTGGTAGAGAATATTCTTTGCGGGAGTGAGGCCGCGCGGGCCGCACATCACGGGAACGCCTTTCCACATGCAGGAAGGGCGATCACCGGGAGCAGGCGCGCTGGCGAGATCGAAGTCGACGTAATTGGCGACCATTAGATCGAGATGGCCGTCGCGGTCGTAGTCTACGAAGGCGCAGCCGTTGCCCCAGGATTTGCCGGAGCCTGCGACGCCGGATTTTTCGCTGACGTCGGAAAATGTGCCGTCGCCGTTGTTGCGATAGAGGACGTTTTTTCCGTAGTAGGTGACGTAGAGATCTTCCCAGCCGTCGTTGTCATAGTCGCCGATGCAGACTCCCTGGCCCCAGCCTGTGTGGGTCAAGCCGGCTTTGTGCGTGACATCGGTGAAAGTACCGTCGTGATTGTTATGGTAGAGATGGCTGGTCGGGAGATTGCCAGAGGGCGGAGCATCGAGAGTGGTGCCGTTCACGATGAAGATGTCCGGCCAGCCGTCGTTGTCGTAATCGAAGATGGCGACGCCGGTTCCAGTGGTTTCAATGATGTATTTTTTGGTGTTCACGCCGCCAAAGACTTCCGTGGCCGTGAGGCCTGCTTTTTTGGCGATATCGGTGAAATGAGCGATGGGTTTGGGAATGTTCTTTGGGAGCTGGCCAGTGTGGAAGAGCAAAGAAAAAGGCGGGAGCAGAGCAAGAAAAATCCAGGAGCGATGGAAACGGAAACGCGAACGATGGGTCGGACCGGAAATCATGAACTCTTGGCATACTAAGATGCGGGTAGAGCAGGGTCAAGGCGGAGGGCAAGGTAAAGCGTCCTCCGGCAAAATGGGATGCCGGTGCTTTATGCGGACGTTTTTCTTTGGAGTTTTTTACGAGATTTGATTTGAACATTATTGACCTGCATCGCGGACTGAGGCCGTGGTGGAGAATTGGCGCCCTTGTTTTGGCGGCTCTACTGGCAGGCACGAGCGCGCAATCGCAAGCGCGGAATGCGAAGACCAGAGAGGATGCGAAGACCAGAGAGGATGCGAAGACGGCGAACTTGCTTTACAGCGAGGGGATGCTCGCGCTGCAGCGGCGGGATTTGAGCGGCGCGCGGGCGGCGTTTGAAAAGACTGTTCATTTGGTTCCGCGGAGTCCGGAGCCGCACAATTCGCTGGGATGGGTGTTCCTGGCGTTGGGAGAAACGGACGCCGCCATTGCGGAGTTCAAGACCGCCGTGAGATTGAAACCTGATTTTGCCCAAGCGTACATGAATCTTTCGAGCGCCTTGCTGCAAAAGGGAGATCAGGAGGGCGCGGTGCGCGAATCGCGGGAAGCAGTGCGGCTGGCGCCGAAGGATTCGGAGACGCATCACATTCTTGGGCGAGCGCTTTCCATTTCCGGCGATTTAGGGGGAGCCGCACAGGAGTTGGAGACAGCAGTTCAGCTGGAGCCGAACAGGCCGGAGCTGCATGACGATCTCGGCTCGGTTTTGGTTCAGCAGTCGAAGATGGAAGAAGCGACCGCTGAATTTAGCGAAGCGTTGCGGCTTCAGCCGCAGTTTGCGCAAGCTCATTTGCATCTTGGTGTTTTGCGGCTGCAGCAGAAGGATGTCGAAAGGGCCGAGTCTGAATTGCGCGCGGCCACCGAGCTGGATCCTGGCAATTCGCCGGCGCATTACTATCTGGGAGAGGCGCTGGAATCGAAAGGGGCGACTGATGAAGCGCTGCAGGAATTTCAGGAAGCGGCGAAACTCGATCCCGGCAATGCGGACGCGCAGAAACAATTGGGGACTATGCTCCAACGATCCGGCAACGGGGACGGCGCTGTAGCCGCGTTCCGGAAAGTGGCCAAGCTGCGGCCTGAGAGTCCAGACGCGCACAACGATCTGGGACTTGCCCTGCTGCAAACAGGCGATGCGCAAAATAGCATTCAGGAATTTCAGGAAGCGCTGAAACTGAAACCCAACGACGCAGGCTATACGGGCAATCTGGGGGCCGCGTATTTGCAGAAGACGGATTTCGATTCTGCCGCGCGGTATTTTCAAGCAGCGCTCAAAATTGCCCCGCAGGATGCAACATTTCACTACGACCTGGGTCTGGCGCTGAAGATGAAAGATGAATTGCCCCAAGCAATCGTGGAATTCAGAAAAGCAGCCGAATTGGACCCGGAGCTGGCCGATGCTCACTACACGCTCGGCGTGACATTGTGGCAGCAGGGAGATCTTCCGGCAGCGACCGAGGAACTGCGCGCGGCGATCCGGGCAAAACCGGATTATGCGGAGGCTTATTACACCTTGGGCTCGGTGCTGAAGCAAAAAGGGGACTTGCAACCGGCGGTTGAGGCGCTAAGGGAAGCCATTCGATTACAGCCGGATTTTGCCGGAGCGCACACAAATCTCGCAGCCGTTCTGCGGCAGCTCGGTGATGCTGAGGGAGCGGCGAGCGAGAGCCGCAAGGGCATGGAGCTTTTGAAGCAAAAGTCGAGCGAGCAGGCGGCGACTTTTGCCACGAACTCGGGCCGCAGGCTCTTGAACGCGGGGGATCTGGATGGCGCTATTGAGCAATTCCGCTCCGCGATTCAGTCGTTGCCTGCGTACGCTCAGGCGCATTATCAACTAGGATTGGCGCTGGAGCGGCAGGGAAACAAGGAAGAGGCTTCGAAGGAATTTCAGAAAGCGAAAGAACTGGATCCTCATCTGAAGGCCCCGGTCCAATAAGCAGACCGGAAGGATATCTCGCCGCGCCTTCAGGGAGCAGTCTTGCGAATGGCCACCAACTCAGTTTCCACTGGGACGCCGCGGGCTACCTTCACACGGATGACAGCTTCGAAGGGCTTCAGGTCGCCGTCCTGCGAAACGGAAAGCCGTAAGAGCAACTCCTCGACGGAGCTCTGCCGGCAAACGTACTCGACGGCAGCTTGTGTGCCGATCGTCGTGGTTCCCGCCAGGATGAGCACAAATTGACCCTGGGACATTCCCCGCAAAAGGCCGAGCACAGCATAGTCCTCGGTAAGGGGCAAACCCGAGGGAGTGGCCAGGAATTCCTTTGCTTCGTCGGGAAGCGGGTGCACGTTGATAATGGCTTGATCGCCCTTGCGTGGGCCGGAGGTCAGCCGCCGGAAAACGAACTCCTGGGTGCCGGGCATTTCGAGCAGTGAGAGATTTTCCGAAGGCGAACCTATGAAGATCA
>Ga0209166_10003949_pt1 | contig 10536 bp, 10 predicted proteins | sample Coa_R1_3_FD_187151 | JGI IMG/M metagenome (GOLD analysis project Ga0209166, IMG submission 187151) | Surface soil microbial communities from Centralia Pennsylvania, which are recovering from an underground coalmine fire - Coalmine... | ecosystem: Environmental > Terrestrial > Soil >... | reverse complement strand
TTCGAGGTTGGAGCGCGCGATCGTCTCGGTGGCGTAGGCGCGAACGCGGTTCTTGCCGTCCTTCTTCGCCCAGTACAAGGCGCTGTCGGCGAGCCGGATGAGCTCGTCCCGGCCGGTTCCGTGCATCGGGTAGGTCGCGACGCCGACGCTCACGCTTATCTCCCCGACGTCTTCTACGTGGAGCGCTGCGACCCGCTCGACGATCGAGTGGGCCACCGCCATCGCCTGCCGCTCGTCCTGTCGCGGCAGCAGCACCGCGAACTCGTCTCCGCCCAGCCGGAACGACTCGCCGCCCTGGCGCAGTCGCGACGCAACCTGGCCGAGCACGAGATCGCCGACCGGGTGACCGAACCGGTCGTTGACGCTCTTCAGGTCGTCGAAGTCGACGAGGCAGAGCCCGAGTGACGTGCCGGCCTCCTCCGCCGCTACGAGCTCACGCTGGAGCCTCTCGTGGAAGCTCCGGTGGTTCCCGAGACCCGTGAGCGGGTCGGTCAACGCAAGCCGCATCGCGCGGATCGCCTTGTGCGTCGAGCGCTGATAGAGAGCGATCGCGAGCAACGGGCCGACGAGCGCGATCGAGAGGAAGGGCTCGCGTTGCCAGAGCACGATCAGCATGAGCGCCGTCGAGGCCATGAACGCGAAAGGAGCCGTCGTCTGGGTGACGTTCTCCCAGGCGATCGCGAAGAATGAGCGGTCGGAGTCGGCCGCGAGAACCGCGCTGATCAACACGAGGTTGACGATCCAGTAGTAGACGAACCCGCAGAGGAGAACCTGCGCGACGAGGATGCCCACCGAGTGTCCCTCGAGGCGCTCGACGACCAGCCCCGCCGCGAGCGCCGAGAGCGCGAACATCGCGCCGTTGTAGGCGACGCGAAGCGGCGGTCTGCGTTGGAGCAGATGCGTGAAGGTGGGGCCGCCCGTGGCAACGAGGACACCTGCGGGCCAGCCGAGCAGGATGATCGCCGAGATCGAGAAGACGAATCCGAGCGTAACCCCGCCGGCTCCCATCCCCTCGACAGGAACCGGGAAGCGCTCGGCGAGCGCCATACTCGCCATCAGGCCGAAGAGGCCCGCGAGATCGGACGCCGAGCTCGGGGTGTCGGCGTATCGGAACAACGCCAGCCCGATGGCGCAGGTGCCCGCGACGATGACGGGCACCACGACGGCCAGCACCTTGGCCTGAACCGCAGCGGGAGGGGTCACCGCAGCGCGCTACCTGACACCATGACCTCCCCTACGAGGTTTCGAGCCGGTGTCTACCAGCCGTAATTGTGGAGCGCGGCAACACGTCCAAGCACTGCCGCAACCGAGCCGGCGATGGCCAGAAGAGTCACCAGGCGAAACTTCCACTCGAGCATTATGTGCCTCCGGGGAGTCGGTAGAGGGACGCCAGACAGACGAAATTGTGGGTGCGACCGTCGCGTGCGGGTATCACCCGATGGAGGTAGCCCGCTCACTCGAACGGGGTAAAAAATCGGCTAGTCGAGGCCCGCTTCGTGGAGCGGGCGGCGGCCCCAGGCGAACTTCTTGCGATACCAGCCGCTGAGCTGCGCGAGCGCGACGCCTTCGTCGGAGGACTGGATGAACCAGCCGTTCCCGACGTAGATCGCCGTGTGGAAGACCTGGGCGCCGGTCGAGTGGGCGCCGTTGTCGCCGAAGAAGATCACGTCCGCGGGCTGCAGCTTCTTGAAGGGAATCCGCTGCGAGGCGGGGACATCGATGCTCATCGTGTACGTCGTGCGGCCCTGGATCGTCGAGGCGAGCGTGCCTTCGTCGGGATAGCTCTGGAGCTTGTAGACGCGCCAGATGAAGCCGGAGCAGTCGTAGCCGCCGCGCGCGGTGACGCCGAAGTCGGTCTCGGTCCCGTCACTCGTGCCGCCCCAGACGTACGGCATGCCGATCTTCGAGAAGGCCACTGTGAGGATCTGCTTCTGCCAGTCGTTCAGCGTCGGCAGCGCGAACGTGTCGGCGAGGCTCTGCACCTGTGCGACCTGCCAGCTGTCGGACAAGAGGCCGAAGCCCAGGATCTGTGCTGCGGAGTAGGCGGCCTCCGCCCGCGTTGCCGGGTCTTGCGGCCGAAGCTCGAGGAAGTCCTCTGGGGCCGGATGGTTGATGCGCAGGCCCAGAAGGCGCGCGACCACCTCGGTGCCGAAGCGGCCGGGCACGGCGAGACCGTCGGCACGGGCGCCCTGGGTGAACTCCTTCGCCGCCTTGTCGAGGCCGAGCATCGTGACGAGCGTGCGGTCGAGCTGCGTCATCGTCGTCGGCGCGTTGGGATTCGCGGCGGTGGGCGTGGTCGTCGTCCCACCGGTCGTCGTTCCGCCCGTGGTCGTCGGTGGAGTGGGATCGGGGCTGGTGCCCGGGTCGGTGCTGGGATCGTTCGAGCCCGGGGTGCTGTCCGTCGACTTGGTGCCCGCCGTCGACGGCGGCGGAGGAGCCAGCTGAGCCTGCAGGCCGGACGCGAGCGTTGCGAGCGTGCCCTGCGTCAGGTTCGCGTTGGGCCGGAACGTGCTCACACTCTTGGCCATCAGCCCGTGAGAGACGACCGTAGAGATCTGCGGAGCCGCCCAGTTGGGGACGCGCCCGGCCGCGCCGGGGGCCGACCCGACGGCGAAGCACGCCACCGTGCAGGCGGCTGCCAGCATGCTCAAACGCTGCCCCACGTTCCCGTCCTCGGCCGGTCAGCGCCGGGGAATTACCCTCATCCGAGTGGTGAAGTCCGTCGAGATCAGGCCGGAGCCCGACGAGGACGAGCGCAAGGCGATTCTCGCGGCCCTGGAAGCCGAAGCCGAAGCGCAGGTCGAGGCTTCCGGTTGGGCTGCGTTGCTCCTTCCGGCGCGCAACGGCGACGACGGCTCGCCGTAACCGGAGGAGCCGTTCGGGCGTTCCCTCCGCATGTGGGAGGAGTGCATCCGCTGCCGGCAGGCACCGGCCGTCGACGATCAGGGCTACTGCGGCCACTGTCACTGGGCCGTTCGGGCGGAGGTCGAGGAGGGGTTCTACGCCCTCCGCGAGTACCTGCGCGCGTGGGCCCGATTCGACGAGTGGTGCGAGCATCGCGGGATTCCGGTCTGATCGACCGGTGGCCCGCTATTCGGGCTGAGCGCGACTGAACAGGCGCGGTGCGCTGCGCGCGTAGTCGAGCCCCGACAGCCAGGTGAGGACGACGGCCACGAGTAGCGTCCACCAGGCTGCGCGATGCGTCCAGGCGCCGGCGGCGGCGAATCCCGCGACTGCGGCGGCGACCGCCTGAGCCCACGTCTTGAGCTTGCCGAGATCGCGCGCTGCGAGGACGACGCCGCGCTCGATCGCCGCCTGCCTGAGGCCGGTGATCAGGACCTCGCGCACGACGATCGCCGCAACCATCCAGGCCGGGACGATGCCTTGCCCGACGAGCATCACGAGCGCCGCGAGCACGAGCACCTTGTCGGCGATCGGGTCGAGCAGCGAGCCGAGGGAGGAGGTGCGGCCTTGCCTGCGCGCCAGCCTTCCGTCGAACCAGTCGGTCGTCATCGCGGCGCAGAAGACAGCCGTCGCCCAGTAGTTGTGGTCGGAGAAGCTCCACGCGTAGAGCACGACCACGAGCGGCACGGATGCGGCGCGCGCGATGGTGAGCTGATCGGCCGCGGTCATGACGTGGAGAGAATACGGGCCCATATGTTCGAGAAGGTTCTTGTCGCCAACCGCGGAGAGATCGCGATCCGCGTCTTCCGCTCCCTCCGCGAGCTCGGGATCGGCGCCGTCGGCGTCTACTCCGAGGGCGACCGCGGTGCGCTTCACGTGGCCTATGCGGACGAGGCGTTCCTCCTCGGGCCGACGCCGGCGGCCGAGAGCTACCTCGCGGTCGAGCGGATCCTCGACGCGGCGCAGCACGCCGGCGCGCAGGCGATCCATCCCGGCTACGGCTTTCTCGCGGAGAACCCAGCGTTCGCGCGCGCCGTGGAGGAGGCCGGGCTCGTCTGGATCGGCCCGCCTCCGGCCGCGATCGAGCTGATGGGCAACAAGACGGCGGCGCGCACCGCGATGCAGGCGGCGGGCGTCCCGATCATCCCCGGCACGACCGATCCGGTCGGATCGGTGGAGGAGCTGCTCTCGCTCGGTGACGAGATCGGCTACCCGCTCCTGATCAAGGCGGCGGCCGGGGGCGGCGGCAAGGGGATGGAGGTCGTCGAGGCGCCGCGCGACGCCGAGCAGGCGTTCGAGCGTGCGCGGCGCCAGGGGCAGTCGTACTTTGCGAACCCGGACGTCTACGTCGAGAAGCTCATCGTCGACCCGCGGCACGTCGAGGTGCAGGTGCTCGCCGACTCGCACGGCAACGTCGTCCATCTCGGCGAGCGCGATTGCACGATCCAGCGCCGCCACCAGAAGCTGATCGAGGAGACGCCCTCGCCGGCGGTCGATGCGGAGCTGCGGCGGCGGATCGGCTCGATCGGCGTCGAGGCGGCACGAGCGTGCGGCTACCGCTCGGCCGGGACGATCGAGGGCCTGCTCACGCGCGACGGCGACTACTTCTTCATGGAGATGAACACGCGGATCCAGGTCGAGCACACGGTCACCGAGATGGTCACGGGGCTCGATCTCGTCCGCGAGCAGATTCTCGTCGCGCTCGGCGAGCCGCTCTCGGTGCGGCAGGAGGACGTCGAGCTGCGCGGCCACGCGATCGAATGCCGGATCAACGCGGAGGACGCGGCGCGCGGGTTCCTGCCCGCGCCGGCCCCCGTGACCGGCTACCGCGAGCCCTCCGGGCCGGGCGTGCGCGTCGACTCCGGGGTCGCGGCCGGCTACGAGGTCTCCGCCGCCTACGACCCGATGGTCGCGAAGCTCATCGTCCACGGGGGCGACCGCGAGCATGCGCGAGAGCGGATGCTGCGTGCGCTCGGCGAGTTCTGGATCGAGGGGCCGACCACGCTGATCGGCTTCCACCGGGCGCTCCTCTCGCACCCGTGCTTCGTCGCGGGCGAGACGTGTCACGGCATCGTGGAGTCGGACGAGCTGGCCGCGCAGGCCGCCGAGCTCGCCGGCGCGGCGCCCGTCGCCGCTCCAAGTAACAGTCTGTTACAAGGAAAGACAGGGCCGGCTCGGACGACGGAGCGCGCTCGTACCGTGGAGGTGGACGGGCGCCGGTTCGAGGTTCGGCTTTCGGAGCCCGAGCCCGAGTGGCGCGCGCTTGCGCAGCGGCGGAGGGAGCGGGTCAGGCGAGGCGGACGCGGCGCAGGCAGTGACGCGATCGTCTCGCCGATGCAGGGCACCGTCCTCTCGGTACCCGTGGCCGAGGGCGACGCCGTCGAGGCGGGCCAGGTCATCTGCGTCGTCGAAGCGATGAAGATGGAGAACGAGGTGCACGCCCAGCACGCGGGCATCGTGCGGAGCCTCTCCGTCGAGCCCGGCCAGCCGGTCACGACCGGCCAGGTCATCTGCGAGCTCGCGGCGGAGTAGCCCCTCGAGAAATCCGCGGCCGAACGCGGTGCGTAGACATCGTCGAACCCAGCAGGAGGAGACGATGCCCACGAAGAAAGTCGTATCGGCCGCCATCGCTGCCCTCGCCCTTGCCGTCGCCGGCGTCGCCGCAGCGGCGGCGGTCACGAATCCCCAGAGCCTCCGCACGCTCGCCGCGGGCAGCGCGAGCGGGACGCTCACGCTCCACAAGACGAAGCTCGGGAACGTGCTCGCCACGCGCCGCGGCATGACGCTCTACCTCTTCAAGAAAGACAAGAGCGGAAGGAGCTCGTGCTACGGCCAGTGCGCCACGTATTGGCCGCCGCTCATCAAGAACGGCAAGCTCACTGCCGGCACGGGCCTCGAGGCGAAGCTGCTCGGCACCACGAAGCGCAAGGGCGGCACACGCCAGGTGACCTACGCCGGACACCCGCTCTACGGCTTCAAGCTCGACAAGCATGCGGGCGAGATCGAGGGTCAGGGCAAAGACTTCTTCGGCGGGAAGTGGTTCGCGGTCTCGGCCGCCGGCCGCGCGATCAGGAGGAAGGCTGCGGCCTCGACGACGACCACTCCCACCACGACGACCAGTCCGTACCCCGGCTACTGAGAACTGCGCGGTCCACCGGCGTCGCGTCGTTAGTGTCCGGCGCCGGTGGACCTCTACGAGTACCAGGGCAAGGATCTCTTCGCGAGAGTCGGGGTTCCGGTCGCCGAAGGGAGACTCGCCACCACACCGGAGGACGCGCGCAAGGCCGCCGAGGAGTTGGGCGGCCCGGTCGTCGTCAAGGCGCAGGTGCTCACCGGCGGCCGCGGCAAGGCCGGCGGCGTCAAGCTTGCGGAAGACCCGGACGACGCCGAGGCGAAGGCTCGCGACATCCTCGGGCTCGACATCCGAGGCCACGTCGTCCGCACGCTCTGGATCGAGAAGGCGTCGGACATCGCGCGCGAGTACTACCTCTCGGTCACGTTCGACCGCGGCGCGAAGAAGCCGCTCTTCATGTTCACGACGCAGGGCGGCGTCGAGATCGAGCAGGTCGCCGAGGAGAACCCGGATGCGCTCGTGCGGCTCCACGTCGATCCGCTCGAGGGCTTCCAGCCCTGGGTCGCGCGGCGTCTCGTCTACGGCGGGGGCGTCGAGGATCCGTCCGAGCAAAAGCAGATCGCGGCGATCGTCGAGAAGCTCTATCGCGCCTTCGTCGAGTTCGACGCGATGCTCTGCGAGATCAACCCGCTGATCGTCACGCCCGACGGCGAGGTGAAGGCGCTGGACTCGAAGTTCACCGTCGACGACAGCGGGCTCTTCCGCCATCCCGACGTCGCCGACTGGCGGGATCCGACGGCGGCCGACCCGATCGAGACGTTCGCGCGCGAGAAGGGCGTCACCTACGTGAAGCTCGACGGGGACGTCGGCGTGCTGGCGAACGGCGCCGGTCTCGGAATGTCCACGGTGGATGTCGTCGCCCAGGCGGGCGGCCGCCCGGCGAACTTCTGCGATCTCGGCGGAGGCGGCAGCGCGGAGGGCGTCGTCGACGCCCTCGAGGTGATCACCCGCGACGAACAGGTCCGCTCGATCTTCTTCAACATCTTCGGCGGGATCACGCGCTGCGACGAGGTCGCGCGCGGCATCCTCGCGGCGCTCGACGGGCTCGACATGTCTCGCTATCCCATCGTCGTGCGGCTCGACGGGACGAACGCGGAGGAAGGCCGGCAGATCCTCGCCGACGCCGGCCGCGAGAACATCCATCCCGAGGCGACGATGCTCGACGGGGCGCGGCGCGCGGTGGAGCTGGCGGCGGCGACGTGACCGACCTCTGGAACGATCGGGCGCAGGCCTACCGCGAGAGCGCGACGCACGCGACCGGCGACGATCTCGACCTCGTCGTCGCGTGGTGCGAGCCCGGGCCGGGCGTCACGGTGCTCGACGTCGCGACCGGCGGCGGCCATGTTGCGCGGCGCCTCCGCGAAGCCGGCGCGCAGGTCGTGACTGTGGATGCGGCGCCCGGGATGGAGCCCGACGTGATCGCGCCGGCCGACCATCTGCCGTTCGCCGATTCGAGCTTCGACGCCGTCGCCTGCCGCATCGCGGCGCACCACTTCCCGGACGTGCTCGCCGCCGTGCGGGAGATGGCGCGCGTGGCGCGCCATCGCGTGGTGATCTGCGACAACACGTTCACGAGCGAGTCCGCCGAAGAGGCCGACCGGCTCCGCGATCCGAGTCACGTTCGCAACTACGGCGCCGCCGAGTGGCACAGCTTCTTCGAGCTCGCCGGGCTCGAGATCGCCGACGAGGTGACGTTGCTCCGCGACACCGACTTCGAAGGCTGGCTCGATCGCACCGAGACGCCCGCGGCCGACCGCGACCACGTCCGCGAGCTGCTCGCCGGCCGCATCCACGGCGCCCGCCTCGACCTGCCGGCAGTCGTGCTCAAGGGAACGAAGGCAGCCGCCTGATGGCGATCATTCTCGACAGCGACACGCGGCTCGTCGTCGCCGGCCTGACGGGCTCCGAGGGTCGCTTCCACGGCCTGCGCAACCGCGCCTACGGCACGAATCTCGTCGCCGGCGTCACGCCCGGCAAGGGTGGCCAGGACGTCGAGGGCGTCCCGGTCTTCGACACCGTCGCCGATGCGGTCGACAGGGCCGGCGCGAACACGTCCCTCATCTTCGTGCCCGCGCGCTTCGCGGTCGATGCCATCTACGAGGCCGTGGACGCCGGGATCGCGACGGTGATCTGCATCACCGAGCACATCCCGGCGCACGACATGCTCCGCGCGTACACCTACTTCCGCGGCAAGGGCACGACGATGATCGGCCCCAACTGCCCGGGTGTCCTCTCGCCGGGCAAGGCGAACGCGGGCATCATCCCGGCCGAGATCTTCAGCGAGGGAGGCGTCGGGCTCGTCTCGCGCTCCGGCACGCTGACCTACCAGATCGGTCACGAGCTCACCCAACTCGGGCTCGGCAACTCCACGATCGTCGGCATCGGCGGCGATCCGGTCGTCGGCTCCTCGTTCGTCGACGTCATCGCAAAGTTCGAGGCCGATCCGCAGACGGAGCTGATCGTCCTCGTAGGCGAGATCGGAGGCGACGAGGAGGAAAAGGCCGCCGCCTACGTCGCCGAGCACGTGACGAAACCGGTTTTTGCCTACATCGCCGGCTTCTCGGCGCCGCCGGGCAAGACGATGGGCCATGCGGGCGCGATCATCTCCGGCTCCTCGGGGACGGCACAGGCGAAGAAGGAGGCCTTGGAGCAGCGCGGGATAGCGGTCGGCACGACACCGACCGAGGTCGCGCAGATGGTGGCCTCGCGGCTGAAGTAGCAGTAGCCTCGCGGCATGACCGCCTGCGCGAACTGCGGGCACGAGCTGCCGGAGGAAGCGAAGTTCTGCCTCGAGTGCGGCGCGCCGGTCGCGCCCGCCGTGGCTCCGCGCGAGCAGCGCAAGACCGTGACCGTCCTCTTCTGCGACGTCGCCGGCTCGACCGAGCTCGGCGAGTCGACCGACCCGGAGGCGCTGCGTGCGCTCCTCGCCCGCTACTTCGAGCGGATGAAGGAGATCGTCGAGCGGCACGGAGGAAGCGTGGAGAAGTTCGTCGGCGACGCGGTGATGGCCGTGTTCGGCGTCCCCGTCGTGCACGAGGACGACGCGCTCCGCGCCTGCCGCGCGGCGGTCGAGATGCGCGACGCGCTCCCGGATCTCGGCATCCGCGGCCGCATCGGCGTCAACACCGGCGAGGTCGTGACGGGCACCGAGGAGCGGCTCGCAACCGGTGACGCGGTCAACGTGGCCGCGCGGCTCGAGCAGGCGGCGGAGCCGGGCGAGGTGCTCGTCGGCGGGGGGACGGTGCAGCTCGTGCGCGGCGCTGTCGAGCTGGGGGAGGAGCGCCTGCTCGAGCTGAAGGGGAAGTCCGAACCCGTGGCCGCCTTTCCTCTTGCGGCAGTCGTCGGGGAGCTCTCGCGCCGCTCCGACGTCCCCATCGTCGGTCGCGAACGCGAGCGGCGGGCGCTCGACGACGCGTGGGAGCGCGTCGTCTCCGAGCGCGCCTGCCATCTCTTCACCGTCCTCGGCGCCGCGGGCGTCGGCAAGTCGCGGCTCATCGCCGAGTTCGTCGGTCCGCTCAACGTGGTGCCGGTCGTGCGCGGCCGCTGCCTTTCCTACGGCGAGGGGATCACGTACTGGCCGGTCGTCGAGGCCGTGCTCCAGCTCGGCCGGCGGCCGTCGGATCCGCGCGCGGCCGCCGCCATCGCGTCGCTGCTCGGAGAGACGGAGGAGCCCGCGACGGCGGACGAGATAGCGTGGGCGTTCCGTCGGCTCCTCGAGGAGTCCGCGCCCGTCGTCTGCGTCTTCGACGACCTGCACTGGGCGGAGCCGACCTTCCTCGACCTCGTCGACCACATCGCCGACTGGAGCCGAGACGCGCCGATCCTGCTCGTGTCCATCGCGCGGCCGGAGCTGCTCGACCGCCGCCCGATGTGGGCCGGCGGCAAGCTCAACGCGACCACCGTCCTCCTCGAGCCGCTCACGGCGGAGGAGACCGACGAGCTGATCGAACGGCTGCTCGGCGACGCCGACCTCGACGAGACGCTGCACACACGGATCCGGGAAGCCGCCGAGGGCAATCCGCTCTTCGTGGAGCAGATGCTCGCCATGGTCGCGGAGTCGCCGAACGGCGACGTCGTGGTGCCGCCGACGATCCAGGCCCTGCTTGCGGCCCGCCTCGACCAGCTCGACCCCTCGGAGCGCGGCGTGCTCGAGCGTGGGGCGGTGGAGGGGAAGATCTTCCACCGCGGCGGCGTCGAAGCCCTTGCGCCGGAGGAGCCGGACGTCGCGACGCGGCTCATGGCCCTCGTCCGCAAGGAGCTCGTGCGGCCGGAGCGCACGCAGCTCCCCGGGGACGACGCGTTCCGCTTCCGCCACCTCCTGATCCGCGACGCCGCCTACGACGGCCTGCCGAAGGCCGCCCGCGCAGAGCTGCACGAGCGCTTCGCCGCCTGGCTCGAGGGGCACGGCGCGGACCTGGTCGAGCTCGACGAGATCGTCGGCTACCACCTCGAGCAGGCGCATCGCTACCGCATCGAGCTCGGGCTCGGCGGCGAGGCGA
>Ga0209166_10003948_pt1 | contig 10538 bp, 9 predicted proteins | sample Coa_R1_3_FD_187151 | JGI IMG/M metagenome (GOLD analysis project Ga0209166, IMG submission 187151) | Surface soil microbial communities from Centralia Pennsylvania, which are recovering from an underground coalmine fire - Coalmine... | ecosystem: Environmental > Terrestrial > Soil > Unclassified... | reverse complement strand
GTCGATGAGGCAAACGCGACGATGAGCGCACAAGCGCCAAGCCAGCCGAGTCCCACTTTCGTGCCAGTTGCGCCCATGGCGCAAAGCGCAAGACCGACGACGATCTGGGAAAACATCATCCATCCGCGCCGATGGCCAAGCCGCTTAAACAACGGCAAGTCGAAGCGATCCATCAAGGGCGCCCACAGAAACTTCAGCGAATAGGCGATGCCCACCCAGGAAAGAAACCCAATCGCGGTCAGCGAGGTGTGTTCATCGCGCAGCCAGTAGCCGAACGTATTGCCGACCAGATAAAAGGGAAGGCCCGAGGAAAACCCCAGCAGCAACATCGACACCGTTTTAGGCCGCAGGTAATCCGCGATCCGGTGCTTTTGGGGACTCACACATTCATTGTCTATTGGAGGTCTCACGAAACTCAACGTTCATACCGCCGAACGTTGTCCATGCTGGCACTCTCGGTGGTTTACTACTCTTCCGCCGCCGCGGCTTTCGTGCTCTTCACCGCTTTCTCAGCACTTTCGTTGGCTTCCGCTGCCCGCTCCTCCTCAGGCGCCGGCCGCGCGCGCTGTATTTTCACGCGAGCGACGCGGCGGCCATCCATTTCCACGACCGTGAACCTAAATTGTCCGTATTCGAAGCTTTCTCCACCGCGTGGTATAAAACCGAGCTGGTCCAAAACGAATCCGCCCACGGTGGCGTACGCCGGATCTTCCGGCAAGGTGATGTTGTACTGCGCATCCAGATCGCGGACATTCAGCGCGGCGTCAAAAATGATGGCGCCATCGGCGAGCGTCAGCGGACGCTCGACGACGTCAAACTCGTCGTGAATTTCGCCCACGACTTGTTCAAGGATGTCTTCGAGAGTGACCAGGCCCAGAATGCTGCCAAATTCATCCACCACCATGGCCATGCCGATGTGTCGCGTACGAAGTTCCTGAAGCAACTCGCTCGCGGGTTTCGTTTCCGGAACAATCATCACTTCGCGAAGCACGCGGCGCAGGTCGAACGGAGGAGGCGGTAAGTTTTCTTCTATCCGCCGCTCACGGTCCAGCAGAATCCAAAGCATGTCCTTGATGTGCACGAAGCCGAGGACGTGATCGCCCGAGCCGCGATAGACGGGAATGCGCGAACGCTGCGAAGTGGCGAAAACACGCATGGCATCGTCCAAGCTCGCTTCCACGGGAAGAGTATGCATGTCCGGGCGGGGCACCATGATCTCGCGCACCCGGACTTGTCCGAGTTCGATGGCGCTCACAATGAATTTTTCTTCACCGGGGGCCAGCAAGCCGCGTTCTCGCGCCTGTTGGATCTGGATCTGGAGTTCCTCCGTGGAGTGCGCCGAGCCATAGTCTTGCGGCGACGAAACTCCCATGGCTTTCACGATGACTCCGGACATGCCATCAAGCAGGTCGATGGCCCAGCGAAACGTGTGCAGAAACCACTGGAACGGCAGCGCGATCAGGAGGGCGACGCGTTCCGCCCGCGCAAGGCTCACGGTTTTAGGCACCAACTCCCCAAGCACGACGTGCATCGCGCTCAGCAAAGCGAAGGCGCAAGCCAAAGCCACGGCGTGCGCGAAAAACACCGTACGCGTACCTTGCGTCCCGTGCCAGATTTGCTGCAACGCCTCAGCGAGCGTGGCTTCGCCGAGCGCGCCGATGGCCAGACTCGAGAGCGTGATGCCCACCTGGACGCCGGACACCACGCGGTGTAGATCCGCCAGCAATCGTTCGACTACGCGCGCGCGGATGTCGCCTTTGGCGACCAGCTGGCGGACGCGGGAAAGCCGGACAGCAACGAGGGAGAACTCCGCAGCGGCGAAAAAGCCGTTTAGAGCGACGAGCGCCAGCACACCAATCAGCCGCACGGCGAACATTGCTTCTCAGTTGTCCTCTAGCGGCATTGTAGCAGTACACATGCGGTGTGCGAGGTCCGGGTACCTACTCTACACACGAGTGATGGTAACGAAGATGTCTTCCCCGCTCAGCGCCAGCTTCACTCCGCCGTTCTGGGCCGGGCGCAATTCCAGCCGCTCCGCGAGAAGTTCGTTGCGCAGGAAACCTTCGTGCGCGTGAATGGCCTCCGCAATGCGAGGCGAAGCGGAATAGCTCACGACGATACGGTCCGAAATATCGAGGTTCAGTGCTTTGCGCTGATCTTGCAACATCCGGTTGAAGTCTCTCGCAAGACCTTCCTGCAAAAGTTCCGGCGTCAGAGCGGTGTCGAGCGCCAGGAACGTGCCTTGCTCCAGGGAGCACTTGAGATTTTCCGGCCCTTCGAAGAAAATAACGATTTCTTCTGGCGCGATTTCAAAGGCCTGATCGGCGGCTTGAAGCGAATACGGCCCGCCCTTGAGCACTTCAACGGGATCGGCTTTTTCCAGCGCTTCTCCGATCGCTTTCAGATACCTTCCCGCGCGCGGGCCAATCTTCCTGGCGTCCGGCTTGAGGCGCGTTTCCACGAGAGTCTTTTCGTCATCAATCAACACGAGATGCTTTAGATTGGCCTCTTCCAAAATTTGCTCGACGTACTCTGCGTTTTCCAGAACGCGCCGGTCGGCCGCATCTTTCGGCCGCACGTACAGCGTGCTCAACGGCTGGCGAATCTTGACCTTGCTCTGCGTGCGCAGACTGAGCGCGAGATTCTTGATTCGAATCACGGTTGCAATGTTGTGCTCCAGGCTTTCATCCATGAGCGCGGCATTCACCTGTGGATACTGCGTCAAGTGAACAGATTCCGGCGCCGATGCATCGACGGAGCACACCAGATTTTGGTAGATGTCCTCCGTTAAGAATGGCAGCGCAGGAGCCATCACGCGAGTGACGGTCGTCAGGACCTCATAGAGAGTTTGATAGGCGTCCAGTTCGCTTTTCCAGAAGCGGCGGCGCGAACGGCGCAAATACCAGTTCGAGAACTCTTCGTCGAAAACTTGGAAAGCCTCGATTAACTTGTAGTGCTCGTAATTCTGGAAGGCGCTGTTGGCCTCCGCCACCAGCCGCTGCAGCTTGCTCAAAACCCACCGGTCGAGTTCGTTAGTGACTGGCAGTACGGGGCCACCGGGCTTCCAGCCGTCGGCGCCGGCATACATCACGAAAAAACTGTAGCAGTTCCAGAACGTCAGGAGCTTGCGGCGGGCATCTCCATCGATCGTTTGCCCAGTGTTGGCTGCCGGATGCAGATCGGGAAAGTTCAGATTCTGCGCGGTCTTCTGCTCCGTGTAGATGTAACGCATCACTTCGGCGCCCAGCGCCTCGGCCGCTTCGTCAAACGCGATCGAGTTGCCCTTGGACTTGTGCATCTCTTCGCCGCGCGCATCGCGAACCAGCGCGTGGCCCAGGAGAGCTTTGAACGGCGCGCGCCCGTCGATCATCGCGCTCATTGACAGCATCGAGTAAAACCAGTTTCGGAACTGGCCTGGAAAACTTTCGAGGACCAAGTCCGCGGGAAACCACTTCTCCCAGTAAGCTCTGTCCGTCGAATAGCGCATGGTGCTGAAGGGCACGATTCCCGCGTCCAGCCACGGATTGCCGACGTCCTCGATGCGCTGCGCCACGCCGCCGCACTTTTCGCAGCGAATCTTGACGGCATCGATGTACGGCCGGTGCGGAGAATTTCCTTCGAACGTTTCCCAGCCTTCGACAGCCCTTTCCTTGAGCTCTTCCCTGCTCCCGATCACCACAAAGTGGCTGCACTCCCCGCACACCCAGATTGGCAGCGCCAGCCCCCAGAAGCGTTTCTTCGAGATCATCCAGTCGCTCATGTTGTGAAGCCAGTCCAGCTCGCGCGCTTCGCCTTCGGGCGGAATCCACTTGATGCCGGGCACGACGCGCTGAATACGGTCGCGCCAATCCATGCGGATGAACCACTCGTCAACGGGGCGGAACACCAGCTCTTCCTTACAGCGCCAGCAGTGCGGGTAGACGTGCGGATATTTCTCACGCGCGACGAGCATGCCGCTCGCCTTGAGCGCGGCAACCACGTCGTCCGCAACTTCGTTGGCGTTGCGCTTTGTGAATGGACCGAACCCATCCAGGAAAACGGAGCTGTCATCCAGCGGCGCGATAAACGGAATTCCGTTCTCTTTGCCGAGCTGCTGGTCTTCCGCGCCACAGCCCGGTGCGATGTGAACCAGTCCCGTGCCTTCGGCCTCGCTGATTTCCTTCCAGGCAATCACGCGGTGCGCTTCCGCCGCGGTTTTCCCGCCGCCGGTTTCCCCATACGGAAAAACGCCGCCCGGTGTTTTCTGCGCAGGAAGCTCGTCGAAAGGTCCTTGATACGTGAGGCCCAACAGATCTTTGCCCGGAAGTTCCGCGATCACTTCAACCCCGCCGCTACCTTTCAGAATGGTCCGAATCGACGGCAGCTTATGCGTCTCGTGCTTCCCCTCCACTTGCAGGTCTTGCACGCGATCGTGCTCGAAGTTCCCTTTCGCAACGTAGTAGAACCAGTCGCTGTGCTTGACCTTCAGATAGGTCATCTCCGGGTTCACGGCTACCGCGACGTTCGAGGTTAGCGTCCAAGGCGTTGTTGTCCAGACGAGCAGCGCCGTTCGCTCCTGGCCCTTAATCGGGAAGCGCACAAAGACGGAAGTGTGTGTCGTGATGCGCCGCCCTTCGGCCACTTCCATCTGCGAAAGGCCCGTTCCGCACCGTCCGCACCACGGCATGACGTCATGCCCGCGGTAGATGAAACCTTCCGTGTGACACTTCTTCAGGAATGACCAGATGGTGTAATTGTTCTCGTCAGAAAAAGTGAAGTAGCTGCCGCCATACTCGGCCGAGCCTAGTTTGCGCACGATCTCGCTGGCCCGCGCGGTCTCAGTATGTCCGCTCGGCAGCTTCGCCGTGATCACGCGATCGCCGTCCGCCAACGCATCGCGCAAGGCGATCAGCACCTTGGGATCGTCCCAATCGCACCAATAGCCCAAGCGGATGGATTGTTCTGTTTGCCGCGCGGCATACGTCAGCACGCGTTCTTTGCACGCCCGCACGAACTTCTCAATGCCGAATTCGCGAATTTCGCGTTTCGTCTTGAGCCCCATGCTCTTCTCGACTTCGACCTCTACCCACAATCCCTGGCAATCGAATCCGTTCTGGTAGCGCAACGCGCGCCCGCTCATCGCGTTATAGCGCTGGTACATATCTTTCAACGAGCGGCCCCAGGCGTGATGCACGCCCATGGGATTATTGGCGGTGATCGGCCCATCCAGAAACGACCAGCGCGGCCCGCCCGCATTCTTCGCCCGGAGCTTCTGGAAAATCCGCTTCTCCTCCCAGAAGCGCAAAATCTCCCGCTCCATCGCAGGAAAATCCGGCACTCTCGGCACTGCTTTGTACATACTCATAGTCGTATCCAGCTAGATTATCACAGCCCGCAAACGCCCACGCGCTCCGAAGAACAAGACCACTTGACACAGCGCCGCGCTCTCACGACGATAGACAAGTGTCGAACAAAACCCAGTGCGCGACTCATGGCGAGTGTCAGAAAACTTTCGTCTGCACTCATCTTCTCGGCGAGACTTCAGGCCTCGGATTCAATCGGGACGACCCTACCACTGACAACCCTTTCCCCGACGCTTGGTGCGACAATTGCGAAATAGTTCGGGCCACGCACGACGGCTGGAATGAGCAATCAGAGAAGCTTGCCAAGATTTCGCTACTCTGTTCGGGCTGTTACGAGCGAGCCCGTTTACGCAACACGCGAACCTCATTCACACTTGATGATCTGCGCGGCCTTCGATGGAAGTGCGGTACCTGCGATGAATGGCACTCCGGACCTTGCCTCGATTTTAGTTATCACTCGCCCTATTACTGGAGCCAAGAGCACGAAAAGGCGAGATCTCGCTCCAACCTCCTGCCAATATGGAGCAAGAATCGTCGGAAGACCTTCTTAGACGAGGACTATTGTGCAATCAACGACGACGATTTCTTCGTTCGAGGAATCATCCATCTACCTATAATTGGTGCTGCCGAGACTTTCCGCTGGGGCGTCTGGGGATCTTTGAGTCGGGAAAATTTTGAAATCTTATTGAAGAAACACGAGGATCCAAACCGCGGCGAATTGCCACCTATGTTTTCCTGGCTAAGTACTCAGATTTCCGGCTACCCAGAGACTCTTAACCTGAAAATGTACGCTCATGTTCAGGAACTGGGTCTTCGTCCGTATTTTAGGTTAGAAAAGACAGATCATCCGCTCTCGCGGGAATACCACGAAGGCATAAGTGCGGAACGCGTTAAGGAAATTATGACCGAGCGCCTTCGCGACAATGAATAGAACGTGTATTGGATGACTCGCCCATCGGTCATAAGCTAGGCCCCTTCCCTCTGTCTTGCGCGTCCCAGTCCCGTCCATTGGACTCAAGTCTCACCTGCTTCAGCCGGGAAACTGCCAGCGGACCATCCCCCGTTTTCGCAGTTGGGCACTCACGCTTCCCATCGTTACCGCAGCAAAGACGACAGGGTCCTGAAGAACTCCGCCGGAGTAGCGATGCGCAGCCAAGTTCGCTTCGCAACCGCCTCGGTAAAATGCTTGGCATTATGTGTCAGTAACCAGTCCGGTTGGCTGGCCATGGCGGAAAGAGAAGAACTGGCACGGGACTACGCCGTTCGCCAGTCACTTCCCGAGTTCCCGGCTGCCAGAGTTTCGGCGTGAGGGCTTCTTCGTGGCCTCAGCACTCTTGTAGTGGCGCGCGAAAACGCGCTTCCGGGTTGCCGGCAGAGTCGCCAGAACTGCCTCCGGCGTGAGGCCGGCGCTGGTCAGCACAGAGCCTTCTATCTCGTCGCCTTCGCGCGGCGGCGCACCCCGGCGGCGCTTCATCAGCTTGTCGAATGCCTTGTAATCGGCGCGCGCCCTGCGGCTGGCAAAAAACTCCGCCGTTTGCAGCGCAGAAATCTTTTCTGCCACCGCCGTCGCCACGAACTGATTGATGCTCGTGCCATCTTCCCTGCTCTGAAGTTCTACCGCCCTTTTCAGCGAGCGCGGCAGCCGTAAGGGATAGGTCTTTGCCCGTCTCATCGTCGTATCCTTTTCAGCGCATCTCGTGGCAGCAGCACTTCAATCCCGAAGCGCCCCGGCACCTTTCCGAAATCACGGACGTTGAATGTCACTAACGCATCCGCTCGGCCATTGACTGCTGCTTCCAACACCATCTCGTCACCAGCGTCCCGCAACTGCGGACGCCAGAGAAAGTGTGTTTTCACCGGCTGGGCGAGAGCCACCACCGCATCGACAAAAATAATGGCTTGCGCCGCGTTCAGGCCAGCCGCCAACTGATGTTCCGCCTCGGAACAAACGGCCTCATATTCCATCGCCAACGAGACGCTGGCCAACAAGCTTACCTTGCCCTGCCGTGCTGCACGAAGAATCGCTGCCGAAGCACCGGTCGGGCTGCGCATTGCCGCTACGATGACGTCGGTGTCCGCGACAATTCTCATCGCAATACGCTTATCATATCATGGGTAATATCATTCCGCGACCGCTCTTTACCGCACTGGCCACAAAACGCTTTATTCCGCAACCCCCCTCCGTCCCACTCCATGCAGACGGCGTTCAGCTGGCTGTTTGCCATTAGGCTGGCCTCACCTCCGTTGCGCCTTCCCACCGCCTCCATTACACTCAAACTTCATTCCTACGGCCGGGAGCCTGCTTGCGAACTATCCTTCGTCTTCTTTTCTGGACGTTTACAGTAATTCTCGTCGCTGCTTGCGCCGCGGCCTGGTGGTTCATCTACCGGCCGCTGCCGCAGCTTGACGGCTCAATCTCCCTTCCCGGCCTGCAAAAAGAAGTCACTGTTGATCGCGACAATTGGGGGGTGCCCCACATCCGCGCGGGTTCCCTCGTGGATGCCGTCGAAGCCCAAGGCTACGTGATGGCCCAGGACCGCCTCTGGCAACTCGATTTGCTGCGGCGCGCTTCGCGGGGTCAGCTTTCGGAAATTGTCGGTCCGCTTGCGCTGAAGTCAGACAGACAGTTCCGCACATTCGGCTTTTCCCGCGCCGCGGAACGCGACTTCGCTGCGATGGATCAGGATTCCCGCGCGCTGATGGAAGCCTACGCGCGCGGCGTAAATCGCTTCATCGACCAGCATCAAAAAAGTTTGCCGCTGGAATTTTCTCTGCTCAACTACAAGCCACAGCCCTGGCAGCCCACCGACTCTCTCGTCATTGCCGGCTACATGTACCAGACACTGACCAACACCTGGGAACGCGAATTGGACCGCGCCAGAGTCGAGGAGCGCGTGGGCGCGGATCGCTCCAAGTACCTGTTCGCCGTGGATTCGCCGATGGATCACTTTGTCATCGGCGACCCCAACGTGCCCGAGGACGGCTCGCAAGCGTCTCGTGTCGCTCCCAACGACGAAGACGATGACGACGATATGCCGACCGACCTAGTTCTGAAAGCCGCGGTTCGCGCGACGGACCGCGCTCAAACGTCGGAAGGCTTCGCGGATATTTCTTCCGCGCTGTGGCCCTCGATCCAAAGCTACCTGGAACAAACGCAAAGCGAGATTCGCCAGGGCCTCGGGAGCAACGACTGGGTCGTCAGCGGCGCGCACACCGCGACGGGCAAGCCTTTGCTTGCCAATGATACGCATCTCGAGCTTTCCGTACCTCCCATCTGGTATGAAATTCACCTCAGCGCCCCCGGTTTTAACGCCAAGGGATTCACTCTCCCCGGCGCGCCGCTGATCGTCATTGGTCACAATGACCGCATCGCCTGGGGCTTTACGAACAACGGCGCCGACGTGCAGGACCTGTACATCGAGACGTTTAATCCCGCCGCGCCTGATGAATACCGCGTGAATGGCGCGTGGCAAAAAGCGCAAGTTTTTGACGAAGTCATTCACGTCAAAGGACAAGCCGACGACCATCTGAAACTGGTTGTCACGCGTCATGGCCCAGTCGTGCATCGCGAAGGCGACAAAGCCTACGCCCTTCGCTGGACCGCACTCGAACCGGGCGGTCTGGGCAACACCTATAACTGGCTTTCCAGAGCGGAGAACTGGCAAGAGTTTCTAGCAGTCATGAAAAACGTTTGGGGCCCTGGGCAAAACGCCGTGTACGCCGACGTGGACGGCAACATCGGATACGTCATGGCCGCGCGCGTCCCCATTCGAAAAAAAGGTCATGGCCAAGTCCCCGTTCCCGGCGATACCGACGACTATGAGTGGACGGGCTACATTCCCTTCGACCAGCTTCCCCAAGCTCTGAATCCGCCCAGCGGCCTGATTGTCACCGCCAATGCGCGCGTCGTGGGGCCCAAATACAAACCGTATTTGACCGACCGCTGGGAAGAGCCCTATCGCACCGCTCGCATCTACGATCTCCTGCACGACAAAACGGGCCTCCGCCCCATCGACATGCTGAAAGTCGAAACCGACACGTATAGCTACCCGCACGTTTTTCTGGCTGACCAATTGTCCGCCGCCGCGAAAAATGCGCAGCCAAAAGATGTTCGAGCCAGAAAACTCGTAAATGACCTGAAAGACTGGAATGGAATCGCGGACGCGGATTCGCCGCTCGTATCTTTTCTGGAGATGGCGCGCCGCGCAGCCTTGGAGCTGATTCTGGAGCCGTATCTTGGCAAAGACACGAACCTTTATAAATGGCGCAGCACCGCCTTCCTCCAGAAGGTACTGACCGATCGCCCTGCAAACTGGCTCTCGCCTGCGTACAAAAACTACGACGAATTACTGGCTGCTGCTGACGACCGCGCCGTGTCCATGCTTGCGGAAGAAACAAAAAGTGGCAGCATCGCGGACTGGCAGTGGAAAGATCTCGATTCGCTCGAAATGCTCCATCCGCTCGGCCACGAAGGCTTCCTAAAACGCTTGCTCAGCATCACCGGCAAACCGCAATCCGGCACCGCGTACAGTGTGCGCGCCGCGACAAAACGTCACGGCCCTTCGATGCGTTTCATCGCCAATCTCGCCAATTGGGACGACTCCATCATGCTCATTCCCGCCGGCGAATCCGGCCAGCTCGGCAGCGGCCACTACACCGACCAATTCTCTTACTGGTACGAAGGCAAGCCCATCGTCACCCCCTTCACCGACCCCGCCGAATCCAAATCCCGCAAACACACCCTTACCCTCACCCCCGGCCATTAGTCAATCCTGTTTCTAGTTCGCACCTTGTTTCCCCTCACGCGCGTGCTTTAGAATGCTTTGAGCTTCTGCACCCTTTCGAGGACACAAATTAACCCTGTGAATCAACCCGCCCCCAAAAAGTCGGAGCCACCCAAGAAGCCCGACTTCGAGCGCTCTCTCGCTCGCCTCGAAGAAGTCGTCCGCCGCCTCGAAAGTCCCCAGCTCTCCCTCGACGATGCCATGAAGCTCTTCGAAGAAGGCGTCGCGCTTTCCCGCGAGTGCCAGAAGCAACTCGAAGAAGCCGAAGGCCGCGTCGAAATTCTTCTAAAAAAAGCCGACGGCAAGCTCGCCGCCGAGCCCTTCGATCCCGAAGGCGAGACCGAGTCGTGACCTCACCGCTCCACCCGGGAACGCCAATCTCCCGATTGGCGTGCCTCCCGACTTCTCTCTC
>Ga0209166_10003947_pt1 | contig 10538 bp, 8 predicted proteins | sample Coa_R1_3_FD_187151 | JGI IMG/M metagenome (GOLD analysis project Ga0209166, IMG submission 187151) | Surface soil microbial communities from Centralia Pennsylvania, which are recovering from an underground coalmine fire - Coalmine... | ecosystem: Environmental > Terrestrial > Soil > Unclassified... | reverse complement strand
GGCGATGACCAGGCCCGGCTTGAGCTTGCGGCCGCGTCCTGCCGTCCCCTCGTTGGGGATGTGCGGATCCTCGTGCATCTGGCGGCCGACGCCGTGTCCGCCGTAGTCGGTGCTGATCCCGTAGCCTGCGGCCCGCCCGGCGGCCCCGATGACCGCCGAGATGTCCCCGATCCGCGCGCCGGGAACGGCCGCCGCGATGCCGGCCTCCAGCGCGGTGCTGGTGATGCCGATCAGGCGCTCGTCGGCCGGGCGCGGCAGGCCGATCGTGAACGAGATCGCCGCGTCGGCCGCCCACCCGTCCAGCACCGCTCCGCAGTCCACGCTCAGCAGGTCGCCGTCGGCCAGCCGGTACTTGCCCGGGATGCCATGCAGTGCCGCGTCGTTGACGGAGGTACAGATGACGGCCGGGAACGGGATCGGCGCGAAGGTGGGATGGTACCCAAGGAACGGCGAGGCCGCCCCATTCTCCGCCAGCACCGAGCGTGCCGTTTCGTCCAGATCGGACAGGCGCGTCCCCGGGGAGGCCTGGGCCCGCACGGTGGCCAGCACCTGCGCGACGACCTTTCCTGAGGCGTGAATCGCCTCGATCTCTCCCGGTGTCTTGATTTCGGCCACGACGCGCGTTCCTTCCCTCACTGCCCGATCGCAAAGGGTACCGGCGCGGTGCCAGCAACCCGAACCTGATCGAGCTCCCCGGCAGGCACCGAGCGCGGGTCGGCCGACAGCAGCGTCTGCCCGGCGGCGGCGTCGGTCATCAGCCCGAAGGCGGTGGCCAGATCGAGCCGCGACCCCTCGGGCGCACACTCGGCAGTGACGAAACCTGTCCGCGCCGAACTGCCCAGCACCAGCCGCGCCAGGCCCACCAGCGGCTCGATCACCTCGATCGGGTAGTCGGTCCCGGCCAGCAGCCGGGCACCGGCGGCGGCCAGGGCCGCCCAGGGATACGCGCTGGCCCGACGCTGTGGGTCCAGAGCCTGGCGCACCTGTTCGGCGTCGGTCACGGCGAACGAGGGCTGGATGCACGCGACCACGCCGGACTCCGCCATCCGGGAGATGATACCGGCCGACTGGACGCTGGCGTGCTCGATCCGCGGCGCGGCGGCGGACATGGCCGCCGCGTCGCCGCCCCAGGCCAGCTCATAGGCGTCCAGCACGGTGGCGACACCCCGGTCGCCGATGGCGTGCGTGGCGATCCGCCAGCCGCGGGCGGCCAGCGGCTCGATCCGGCGGGCCAGCGTGCCCGCATCCATGAACAGCAGCCCATCGCCGCCGCCGTCGGCGAACGGCCGGCCCATCGCGCAGGTGCGCGGCCCGAGCCACCCGTCGGAGTAGAACTTCACCCCGTCCAGCCTGACCCAGTTCCCCGTCCCGCCCCTGCGGGCATCCATCACATCCGGCCCCGCCCGCTCGGCCAGCCCGCTGGCCAGGTAGATCCGCACCCGGACCGGCAGCTCCCCGGCCCGGCGCTCCAGCCCTTCGAGCACGTCGAGGTACCACCACTCGCACATGCCCATCTCGGTCACCTCGACCAGCCCGGCCGCCGCGGCCGCCATCAGCCCCGCCCGCAGCCGGGCCGCCAGCCCGGGCTCATCCCCGGGCGGCGGCTCCAGCACGTCCATTGGCGTGCCGCCGTCCCTGGCGACCCGCCGGTGGTACTCGGCAACGGTGCTCCTCTCCCAGGGGAATGGCACGCCGCCGGCCGCCTTGAGCAGATGGGTGTGCGCGTCCACGAAGCCCGGCACCGCGACCGGTGCGCCGCTCACCCAGTGCCGCCTAGCAGCGCTGCGAGGATGGCCGGATCGCCGCCAGCCACGTCGACCGTCTTGACCCGGCTGGTGGCCCCGGTGATCAGGCTCACCGCGGTCCGGCGCACCCCGAACGCGGTGGCCACCGCGGCCAGGGCCGCCTCGGTCGCCTTGCCCCCGGTGGCGCGGGCGCCGACCCGGACGACGAGCGCCCCGTTGTGCTCGCCGCCGGCTCCGGTCCGCGTGGATCCGGGCCGGACCCAGATAGTCACCCGCACAGCACCAGTGTGCCAACAGCCGGAGCGCACAGCGGGCGGCGCGGTGAGTCCGCACCGTGCCGCCCGCCCGCTCGCTGGGGGAGATCAGCCGTTCTTGGCCAGGGTCTGGAGCCTGCTGTAGGCGCCGTTGAAGACGTCCTGGTCACCCGGGAGCATGCCGTTGTCCCGGTACTGCCAGAACGTGTAGAAGCCCCAGCCGTTCGGCAGGGTGCCGCCGTGGCTGGCGCTGTAGTTGGCGATCCACAACGGGTCGTAGTTGCCGAAGCCGCCATAGTTGCCGGTGCAGGACGTCCACCAGTCGGTGGTGGTGTAGATCGCTGGGTAGACGTGCCAGCGGTAGGCGTACTCCTTGACGAAGTTCCAGATCCAGGTCACCATCTGCGAGTGCGTCAGCCCGTAGCACTCAGAGCCGTACGGGTTGTACTCGATGTCGAGCGCGCCTGGCAGCGTCTTGCCGTCACCCGACCAGCCGCCGCCGTGGGCGGAGAAGTAGTCGGCCTGGGTCTGGCCGCTGGAGTTGTCCGGGATGGCGAAGTGGTAGGCACCGCGGATGATGCCGGCGTAGTAGGGCCCCTCGTACTGGTTGTAGAAGTCCGGGTTGGTGTAGTAGGTGCCCTCGGTCGCCTTGGCGTAGGAGAAGTCGATGTACGGCTTGATGCTCCCCCAGTTGATGTTGCCCTGGTAGGCGCTCACGTCGATCCCGGGGAGCTGCGGGACGGTGCTCGTGGGCTTGATGGCCTGCTGGCCGCCGAACCGCGCGGCGACCGTGGAGCCCATGAAGTCCCGCCCAGGGTGGGTGATCCGCTCAGGGTGGACCGGGGTCGCGGCGAAGTTTGGCTTGGCCACCGGGACGAACCGCCCCGACGCCGTCATGGCCCAGACGACCGCGCTTTGCGAACCTGCGGAGGGGACCGAAATACTGGCGTGTGCTGTCGTCGCTCCTGTGGCGAGGAGACCGCCGGCCAGGGCAAACGCGGCGGCCGTGGCGGCACCGCGGCGCCGCGGCCAGGGTACGGACTGTCCGGGTTTTGACACGAGTCCTCCAGGGAGTCTTCGGTAGCGGAGAGCCGAACGTCCCTAAGCATGCACAGCCCTTTCTGGTCACGCGGCTGATCGAACCAAAGTCCCCTTTAAGATAATTCGCCCGAAATATTCCATTTCCTTCCTGTTAATCCGGTTCGATTGAGACGCCTGTTAAAAAACGTGCTCACTGATGCGCGCCTCTCATGAACTTCCCAGCCGGCCGCCGGTTCAGCGATGAGTTCCGGTCGCGGGTGGTGTCCTAATCTGCGAGGACCGCGACGGAGGGGACGAGGGGTGGCTGGTGACAGACACTACAGTGGCCCGCGCACGTGCCGGGGACGGTTGGCAGCGCGGCTGCCCGGCCAGGACCGGGAGTGCGCTCCGCCGCCCCGCTCGGCGCGCGAGCGGGACCTGGCCGGCCGGTTCGCCGCCGCCTACGCCGACGACGACATCGACGGCGTGGTGGCGCTGCTCACCGATGACGCCTGGTTCACCATGCCGCCGGTCACCCTGGAATACCAGGGCCGCGAGGCGATCGCCGCCTTCCTGCGCTCCAGCTCCCGCTATCGCGGCCATCGCCGCCGGCGGCTGATCCCGGCCAGGGCGAACGGCCAGCCGGCCTACGGCGTCTACCTGGAGGATCCGCACGCGCCGATCTACCACAGGCACGGCCTGGCCGTGCTGACCCTGGCCGGCGAGCAGATCTCCGCGGTCACGATCTTCGTGGACACGAGCGTGATGTCCCACTTCGGGTTCCCCCGCTCCCTCCCGGAGTAGCCGGGAGGGAGCGGGGGCCTGGGTTAGCTGCCGTGCACCACGATGACGGACACGGCGTGCGCGCGGACCTGGGCCGGGCAGAAGTAGGCGGTCACCCACCCCTTGTGCGAGAACAGCTCGGTCTGGTCGGCGTAGTGCGGTGAGTCAGGGTTGCCGGACTCGGAGTAGGTGAGAATGGTGGCCGCCTCCGGGCAGGCGCTGCCGCTCTTCCAGGTGACCGCCTGGACGTAGCTGGAGCCGTACTCTACGGTGCCCGGTTCGCCCGGGTAGACGGCGTTGAAATCGCCGAGCGGGTCGCCCGGCCCGCCCGGCAGCGGGATCTTCACGTTCCCCGCCTGCTCATACTGGACGCTGCCGAGTGGGACGTTGTACGGCAGGTGCGCCGCGGTCATGGCGGCCAGCGCGTCGCCGAACGCCTTCTGCACGTCCGTGCTCCCGGTGTTCAGTCCGTACGGCGTGGTGACCGGGTGGGTACGGTCGAACGCGTGCGTCCACGGGCCGGCCCGCACGTTCAGCGCCCGAACCCAGAACTCACGGAACAGCACCGCCCCGCGCGATCCCGGGTTCTCCCGGCCGTTCCAGTTGGCCAGCACGTTGCACGAGTCGCCGACCGGGATTGTGCCGGTGCTGGTGGGCGCCATGCCGCCGGGGAACGCCCGGCACATGGCCACCAGCGCTGGCTTGACCAGCGAGGCGCCGTACTGGATATCGGAGTAGAAGAGGTTCTTCATGTCCTGGAAGGTGAACCCCGGCGGGCCAAGGCCGTCGGCGCCGCTGATCCGGGTCGTGATCATGTGCAGCGCGCTGCGGGTACGCAGGCCCAGGTCCGCGCCCTCGGCCCCTTGCACCCCGGTGCCGCCGAGGTCGATGATGCGGGGGAAGCCGGTGAGCGGGTGGGCAGGGTTGGTCATCCACTGGCTGTCGTTGGAGTTCTCGACGAAGTCATGACGCATCAGTTCGGGCTGCTGGCCGGGCCCGAACAGGCCCGGCGCGGCCGCCCCGGGCCCGGTTGCCCAGGCACATGATGGCTTGGCGCCGTCGAGGACCGGAACCCCTGCCGTCGCGAAGGTGACCTTGCCCAGCGCGGTGTCGCAGCGGTTCGCCTCGGCGTTGGTGACGTCCGGAGCGGTCTGGATGTCGGCGTACAGGGTGTGGCCGGCGGTGTCGGCGGCGATCGTGTTGACCCAGGGCAGGCCCTGGTACTTGTCCAGGATCGACAGTTCCTGGGCCGTGGAGTGCGCCTGGTCGGTCGCCAGGAAGTGGTTGAGGAACCGGAAGTTGGTGGCGTTGGCGTCGGCCAGCGTGAACGCCGTCGTCGTGGTCCACGGCAGCGGCAGCAGCCTCTCCAGGTTGTCGATCATCGGCCCGTAGCGGCTGTACCAGATCGTGTCGCTGGCGGGCTTGAGCGTGCCATCCTTCTGGCGGACCTGCACGGTCACCGTCCGGCTGGTCATGGCCAGCGGCTTGCCGTCGTAGACGTACTCGGTGGGGTGCTTGGGCACCAGGGTGAGCTGGTAGCCGGTGAGCGGGATCGTGGTGGAGACCGTGTGGCTCCAGGCCATGGTCGAGGTGAACCCGATCAGCACCAGTGGCAATCCGTACGGGGCCGCCCCTTCGACGTTCAGCACGCCCGGGATGGTGAGCTGCATCTCGTAGAAGCGGTCCGGCCCAGACCACGGGAAGTGCGGGTTGCCCAGCAGGATGCCCGGCCGGTCCTGGCCCCTGGTCCCCGCCGAACCGATCGCGACCGCGTTGCTGCCGATGGTCCCGCGCTGGTTGTTCCCGGCCGTCTGCCTCAGTTCCCGCGCGGCCCAGCCGGCCGGCAGCGGCGCCGTCTTCGCGCTGCCGGACGGCGGCTGGGCGGTACTGATCGCGGCCGGATCGGCGGCCTGGCCAAACCTCTCCACCACCTGGTACATCCGCAGGTAGGCGTCCAGCATGGTGATCGGCTTCACCCACGCCTTCCCCCGGCAGACCGGGTCCGGCACTCCCTTCGCGCCGCCCACCGAGGCCAGGTACCCGTTGTACCCGGCCACGTAGCCGCCGACGAGCTGGCGCACCTGCGGGCCGACCGCACCAGGCCCGGTCCGAACCGAAAGGAGCCGGGGAATAACCCGGCCCTGAATAATCGACTTCCAGAAAAAGTCGCTCTGCAGGTTCGGCCCGCTGCCCGAGCTCGCATTCGGCCCGAAATACCGGGACCGCTCTCCCTCGACGGTGATGTACCCGTTCGCCATCGTGCAAATATTGTCGCTGGCGAACGCATACCCGACCCCATAACCCAGCGACCCGAAGTTGTGGGCCGTAATATGCGGAATCCCATAGGCCGTGCGGACGATCGTCGCCTCGTACCGAGGCGTTCTACTGGCCGGGCCGGTAGTGGCCAGCCCCACGCTGGCCGGTACCGCCGCGGCGACGGCCCCACCAGCGGCCACCGCCGCCAGCCACCGCCACCGCGCTTTCCATCGCTTCATCTCGCTCCTCATGCAGGGGGTTCGACGCGATGCCACGTCGCCGCAGACGCAACTGTAGCCTTCCGCACTCACCCTGCCACCCGCCGTCGCACGCTGCCATCCGGTTACCCCCGGTTCGTCCCTGAGGTATTCACCCCCGGCTGGCCGGCACCGAGCCAGCGGGCTCCGGGGTGATCTCGGGCTCGGGCGCCGGGGGGTGCGGGAGGATGCGGGCCAGCGGCCTGGGCAGCCACCAGTTGGCCCGGCCGAGCAGTTCCATGACGGCGGGTACCAGCACCAGCCGGACGACGGTGGCGTCGAGCAGCACGGCTACCGCGAGGCCGAGGCCGATCTGCTTGACCGAGACGTCGGCGCCCAGCACGTTGGACAGGAACACCACCACCATGATCGCAGCGGCAGCCGCCCAGGCTGAACGTCACCCCGCCGGTTAGCCAGGTGTGCAGCCGGGATGCGTGCAGCCGGGCTGGATCAGGTCCTGGACGACCACGCCGCCCCTGGCCACCACGGTGCGCTGGTACAGCGTGCCGCTGCCCGGCCAGGGCCCGGATTGCGCGGCCGTGATCGTGCCGGTGGTGTCGCCGTCGGTGATCGGGGCGCCGGTGGCGTTCTCCTCCAGCGCGGCGTAGCCGATGATGCTCTCCGACAGGCTCGTCTGATACAGCGGGAAGTCACCGGACTGCTGCCTGGCCACGTCGGTGAGCTGCTGGGCGACGGTGGCCGGCAGGAAGAAGGCGGAGCCGGTCTTGTTCTGCAGGAACCCTTCCGGTGCGTTCACGGTCCAGTCCGAGTTGTCGTCACGGGTCACGTTCACCCCCGGGCCGGACAGAGCCTCGCTGGTGGACTGGGTTTCCTCGCCGTGCACCCACTGGTAGCAGGGGCCGGAGCAGGCCGGATTGATGCTGGACTGGTCGTCGCCGAACTGGAGCTTCTGGTTCAGCGTGTCCGTCCAGGTGCGCCCGTCCTGGCTGACCTGCCCGGAGATCTGGTAGCTGGCCGAGGCCTTCTCGCTGGTGACCGGCTTGCTGGCCGATCCGAAAGCGTGCTTGGTGGTCACCCGGGAGGCGGTGGGGAAGGCCAGCGTGTCGGTGACCACCGAGCCCGTCGTCGGGTCTGCGCCGGCGCCAACCAGCAGGCTGCCGCCGGCCAGCCAGAACCCGGTGTTGTTCAGCACGGTGAGGGAGATCGTGTGGGTGCCGCCGAGCATCCCGGCGAACGGGGTCAGATCCAGCCGGTAGGACGGGATGTCCATGGTGTGGATGCCGGTGACCGGCCGCCAGATCAGCGGGTTGACGCCGCCCGTGTAAACGTAGGGGTAAGGCCAGACCACCCCGGCGGGCTTGCCGTCGATGGACACCTCGATCTCCCTGAAGGCCGGATTCAGGCTCCACCAGAACTCGTCGTTGATCTGGCCGACCGCGTACAGGTCCAGGTTCGCGGTGGTGGTGTTCGTGGGCAGGGTGACCGTGGCCGACAGCGTCTGGCCGGCGTTCAGTGTGTTCAGCGTCGTGGTGGCGCCCTGCGGGAGGATCGGGACGACCTGGGTCGGCACACCGGCGTGCTGCGGTGGTGCGGCCGGGCCGGTCTCGTTGATCGCGTCCCCGGCCAGCGCGGGCGAGCCAAGGCTGACGGGATGGGCTGGCGCGAAGCCGGGACCCGCCGGGTAGAAGAGCAGCTTCGCGGTGATCACCGGGACGCCGTTGTCCGTGGTGGACAGGAAGTTGTCCACGAAGGTGGTGAAGGTCTGGGTGCCGCTGAGCAGCGGCAGGTACCCGGTGATGTTCTTCTGCACGTGCCACCTGATGCCCGCCGGGGTCGGCTCCGGGGTCACGCCGAGGAAGATCTCCGAAGGGCCGGCGAAGACCTCACACAGCCGGTCGAACTGCCTGCCGGACTCGGTGCCGGAGACGTCCAGCACGACATCGGCCCAGTGGCCGCTCGGCAGGTTCACCGTCTGGGTGAACGGCGGCGGCCCGTTGCCGAAGGCCACGTGGTCCGCGATCGTGACCACCACCGGCTTGACCGGTGGCACCTGGAGCGGCTGGTCCAGGGTGAGCGGGTTGGCCGTCTTGGTGAACTCGCCGGGGCTGGCCGCGGTTCCTTTCCCGCTGAGCCCCACGGGCACCGCGACCCGGCGCGGGCCGGCCCGGCCGGCGTGCGGTGCCGCGCCGGCCGCCACCGCGCCGCCGAGGGCGATCAGCAGCAGGGTGGCCATGGCGATGACGGACAGACGGCGGGCAGGCGGGGAATGCATGCGCATGGAGTCCTCCGGGGGCTGCGTCGTATGGGCCTGCCGGGCAGAACCCCGGCCGGTCCAGAGCGACAGTCTGCGCTGGAACCAGGCCGCCCACAAGGGCCCGGCGGCGGATACCCTGCGTCGGTGGGCGGACCGTATGGAGGGTGTTGTGTCGGCTGTCTTAACGGACCCGGCTGGCGGGGATGACATCGAGCGGGAGGTTAGCGGGCAGGTCGCCCGGCGCTGGGAGCGGGTGGATCCGCTGCTGCCGATGCCGGGGCCGATGCGGCCCGGCTGCGGCGCCAGGTTCACCGTCCGGGGAGCCGGTGGGCGGCCGGTGGGCGTCGCGACCTGCGAGCACTGGTCGGGTGCGCCCGGCTCGATGCAGGTGAGCTGGGGGGCGGCCCGCCGGTTCCTGCTGGACGTGCGGGTGGCCGGCCAGGACATCGCCCTCGGCCTCGGCGAGATGCTGGGTCAGTGGCGCGGCCATCTGGCGGCGGTTCCGGGCACCGCGGAACCGGACACGGCGGCGGTCATCACCTGGCCGAGCCGGGACATCGACGGGATCAGGACCCTGGTACGGCACGGCCTGACCCCGCTGGACGTGCTCGCGGCGCGGCCGGCCGGACGGATGGCCGTCGCGGACGCCGCGGCCTGGTCAGGAGTGCGGATCCGGCGGGCCGGCCCGGACGATCTCGCCACGGTCGTCCGGCTGGGGGTGGAGGTCGTCAGCTTCGACGCGCACTTCGGCGGGTCGACCGAACGGCCGGACACCCCGGCGGCGATGGAGCGCGAGGTGACCGGGTTGCTGACCGGATCCGAGCCGTGGACCTGGCTGGCCGAGCAGGATGGCACCCCGGTCGGGCTGCTGTGTGCCCAGCGGCCGGAATCGGCGGCCTGGATCGCGCCGATGGTGCGGGCGGAGCCGATCGCCTACCTGATGCTGATGATAGTGGCCCCTGAGGTGCGGGGCAGCGGCCTCGGCGCCGAAATGTCCGCCCTGGCGCACCTGGAGTTCGATACGGCCGGGGTGGCGGTCACGCTGCTGCACTACGAGCAGACCAACCCGTTGTCGGTCCCGTTCTGGTCCCGCCAGGGATACCGGCCGCTGTGGACGTCATGGGAAGCCAGGCCGGCCGGTGCCATCCGGTAGCTCACTCCGGTATCCCTGGGCGGGATGGGCCTTTCCGTAGAATGCGGATCCGTGGCAACCGAAGAGAATTCAGCGGCAGATGAAGATCCGCGGGCCGGCGACCAGATTTTTGACACCGGGGTCGCGCATATGGCGCGGGTCTATAACTACTGGCTGGGCGGGAAGGACAACTACGCCGCCGACCGCCGGGCCGCCGAGCGGGTCTTGGAAGCCAAGCCCGACATGGTCCATGGTGTCCGGTCCAACCGCGCCTTCCTGACCAGGGTGGTGCGCTTCCTGGCCCAGGAGGCGGGGATACGGCAGTTCCTCGACATCGGCACCGGCATCCCGTCCGCCAACAACACCCATGAGGTGGCGCAGGCGATCGCGCCGCAGGCCCGGGTCGTCTACGTGGACAACGACCCGATCGTGCTGGCCCATGCGCACGCCCTGCTGGTCAGCGACCCGAAGGGAAGCACCACCTACATCGAGGCGGACCTGCGCGACCCGGAGAAGATACTCACCGCCGCCCGCCAGTCGCTCGACTTCAGCCAGCCGGTCGCGGTGATGCTGATCGCGATCCTGCACCTGATCGAGGACAGCGAGAACCCGGCAGCGCTGGTGGCGACGCTGATGGATGCCGTGCCGCCGGGCAGCTATCTGGCGATCTCCCACCCATCCTCGGACCTGGACGAACGGGGGGCGGTGGTGGCGAAGCGGCTGAACGAGATGGTGGCCGGGCACGTCACGTTCCGCGACCGTGATGAGGTCACCCGGCTGTTCGACGGCCTGGAACTGGTCGACCCGGGCGTGGTCAGGATCTCGGCCTGGCGGCCTGACAGCGAACTCGTCGCCAGGGCACCCGGCAGCGTCTGG
>Ga0209166_10003945_pt1 | contig 10539 bp, 6 predicted proteins | sample Coa_R1_3_FD_187151 | JGI IMG/M metagenome (GOLD analysis project Ga0209166, IMG submission 187151) | Surface soil microbial communities from Centralia Pennsylvania, which are recovering from an underground coalmine fire - Coalmine... | ecosystem: Environmental > Terrestrial > Soil > Unclassified... | reverse complement strand
GACTGCAACCAGGCGAGTGGCTGCTGGTTACGGGTGCGGCTGGAGGCGTCGGGCTTACGGCAGTCGAGATCGGCAAAGTCATGGGCGCGCGCGTGATTGCCTGCGCCGGCAGCGCGGAAAAGCTGACTATCGCACAGCAATACGGCGCGGACCACCTGATTGACTACTCGCGCGAAGATATTCGCGAACGGGGCAAGGCCATCACCGACGGCCGCGGCGCCGACGTGATCTATGATCCCGTAGGCGGCGCCGTCTTTGACGCCAGCCTGCGCTCCATCGCGTGGGGCGGGCGCATCATTATTATCGGCTTCGCCTCAGGACGCATTCCCCAGGTCGCGGCCAACATCCTGCTGGTAAAAAACATTGACCTGATCGGCTTTTACTGGGGATCGTATTCCGCGCGCAACCCCGGGCTGATCCGCGACTCTTACACCAAACTGCTGCGCTGGTTTGCAGAAGGCAAACTCAAGCCGCATGTCTCGCACCAGTTCGGCTTGCAGGACGTGGCGCAAGCCATGGAGATGCTGCGGCAAAGAAAGTCGACCGGGAAAGTGGTGATGACGACGGGCCGGTGAGCCTGGCAGTGCGCCTCGGTTTTCGGGTTTTCAATTCCCCGATCACCAATCTCTCCCCCATTCTCGGACGCGTCTCCGTTTTCCCAGCGCCTGCGCGGGTAGTTTTTAGGTTTTCCGATCTCGGCGATTACGCCGATTACCGGGGCTCCCCGGGAAAGCCCGCTTTTGGCTTTCTGGGATTGGTCGGCGATTCCGGCGATCCCGGGTACCCCCTCCCCAGGTATCCCACTGCATCCCAGACCATCCCAGATTGGCGTAGGGTTCAGGGTTCTTGTCTTCCGATCACCGGATCTACCGATCACCAGATCATCCGATCTTGCTCGCTCCTACCCCTCCCCAGGTATCCCACATCATCCCAGACCATCCCAGATTGGCGTAGGGTTCAGGGTTCTTGTCTTCCGATCACCGGATCTACCGATCACCAGATCATCCGATCTTGCTCATCCCTACCCCCTCCAGGTCATCCCAGTTTGGCGTAGACTTCAGGGTTTTTGCCTTTCCGACTACCCGCTGTCCCGATTACCAGATGCCCCGATCTTCTTCGGCTTTCTGGCTAGGAGCCAGCAGCTAGTCGCTAGCAGCTTCTTTTATCAAAGATCATGGGCACAATGACCCCAAGCTCTCGCATTATATCGTGTTTTATTCGCTTCTGTCAAGAGAAAAAACCACCGCTTTGCGGGCTGACTACTGAGTGCTGACTGTTGAATGCTTCTGTTCGCAGCTAGTTACTAACTACTCACTTCCCAGCCACCTGCTTCATCATTTATAACTTTCGCCACCACACCCCCTGGGGAAGTCCTCTGCTTTCCCGCGGCAACAAGATTTGCGCCGGCTTCCGTTCAAATGCGCCATTGCAGTAGCTCAGGTGTCTAAAAACAGTTCGACTGTTTGTTGATGGGCAGTTCCAGCAAATCAGACGAGGGAGAAAGCAAATGAAAGTGATGCAGCCGTCATTCGCAATCGTGTTGGCACTTGTTGTCTTAGCAATCCCATCCTTCGGCCAGCAAAGCTTTATGGATGAACCTGGCATACCGGCATTCACAACGTCGTTCGCCGTAGAACATGGTTTCATCAATCTCGCCAATGGAAACCTGCATATTGAAATTCCTATCGCGACATACCCGCAACGCGGGAATTTGAAGGCGCTCCATGCACGCCTCGTTTATGACAGCCGGTTTTGGATTACGAGAGAAGACCCCATCAGCGGAACTTCAAGCTGGGTTCCCAATGGCATCGCCCCCACGGGCGTAAATGTTGGCGGCGGGTTTCGCTTCATAACCGATGGTGAGGCAGGCAACGTCACCTTCTCACAAAGCACCCAACAGTGCGGTTGTGTTGACTTTGTTGGAACGAGCTCCTGCCAGCCTCAGTACCGTACCACATACACCAACTATGTCTATCAGGAGCCGAATGGCACCAATCACCGAGTTTCCGTGGGATCCGGATCCAATGCCTTCAAACTTTACCAGTCGTCTCCCTATTGCGTGAACGGTGGGCAGGTTCCAACGGGAACCACGATGGCAGGAGATGACAGTGGTTACAAATTTGTCATAAACAACAATAACACCGCTATTTACCATTCTGACGGCACCGTGGAGCCGGCTCCAATTTCCGGCCCGGGCGCCACATGGCTGCAGGATACGAATGGAAATTCTTATACCTTTTCCCAGGGGCAGGACACCACTGTTTTCAATGTGGTTGACAGCTTGGGGCGCACGCCCGTGATCGTCACGCGAGCGGGCAGTCAAATTTTTCTCGATTATCTTTGCGAACAGGGTTGCAATTCTGGTGGCGGCGACCGTGTCAGAGTGACCGTCAATACCGCCCCTGTGCAGTGGACTACGCAATTTAATCAGGTAGCCGTCGGAGAGTACTCCGGTCCCTCAGGGTCAGCAATACAGAGCATCGTCCTCCCTGATGGCAGCCAGTATTCATTCGTTCATGATTCCTACGGAATGATCACAGGCATGACCCTGCCGACTGGCGCCACGATCAACTATGGCTACAGCAACTTTGCTGACTGGCAGGGAAATGTGAACCGATGGGTGACCTCCAGGATTGCGGACGGGCACACCTGGAATTTCAATCCCGTCGAACTGCCGTGTTCAACCACGCCATGCACCATGCAAGTCACCGTTACCACACCGGCATACAACGACGGAACAACCACCGCAAGCGACAGTCGCCTTTATACTTTCACCCAGGCTGCCGGTGGAAACTGGAATACGCAAACACAGTATTTTCGCGGTGCAGTTGGCGGCACTCCTGTACTGACCAAAACCACAGATTACGGCCTGGTGGGGCAATGCCCTGCCATAGCGGGATTTGCTCAGAACTCTGTACCGATCAGAGCTACGCTCACTTGGCCGTCCGGTTCAGCAACGCTGAGCAAGAAGGCGGAGTACTGTTATGACAGTTATTCTAATCTAACAGTAACCAAAGAATGGGACTACCAACTCAATGGCAACTTTGCAGCAACTCCTGATCGCGAGATCGATGATGTGTATAAAACCGACAGCGCCTACATCAACGCCAATATCCTCCGGCTGCGGCAATCCACTACGAGCAAAGACGCGGCCGGTAACCAGGTAGGCAAGACCACCTACGGCTACGATGAATACAGCAACCCTGGTTTGGCATTGCAGCCCTCCGGCATCACCACGCAGCACGCCACCCCGGCAGGTCCAAGAGGCAATCTCACTTCCGTGAGCCGATGGCTGAACACAACCACCACTCCGATTGTAAGCAGCACAGCCTGGTACGATACTGGCGAGGTTTATCAGAGCATCGATCCTCTGGGCCATACATCGACTGTCAACTATGATGCAACTGGAGCCTATCTCAGTAAGCACTGCAACGCGCTCAATCAGTGTTCGTATTCGGCTTACGACTTCAATACCGGACTGCTAACCACCGCCACTGACATCAACGGCAGCTCTCTGGGCGATCCCGCGCACACCACTACATATACTTACGATTCCATGCTCCGCCCGCTCTGCACTAATGCGCCTGATGGCGGCCAAACCTGCCTCTCGTACCCGGATGCAAATCATGTTTCGCGACAGCAGATCATCACCACTAGCTTGCCCCGGGATACATCGACGACTGTTTTCGACGGCTTGGGACGAGTCAGTCAAACCCAGCACACGCTTCCCGCTGGCGTTTCCAAGGTGGACACTACCTATGATCCGGTCGGCGCTGTATTTACCGTGAGCAATCCCTATTTCACCACGGCCGATCCAACGTACGGCATTACTCAGAGTTTTCATGATGCGCTCGGCCGTGGGGTAAAGACCGTCAGACAGGACGGCAGTGTGGGTTCCGTTGCATACAGCGTTCGTAATTCCACAGGTGGGAATGGAACATGTGTCACAACCACGGATGAGGCCGGCAAGCAGCGAATGGCCTGTCACAATGGCTTCGGCGAACTGGTGGAAGTGGACGAACCTTCGGGCGCCGCCGTCCAGGCCAACTACCACGCCCTCATGCAGCAGGATGGCAATTTCGTTCTTCTCAACTCTGCCGGCACTTCGGTGTGGTCCACTGGCAGCGCTGCTACCAATGCCGCCTCGATCTTCATGCAGGATGACGGCAACCTGGTGACATATATCTTCAAGTGGCAGGCCGGCGTTTATGCCGCACCCACGCCCGGCTCTTATCCCAATTCAGCTTGCAGCATCGGAACGTATCTTGTGGCGGGTCAGACGCTGCCTTCGGGCAAGTGCATTGTCTCTCCGCACGGCCAGTATTTCCTGCTGATGAATACCGATGGAAACTTTTTCATCTATGACTGGGCGCACGGCACTGGCACCTGGGGACCGGGAACGCAGGGGCATCCCGGTGCGTATGCTGTTTTTCAGACCGACGGAAACCTTGTGGTCTATGACGTGAATGGGACCGCGCTCTGGAACAGCGGCACCAGCGGCACCAACGCCGAGCGGCTGGATATGAATGACGACGGCCGCATCATCATCTGGAAATCGGCTTGGAACAGCGGGACCTCCAACGGCCAGTTCAACGGCGCCACGTACACGCATCCGAGCTGTGACGTTGGCATTGGCACCGGCACAACTGGCGTGCTGGGGTCGGGCCAGTGCTTTGTTTCTCCCAACGGCCGCTTTGAGCTGCTGATGCAGGCGGACGGCAATCTGGTGATCTACGATCGCTCCGTCACCCCCAATACGGCTATATGGTCCACTGGTACCACAGTGTCGCCGGTCGATCCCGCGGTCGCTTACCGAACGCTCTACTTCTATGACGCGCTGGGAAATCTGACCTGCGTGGAGCAGCATGGGGACGCCACTACCGGTACCGGCTGTAGCGCCGCGCCCACCTCAGACGCCACCAGCCCGTGGCGTGTCCGGCGCTTTACCTATGATTCGTTTTCGCGGCTACTCACGGCCAAGAACCCGGAGTCCGGGACGATCACCTACGCCTATGACGCCGACGGCGAGCTGTTACAAAAGACTTCGCCCGCGCCCAACCAGACCGGCACGGCCACCCAGACCGTCAGCTATTGCTATGACGCGCTGCATCGCGTCATTGGCAAGGGTTATGGCGCGCAAAGCTGTCCGCTGGCAACGCCTGTTGTCAGCTACGCTTATGACTCCGGCGCAAACGCCAAGGGCCATCTCACCTCTCTGACTGATCAGGCCGGAACCGCGAGCTACAGCTATGACATTCTGGGCCGGTTGTCAGCGGAGACGCGGACACTGGTCGGAGCAAATAACGCTTCAATCCCTAAGAATCTCAGCTACTCGTACAATCTCGACGGTTCACTCAAAACCTTGACCTATCCGAGCGGCTCCGTTGTAACGTACACTCCGGATTCTGCAGGAAGAACGCTTTCGGCCATCGACAGTGGCAGCGGCATCAATTACGTCACCGGCGCAACTTATGGTCCTGACAGCGCTCTCACCGGCTTCATCAGCGGCAGCGGTGGCCCCGCGGCCATCACCAGCAGCTTTACCTACAACAAACGCCTTCAGCCGCTTACCATGTCGGCCACGGCTCCGAGCCAGACGGTTTTCTCCATCGGCTATGACTTCCATGCCGGAAACGGCGACAACGGAAATGTTTTTGGTATTACAAATTACAAGGACCAGAACCGCAATCAGACGTTCACCTACGATGCGCTGAACCGTGTCATTTCCGCGCAGAATGCCGGGACCAATTGCGCAACCATGGTGCTTCAGAATAAGACGGAATATTGGGGCAACTCCTATGGCTACGACGCTTGGGGCAACCTGCTGCAAAAGACCATCACCAAGTGCGGCGCGGAACACCTGAGCGTCACCGCGGACGCGCACAACTGGCTGCACGCCTCCGGCACCGATTATCAATACGATGCCGCCGGCAACATGACCTATGACGCGACGGCCAGCCTCAGTTACACATTCGACCAGGAAAACCGTCTCACCGGAGCCGCCGGGTACACCTACACCTACGACGCCGACGGCAACCGCGTGCGCAAGTCAAACGGAAACCTGGCCGCCAACGGCACGCTCTACTGGTACATGACGCCCGGCGTGGTGGCGGAAACCGATCTTGCCGGCACGCTGAAATCTGAATACGTTTTCTTTGACGGTGAGCGCGTGGCCCGCCGCGACGGCGCCACCGGCACGGGTGGCGTTTTCTATTACTTCTCTGACCATTTGAAGACCGCGTCGGTCATTACCGACGCCTCAGGCACGATCAAGGCCGAGTCGGATTATTATCCCTGGGGCGGCGAACTCCAGTTTGTCAACAACGATTCCAACGACTACAAGTTCACCGGCAAAAAACGCGATGTCGAGACCGGTCTTGATTATTTCGGGGCGAGGTATTACTCCAACGGGCTGGGGCGATGGGTCTCAGCGGACTGGAGTTCAACGCCGGTTCCGGTGCCGTACGCAAATTTTGGTGATCCGCAGTCGCTAAATTTGTACGGGTATGTGCGGAACATTCCAAGCACAAGCGTTGACCCTGATGGGCACACGTGTTGGAGCTGTTTGGAGTGGGTTGGAGCCAAAGTAAATCAAGCTATTGACGCGGTGAAAAGATATTCGGACGGAGTCGACCAAAGGAATGCCGCTTGGCACGCGCAAATGCGGAAAGATCTTGGAGACGACGGAGTCATGAGGTATCAAGCAGCCATGGGGGTGTTGGCACACGCCCTAGGCTCAGTGAACTCCCCGCCTACCGGATCCGGATTAAAACCCAGCGTAAATCCGGCTGCAGACACACCAGCGCCTGCCAGGCTTCCTCAGGATGTCAATGTAAATTCCAAAGCGCCAGCTGCAAACAATGGAAACGGAACTGTTGGTCCAAGTGCTACCCAGAATGCCGCCGCGCAAGCAGACGCTGGAGCCGCGCGAGCCGCTGGCCACACTGACATTCGAATGAACCAACAACAGGTTAACGCGCAAGGTGAAAGGGTCGGTGTCAATCGGCCAGATCTGCAGTCCACTGATACAAATGGAGTGCGCCATTACACTGAATACGATCGTAGCCCGCAAAATGCCGCCACTCATCACGTGCGCACGCAGGCCAATGATCCTAACGGCGTGACGCATACTAAGGTCGGCCAATGATGGACTCTCGTTTGAAAACTTTGCTGAATGACAAGTTTGTTCCATTGACTTACCAAGTGGGCTTCCTGGAAGCTCCGCTTGAAAACACACTGGAGGCGTTTCTTAAATGGCAGTCCGAGATAGGAGCCGAGTTTGAGAGGCAACCACGGCATGAACGGTTCGTCGGGACATTGCAACAGGCTCTTGCACGCTTAGAACCGCTCACGACGCCGCCGACCAGGATTCTTCTCATAGAAACTTGTTCCCGGTGGACCGCGTTCTTCAACAACGGACTCCGAATGAGTGATCCAGAGAGTCCCGTTGGTCACTTGTGTACGATCATTCCATGTAGAGGCGTTGTTGTTCATTGTGCCCCTGACCGAAGCCAGACGGCGGACCCCGACTCTCTCAGAATCTATGGCATCGTGAGCTTTAAGATGTTCGCAACTCACGAGACATCTTGGTTAAATCAGGATCGAGCTATCGTAGCGATGAATGACGGTGGCGACTGGCTCTTCTCTGCTGATGGAATACAACAACCCTTTGAGGAACCGGAACGCTACAAAGCACGGCGCATTGCTGATCGGCTCACGGACGAAATGTTGGAGCGCTACTGCAAAGCACTCGGCATAAGGCTTTTCGACGATGCTTTTTACGGGATGAAAGCAGCTGTAATCAACACCGTTCAAAAACTACCACCCGGAGCACCAGTTATGTCTTTGGAGGAGGCACGGTCGCATATTGTTGCGTGAGTTAACTTCCCAAAGACCGCTGCCAATTCCTAAAGACCGCCCGAATATCCTGTCCGATTTGCTGGTACGCCTTCTCAAGGAAATTGGTTTCCCGCCGTTCCCATCTCTTGGCAACAAAGTTCGCCGGATAGACCAAGACGTCTCCACGCCCCGGGAATCCGTGGACGGCTAACTCAGAGCCTTGGTCGTCAGTGGCTATGACCCACTTAAGTCCAATACCGTCCACGAGGGACTGCCCAAATGCGATTCCCACGTAATTGATCACAGCGTTGATCAAATCTGTTTCGGTTGGTTCCGAGGCTATCCAGGCGGCAAACGCACGGTCGAGGGCTGCCAGAGTGAGCGGCTTCTCAGGGTCCTCTTTCGAAAAGCCTTCCACGAACTTCGAGGCGTTCTCAAGCTGTGTTTTTATCCAGGCGGTTTCATGTTCGTTCACCGGGTCAATCCTCTGCTTCATTGTCGAAATCCAGGGGGCGTTGCCCTCTTTCAGGCTACCAAAGCATGCTACCTTCTGCCCAAGATCTGCGTCGTAGTGGCGATCCCGCGCGGCCAGGTTATGGCCGCTCCCGGAGGCCGGTTGAAGGGTTCTTTTGCTGCCTTCGGCATCGGGAGGATAGGACACGTCACCCATGACATGGTTGCTGCGCAGCAGCGCGCGTATACCGCATGTTAACAAGTTGAAAACAGAAAACAAGAGCGGCAAAAACGATGCCGCCGGCAACATGACCTACGACGCCACGGCCAGCCTCAGCTACACATTCGACCAGGCAAACCGTCTCACCGGAGCCGCCGGGTAGACCTACACCTACGACGGCGACGGCAACCGCGTGCACAAATCAAAACGGAAACCTGGCCAACGGTACATCGGCCAGTGGGAAACAGGTTAGCGAGCGCAGGCAGCGAAAAGCAACGCTATTGAATACTATTCAAAGAAAGAATTCCCGTTTTGGAGCATTCCGGATACTCCCATCTTCGCCGCGAATTACTCTGGGCCGCGCTCAAACATGAGCCGGCATTGTTCCCGTGAGCCCAGCACCAAAGCCAGCTCGTTGGGATGATCGATCAGCACATCTGGAGGCGCGTCTTCCAGCGTGTGAGGCGCCAGACCATAGGTGACTCCGACGGAATAAATGCCGGAGTTGCGGGCGGTGAGCACGTCAATGTCTGAGTCACCGATGATAACCGTTTCCTCCGGCTGGACACCGGCCTCTTCCAGCAGAATCTGCACGCCTGCTGGATCGGGCTTCTTGGTGTGGAAGCTGTTGCCGCCATAGACCTGGAAGAAATATGGGCCAAGGCCAAGCGCTTCTACGATCGCCCGGGAAGGGCCCACGGGCTTGTTACTGAGCACGGCCATCTTCAGCGCCTGGCCGTTACGGCTCTTCTGGATGGCGGCAAGCGCTTCTTTCACGCCATCATAAACATAAGTGTTATCCAGCTTGTGTTCGCGATACCAGCCCATGAAGTAGAGCACGGCGTCCTGGACGAAGTTTTCGTCGTCAGGATCGCCCAGGGAGCGGCGAACCAGCATGGGCGCGCCATCGCCGATGTAGCTGGCGATGACCTCGTGAGGCAGCTCCTTTTTGCCAAAATGAATCAACATGGCGTTGATGGAGTTGGCCAGGTCTTCGCGGGAGTCAATGAGGGTTCCGTCGAGGTCAAAAATAAGCAGTTTGGCGGTGTGCCCGGGGATGGGCCGATTTTTGCGAATCATCCATTTTCAGTATATCCCGGTAAACACCTTAGGATTTAAAATGAAAGGTACTCCTGAGTACGCCCCAAAACCCCACCCGTAGTCTTTTTAGAGGAGAGCCATGGCTGTAACCAAGATTGAGTCCAAGAAGAATGCTTCCGCAGTGGCCGAGATGCCGGCGAAATCCGACAAGAATTATGAAGGGCTCACACGCCAGCAACTGGTGGACATTTACCGGCTCATGTACCTTTCACGCCGGCTCGACGACAAAGAAAAGGTATTGAAAAACCAACAGAAGACTTTCTTTCAGATTTCAAGCGCGGGACATGAAGCCTTGACGGTGGCGGCGGCCCTGAATCTAAAACCGGGTTATGACTGGTTTTACCCTTATTATCGCGACCGCGCACTCTGTTTGGCCCTGGGCCTGACTCCTTACGAGCAACTGCTGGAAGGTGTAGGCGCAGCCGATGATCCCAGCTCCGGCGGAAGGATGATGCCTTCACATTGGGGACATAAGAAGCTGAACATTGTGAACCAATCGTCGCCCACTGGCACCCAGTTCCTGCAAGCGGTGGGTTGCGCTGAAGCAGGCCGATATTTTGGAAGGCATCCGGAAGCGGCAAAGAAGCATGATGGCGATTACCGGCAATTCAAGAATGTAACGTTCCAGGGCGATGAAGTGGTTTACGTCTCCGCCGGGGAGGGCACCACCAGCGAAGGCGAATTCTGGGAAGCCATGAATTCTGCCAGCAATCTCAAGCTGCCTGTCCTATTTCTGATTGAAGACAACGGCTATGCAATCTCTGTTCCGGTGGAAGTGCAAACAGCGGGTGGAAGCGTGTCTAAGCTGGTCAGCAATTTTCCCAACTTGCATTTGGAAGAATGCGATGGAACTGACGTAGTCGCTTCTTTCGCCGCATGTAAGCGCGCGGTGGATTACATTCGGGCAGGCAATGGCCCGGCAATGG
>Ga0209166_10003944_pt1 | contig 10541 bp, 7 predicted proteins | sample Coa_R1_3_FD_187151 | JGI IMG/M metagenome (GOLD analysis project Ga0209166, IMG submission 187151) | Surface soil microbial communities from Centralia Pennsylvania, which are recovering from an underground coalmine fire - Coalmine... | ecosystem: Environmental > Terrestrial > Soil > Unclassified... | reverse complement strand
CGCAGGATGCCCGGCACAGGTCCAGTTGGCCGGACGGCACGCGAGTGCATTCATAGTTGCCGACGAGCGCATATCCGGAGCAGGAATACGTTCACAACCTCTGAGCGCGACTGCAATCGCTTGATCGTAAGTGCCTGCATGCGCGCGAAGGGCCTCGGGTGATCAAATGAGAATAGACTGTATACCGCGCCCGAGGCCCTTCGCGCACCTGCCGGCTCGTATTATCGAGCGATTGCGGCCGCGCTGTTTAGGACATGATCCCGGCAGGCTGAGCCGGGAGGCCCTTCGCGCACCTGCCGGCTCGTATTATCGAGCGATTGCGGCCGCGCTCAGGGTGACACTTGGCGCGATTGAGCGAAACGTCATGGCGTTGAAACACGCAACGCGCGTCCGCGGCCTAACAACTCAGGGTAGACAGGCTGCGCGAATTGAGAAAATGTCATAGCATCAAAACACGCCACGCGCGTGCGCGCTTACTGGGGCACCGGCGCGCCCGGCTCGATGAGGCGCTCGCTGCGCAGCTCTTCCCACAGCGCGAGCGGGATCGGCGTCTTCAAGGCCTCCAGCGCGGCAGCAAATTCAGCAATCGAGTTGGCGCCAATGATCAACGTGTTCACGGCCGGGTTGGCCAGCGGGAATTTCAGCGCCGCGTGCTGCAGCGACACCCCGTGCCGCGCGCAGGCCGCCTCCAGTTGGCTCACCTTCTGCATGATCGCGGGCGGCGCCACCGCGTATTGATAGCGGGCGTCCGGCACCGCCCCAGTGGCCAGGATGCCGCTGTTGTAGACCCCGCCCAGGAAGAGGGCGATGCCCTTTTGCCGGCACTGCTCAAGAAACGACAGCGAAGTTTGCTCCAGCAATGTGTAGCGCCCGGCCAGTAGAAAGCAATCTGCTTCGGTGTGCTCGGCGAACTCGGCCAGCATCTGCCATTGGTTCATGCCCGAGCCCACCGCGCGGATCACGCCCTGGTCGCGCAGCTCGTACAGCGTGGGAAAAGCCACATCCAGGGCCTGTTGCATATGCTTGTCTGGGTCATGCACATGCGCGACATCCAGGTAGCTCAGCCCGAGGCGTTTCAGGCTGCCTTCGATGCTGCGCAGGATGCCGTCGCGGCTCAAATCGGTTTTGGCCGGCCCGCCGCCCGGCTGGATGGCCCAGCCCACCTTGCTGGCCACCCGATAGCTGGCGCGGTCCACGCCCTTGAGCGCGGCGCCCAGCCAGGTTTCGCTTTCGCCGCTGCCATACAGCGGGGCCGTGTCGAAGAACGGGTTGGGCTGGCTGAGGACGAACTGCACCAGGCCGGGCACCTGGTCGGCTGGAATGGCGCCGACCTGCTGCCAGGCGCCGGTGCCCAGACCGATGCGCGGCAAGTTTGCAAGACGAGACATTGTGGGGGTCATTGGCCCATCTCCATTTTGAGTGTGGTTGGTTGGGAAGCAGCGGTGAGTTAGCGGTTAATCTGATATTCAGGCACGAAACCGATGAGCTCCTGGGCTTTGGTGGAGTTGACCAGCGAGCCGAATTTTGCCAGGCCGGGGCGGATTTTCGCCTCCGGGAAGAATTGCCGGGCATACTCGGCCGAGGGCATTTCCATGCAGGTGTCGGGCGCCGAGACCAAAAGCACGTTGTGCGAATTGGCCGGCAAGTCCACCGTGGCGGCCAGGTAACAGGCGCGGGCCGCGTCCAGGACGTGGATATAGGTGAACATGGCCATGTGGCCGTGGTTCAGGTCTTGGTAGGGCAGCGTTTCGAACCCGTGTTGGTCGAAGATGGTTGGAAAGCGAATACTGACCACTGTCAGGCCCCAATGATGCGCGAAGCCGTCGGCCAGCGTTTCGCCGACGTATTTCGACAGACTGTAATCCTCCTGGGGCGACACCGGGTGCGCCTCGTCGATGGGCAGGTATTCATAGCGAATAGGGGTCAGCGGCGTCACGGTGTGGTTCACCTGCAGGCTGGAAGCGATCACCACGCGCTTGATGCCCAGCCGGGCCGAGGCTTCCAGGATGTTCCAGGTGGCGCCCACGTTGTTAAAGAAGGTCTTGGCGCTGGGGAAAACGCGCTGTGAGGCGATGGCGGCCAGGTGAATGACCGCCTCGGCCTTATGCAGCACGTCATACACCTGGCCCAGGTCAGTGAGCTCAGCGCTCAAGTAGGGGGTGTAGTCGTTGGGGCCGGGCCGACCGGCCACATCGGTGCTCAGGACTTCGGCGCCCATGTCCCGACAATACTTGGCGGTGGGGCCTCCCAGCAGGCCGCGCGCGCCGGTGACAACGATGCGCATGTTCCTAGGCTCCTCCTCGTTCAATCAGGTTGATAGCGGCTTTCATATAGCCCATGGCAAAAGCCATGCCCGCTTGCCAGGGGGCGGCACATTCCAACAAGGGGGTGTGGTCCGGAATGAGAACACCCTCGTAGTGGTTGCGGTGCAAGATGCGCAAGATCTGCACCATATCCGTATCGCCCTCGTCGACGAAGACCTCGCGATAGTGCGGCACTTTGCCGCGCACGTTGCGGAAATGGATATAGCCGATGCGGCCCCGCTGGCTGGCCTTGTCCACCAGGCTGTAAATGTCGCCTTCGGCCATTTCGGCCACCGTGCCGAGGCACAGCTCCAAAGAATTGGCCGCGCTAGGGTTGACGTCCAGGATGGCGGCGTAGCGGTCGGGCGTATATGACAGACGATGAGCGCCGCGCAGCATCGGCATGGGCGGATCGTCTGGGTGCAGAGCCAGGCGCACCCCGGCCTCCTCGGCCACTGGCACCATCTCGTTAATGAACGCGCGGAAGCGCTGTTGGATTTCCTGGTCCGAAACGGGCGCCACCACCTGGGTCGTGTTCTGCGGGTCAAACTGAGCCGCGTCGTAAACCATGTTCCACACCATGCCGGCTGGAATCGGCGGTTGAACGGGGTCGTCGAAGCCGACCGACATGGCCTGGCCGCGAGCGTTTGGCCCTGGCACCTGGCCCCACACCCCGGCCACGCTAAAGTAATAGCCCATGATGGGAATGCCCACCCGGCCCAGGTCGCGGATGAGCTGTTTGAGCCGCTCCATTTGCTGTGCGCGGCGCGGGCCATCCAGCAGCACGTCGTACCATTGCGATGGCGCGAAATTTTCCAGCGCCTCCAGCTCCAGGCCCTCCGAGTTGACCAGCGCCTTCAGATCGCGCAGCCCCTCATAGGTCCAGATCGGATCGTTGGGATCGGACAAACCGTGCCCCGCTTGCCGGCCATATTTGGCCAGGAGCGCTTCATTGGCCGGCGTGGCCGAGCCCGGGGGGTGCGCCACAATATGCGTGGCGCCCACCTGGCGGGCAAACCGCAATGACTCCGCGGTGAGCATATTGCGGTACAGACCGAATCCAAGTTTCATTGTATGATTCCTTTCTCCCACCCATCATACATCCAACCGAATTTCAGCCCAATTCAGAATCTGTCTTGCAATCTTATGCGCAATCTGGCCAATCGTGCTTTTGGTAATCTAAGTGACAACTCGTGGTATCTGGTCGTGGAAGTCTTCTGGGCCTCGATCTATGGCAGCGGCCTGTCATTTGCCGGCGCCTATGCCATCCGCCTGGGCGCCTCGAACTCGGCGGTCTCCCTGCTGAGCTCCATACCCGCCCTGGCCGCCGCATTCTTGTTAATCCCGTTTGGACACTTTCAACAATCGCGGGCGCGGCCGTCGCGCTGGGTGTTGGTTAGCTTGTTGGCGGCGCGTGTTGGAACCTTACTGTATGTGCTGGTCCCCTGGATCCACATGGGCGGACTGTCGGCCGGCGCGGTGTTTGTCGCGTTCTTTCTGCTGTTGACGCTGCCCAATAACTTCTTCAACCTGGGTTTCGTGCCGTTCCTGGCGCTGGCCTTGCCCGAACGTGACCGGGCCGATACGTTCGCGGCCCGTAACGTTCTGGCCGGCGCGGTTGTATCGGTGTGCACCTACCTGCTGGGCCTGTGGCTCGCCTGGGCGGCCTTTCCTGGCAACTACCAGGCCATGTTCTTCTTTGGCTTGCTCACCGGCGTCCTAAGCTGTTGGTACCTGTGGAAAGTTAGAGTAACCGAAGCGCCGCACGCCGCCGCTGCCAAAGCCGCGCCGGACTGGCGGTCGTTTTTCAAGGAGTGGCTGGTCTTCTTTAAGGCCTCGTGGAATGTCCGGCCATTTGTCCAGATTACCATCAACACGTTTTTATATGCCATGGGCATGTGGGCGGCCGGCCCACTGCTGCTGTTGTACTATGTGCGCACCCTGGGCGCCTCGGATGCCTGGATCGGGCTGCTGGCGTCCGTGACCAACCTGTCTGCCATTTTTGGCTATTTGTTTTGGCAGAGATTCATTCGGCGCTGGGGCGAGGGCAAAACCTTGCGCTATACCATCATTGCCATGGGGCTGTACCCGCTCCTGGTGGGCGCCATCCCGTCGCTCACGGCCATCTTGTTGGTGGCCACCCTCAACGGCGTCATGACGGCCGGCGTTAACTTGACCCACCTCAATACCTTTCTGACCGCCATACCCGAAGGCGAAGGGCATAACTACACCGCGCTGCACCAGACCCTGATGAACATTGGGGCCTTTATTTGCCCGACCGTCGGCATCCTGCTGGCGAACCAGTTGGGATTTGCGCCGGTCTTGATGGGCTGCGGGCTGCTGGCTATCCTGGGCGGATTTTCCTTCTGGCTCTGGCCCGTTGGGCGCTGGGCTAAGCCAGACGGAGCGGCGCGAACTTTGTGAGTTATTGATCATTTTTCCAGAAATTGATAGGGCCGCGAGCGTGCGCAGCACGCTCGCGGCCCTATCAATTTTTGGATTGTTACTAGCCGGCGATCTGGTCCAGGCCGAACATCAGCCGGTCCATGTCTTCCCGATTGTTAAAGTGCGCCGAGGTGATGCGCAGCGCATTGTAGTGCGGGATCACCCGCGTATACATATGCCAGCGCTCGCGCAGGGTGGCACTCACTTCCTGGGCCACGTGGTCTTCGATGACAAAGGCCGTCAGGCCCGAAGATTGCTCGAAGGGTATAGGCGACAGCAGCCGCAAGTAGGGGCGCTGCGCGATGAGCTGCTTGAGCTGGGCGCTCAGCTCCGCGATGTGGCCGTAGACATTGTCCCAACCCAGGCTGTCAAACCAATCCAGGCTGGCGCCCAAGCCGGCGTACAGCGGCCAGGCGCGCGTGCCAAATTCAAACCGCTGGCCGGTGTCGAATGGGATGGCCTCTTCGGTTTGCAGGTCCACCTTCATCAGCGAGCCGGCGCCCACGTGGGCCGGTGACAGCCTCTGGAGCGATTCTCGCTGGCTGTAGAAAAAGCCGGTGCCCTTGGGGCCGCTCAGCCACTTGTGCCCGTTCGACGCGTAATAATCGCAGCCAATGTCGTGCACGTCGATCTTGATGGCTCCCGAAACCTGGGCGCCGTCCATCAGGCAGAGCAGATTGTGCGCGTGGGCCCATTGGCTGATGGTCTTCCCAGGCAGACGCGTGCCGGTCTCGCAGGTCACGAAGCTCATGGCCACCAGGCGCGTCTTGGGCGAGTAAGCCGCCTCCAGGCGCTGGGTCATCACCGTGGCCTCCGGCGAGACTTGCACGCGCTTGACCACCAGGCCTTTGCGCTGGTGCAAATAGAGCAGCGGGTGGTTCATGGCTTCGTGCTCTTCGTCCGTCGTGATCACCTCATCGCCCGGCTGCCAGTCGAGGCCGGCCAGCACCAGGTTGATGCCGTCGGTGGCGTTGCGCGTGAAGGCGATCTCTTCGGGTGTGGCGCCGATCAATGCCGCGATGCGTTTGCGCGTGTCATCTGCTTTTCTCCCAAAGATATGGTTGGAGGCCACACCCCGCCGCTCAAAGTCGGCCTGCATGGACTGGAAGTCCGCCAGGGCTGGCTCGGGCATAATCCCGTAGGTCCCAACGTTGAGGTATACAACGTCTTTGAGGACCGGGAACGATTCGCGGACGCGCGGGTCCGTCAGCAAAGCCGGTGCAGCAGATATCATGATTTCTCCCATCAATTCAGTCGAGTGATCGTTTGCGCACTCTAGCCCTTGCAGGCAGCTTTGTCAATTGACGCTCTTGCTAACTGCCCAGCCTACCACTGAGTGTATTGAAAAAAGCGCATGGGGGCGGGCCGTCGATTTTATCGACGGCCCGCCCCCATGCGCTTTTTTCAGCCTAGGTTAATATGTTAGACTCTGCTGGCCAACCACTGCCCGACGTGAACAACCTGTGACTCAACTGCGCGACGTCAACACGACAGATATCCGCGCGGCAATCCAGCTGGGTTGCCGCACTATGCAGAGCATTTTCAATGCCGGCGATGACGGCGTGCCCTTTTTTGGCTCGACGGTCTGGCCGTACGCCGCGCTGTGGTTTAGCCCCGATCTGAGCGAGTGTCATGTTCCCGGGCGGCACCTCAACGCCTTACTCGAGGCTGAGGCGGTCGCCGGGGTCGCCATCGACCCGGCGGCGATCGAGAACCACCGGCGAGCGGCTTTCTTTTCTTTTAGCGGCCCGCTGCGGCTGCCGCTCAACCGCCAGGTGGTGGGCGGGCCCTTGCTAAACTTCTCGCCGCATAATCTACGCGAGGGGCTGCACGCCCTGTACGCCCTGGTGGCCTATCGCCATGACGACCAGGCGCGGGCGCTGGCCGAGGCCTTTCTGGCCGAGATCAACGATTTGTGGCAGCCGGGGCAAGGCTGGGACGTGGCGCGTATCCAGGCCCACGGGCTCAACTTCCAGGCCACGCAAGGTCCACTTAACGGCGAGACGCGCCTGATCGGGCCGCTGGTCAAATATTACCGGGCGACCCAATATGCGCCCGCGCTGGAGCTGGCGCTCGTGCTCAAAGAGGAGAGCGTGCAGCGCTTCTTCGGGCCGGATGGGATTTACGATCACGCCCGCTTTATTACCGATCACACGCACTCGATTACCAGCTCACTGTCGTCGCTGGCGCAACTGGGCGATTGGCTGGGTGACGCGGCGCTGCTCGAGCGCGTGCGCGCCTTTTATGATCGGGGTTTGTGGGAGATGCGAGACGAGCTGGGCTGGGGCCCGGGCGGGGTGTTCGCGCGCGGCAGCGACCAGGGCGAAGCCAGTGTCGGTGGCGATATCGTGGAGACCGCGCTCATCCTGGGGCGGCACGGTTATACGCGCTGCTTGGCCGACGCCGAGCGCATCTTGCGCGGCCATTTGCTGCCGTGCCAGCTGCGCGATGTGGCGTTCATGCGCGATGGCCCCAACCCAAATGGCGAGGACGGCCTGCGCGATGCCGCCAACCGCCAACTGGGCGCGTATGGTTTGCCCGCCCCATACGGTCATCAGGCAGCCGGCCGTGACAGAAGCTCGGTCGCGTTTTACATGGACATCGTCGGCAGTGTTGTTGGCTCGTTGTGCGCCGCGGAGCGCGAGGCGGCCCGCTGGCAGGGCGGCGCGCATTGGGTGAACCTGTTGTTTGATCACGACAGCCCAGAAATACAGGTCAAGTCGCCTTACGGCGGGGACGGCTTGCGGGTTATACTCAAACACGCCGGTCCGCTGTTTGTGCGCCGGCCGCCGTGGGTAGCGCCCGAGGAAATGGTGGTCGATGACCGCCTCGGTCCGCAGCGCTGGATCAACGATTATCTATTCCTGGCGCAGCCGCCGGTTGGAACGCCCATTCACGTGCCTATCCCGCTGCACACCGCGACGCTGACCCTGTCAGAGCATGTGCATCCTCACCCCATCCGGGTGAGGCTGCGCGGCGATTGTCCGGTGGCCATGGACAATTTTGGCGCCGATCTAAACTATTTTGAGCCGTTTGAATGACGGACGACAGACACCCTGACAAACCGATCTATGGCAACCACATTCCTTCACTATCCTCTCTCGAATGGGTTTATCCACAACTGGCTGGTCGCCGGCCCGCTGCTGTACCCGGTGCCCAATCCCGAAACGACTGGCCCGGATGCGGCTCAACGCATCCTGCAGCGTTATTACGAGCCAGAATCGGGCGTCGACGAACCGCCGGTCGACGTGGCCCCGCTTGGCCCGCTGACCAAGGACTACCCGTGGCTCACCTGGCGCTACAGCGCGTGCCGCGACGACCACTTTGTGGTCGCCACCAGCGCGGCCCCCACTTGGAGCTACCTGCGCGCCTGGGCTTACGCCCAACTGGCGGTTGCCACAGCCCAGGAGGTGCGCCTGCACCTGACGGCGTTTGGCCCGGCGGATGTGTGGCTGAACGGGACGCATATACACCGCCAGGCGGAGTTTGACCCGGCCCGGCCGCATACGACGCCCATCCCCTGCGCGCTGGCTGCCGGCACCAACGAGCTTCTGGTCCGCTTTGAGGGCGCCGGCCTACAGGCAATTGTGTGCGATATGGCCCTGAAGGTTGATGGCCTGGTGGGCAATGTGGAAGTTATCCTGCCGACGAGCATCGAGCCGGAGTTTCTGGCGAAACGCGTCGCCCTGGAAAAGCTGGCCGCCCAGCCCACTCTTGACCGGTATATTTATGGCTATATGGACGGCGACCGGCTGAACCAGAATGAGCCCATGGTGGTCACCTTTCCCAGCCCCCTGGCGGCCGGCGGTGTCCTGATCATGCGAGTCCAGAGCCTGCAGGGCGACATTTTCCAGGAGCGGACGCAAGCGGTTCAGCCTGGCCTGGTCGTGGAATTGGTCAAGAAATTTCCGCTGCGGAATGGCCCGCATCACCTGGCGCTGTGGCCGCCGCTAGACGATTATTACGAACGGCAACTGCGCTTCGAGCGCAAAGAGCTGTTCTATGTGGTGCGCACACCTTACACGCTCAAAGCCAGCCCAAGCGCGGAAGAGCGGGCGCAGGAAGCCTTGCAAGACGCGGCCGAACGACGCACCAACAGCCTATACGTCGAAATCGCCAAGATGGCCCTGGGCCAATGGGAGCGGGTGGACCGGAAAGTGATCGAGCGCGCGGTCCAGGGTATTCATCAGGCGCAGGCGGGCCCGCTGGCGGACCTGTTGGGGCTGCTGGGCGCGCTGCTGCGCTTCCGGAAACAGAGCCAGCAACTGCAAACCCTGGGCTTGAGCGATGGAACCTTTGTGACGGAATTTCCACTCTGGCGCAACGAGCCAAATTCTGGCTCGCGGCCGCCCAGCTTGGAAGCTGGTCCTGAGAGCAGCCAAATCGTTTATCTCGCCTGTGAGGTGCTGGCTGGGCAGCTTTTTCCCGATCGGGTCTTTGAGGCCAGCGGCCAGAAGGGCCGTTGGCATCGCGACCGGGCGGTGGAGCTGGCCAGCGCTACCTTGCGGCAGCACGGCCGCTATGGCTTTCGCGATTGGGACTCGCCGCTGGCGGTTGAAACGAACCTGGCGGCCCTATCGTACCTGGCGGACCTGGCGCACTCCGAACCCTTGCGCGACCTGGCCTCGGTGCTCATGGATAAGATTTTCTTTGACCTGGCTGTAAATTCGTTCCAGGGCGCCAACGGCGCCTCGAAGGGGCGGGTGGATCTGGCCAGCGTGTTGAGCGCGCGCCTGGAGCCTACCTCGGGAATCGCCCGGCTGATGTGGGGCCTGGGCAACCTGAATGAAAACCTGATTGGGACCGTGAGCCTGGCTTGCTGCCGCAGCTATGAGCTGCCCGAAGTCATCCGGCAGATTGCCACCCGCCCGGTGGACGCCTTTTGGAGCCGCGAGCGGCACGCGGTCCCGGCGCCAGCCGACCCGGCCGCGCCGGGCGGCGCCAAACAGGCCTGGGAAGCCGTTACCGTGGCCTACAAAACCAAGGATTTCATGCTGAGCAGCGCCCAAAGTTATCAGGCCGGCCAACCGGGGACCAATGAACACGTCTGGCAAGCCACGCTCGGACCGGACGCGCTGGTCTACGTCAACCATCCAGTGAACATGAGCGAGGATGACAGCCACCAGCCCAATTTGTGGGTGGGCAATGGCGTGCTGCCACGCGTGGCGCAGTGGGGCGATGTGCTGATCGCCCTGCACCAATTGCCGGCCGATGATTGGCTTGGTTTCACGCATGCTTACTTGCCGGCCGCGGCCTTCGACGAAACCGTCGTGGGCGCGCGGTGGGCCTTCGCTCGCAAAGGCGAGGCCTACGTGGCCTTGATGGCAGCGCGCGGCCTGGAATTCGTGACCCGCGGGCAGACGGCATTTCGCGAGCTGCGCTCCCATGGGCCAGAAAACGTGTGGGTGTGTCACATGGGGCAGGCCATATTGGACGGCAGCTTCGCCGAGTTTCAGAGCAAAATTCTGGCGATGGAGGTGTCGGTCGAGCACCTATCCGTCGGGATCAAGACGCTGCGCGGCGACACGCTGGCGTTTGGCTGGGAGGGCGCGCTGCTGGTCAACGGGCAAGAAAAGCCCCTGGACCCGGTGCGGCATATCGAAAACCCTTATTGCATTGCCGACCTGCCCGCGGCCCAGATCGATATTGTTTACCAGGAGCAAGGCGTGCGGCTAAAGTTCTAAAGAAAACAAAAACGGGCAGCCTGGCTGCCCGTTTTTGTTTTGCAGCGTGTGCGGCAGGCTAGGAGCGGATATTGGGGTCCAGCGCGTCGCGCACCCCGTCGCCGAAGAG
>Ga0209166_10003940_pt1 | contig 10547 bp, 7 predicted proteins | sample Coa_R1_3_FD_187151 | JGI IMG/M metagenome (GOLD analysis project Ga0209166, IMG submission 187151) | Surface soil microbial communities from Centralia Pennsylvania, which are recovering from an underground coalmine fire - Coalmine... | ecosystem: Environmental > Terrestrial > Soil > Unclassified... | reverse complement strand
TGGGGCTACCCTATACTTCTATTCGGGAAAAGCCGAGACGTAGCAAGCTACGTCTCTACAGACAAATTTACATTTATGTCAGCACAGGTCTATCTCACCGATCTGCACGATCAATACGTTAACGAATCCGCGCGGATTCGCCAGGCTTTTGATGCCACCGCAGACGGCGCCAGCGCTTCGCAACAACGCTCGGCCCTGATGGACAGCATGATTATCGGCTTGTGCGGGCAGCTTCTGCCAAGCGAGTTGCAACATCTGAATGGAGTAAGCATTGTTGGCCTGGGCGGCTATGGCAGAGGGCTGCTGTTGCCGCATTCCGATGTTGACTTGCTGGTGGTGTTCGATAACGCAGCCACCAGCGAGAAATTCACCGGCCCCCTGGGACGCGTGTGCCAGGAGATGTGGGACATGAAGATCAAGCTTCGTCCCACGACGCGCATCCTGCCGGAGTGCTCTAAGCTCGACCGGGAAAACGTGGAATTCACCATTTCCCTGCTCGATTGCCGCTTGATCTCAGGGGACTCCGAGTTATTCGACACATTGCACGACAAGGTGATTCCAGACTTGGTGCATCGCGAATGGCAGCTCCTAGTGCAATTGCTCTCTGACCTGACCAGAAGCCGCCACGGGAAATACGGCAACACCATCTTTCACCTCGAACCTAATATCAAGGAATCTCCCGGAGGGTTGCGCGATCACAATGCCGCCAGTTGGTTTGCCCTGTTGTCGGCGCTGGAGAAGCAGGGTGCATGGCCCGGGCAAAAATCCTTGTTTGCGGCATCGGTGCAAAGTGACCTGCATTCGTCACTTGACTTCTTATTGTCGCTGCGCTGCTTCCTGCACTACCGTTACGGCCGCGACGACAACACCTTGAGCTGGGAAGCGCAGGACGAAGCCGCAGCCAGGCGCATCGGCGCGGGCAATCACAAGATTACGGCCGCGGGCGACTGGATGCGCATTTACTTCAAACATGCACGCACCATTCACGGCGTGGCTAACCAATATCTGGACGAAGTGCCGCCGGCGCGCTCCTCGCTCTACCAGCAGTTTCAGCGCTGGCGATCGCGGGTCTCAAACGCCGACTTCTCGGTGATCAATGGCCGCATCTTTCTGCATCAATCCACGGTGGCGCTGACGCCTGACCTCATCTTTCGGGGCTTCGAGTTCATGGCCTGTCACGGCTTTAAGCTGGCCAGCGACACGGAGCGGCGTTTCGAGCAGGCACTCTCGGCAATGGCTGACAGCGAATTACAGAGCGCCGGCGTTTGGGCGCACCTTCGCCAGATCCTCATTGCAACACATGCCAGCCAGGCGCTGCGGACCATGCATGGGCTCGGCCTGCTCAAGCGCATTGTCCCCGAATATGAGCTTATTGACTCACTGGTGATCCGCGATTTCCATCACCGTTATACCGTGGATGAGCACTCGTTTCTCACCATTGAGACTCTGCACAAGCTGAAAGAGCCAGGTTCAGATTGGGAAAAAAAATACACGGAGATCCTGGCCGAGCTGGAAAAGTCCGAACTGCTGTATCTGGCGCTGCTGCTTCATGACACGGGCAAAGGATTGCCGGATGGCTACCACGTCCAGGGAAGTTTGCAACTCGCCGAGGAAACCCTGAAGCGGCTGGGGCTCGCGCCTGAAGAGGGCGAGCAGGTGAAATTTCTGATTGGCGGGCATCTGGAAATGTCCGCGGCGCTGCGGCGCGACATCTTTGAGGCCACCACCATCCGCGCCCTGGCAGCGAAAGTCGGCGATCCGGAGCGGCTCAAGATGTTATGCCTGCTCACCTTCGCCGATATCAGCTCGGTGAACCCTGAAGCCATGACACCGTGGAAGGCGGAAAACTTGTGGCAGCTCTACATCTCGACCACCAACTACCTGAACCGCAGCGTAGATGAAGACCGCTTCCACGCGGCGACCGAGGCCGCCACGCTGGAGCGCATCAGCGCGCTGGCCCACAAACGCAAAGACGAGCTGCAGAAATTCCTGGAAGGGCTGCCGCAGCGCTATTTACGGAGCCATACCCCGGAGCAGATCGTCGCGCACATGGAGATGACGGCGCATCTGCGGAAGCATCCGGTGCAGCTTGCGCTCAATCACAGCCGCGATCTGCACGAGTTCACCATCGTCACCCCGGACCGGCCATTCCTGTTTTCCACCATCGCCGGAATTCTTTCCGCATGGGGAATGGACATCGTGAAGGCAGCCGCGTTTTCCAACCAGGAAGGAATTATTGTAGACACCTTTTACTTCAAAGATCGCTTTCGGACGCTGGAGCTCAATCCCTCAGAGCATGAGCGCTTCAAGAGAAGCGTTATTCAGATCCTCTCCGGCGATGACACCCTGGAGCGCCTGATGCAAGGTCGAGCGTCGCGAAAACAAGCTTCGGTGAAGATCAACGTAGAAACCAAACTCAATTTCGACAACGAATGTTCCTCGCACAGCACCCTGTTGGAAGTAGTTGCACAGGACCGCCCCGGACTGCTGCACCAGATCACCTCACGCGTGGCCCACGCCAAGTGCAACCTCGAGGTCGCATTGATTGATACCGAAGGCCAGATGGCGATTGACGTCTTCTACCTCACCTTTGAGGGCGCAAAGCTTACCGAAGCACACCAGGAGCAGTTAAGACAGTCGATTGCGGAAGAGCTGAATTGAAGAAGAAGAGCGTTCAGATTTAGCATTCAGCAGTCAGCAATCAGCATTCAGCAAAAACGAAGCAATTAATGACAACGAAAACTGCTGCTTGCCAGGTTTTCGCAGATTGCACGGATACAAGAACAGCCATCACTCTTGGCTATGCTTGGGCTTGTACAAGCCATCTCATAAATGAAGTCCAAGGCCGAAGCTTCTTTACCTCAGGGGCTAAAGCCCGCGATTTTATCAAGCTTTTCGGCACGGCTGAAGCCGTGCCCTTACGAAAGACTATTTATGAGATAGCTTGCAGGGTATTGGCCGGCTTGGAAGTAGCATCCTCCCCTCCCCCATTACTCGAGTAGTCGAGGCGCTGATATGTTGTTTATATTCAGCGGCTTACGCGAATGCATGAGTAGTGCCCACGCGACTGCCGGCGAGACGCCGGCGCTACGTCAGACTGAACCATTACCGAAATTTGAAGAAATTTGAAAATGGCCGTTCGTGTTTGGAGTTGTTTGGGGGGTGGGGGTTACTAAGTAACCTTTTAGGCGTGGGCCGAACTATCCCTTCGCCGCCCTGGAGCCAGGGAGGCGCCGCTTCGAGTTTTCAAAGATCGGCTGGGCAAGGCACCCAAAATAGATCATGCCAGCAATTCCACAAAAGGCAAGAATTTGATACCAGAGTTCAATTTTTTGATTGATGCAGATGAAAAACCACACTTCGACAAAACTGCTACCGCGGATTTCACGGATTACGCGGATAAGAAACGCCCGCCGATTTGCCGGCGGGCGTTGTGGTCTCAAAATTTGATTTTAGATCCAGGCAGAGACGTAGCGAGCTACGTCTCTACAGGAGATTTATCTCTAGAACTGCAGCCTCAAAGCCAACTGCATGCGGCGCTTGAGGAGGGCGCCGGTGTATTGTCCAAAGCTTTGGTTCACCTGCTGCGGGGGGCTGCCGAAAGAGTCGACCTGGAATTGCGCACTTGTATCCACGCTGGAAGGCTTGAGCAACTTTGGTTCACCATCGCAGGAGTAAGGGGACCAGCGCTCGCCGGCAGCAAGGAAGTGTTATTTTCCAATGACTTACGGCACAGCTAAAGCTGTGCCCCTCCGAAAGATTTCCCGGAAATTGCGTTTTTCCGCAGCCTCTAAAAGCCGTGCTCTTCCACGGTGGTGGATACAGTAACTGTGGAACCGCCATAGCGGCACGGATAAATCCGTGCCCTGACAAGTGTCTCTGTCCTGCGAAAGTCTACAGTAACCTCAAAAATGCTCTAAGCAATCAAGTTACTTCAAAACGAGCTTGGTTTGGGGCCCATGGTGGCTTTGGCGATCCCAGTCGTCTGGAATCCTGCACTGTCATTCGCCTGTACCGATATGGAAAATGCTCCGTGGCTCAGGTAGCGATGTGAACCCTGGATTTGGAATACGCCCCCTCCTCGGGAAATCAGGGTGGCTGCGGCCGACGGTGTCCCATCTCCCCAGTTGATGGTGGCAGAAAGATTGCTGCCGGTTTCTCCGGTGTCCGTGTCCGTTAGATCGGCCACCACCATGGTGAAGGGCAGGCCGAGGCGGAAGCGTAAACGCCTTCCACGCAGCGTGAGAGGAAGATCGGTGACGACCGCGACATTCGTGCTGCCGTTGACCGCATTCCCTGAGTCGGTCGCGGTGAGGGTGAGGGTTGCGGGCGCGGCTCCTGTAACCGTGGCGCTGAATCCGTGCACTCCCTGGTCGCCTGCAACAAAGGTGTACGTTGTAGGCGGCTGGATTGTAGCCGCCACTCCACTGGAGGTGAGCTGCACTGTCCCGAGATAGGAAGGTACGGTGTTGTTGAACTGGTCCTGTGCGGCAACGGTGAAATTAAACGGGTAGCTTGTCGAGGCTGTAGGCGGCGCCACAACTCCCAGGTGATTGAGGCCGGCGGGACTGACGTTGACCTGCGCCGTACCCGCGAGTGAAGAGGTAACCGTGTCGGCGACGGTAATGCTTTTCGTTCCCGCCGTTTTCAGCACTACTCCCGTAAATGTATGCACTCCAAGATCGGTGCCGGGAACAAAAGTGTAGTTGCCCGGCAGCACTGCGGCGGGGTCGCTGCTGGTGAACTTCACCGTGCCGCTGTAACCCGAAATCGTGTTGTTGTAAGGATCGGAGGCCGTGGCTGTAACGCTGAAGGCGCTGCCCGCAGTGGTGCTGGCCGGGGCTGTTAGTTGGAAACCGCTCATGGCGGCAGCATTCACTTGGATGTTGACGGTCAAAGCTACCGATGTTGCTGTATCGGTGATGGTAATGGACGGATTTCCGGCCTTGTGCAGGACCAGCCCGGTAAAGGCATGGAAGCCTTGATCAGTCTCGGTGAATGTGTAGTCGGCGGGCAGCACGGCGGTGGCGTCGGCGCTGGTGAAGTGAACAGTCCCCCCGTAACCTGTGACTGCAAAGCTGCTGTTGTCTTCAGCGGTAACGTTCATGGAGAAAGTCTGGCCAGCGGTCACCGGTCCCGGATTAGGGTTGACCACGAACTTAGTGTTGGCGATCTGAACCATGCCCCACCATGTGCCCCATCTCCCAAAATCTCCGGTCGAGCCGACATTGGGGTTGGCAAACTCCTGGAGCGTCCATAGATCGGTGTCGTTGGTGGGATCCACAGCCGCGCCACTGTAAAAGCCCCAGTAATTGGTTGTGTTGGGTGCGTTTGCCGATGAATAAAACTTCACATACGGCCCAAGCCCGCTATGAAGCAACTGCTCCGGCTCACTAGATTCTGTATCGCGGTGCGACGAGAAAGAATAGGCGGCGCTGGCATACGTGCCCGCTGAAAACGTGGAGTAGCCGATGAGCGCGTCATCAAACTTGTTCACCGCGATGCTGGGATAAGCGCGGAATTCATTTCCCGTCGGGTCGTCAATAAAGTCATAAAAAACATTACTAGTGTTGGTGGGATCAAATGCATACCACAGCACCGAGCTATGGGTTGGCGTCGAAGCCGGAAGAAAAACCGTCTGCGCACCCCACAGGAACCCGTCGCGATATGTCAAACTTTGCATTCTGTCATCGAGGGTATCGATCAATGTCGAGTTCCCGGCCTGGGGTGCAAATCCTCCATTGGTGATTCCGCCGGTAAATGCCCATGGACCGAAACCGGCGAAGCTTACCTGAAAGTTGATGCTGGGGGGAGAAGGCGGCGTCCCCGTGATTGAGCCCAGCCTCACAAATCCAGCGCCATTGAAATTTTCGTTCCATTTCTGCAGCAGATAGAGCGGCGTTGTCGCACTGTTATCAAAGGTGACTGCAGGCATATAGGTTTGGGCGCCGCTGGTGGCATCAGTAAACTTGGTAACGGTGCCTAAGGTGTTGGCATACAGTTGCGCCTTATTGAAAACATAAATGTTCTCTTGTTGAAAGCACTTGCTGCTGCAGCCTATTTGAAACATATTCATGCTCACTGCAATCCAATTGGCATTGAAGCCCAACGTAGGAAAATTTGCCCAAGACCCGGAATCGGAATTAACCTTAAAAAGGTTCCACGTGCTGGTGGGGTTTGAGTTTTGTGAGACTCCGATTAACAGCACCGAATTGATGGTATTTGCGTTCGCCTCGGCAGCCATGATCCAGCGGCTGTTGTAGGGATCATAGACGACCCTGGCATTCACCGCCCCCGTAACGCCGCCCACAGCCGCCCAAAAATTATCCATGAAAACCGTCTGCAACACACCGCCAGTACGGTTCTGCACTGTAAATGTGCCATTCACCGTCTCCACTAAATATGTTGGACTCACCGCTCCGCTTGGACCGGGAGGAATCCGCAGTTGATTGTCGGAGGTGCCGGCAAAGCTCAGTCTCGCTCCGGGAGAAAATGGCGAGGGAGACAACGATTGTGGAGACGCTACGGCAGGTCCGGACGCAGATGAAATCTGGCTTGTGGCATTTCTCCCAGTTCTGTTCGTCAAGCGGATCGTGGCCGCTCCAGGTGGCACCGGCAGATTCATGTGCTCTGCTTGCGGGACCGCGACGGCCTGCTGCTGGATCACCGTAGGATGCAGTTTTTCCTGCTGCGCGAGTACTTCGAAGTTGACAACCGCATGGGCGCTAACTGCTATCTTTGTGCCCGCGCCGGTTTGTGCAAACACACAACAACTACCCAATAACAAATATGCCGCTGCGGAGAACGCCTTGGCAGTTCTTCCCGGGAACCATAGGTTTCTTGTATGGGCGTGAAATGACGTGGCGTGCTGACGCATAGCCGGTCTCCTCGAGGCTGTGGTTAGACCTTCCAGCTCTTGATTTTTAAGGGGGACGAGGAGTAAAGATTAACCCGAATACACCGCCAGAGCAAGCTCTATTAAGTGTCTGGGCATTACCACCGGGTGGCCTTTTCTTTCCATCCGGGCAGAGAGAAAGCTTGCGATTCAGGGTGCTTGGTTTATGTTAACTTGCAAACAACTAATGAGGATTGTTGCGAACGGCAATTGGCGAATCTTAATTTGAGAACAAATTATGGCGCAATCGGTATTACGTGGAGAAACTGATATCGGTTCAAATCCCCGCCCTAGCAAAAGAAGCTAGGACGGGCCACCCTCGACAGTAATCATGAAGACGACTGTTTAGGACGGGCCACCCAGCCGTCATCAACATCCGCGGCGACAGCTACCGGCTCAAGGAAAAACGCCACGCCAAAGGCTCCGCCCATGCTCAGGAGGTGACCCCAACGGAATAGCCCCCACCCTTACCGCTCATTTTTTTGACCCCAAGGGGGGTCAATTTTAAGTGATCGCTAGGGGGTCAAATCTAAATGAGCGTTGACACTATTGCGCGGTCTAGTCAAATCATCGCCGTGTGCTTCCATCCGACGAAGCACATCTCCATTTGCATCATTGGGATGGATCATCAAATTACATTACATCCTTTGATTCGCTAATCCCGATCGCATAGGCAAAACTCGCCGAATCGCCGTACGCACAGTGATGTCGCAGGGAACGCGGGTGACCGCCTACCAATGAAAATACCTCGAAAATCTACGCATCTCTACTGTTCGGAAAATATGAATTTTCAATTAGTGATGCCTCGAATAGAAACTCCAAATCAGATCGAGCAACAGAGCCGTAAACCCTAAGACGATAATCCACCATCCAGCGCCAAGCTCTCGTTTGTGGTTTTCGGTTTTAGTTCTCCGAAACACAAAAAAATAATTCATTAGGATCAGAACACCACCAGCACAGATTGCCCACAAATGCACAGGCGTTTTTCCGGGGACGATGAACAGCGAAAGCACAATACCTATGAGCCCGCCAACGTTTACCAACGCGAATTTTTTCCACCTTTTCACTCGATGATTCCTATTCTACGGCACTGCAAAGTCGTGCTTAACGAGTTTTGGACATATATGCCTACAAATGCCCGTCTTGCTTTCAAAGTCATACCTTTTCACTATCTTGTCCCCGAGCACGTTCCCGCCTCAGCGGCTTCAAGCGTAGCGGCACCCGTCATAGCAGCTGATGACAATTCCATACCGCCAATAAGAACTTGCCGTCGAGCAGCACCTCCCGCACCCATTCGCTCATGGTCTGGTTCTGCGCTTGCGCCAGGGCTTCCAGTTCTTTGTACTCGTCATCGGTGACGCGCGTGCTCACCGTCGCCGTTCTCAGTTCCGAATAGGGATTCTGCTTCGTCGCCATCTTGCCGCCCTCACTTCATTGGACGCTCCCTAGTGCCGGTTCTTTAATGCTTTTGCCCAGATCGTTTGTTTTCAACAAGTACACCGGCGTAGACGCGCCGTCAACGCACTTTCCCGCAATCTCGCGTAACTGCTTGCTCCCGCGATGGTTGCCGATTTTCTCGCGCGCGTAGACGCGCGTCTACCACAGTGTGGGTGGTGTGTCACCCCGTTAAGCACGTGCGAAGCACGTCGCTCGCACCCACCACACTCTTTCAGGTTCGGAAACCATGCCCAGCACCTCCCGGAACTGCCTCCATAGGGCACCTATGGGGCAGCCCGGCCAGGACGCTGATCGGCGGCTCACCGCGAACGGGATTGGGAGGAACAAACGGAAGGGCTACACCTGGCGGTGTAGCCCTGGGGGCAGAGACAGTGAGTCAGCGGGCTAACTGAGCCTAGCGCACTTCACAAACATTCCGCAAAGTGCTTACGCAAGAGTGCTTCCTCTTCCTCGCAATGAGGCTCCACGTTGTTCACGAGCGTCAAGAAAAAGCTGAGGTGATCGACGATATTCCGATCCTTAGGATGCTTTTGAGCATCAAGAGGAAAAATCACGGCTCGAACAGCACTAACCTCTGGATGGTGTATTTCTCTTCCACCATGTTTTTCGTCAAGATACTTCCAGCACTGCACGATCATCTTTGTCACCGATTCAAGTTCAGTACGTCCTGTTCGATAATCTTTCAAAAGATCAAGAGCCTCACAAGCAATTGGAGGCAGGCGATGTCGGATCAAAGATAAACATTCCACGCTGAACCCGTTGCATTGCTCACTCCCAATCGCGGGATTGCAATTGATCTCAATATCGTTTAGAAGATCATCCAACCTCTTGTCAGACAGAGAACTAGTCATGATTAACTCCCATCTGATCCATCACATGTCGGCAAGTTGAGCATGGAGGATTTGGCTGCCCATGAGAAGGATTCCCCGGTTTGCGGATTTTCGCGGTTGCCATCCTACTCCCTTGCACTTCCGCGCCAGCGTTTTTTGCTTGATTTAGGCAACCGACCTCAGCGCACCCACCATGATACGGGCTTCGCTCTGCTGCGGGAACGTTGTCCAAAGCTTGTTGAACTTCTGGATGATTGACGCCGGCTGGGGCTCCTTTGCCGGCACTCACATCTGTGAAAGTTCCGTCCGCTGTGCGAAGTGCTGCCGCTGTGCCGCTCGTGCGCCCTTGTGCTTGCGCGGCATCTGCAGTAGCTACCGCGGATGAGCGCACACCAACTGCCCCAATGGCCTCATCTACTGCTACGGCAGTTTGGATAGCCGCAGTAGTAAGCATCATCACGTTTCCAACAACTTGTCCATCCGCCTGCCCTTCATTCTTAGGTTGTATTGCCGGGATCTCTTGACCCGATGGTGTTGGACCATCCAATGAGAGAAAGAAAAAGTTAATCGTCCCAGTGACCGCGTTGGCAACCGACTGTAATACTCCGACACTCATATCCGTAGTGGCCTGGGCTTTGTTCGCAACATCGGCTTGTGACATTGTGGTTATGTTTTCACAGATACCATCCGGGCAGTGCCCATCGGGATCGCCGAAGGTCGTCGGATTGTTCTGGACATAGCTGTAAAGATTTAGCGATTGTGGATTGCCGAAGTGGGCATAGGGAACGGCCGTAGGAGCACCAGCCCAATCAGGCGTGATGAATCTCCCGATGGGATTGCAGTAATAACGTGCCCCAAAATAGTCGCATCCGGTTTCGGGGTCGCGTTCTTTGCCGGTGAACTTATAGTTGTTGCGGATGCCTGAATCGGTAACCACGCGCTCGCCACCGAAGGGATAGTAATCCGATTCTTCTTTGATATTGCCGCTGGCGTCGGTTACCACATCGGCTGAGCCCAGGTGGTCGCTGAAGTAGTAATACACACTTGGAGCTGGCGTTCCTGGCCCTATGCCACCGCCGCTGATAACTGTGGATGAAGCTCCCCCAAGGGGTAGGTGGAGGCGGAGGCGGTACTGGATTCACCCAGGACGCACGCGCCACCCGCTTGCCCCCAAAGAAGATGTATTCATTTGTGAGATTGCCGTTCAGGTCGGTTTCTTCCAGCACTTCACCACCCGGCCCATACCAATAGAGTGTATTCGTGCTCCCGTTTGACTTCTTCACCCGCTGTCCGTCGGCATCATAGTCATACGAAGTTGTGATGCCAGCGCTATTTTGAGCGCTGGTCAGCCGGTTTTGGCCGTC
>Ga0209166_10003938_pt1 | contig 10549 bp, 2 predicted proteins | sample Coa_R1_3_FD_187151 | JGI IMG/M metagenome (GOLD analysis project Ga0209166, IMG submission 187151) | Surface soil microbial communities from Centralia Pennsylvania, which are recovering from an underground coalmine fire - Coalmine... | ecosystem: Environmental > Terrestrial > Soil > Unclassified... | reverse complement strand
CGGGCCAGGCGGCCGGCGTCGTGCAGGCCGGTGGGCCGCAGCTGGGCGAAGGTGTTCACCAGCACCAGCGACCGCACGCACTCGGGGTGGCGGGCGGCCACGAGCTGCGCGGTGCAGCCGCCGAGCGAGAGCCCCACCACGTGCGCCGGCGCGATACCCAGCCGCGCGATCAGGGCGGCCACGTCCTCGGCCATCTGCTCGATGGTGTACAGGCGGGCGCCGTCTTGCGAGCGGCCGTGCCCGCGCAGGTCGACCATGATCAGGCGGTGATGCTGGCTGAAGGCCGCGGTCTGCAGGCCCCAATCGTCCGAGGAAGAGCCCAGCCCATGCAGCAGCACCACGGGCGGGCCGTCGCCGTCAATGTCCTCGTAATATAAGTTTAGCTGGTTCACCTGGCTGTATGGCATGGATACCAATACCCATTCTCTCTACCGGTAAGATGCGGAAGTTGGCGCTGAGCTCGTCGTCTATCATACCAAAACGCTAAGATGTTTGGCGAAATGGCAGCGGGCCGCCCGGTGAGTACCGGGCGGCCCGCTGCCATTTCGCCACAACTTACTTGATGATTAGTGCCGCACCAGCGGCAGCAGCACGTGCGCCAGCAGGGCTACCAGGAAGTTTGACGAGCCGCCGCCCGGGACAGGGTTCGTCACGCTGATGAGCACGCCGTGGTCGGCGGGCGTCACCACGGTCCGCAGCTCATAGGAGTTGACGAACATCGTCGCCCGCGCCGTGCCGTTAACGATGATGTGGGCGGCCGGGTCGAAGTCGCTGCCGCGCACGGATAGGGTCCAGCCCGCCAGGCTGTACCCGGTCACCACGGGCACCGGCTTCTCGTTGGGCAGCCGCACCCGGAAGGCGAGCGCCGCCGACGTGCCATAGCCCGGCGTCTGCACGGTCACCTGGCCAAAGCCCGCCGTCGCCAGGTCGGCTCGGGTCAGCCCCATCAGCAAGGTATGGGCGTCAATCACCACGCTGGGGCGGGCCGAGCCATTCCACTGCCCCACCGACTGGGCCGGCGCGCCGGCCGAGAAGTTGTAGCCGGTGACCGTGACCCAAATGGCGGCGCTGCCCGACACCACCGAAGCCGGCGATAGCCGGGTGAGGGCGGGCGTGGCCGGCACACCCGGCGGGTTCACCCGGAAGCTTACGACGGTGGAGCTGTTCGAGGCGGCGGCCGCGGCGGGCGCGCTGAGCGCCGGGGCGCCGCCGCCGTTGGTCACCTCCAGGCCGCCATCACCGGGCGTGTTCAGGATGTCGGCGCTAAGCGTGATCTGGAGCAAGCTGTCGCTGATGAAGAGCGTCGGCACGGCGACATGGTTGAAGTAGATCTGAGCGTCGGGGGCAAAGTTGGCCCCATACACCAGCGCCGTCAGGTCGCCGCCACCAAAGGAGGCCGCGGGCGGATCCAGGCTCGCGATAGAGGGCACCGGCGGCTGGGCGGGTGAGGTGATCGCGAAAGTCAGCGGCGCGGAGCTGCCGCCGCCGCCGCCGGCTGTCGAGTTGTGGACCAGGACGGCGGGGTTGCCCTGAGATGCGATCTGGCCGGCCGAGACGGCGGCTTGCAGCTCGTGCTCGCTGACAAACACCGTCGCCAGCGGCGCGCCGTTCCAGACCACCTGCGAGTCCGGATAGAAGCGCCCGCCGCCGACGGTGAGCGTGAAGGCGCTGTCCCCCGCCACGGCCGAGGCCGGCGAGAGGTGCGTGACCACCGGCGCGTTCTCAATGGTCTGGAAGTGCTGCAGCGCCAGGGCCGAGTAGAGCGAGGCGTAGACGTCCAGGCCATCCGGGCTGGTGGTCACAAACACCGGGTCGGCGACGGTATTGGCGCCGACGAAGCTCAGCGCGCCGCTGGCCGGGTCGCGCCCATACACCCGCACCTGGTTCGTGGTGTTCTGGGTCGTCAGGAACAGGCGCCGGCCGGCAGCGTCGGGGGTGATGGCCAGGCCCCAGGCGCCGGTCACCCCGCTGATGACCGACGATAGGCTCAGCCCGCCAGTGGCGCTGTCGCGCTGGAAGACGTCTACGGCGTTGCTAGTCGAGGCGGCCACGTAGAGAAAGTTGCCGTCTGGGCTGACGGCCAGATCGGATGGCGCGCCCAGGTTGGCCAGGCCGCCAATCCCATTCTGGTACGCCGCCTGAAAGTTGAGCACGCCCGCTCCCGCGCGCTGGAACGCCGCGACCGTGCTGGAGTTGAAGGACGCCACGTACACATTATTCCCGTCCGGGCTGACGACGACCTTCACCGGGCCGCTTAGCCCGTTCCCGGTTTGGGTGAGGGTTTGGGTGCCGGTAATGATTTGATACAGGTCGAGCTGTCCATTCGGCTGGCGCTGGAAGGTGGTCAGCGAATTGTCGTAGTAGCCGACGACGTAGACGAACTGGTCGTCGGGGCTCACCGCCAGGCCGTCGGCGCCGTACATGACGTTATTGGGGCAGGAGAAGAAAATGTGACCAACAAAGCAAATGTTATCCGGTGTGCCGCTGGTGATCACCTGGCTCGCGCCGAAACTATCGCCGGCGTCGTTGATCGCCACCAGGCCGTTGCCCTCGGCGCTGGTGTAGTACAAATACTGGCCGTCATGGCTGTAGTGGACGGATTGGATGGCGGACATGCCCGGCAGGGCAGCCCACCCGTTCGAAGCAAGGGCGCCCGTGCTCGGGTCGCGGACGAAGGCGGTCAGGGTGGTTTCCCCCCCGCCGCCGCCGACCACCACCTGGGCGCCATCCGGGCTGACGGCCAGCCCATAGGCGTGCGCTGAATTGGTGGTCGGGTAGGCGCTGGCGGTGTGCAGCGGCTCGGGCGGCGAAGGCACCTGCACTTCGCAGGCCAGGTTGTACTGGATGACGGGGTGGTCGGGGTCGCTGGTGGTGAACACCAGGGTGTTGAGGTACACCCCGGGCGCGGTCGGCGTGCAGGCCACGTCCAGGTGCGCCGATTGGCCGGGGTTCAGGGTATTGGCCGGGCTGTTAGGCGCGTGGCCGGCCGGCGCCGTCAGCGTCGACATCCACGGCGGCCCCATCAACTGCAGGGTCGGCTGGAACGCCAGCGGCATATGGCCGGGGTTGCTGATATCAAAGCTGGCGTGCGCCGTCTGCCCGGGCGGCGGCATGGGCATGTTGTACGGGCCGGGCATCTGCATCATGGCCGGCAGCCCCATATCGCCGACCACGTCACAGCTTAGCTGGTAATCGGCCTGGGCCTGGTTGGGGGCGTCGGTTTCGACGGTGAACTCGTGCCAGTATTGGCCGGGCGAGGAGGCGCTGCAGGAGAAGGTGACGGTGGACTGCTGGTTATTGAACAGCGTGACTGGATCGGTGGACCCGCTGTCGTTAAGGATGGCATTGCTGCCGCCTTCATCCACGATCTGGTAGGTCAGCGCCCCGCCTCCCGTGTTCTTGAGCACCAGGTTCGCCAGCGAACCGGACTGACCCTGGCTGAGATTGATCAGCGGAAAGTTGATGAGGCCAGGGACAGGGTTGGAGCTGAAGTGGGCCGGCGTACCGCCGGCCTGGAAGGCGCCGGCATCGCAGCCGGGCGAGGGCCGCGGGGCCAGGTTTTGGTCCCGGTGGTTGATGGCGGCGTTGCCGCAGCCGTAGGCATCGTCCCGGCCGATGCCGGCCGCGTTGCTGCCGCTGTCGATCTTCTGCACCATAAACTCCTGCACCGTGGAGTTGCCAGGCGACAGCGCTTGCAGGTGCAGCGGGATCTGGGTCGTCGCCGAGAGATCGGCTCCGCCCTGGGGCGACGTGCTGGGGTCTTGCTCGGTATCGCAGATGCCGGCCATCACGCTGTGGCCGACCGTGTACTGGATGCCGCTGCACGACCCATTGAGGATCGAGTTGCTGAACCAGACCGAGCGGTCGTACAAGGCATCCACCACCCGCACCGACGGCACATTCATGCCGATGGTGACGTGGGTCAGGTGGACCTGCGCGCCGGGCGAGACGGCATTGTCGAACAGCGAGTGCTCGTTCATGATGCCGCCAATCGATTTGTTGGCGCTGTTCTCGCTGATCGTGCTGTTGAAAATCTGCAAATTCGCGGTGCCATGATTGAAGATGGCGCCCGCATAGTCGGACTGGTTGTGGTGTATGGAGCAGCGCACCAGCTGCAGGTCGCCATAGTTGATGATCGCGCCGCCCCAGGTGCTGGTGACGACGGGGCCCTGGGCGATGGCCGTGTTCTGGGTGAAGACACACTCGTTCATCACCGCCTGGCCCTGGTTCCAGAAGGCGCCGCCGCCCTTGGTGAGCACGGACTGGTTGTTCTGGAACAGCGTCGTATTCACCGACAGGGTGCCTTTGCTGTGGATGGCGCCGCCGCCATACAGGTCGCCGTTGGGGTGATAGCCGGGTATGGGTGCCAGGGCGGGCTGGGGCTGGGCCAGGTTGTTCTTGAATTGCGACTGGGCAATCACCAGCGGCGTACTGTTGGGGGCGCCCAGGAAGAAGGCGCCGCCGTCGCTGGCCTGGTTGCCGAGGAATTGGTCGTTGAAGAAGTAGCCGGTGGTGGCGGCCACGGCCCCACCCGAATAAAACGCCAGGTTGTTGACGAAGATCGAGTTGGTCACCGTGAGATCGCCGCCGTCATCCAGGATGGCGCCGCCTGTCCCGACAAAGAATTGACCCATGTTCGCGGCGTTGGAGTCAAAGCGGACGTTATCGGCGTTGACCGCGCCGACGCCCAGCCAGACGGCGCCGCCGCCGGCCCGGAGGCCGTGCTGAAGGGTCAGGTTCTTCAAATTCAGGGTGCCGTCGACGACGTGAAAGATGCCGTTTTGACGGCCGCCCTGGCTGCTGCCATCGATGACGACGCCCGGCCCGGAGATGCTAATGGTCCGGCCATCGGCAATGGGGGGCAAGTCGGTGGGGATGGTGAGCACAAAGTCGCCGGGGGGCATCTTGATGGTGATATTCGTGGCGCCGTTGATGGTGGCGCCGCAGCCCCGGTTGCCGTCGCTAAAGGTTAGCTGCAGCGCCTCGCGCAGCGAGCAGCCGCTGCCGGCGCTGGCCGGGTCGTTGGGATCATCGTATTGGTCGCCTTCCACCGTCACCTGGATGGTGGCGGATGACGCGGGCGCCGCCGGGCCTTTCGCGGGCGCTGCGCCGCTGACGACCGCCGCCGGCAGCCCCCAGCCCAACCCATTCGCCGCCACGATTACCACCAGCAGCACGCGCAAAATACGCATAGCGAGCCTCCCCGAATGGCCTGGCCAAATTGGCCACAATGTTAATCCTTTTTGGGGAAATACAAAACCGCAGGCAAATTGTTGGACATTTGCCGGTTACACCTCCGCCAAAAAACGTCGCGGGGGCGAGCAGTTGCTCGCCCCCGCGATTTTTGGCGGATATCCTGGTTGAGGGCCGGTGAAAACCGCCGGGCCGCTCGCCGCAGCGCGCTTAGTGCCGCACCAGCGGCAGGAACACACGGTTCCAGATGCTGACCAGCCCGTTTGACAGCCCGCCGCCTGGTCCGGGATTGAACACCGTCACGACCGCGGCACGATCAGCCGTGGTGAGCGGCACCGTTAGCCGATAGGCATTGGCGAACGTCGTCGCGCGCGCCACGCCGTTAAGCCGAATCTGCGCGTTAGCCACAAAGTCGCTGCCGTTCACGACCAGGGTCCAGCCGTTAAGCACGGTGCTGGCCAGCACGGGGATCGGGTTTTCGTTGGGGGCGCGCACGCGGAAGCTGAGCGGGCCGGAGACGCCTGCGGGCGGCGTCAGCACGGTCACCTGCCCCGTGGCGGGCGCGGCCAGGTCGTGCTGGGTCAACTGCATCAGCAGCGTATTGGCATCCACCACGATGCTGGTGCGCGCCTGGCCATTCCAGCGACCGACCGACTGGGTCGCCGGGTCATCCGAGAAGTTGTGCCCGCTCACCACCAGCCACAGCGAGGCAGTGTTCGCCACCACCGAGGCCGGCGACAGGCTCGTCAGCGCGGGCCGGGCCGGCTGGCCCGGCCGGCTGACCTTGAAGGCGACGATCGTGGAGCTCTTGCTGGTGGACGGCAGGGCCGGGCCATCGAGGGCGGGCGCGCCGCCGCCGTTGACCACCTCCAGACCGCCGTCGCCGGGCTGGGCCAGGATGTCGGCGCTCAGCGAGACTTGCAGCGTCTGGTCGCTGACGAACGTGGTGGGCACAGCCTGATGGTTGTAATACACCACGGAGTCCTGCTCGAAGTTGGCGCCGTACACAAACACCAGGAGGTCGCCCCCGCCAAAGTCGGCCTCGGGCGGATTGGTGCTGCTGATGGAGGGCACGGGCGGCGCAGCCGGCGGGAGGACGGCAAAGGCCAGCGGCGCCGAATCGCCGCCGCCGGGCGCGGGGTTATGCACCGTGACGTTCGGGCTGCCGGGCGCCGCCACGTCGCCGGCCGGCACGCTGGCCTGCAGGGTCTGCTCATCAATGAAGATGGTCGGCAGCGGGCTGCCGTTCCACATGACCTGTGAGTTGGCGTAGAAGCGCCCGCCCACCACGGTGAGTGTGAAGTCGCCGCTGCCCACCAGGGCCGAGGCCGGCGACAGGTGGCTGGCCACCGGGATGTTCTCGACGGTCCGGAAAGCCTGCAGCCCGCCCGTGCCCACCGTGATGTTGCTCCACTGGGTCATGTAGACGTGCAGGTTGTCGGGGCTGACGGCGGCGAACACCGGGCCGTCAGTCGCCCAACGATCGACGTAGCCCAGCGCGCCGCTGCTGCTGCTGCGGCTCTCCACCTGGGCGAAGTTGTCGCCGTAGTCGGCCAGGAAGACGCGCCGGCCGGCCGGGTCGTTGGTGATGGCAATGCCCCACGGGGCGCCGGGCCCGTCGGGCGCGATGACGCTGCTCAGCGTCAGCCCGCCGTCGCCGCTGCTGCGGTTGAAGGTGTCGATGACGCCCTGGCCGCTGACGGCCACATACAGGAAGTTGCCGTCTGGGCTGGCCACCAGGTCCGTCGGCGCGGCGCTCGCGCCGAGCGGGGTGGCGGACTGGAAGGTCAGCGTGCCATCGGCGTTGCGCTGGAACACCGCGACGTCGTTGTCGTAATACGCGGTGACGTAGACGAAGTTGCCGTCGGGGCTGGTGGTCACGCGATCGGCGCCGCCCAGCACGTTATGGCCGCCGATGGTGCGGGTGAAGCCCTGCGTGTAGTACAGCCCGCCGCCGGCGTTGCGCGAGAAGACCGACAGGTCACCGGGGAAGTCGCCAGTGACGTAGACGTAGGCGTCATCTGGGCTGACCACGATCCCGCGCGCGTTCTGCAAGGTGTGGGTGGTACAGGCCGGGCCGGGGCCGCAGGTGTAGGCATCGCCATAGGCCCACACGTCAGGCAAGACCCCCAGGTTGCTGGTGCTCCACGTGGCGACGGCGCTGAGACCCTGGCTGGTGGCGTACAGGTTCTGGCCGTCATGGCTGTAGGCCAGGCCGTAGATGGTGGTGAAGTTGGCGGCCGTCTTCACACAGCCGCAGAGACCAATGGAGCTGAGCGCGCCATTGGATGAGTTGCGGCTGAACAGGTAAATGAAGGAGCCCTGGTAGGCGCCGGCCACCACGCGGCTGCCGTCAGGGCTGACGGCCACCCCCTCATATTGGGTGCCGGCGTTGGAGTAGTCCGGCCCGGTCTGCAGGTCCTCGGCCGGGTTATCCACCGCCGCCTCGCAAGACACGTCGTAGCTGATGCTCGGGTTGATGGGGTCGTCGGTGGTGATGACCAGGGTGTTGACGAAGAGCCCGTAGGTGGTGGGCGTGCACGTCACGTCAATGCTGGTCGAGCCGCCGGGGGGGATGCTGGCCGCCGGCTTGCTAGGGCCGCTGGGGCCGAGCAGCTGTGGCGCGCCCCACATGGGGCCGGGTTTGGCCCAGGCCGCGTTGACGGTCAGGTTCTGCTGGGCGGAGGCGGGATTGCTGACCATCAGGCTGGTATGCGCTGGCTGGCCGAGCTGGGGCTGCGGCTGGCTGTAGGTGCCCGGTTGGGAGCTCATGATGGCTTGCTGGCTGCGGCCCACGCCCGTGCAGCGCAACTGGTAGCTGGCTTGTTTCTGGTTGGCGGCGTCGGTCAGCACGCTGATGTCTTCCCAGTAGTCGCCCGCCACCGGCGGCGTGCAGACAAACGTCAGCGGGGTCGATTGGCCGGCGTATAGCGTGCCGGATGTCCCCTGCTGCAGGATGATGTAATACGCGCCGGTGGCCGAGGGAAAGTCATATTTGACCTGGTAGTTCAGCGCCCCGCCGCCGGTGTTCTTCAACAGGATGGTGGCCTGTGACTGCGTCTGGTTGCTCTCGAAGTCGACCAGCGGGAACGGGACCAGGCCGGGGCCGGGCGTCGAGCTGAACTGCGAGGGGACCGCGCCGGTTTCCAGCGCGCCAGCAGAGCACGGGTTGGGGCTCTTGGGGCGCGGCGCCTGGTTCTGGTCGCGGCGCAGGATGTACTGGTTGTCGCAGTTGTACGGGCCGCCCACGCCGATGCCGGCCGCCGAGCTGTTGCCCGGGATCGGCTGAACCTGGTAGTCGGGCAGGGGCGAGTTGCCCGTTTGCAGCGGCTCCAGGTTGATCGAGGCGCTATTGGACAGCACCAGGTTAGCGCTGGGCGTGTAGATGACATCCTCGATGGAGTCGCAGAAACCGCTGGCGACGCTGCCGCCGCGCGAGACCACCCGCATGGCGCCGCAGTTGGTGTCGACGATCGAGTTGGCCAGGTAGACCGACTCGTTGTACTGCTGGTACAGCTCGTTGCCCAGCTGCCCCACCGCCGAGCCGGCGCTGTTCTTGCCGATGGTGGCCTGCACCAGGTAGATCTCGGCGCCCGGGCTGTAGCTCTTGAACAGGTTATCGGGCAGGTCGTTGGCCAGACCGCCGTACAGGTCCACCGCGTGGTTGTCGCTGACCGTGCTGTTGTACAGGCTGACGTTGCCGGCGCCGTAATTGAGGATCGCCCCGGCGTAGTCGGCGCTGTTGCCGTGGACCGAGCAGCGGATCAGGTCGAGCGTGCCGTAGTTGATGACGGCGCCGCCAAAGGCATACGGGTTGAAGCCGTTGTTGTCAGCCTGGGCATTGTTGCCGGTCATCACGCAGTCGCCCATCTGCATGGCGCCATGGTTGTTCACCGCGCCGCCGCCCTGGTCTAGCTCGGTGTGGTTGTTTTTGAGGACGCTGCGCAGGACTTCCAGCTTGCCGTAGTTGTCGATGGCGCCGCCGCCATACTTATCGGAGTTGGCCGCGTAGCCGCTGACGGGCGGGTCCAGCGTCGGCCGCGATTTGTTGTTCTCGAACTTGGACTGGTCGATGGTGACGGTGCTGTTGCCGCCCGGGTCGTAGAACGCGCCGCCGCGGCCGGCCTGGTTATCGAAGAAAATGTCGTGAAAGAAATAGCCATACGGGCTGGAGACGGCGCCGCCGCCATCCACGGCCACGTTGCTGCCGAAGTAGGAGTTGGTGACGGAGATATCGCCGGCTTCATTCAGAATGGCGCCGCCGCTCTGCGCCAGGCTGCCGCTGGCCGCCGCCTGGTTATGCTCGAAGATGACATGATCGGCGCGGACCGTGCCGTGCGCCAGCCAGATGGCGCCGCCGCCCGGGCGGTTGCCGTTCTGCAGGGTCGCGTTCATCAGGTTGAGCGTGCCGCCCTCCACGTGGAAGATGCCGGTATAGCGTACGTCCACCTCGTAGCCGCCATCGATGACCACACCCTGGCCATCGATGTTGATGATCTTGCCGCTGGGGATGTAGGGCAGCTCATCGGTATTCTTCAGCACATAGGTGCCGGCGGGAATGTTAATGTTGATGATGTCAGCGGCGGCGGCTGTCAGGCCGCAGCCCTGGTTGCCGTTAAAGTTATAGGCCTTCTCCAGGGCTTCACGCAGCGAGCAGCCTGAGCCGGCGCTGGCCGGCTTGGTGGGGTCGTCCCATTGGTCATCATAGGTGGTGACATTTACGGTGGCCACTACGGCCGCCGGTGAACTGACGGCCGCCACGGCCGGGGCCACGGGGGCAGCGGCCGAGGCGGCGGACAAGGGGGGCAGACTCCACGACAGCAGGCTGCCCGTCACGAGCAAGGCAAGCAGAATGCGTAAGCGGCGCATAGGCCAACTCTCCGATTGAATTGGGGTGAGCGAAAATCAGGCGGGATGACAGCACTAGTCCCGCCGAGTATCTAATCTACGTCATTCGCAGGCGCAAATGTTGCCATTTGTTGTCAGTTGTAGATGAGCCAGGCCGGGGCCGGCCGGCGCTCATGTGTTCCAGGGAAAAAGCCGTCAGCGGGTGTAGCGGGGTTTGAAGTCGGCGGGCGCGATGGGCAGGATGATCTGGCCTTCGTCAGCGTCGCCAATGGGGGTGACCTGGTCGGGCGCCGTGCCAGCCAGCCAGGCGGTGTAGGCGGCCGCCAGGGCGTCGAGCGCGTCGTGCGAGAGCAGGCCGGGCAGCTCCAGGGCGCCGGCCAGCAGGTGGTGGGCGGTCAGCTCTTCCAGCGCGGCCATCGGGTCTGGCGCGGCCACGCCCGCCCGGTAGAGCACGAGCTGCCTTTGCAGGCGGCCCTCGAGCAGATCCTTCTTGGTGGGCAGGTGTCCC
>Ga0209166_10003937_pt1 | contig 10550 bp, 6 predicted proteins | sample Coa_R1_3_FD_187151 | JGI IMG/M metagenome (GOLD analysis project Ga0209166, IMG submission 187151) | Surface soil microbial communities from Centralia Pennsylvania, which are recovering from an underground coalmine fire - Coalmine... | ecosystem: Environmental > Terrestrial > Soil > Unclassified... | reverse complement strand
ACTGGTGGGCGCGTCCTCGGGCATGGCGGTTAGCGGAGCCTGGCCTCTTGGGTTAACCGGCGGAAACCCGGGACTGGCCGGCTTTCCCACGACTTGCAATCCAACCCAAGCTCAATGCTTTGTTCCAGCGTCGTATCAGACGCTGAATTCGCAAATTGGAAATTTCCCGGTGTTTGAAGGCACGAGCCTTTATTCGCTCCGGCTTGATCACAACGTGAGCAACAGCAACCGGCTGATGCTGCGGGCCAACGTCAGCCCGAGCACGGTGACAGGTATCGAGGTCAGCGGGCAGGATCAACCGTTCGGACAGAATGCCTACTCTCGAACCTCGCAACAGACCTATCGCGATGTCGCCGGCACGGTGCAGGACACGTGGAGCATTGGGACCAACCGCATCAATGAATTCCGTTTCCAGTACGCGCGGCGCGGCCTCTCGTATTTCTACAACACGCAGATTCCCGGAGGCTCGGATCCAGCAGTCAACATCCCCGGCTACGCATACTTCGGACGCGAGCCCTATTCTTACATCCAGCGCACCGAGACGCGCTACCAGTTCACCGACAATTTTTCGTGGAGCATCGGGCGCCACAATATGAAGTTTGGGGCTGATGTGAACTACCTTCCTCTACAGGCCACCTTCACGGTGAACTACGGCGGCGTTTATGACTTCGGCTCATTTAGTTCGTCGAGCCTTGGTTTCGTGAACCCCAATCCCGCTGCGCTGCCGAATTTCCCCGATCTTTCAGCAGTCCAATCGTATGGGGCGGGACTGCCGGGGGACTTCATCCAGGGTCTCGGCAGCCCCAGCGACAAGTTCAAGAACATCCCAATCGGATTTTTCTGGCAGGACTCGTGGCGCGTGAATTCCAACGTCACTTTGAATTTCGGGGTGCGCTACGACGTGGAGATTCCGCCGAAGTTCAAGCCTCCGGAAGGGCTGGCTCTTCCCGCTTATAACCTGCTCGGACTGCAAAAAGGAATTCAGACGGACAAAAACAATATCCAGCCGCGGATCGGGCTGGCGTGGGATCCGAAGGGCGACGGCAAGACCGTGATTCGCGCATCGTACGGAATGTTCTACGATCACCCCCTGCTTGGGCTTTACTTCCTGGGCGATGCGTCGGATGGTTCGTCGAGCGGTCAATTGGCTTTTGGACCGGGCACGGCCTGTGCGGGGGCTGGAAACCCGGGTAACCTGAATTCGGTCGAGATGTTCCAAGGCCTTGTTCCTCCGCCAGGCGGGCCCAGCAGTTCGCCTTGCTCGCCGACCGCTGGTCCGACGAGCGCTGGCGTGCTGAATTTGCTGAACTATTCTCCGAATGAACAACGCTTCTCATGCGGTTCGTCGTCAGCCGCCTGTGGTGTCGCTTCGACAACGCAGTCCATCTTCCTGGGGCAAAACTATCTGAATCCTGCGAATTTCCTCCCCCTGGGCTTCCAACCGTTCGGCTATCCGCAAGCCAAAAACTTCGTGTACGCGTATTCGCAGCAGGCGAATCTCACCATCGAGCGGGATCTGGGTCACGGCATGGCACTCAGTCTGGCCTACAACTTCAATGGCGGACGCCACCTGAATCGGCCCATTAACGCGAATACGATCCGCGGCGATTTGATGACCGCGAACTTTGAAGCTGCTTATTATGACGCGCTGGCCGCTGGAGCGGCTACGCCTTCGAGTCCATTCACCGTGAGTGGCTGCAGTCCGGGCGGAACAGCGACCAGCCCATATCCATACGTGGATGCGTCTTTGATGAACTTCTTCCGCCCCGGCGGCTTGAATCCGTCAATCATTGGCGCATACGCAGGAATCGGCGATCCGCTCGGCTGCATTGCCCAGGCTGTCTCGATAGTTCAGAGTTTGCCGGGATTCAACGCCAATTGCGATCCCGCGACATTCACCGGCTGCGTGCCTTTCGGCGACATGGACGCGAACTACTCCAACGGCAGTTCCGTCTATCACGGGTTGACCGCCAACCTGCGCAAGAGGTTCGGAAACCACTACGAATTTCTCGCGTCCTACACCTGGTCGCATGCCATCGACGATTCCACCGACTTGCAATCCACATTAACTCCGCAGGATAGCTACTATCCTGCGTACGACCGCTCTTCTTCGCTGTTTGATCAGCGCCATCGTTTCGTGTTCAGCGCCGTCTACCAGACCGGCAAGATTCACGGCGCAATGGGAAAGATCTTCAGCGATTGGACGTTTGCTCCGGTGGTCGAATTTAACTCGGGACGTCCGTTTAATATCATCACTGGAAATGGGGATAACCTGCAGCTCTCGGGTCTTACCGGGCGTCCCAATACCACGGTCGATCCGGCTTGTGGGACCGTGTACAAATCGAAGTACTCGCCGAGCGGCACGTTCCAGGAGCCATGCATCAACGGGTTTGTGGCAACCGGAACGGTGCCATCGCTGCTGGCGCTGGATGGCAACTTGGGGCGCAATGCCGGGATCACGCCGTGGACCGTGTTCGATGACATGCGGGTTTCAAAGCGCATCAACTTCACTGAGCGCTTCAACATGGACCTGATTGCCGATATGTTCAACATTGCCAACAGAATGAACGTAGCGGCTGTCAGCCCGCTGTTTTCGAATGCGGGACAGCCCACCGCATCCTACGATCCGCGGCAGTTCCAGTTCGCGATGAAGCTGAACTGGTAGAGTCTAAGCCTGTGATCTGTCACTATTGAGGCCCACGTGTTGTGGGCCTTATTTTTGATGACCGCACACTAGATCTTCATCATTCCGAATTTGTTTGTCATCCTGAGCGAAGTGAGGAATCTGCTGTCTTAGTGAAACGAGTTCGATTCATGCGCGATCCAGAACTCTCCTAGACCCAAGGTCCTTCCAGCCGGTCTCTGCGCCTCAGCCGCCGCGTACCTTTTTCGGTGGCAATAATGTCTTTGAACATTTCGCATTAACTGTAATTAACTCCGCATCGTATAATCCCTTCAAATGATCACTGTCTCTAAGGAGGACTATCTCAAGTCCATCCTCGAAGCGGAGGCCGAAGGCGAAGCAGTAATCTCCGCCCGCCTCGCACATCTGCTGAAAGTATCTCCACCCGCGGTGACCATGGCCCTGCGCCGCCTGAAAAAAGACGGTCTCGTCCGCGTCGAAACCAGCGGCGAAGTCCGTCTCACCGCCGAAGGCCGCAAGATCGCTCGCAAACTTACCCTCCGCCATCATCTGATCGAGCGCATGCTCTCGGAGATGTTCGGCATGGAGTGGTGGAAGGTCCACGACGAGGCCGAGCGCCTCGAGCATGCAGTCTCTCCCGACTTCGAAGCCAAGCTGCTCGCCAAACTCGGCTCTGCCGGCGCCTGCCCTCACGGCAATCTCAGCGAGATGGAAAGCCCATCCAGCCGTCGTCGCCGCGGCTTGGTCTTGCTGGCCGATGCCGAGGTGGATACCGCCTACACTGTCAGTGGAATCTACGAGCGCGATCGCGGCCTGCTCGAATTCCTGGAGCACCGCGGCGTCCGGCCCGGGGCCAGGCTGCGCCTGCTCGAACGCAACTATGACCAGACGCTCACGCTCAACACTCCCGCGGGCACTATCTCCCTTGGTCCCGCCGCCTCCGGACGCGTCTGGCTCTCCCCATCGCGCACAAAATGAAAGGGCCCCCGCGTTTTCTACGGGAGGATGGGTTTTTGACTTTGAGAGACTCCAAAACCTCCACAAAATAGTTAACTATGGTTTATATCTTGCTATATACTTACGCTAACTATGGGGGCTTCCGCCTGACTTGCCGCGAATGACCGACCGAAAGCCAGCCCCGAAGCCGCTGACGGCAACACCGACCGACGTCCTCGCGGCTGCTGCTCCCACCGATGTCGTCATCACTCACGAAGATATCGACCGCGCGCACGATCGCGAGCGCGTCTGGGAAACTCGTTCTCACCGCGGTCTGCGTTCCCGCGCTCGCCTGCTCTGGCTGCTTGTCGGTCCCGGTATCCTCGTCATGCTTGGTGAGAACGATGGCCCCAGCATGCTCTCCTATGCCGCCACCGGGGCCCGCTTTGGCATCGGTTTCTTCCTTCCTTTCGTCGTCCTCACCTTCCTGATGGCCTGTGTTGTCCAGGAAATGACCGTGCGTCTCGGCGCCGCCACCCATCGCGGCCATGCCGAACTCATCTTCGACCGTTTTGGCCCGTTCTGGGGATGGTTCTCCATGATCGACCTCATGGTCGGCAACTTCCTGACGCTGGTCACGGAGTTCATTGCCATCCGCGCCGGCTTGGGATTTTTCGGCATTCCTCCCTTTATCTCCGTGCTCGCCGCCTGGTTCGTTCTATTCGCGGCCCTGATGGCCCATCGCTACTGGACTTGGGAGCGCGTAACTCTCGTTGCCGCCATGTTCAATCTGATCTTCGTGCCGGTAGCGCTGTTGAGCCATCCCCACTGGCACGCCATCGGCAGCGCGATGTTCACCTGGAAACCGCTTCCCGGTGGGCTCACGCAGGAAACGGTCCTGATCCTGCTGGCCGATATCGGAGCCACGGTCACGCCTTGGATGCTTTTCTTTCAGCAAAGCGCCATTGCCGACAAGGGCCTGACCACGCACGATATACGCTTCGGCCGCGTGGACACCGTGCTAGGCGCGGCATTAGCAGCGCTAGCCGCACTAGCCACCATTGTCGCCACCGCTCCTCTGTTTGCTCACGGCATGACTGCAGGCAATTTCGAGGCCGCTGAATTCGCTCAGGCACTGCGCCCCTTCGTCGGCCAGTGGGGATCGGCACTATTCGCCTTGGGAATGTTCGAAGCCGGCATGGTCGCCGCCGTGACGATTTCCACTTCATCCGCGTATGCCTTCGGAGAAGTCGCGCATCGCCCGCACAGCCTCAATCTTCCCTTCCGCCAGGGAAAATCTTTCTATCTCGTTCTTATTCTCGAAGCCGCCGCCGCCGCCGGTCTGGTGCTGATCCCCGGCATTCCGCTGGTCTACATCGTGCTGGTAGTGAACGTAATAGCGGTGCTCGCCATGCCTCCCGCTCTTCTGTTTCTTTACATGCTGGTCAATGACCACGAAATTATGGGCGACCTGGTCAGCCCGTTGTGGGCCAACCTTCTCGCCCTAGCAGTCGTGATCGTGCTCGTGGCGGCTGGCCTGTTGTTTGGAGTCAGCGTTATTGCGCCTCATGCTTTAGCGCTGATTGGAGGCAAATGACGAAAAACGAATTCGATTCCGCATCCGGAGATCTGGCCAACATTGTCGCGTCGCTGGAGCCCGACCAACTCATCTCCGCCAAAGAAAAACTTCACTGCCCGCGGCGCAAACTCACCAGCACCGAAATGATTGTGTTCTGGGCGCTCAGAATCTATCTCGTCTTCATGTTCGGAGTCGTGCTCTACCAGATTTTCACGACCGTGAAGTAGCATTTCGCTGCGTTTCTGCGTGTGGTGAATCCTTACGAAACGCATTACACTAATAGGTTGCGTTCCCAAAAATTTGCGCGCCGGTGCGCCAATTCATCCTTCCAAGGAAGGCCATCATGTCTGTGAATAGTTTCAGCAGCCGCTCCTCCCTCAAAGTCGGCAACAAGGAATATGAAATCTATCGCTTAGACGCCCTTGATAAGCAGGGAATTTCTACCGCGCACCTGCCCTTCTCGCTCCGCATCCTGCTCGAAAATCTGCTCCGCACCGAAGACGGCCGCAACGTCAAAAAAGAAGACGTGCGGGCTCTCGCCAAGTGGAACAGCAACTCGAAGCCAGATAAAGAAATCGCCTTCACGCCCAGCCGCGTTCTGCTGCAGGATTTCACCGGAGTCCCCTGCGTCGTCGATCTCGCCGCGATGCGCGACGCCATGAAACAACTGGGCGGCGATCCCACGCTGATCAATCCGCTGCAGCCCGTAGAACTGGTCATCGATCACTCGGTTCAGGTAGACGAATTCGGCACCTCCAGCGCCTTCGATTTGAATGCGCTGTTGGAATTCCAGCGAAATAAAGAGCGCTACTCCTTCCTCCGCTGGGGCCAAACCGGATTCCGCAATCTGGCGATCGTTCCGCCCGACACGGGCATCGTCCACCAGGTCAACCTCGAATACCTCGCCCGCGTAGTGTTCGTCCACGAGTCCTCGGGCAGGCGCACCGCCTACCCCGACACGCTGGTAGGCACCGACAGCCACACAACAATGGTCAATGGCTTGGGGGTTTTGGGGTGGGGTGTTGGCGGGATTGAAGCGGAGGCGGCGATGCTGGGTCAACCGGTGTCGATGCTGATCCCGCTGGTGGTGGGAGTGAAGTTGACTGGGCGATTGCGCGAGGGGGCGACGGCTACCGATCTGGTGCTGACCATTACGGAGCTGTTGCGGAAACATGGAGTGGTTGGAAAGTTTGTGGAGTACTTCGGGCCAGGGTTGCGGGATTTGCCGTTGGCGGATCGGGCGACCATTGCCAATATGTCCCCTGAATATGGGGCGACTTGCGGAATTTTCCCGATCGATAAAGAGACGTTGAAGTATCTGCGGTTGACGGGACGCAGTGAAGAGCAGATTGCGCTGGTCGAAGCTTATGCGCGCGAGCAGGAACTGTTCCATGATGAGAAGACTGCGGAGGCGGAGTACTCGGAACTGCTCACGCTCGATTTGGCGACGGTGGAGCCCAGTCTGGCAGGGCCGAAGCGGCCGCAGGATCGCGTGGTCCTGTCGCAGGCAGGAGAGTCGTTCCAGAAGGCGCTGCCTTCGCTGATCAAGCCGAAGGCAGCGAAGACGGCTGCGCCCGCCGCGGTGATCAACAAGACCACAACCAAGGAAGGGTGGGAGCAGGAAGGTGGAAGTCCGGCGGCAGTCGGCGTAGAAGATCCGAATGTGCACGAGCATGTGCCTGCTGCGGTGAAAGGCGAACTGCAGCACGGAAGCGTGGTGATTGCCGCGATCACGTCCTGCACCAACACGTCGAATCCTTCGGTGCTGATTGGCGCGGGCCTTCTCGCAAAGAAAGCGGTGGAGAAGGGGCTCACCGTTCCGCCGTGGGTGAAGACCTCGCTGGCTCCGGGATCGAAAGTAGTGCGCGACTATCTCGACAAGGCGGGACTGACGCCCTATCTCGAAAAATTGAAATTTCATCTGGTGGGCTACGGATGCACGACCTGCATCGGGAACTCGGGTCCGTTGCCCGAGGAGGTTTCGCAGGCCATTGATGAAAAAGATCTGGTGGTGGCCTCCGTGCTCTCGGGGAACCGCAACTTCGAGGGCCGCATCAATTCCGAAGTGCGGGCCAACTACCTGATGTCGCCGCCGCTGGTGGTGGCGTTTGCGCTGGCCGGAAGGATTGACGTTGACATGCGGAAAGACGCGCTGGGCAAGGGCAAAGACGGGCAGCCGGTGTACCTCGCCGACATCTGGCCGACCTCGCGCGAGGTAGAAGAGACGATTCAGCATTCGATTTCTTCCGACATGTTCACGAAATCCTACGGGGAAGTGTTTCAGGGGGACGAACGCTGGCGCGGCCTCGACGTGCCCAAGGGCGAAACCTACGCCTGGGATGCGAACTCGACCTACATCCAGCGCGCCCCGTATTTCGACCACATGGATGTGAAGCCGGGGAGTATCGAAGAAATCAAGAAGGCGCGGGTGCTCGCGGTACTGGGCGACAGCGTCACCACGGACCACATCTCTCCGGCAGGCTCGATCAAGAAAGACAGTCCAGCGGGAAAATATCTGCAGGAGCACGGCGTGAAGCCCGGGGACTTCAACTCGTACGGCTCGCGGCGCGGCAATCATGAAGTGATGGTGCGCGGTACTTTTGCCAACGTCCGGCTGCGCAACAAGTTGGTCGCGACCGAAGGCGGATTCACGCGCCACCTGCCAAGCGATACCGAGATGTCGATCTTCGACGCCTCGGAAAAATATCGCGAGGCGGGAACGCCGCTCGTCATCCTTGCGGGCAAAGAATACGGCTCGGGCTCGTCGCGCGACTGGGCGGCGAAAGGCCCGGCGCTGCTGGGCGTGCGCGCGGTGATTGCCGAGAGCTACGAGCGCATTCACCGCTCGAACCTGGTCGGCATGGGTGTGCTGCCGCTGCAATTCCTCGCCGGACAGAACGCCGAGTCGCTGAAGCTGACGGGAGAGGAAGCGTTCGACATCACCGGCATCCGGAACGCGGTCGAAAATTTCACCGCCGGCAGCAAGGTGAAGGTGGCTGCCAAAGTGCGGGGCGAGGATCCGATCGAGTTCGAGGCGCTGGTGCGGATCGACACGCCGCAGGAGGCGCTCTACTACGCGAACGGCGGGATTCTGCAATACGTACTGCGGCAGTTGCTGGCGACGAAGCCGCAGGCAGTTGGGGTGTAAGGACACTTTTGTCCTTACGGCGCTTGTCCTCCTTCTTCTGCTTACCCACCGCTTACGCGGTGGGCTGCATTCTTGCGCTCCTTCGGAGCTGCGGGTAGCTTCGCGTTCACGGGCGGTTTTTTTCTGCTGGGATTGAGATCGGCTGCGGGGGCGGCGGGGCGGGCGAATGCGTTTGCCGCTACGTGGGCTGTGCCGTTGGCGAGGACTTGCGCTGTGGGCGCGGCTGTTGGAGTGGCAGGCGCTGTCGCGGCAGGAGACGCGACGGTTTGCGCGGCACGCGCTTGAGTCGCGCGTTCTTGAGTCCCTCGTTCCAGGGCGGCGCGGCGGGCTAGTTCTTTGCCGCCGGATTCCCAGCGCTCCCAGAAGGTTGGATCGGGGCCGATGGGCTTTTCGTGAGTGGCGGCGACGGCGGGGAGGTCGAGTTCGGTGTCAGGGCAGGCGGCCGCTGCGCGGCCGGGACCGCCGGGGGCGGCTGTCCCCACATGATCCTCGGCGGGCATGGCGTAGTCGGGGACTTCTTTGACCATCTCGCGGGAGTGGATGCTGAACTTGGCGTAGCGGACGTTTTTGACCGCGATGTGCAGGGCGCGAAGGATGAGATTGGCGCGCTTGAGCTCGATGGTGTTGCGCATGAGCGCGTTGATGACCTCCATGAGCGCGGCCTGGATGGACGTCTCGTCCTCGATGAGGGCGATGGGATGGAGTCGGGCCTGGGGCGGGGTGCGGACGCCGCGCATCATGCGCTGGTGGAAGTAGCAGAATTGTTCTCCGCGCAGCGAGGGGGAGTTGCAACGGACTCCGGTGACTTTGATATGGGTGCAGGAGCGAGACGAGTTTTGCTGAGTAACGGCCATATTCACCTTCTCTAAAATTTTTGAGTAGTTATTGCGTAAAATCTTGGCAGCATTGGAGTTAGGGGAGCGGTCGATGAGAATGTCCGCGTAAAATCTTGGGAAATAAGGGTTTACGAGTAAAATCTTACGAACAAAGGACTTAAAGTCGCGGGCAAAGGTGGGGGAGTTGGGATCGGGGGATTCGGGGTCGGGGCCATTGGGGTTCCATTCCAGAATGGGGCTGGCGGAATTGCTGGGACTGTCGGGCATGGACCCAGAGTTTCACTTTGGGGCTTCGCGAGTAAAGGTCACATGTCACAAGAAAAAAATAAATATGGGGGTCGGGCTGTGGAAGGCTGTGGAAAACTTCTGGCGGGTGGTAGGTTGGAGAGGCTGGGGAGATGAGGATGGAGCATGCGGAGACACTTACGAGTATTGCGATCGTGGAGTATAAATACTAACGCATACAGATCCAGCCATGCGTGACATCGATATACGTCGAACACTGCGGACGGATGAGCGCCTTCATCCCGGGGAACCCGACACTCGAATAGTGGAGGAACTCGGCTTGTGCCAAGGAGTGGCGCGCGTTGATGTAGCGGTGGTGAACGGGACGATTCACGGATACGAAATAAAGAGCGACAGGGACACTCTGGCTCGCCTTCCTGCTCAAGCTGAAGTCTACAGCCGTGTTCTGGATTATGTCACAATCGTGACCGCGCCGGCGCACGCCGATAATGTTCGTAAGGTAGTGCCAGAGTGGTGGGGAATCTGGGCGGTGGCAGAGGATGAGGGCGGAATTCGGTTGAACGCGTTGCGGAGTTCTGTGCAGAACCCTGAGGTTAATCCATTTGCATTGGCTCAATTATTGTGGCGCGACGAGGCGTTGCGGGCACTCATAAAGCGGGGCCTCGCGCAGGGCGTACGGAGCAAGTCGCGCAAGGAAATATGGCAACGCCTGGCGTCCGAACTTACGATCGAGGAACTCGGAAAGACTGTTCGGGAGTGCCTTAAGAATCGTGCAGTTGGTTGGCGAGCTGTTTAGCAACCAATGTGATGTGATGGTTCGTACCCACTTTTCGCCATGTTGTGGCGTTTCCCGGTCCTTGGACCTCTGCAGCGCAATCGGAAATGTATAGGTCGCCCCAACTAAAGTCAGGACCGTTGTACTCCGGGCGGTCAACCAATTCCTTGCAGAGATCGAAATACTGTTCGAAGCCATATTGGCGCACATTCCTGCCTTTAAGGATCAGCCAGTTCGTGGGCGTTGTATACCTGATGCTGGCGCTCATCAGCATGACACGCGGATCAAGCTCCCGGGGGACGGGGTGAGCAATTGCGTAGTCACCGAAAATCATGTCGCGCCGCGGAAGGGCGCTAGGGCGTTTTTGTAAGGTCCTCCACAGGGCC
>Ga0209166_10003936_pt1 | contig 10551 bp, 10 predicted proteins | sample Coa_R1_3_FD_187151 | JGI IMG/M metagenome (GOLD analysis project Ga0209166, IMG submission 187151) | Surface soil microbial communities from Centralia Pennsylvania, which are recovering from an underground coalmine fire - Coalmine... | ecosystem: Environmental > Terrestrial > Soil >... | reverse complement strand
CATGTCGGCACGGTGAATGGAACGCTGAAGATCGCCGGCGTCGATTCGGTGGAAGAGCTGCGCACCGTGAACGGAAATATCGAGGTCTACGAGGGCGGCGGAAGCGTGCACGCGCACACCACCAACGGCAACGTGCACCTGGAGCTTTCGCGTTTTCTGGATGAAAAAGGAACCGCAGCGGAAACGACGAACGGTTCTATCCTTCTGGCCGTTCCTCAAGACACGCAAGCGAACCTGGAAGCGCGCTCCTTGAACGGCAATTTTTATTCGGAGCTGCCGTTTTCGCAGGAAGCCACACTGAGGCCCCGAGAGATGCGCGGAAAACTCGGCAAGGGCGGAGCTCCGATCCGGCTGAATACCATCAATGGGGGAATCCAAATCGTAATTTTGCGGTCAACGGTTTGAGGCGAGCCGCGTCTAAGAGAAACAGGAGGACAAAAATATCATGAGAAAACGCAATTTATTCCTGGGTGGCGGGGTTGTGGCCTTGGGGCTTGCGCTGATTGCGCTGCCCAGCCCTTCAGCAACTCCGCAGGACCCGGATACTGCAAGGCTGGCGCAGATGGAGCAAAAAATCGAAGAACTCCAGGCACGTCTGGCGGGGCGGCTGGATAGCGCACAGGAAAGAATTGCGGAACGCGCTCAGAGTCGCGCGTTCCAGGCCTCCATGAGGGCGGCCATTCAGGAAGCGCAGGAACAGCAGCGAGAGATGGAACGAACGCCAGAAGCGGACGAGCCGGACACGATGGTGTTCCTCGGCGATGAGGGCACGAGCTGGCTTGGCGTGGAATCGCAAGAAGTAACGTCGGACAAAGCAAAGGAATTGAAGCTGCCTGCGGAGCGCGGCGTTTTGTTGGGACGGATCGTGCCGGACAGCCCGGCCGCCAAAGCGGGACTGAAGGACAACGACGTAATAACGGAAATTAATGGACAGCGTGTGGAGGGCGAGGCGCAGTTTCGCCGCATGATTCATGAGATTCCCGCCGGCCGCTCGGCGCAGTTCACGGTGTGGCGCGACGGCAAGGCGCAAAGCTTCAACGTGACACTCGGCAAGTCGGAAGAGCGTGGCAAGATGTGGTTCAAGACTGCACCGCGCGCGTTTTCATTCCAGCTTCCGAAGGTGGAAATTCCGGAATTGGCGCCCATGCCGGGCATGGACTGGAATTATGGGATGCTGGCTGGCGGCCGTCCTCGTTTGGGAATCGATGCCGAAGACCTGAGTGGACAATTCGGCACGTATTTTGGGGCACCGGACGGCGAGGGTGTGCTCGTTCGAGAAGTAAATTCGGGATCGCCCGCGGAGAAGGCGGGGGTAAAAAGCGGCGACGTGATTACCGCGTTGAACGGCGAGCGCGTCCGTTCGCTCGGGGATCTGCGCGAGAAGCTTGCAGCCAAGCGAGAGGACAAAACGGTGAAACTCGGCGTTCTGCGCAACAAGAGTGAAATGACTCTTTCCGTGGAACTGCCACCTCCGCCGTCGAAGCGCTCGCGGATAATTTCGCGGCGAACCAATATCTAAAAAACTTATCTTGGGATTTCTTGGAGAGGAAAGCCCGGACGAGCGGTCCGGGCTTTTTTCCATTTCGTGCCGATATTTTGCGATCAGTTGCTGAGCCGGGTTAGAGGCGATTCAGGATTTATTGTCCCGGCCATATTTTCGCGCGAGACGAAACGGGCGTCCCAAAGCATCCAAGAGCCAGTGACGCTTATTTTCCGCGCCTTCGACCCAATCTTCCTCGGTAGGTGAGAAAGAGAGTCGAAGCAAATAAGCCGGGCCGGAAAAAATTCCGCCGCGCATGCGCATTCGAAACATCGCGCGAGTGAAGATTCCTGGCGGCGCGGAACCTGCCGCGGGAAGCCACTGCAAAACCTGCCGGGCGAGTTGCTCCACCGCTGGGTCCGATCGAAGAGAGGCGGTGCTGTTTTTTGGCGGCGACGCGCCAAGCACATCCGCGGCCAGTCGCAGGCCAACATCGAGCATGTGTTCCGCACCGACTTCGGCTGCGGCTAGCTTTACGCGCTTCCAGTCGAGTTCCTGCTTGGAGACAAATGCCGCCACGTCCGCGATGTAGCTCAGCCGTTCCCAAAGATGCTTGGCGGCGTGAATGCAAATCAGGATGAGTTCATCCTCAGGCGAGAGAGCGGGAATTTCGCGCGCATCGATTTTTACGCGGGCCTGCCGTTCAAAAAGTCTTTCGAGAGGAATTGGCCGCGGATGATAACGAAAGGTTAGCTCCGTATGGAATTCGACGAGGAGCTTCGTGCCCGGGTGCCGGAAAGCATATTCTCCGGGAGCCTTCTTCGCGCGGATTGCTGCAAGCGGAACGCTCGGCTCGTATCCTAGATCGAGCATCAGTTCGGTAAACCGGAGATTGTCCTGATCGCGTGCGAGCAGGTCGAGGTCGCCGTAGTGGCGTACCCCCGGATCGTCATAACAACGAGCCGAAAGCACCGGCCCTTTGATCACCAATGCCTCAAGACCGGCCGCGGCAAAGCATTCAAACAGCCGAAACAATTCCGCCGTCAAGCGCAGTGTGAGCAGCACGTGGGCACGCTGCCGCTCTCGCAATTCTTGCGCAATTTTCGGCGGCACGGCCGCTTCGCCGCAATCCTGGAGCCGGGTTGCGGCGAGTCCAAGAACGCCGTGCGCCTCAGCAAGCTCAAGAAGAGCGGGCCAGTTCACCGCTTGACGCAGTGACTCGTGCAGCCGCTTCAGCTCTGCGGCCGGCCGCGCACATTCGACGAGCAGCGTCCATTCCGCTCCGACAGTCCCCACCCCTATGGATGACGGTCTCTTCGCCACGTGCTGCTCCGCGGCTAGTCTACGCCCAGGTATGACAGCATGTGTTGTACACTTTGGGGGGATGTTTCTCTGGATCGCCGTGCACCACTCCGGGACGCATGCATCGCCCGCGCTTTCGAGAAAACGGCGCGCTGGCGCTAATCAGGCGGATGCCGCTACTGCCATCGCCGGCACACTCTGAATCTGTACCAATCCTGCCGCTGTGGATCTCTTGGACATCAGATTGACGGATGGAATCCCGGTACGCGCGAAAGATTTCTCGCAGTCCTGAGTCGAAGGTCCGCGCATGTTCCCTTCCATGTACGCCAACCCCGGGCAGCGCGTGCAGGTTCCGCCGTGCGTGCACTTGGAGCATGACGGCATGTCACGCAGGGTGATCGAGCGGACTTCGTTGAGCTGAGGGGAATCGCGCCAGATGTCAACGAACTTCATGCGCCGCACGTTGCCGCTCGGCAGAGGAAACTGAACGCATGGGTAAACGTCTCCGTAAGGAGAAACATAGCAGGCCGTGTGGCCGGCGCTGCATGGCAGCATGTCCAGGGCGTCTTCGTCCGGCCCCTGCGGAGGAGCGCAAAATTCCTCAACGTTTCCGCCAACAATCGATTCGTTCTGGAAAACCTCCCGTAGCGCATCCTCGTCGACGTTCAAACTAAGTATGGATCGATCTCCGTCCATCATCGGAGTAATCGTGGGATCGATAATGAACTGCGCGTCGAGTTCAGCGGCCAATGCCCTCGTACCCGCATAATCATGGGCGTTCTGCACCATCAGCACGTTGGCTATGATGACATGTATTCCGTGCGCCCGTAGCCTGCGAATAGCTTCGATAGACTGCGCGAGCGAGCCGGGCAGCTTCGTAATGGCGTCATGGACCGCGGGAATATGCGAGTAAATGCTGATCTGCACGGATTCCACGCCCAGGGCTTTGATGCGGTCTGCCTCTTTCTGACGAATTAAGATACCGTTGGTCTTGAGTTTTATGCAGAACGTCCGCTTGCGAGCGTACTCGAGGATCTCAAAGAAATCTCTGCGCATCAAAATTTCGCCGCCGCTGATAGTGAGATAGAAAACACCGGCCTCTGCCATCTGGTCGAGAAGATCCTCAATTTCCTCGGTGGTCATCTCTCCATGATCGTGGTGGTCCAAATAGCAGTGAACACATCGCTCGTTGCAGCGATAGGTCAGGTCCAGTTGCACGCTCAGTGGGATGCGCAGCTTGAGCGCTTTGGCAGCCATTTCCGCGACTAGAACGCTCATGCGGCCACCACTTTAGACTGTGGAATCGGCTGGTCGGAAAGCAGCAGAAGGCCATGTTCCGCTAATTCTGCTACGAGCGCTTCCGCATCCTTCATGGCCACTTCGGGCGTCACATCATATTCTATGCAAATCTTATTTGCGACGATCTCCTCGAGCGGAGTCGCGCCATCGGCCGCCTCCCAAATGACCGTCGCGACCTCGTTCAACGTGAATAAAGTGGAATTGGTTGCGGACATGACCATCGTTTCCTCACCAAGCGCACGCGCGGCGATGGCGGTGCTGCGAGCTACATAGCGCTTGGTACTCATACGATCAGCTCCCAGACCCGGGAATCGGGCACAAACGTCAGTCGGCGGACCGGCACGCGAGTGACAAAATCAAACGCTGCATTGAAAACAAGTTTTACGAATCGAGGATCGCGTGCGAAGAAAAGAATATTCCCGAGCAAACCACGGACGGCGTCGGCTCCGGCGATCGGTTCAATCTTGTTCTCGGGCCCTTTGGCAAGCAGGTACACACACTCAATGGGCGCACGCAAATTCTCTCCGGCGCGCGCCAATTCGCCGAAAAACGGCGTGCCCAGGGCGAAGTAGCGGCCATCTTGCCTCGCCACATAAGAGATCTCGTCAGTAAGCAACGCGGCATCTGGGGGAGCCAGTCTTGCCATCGTAGTCTTCCCGGCACCTGATACGCCCGCAAACAAGAAAGCGCGGCCATTTCGTATGGCGCTCGCAGCATGCACCAAGAAACCGCCTTTCCTGGCCAGAAGAAGCGTGTGCACGATGCGCAACACGGAATCGAGCGAGTATGGATTGATGGTCTGCTCGATGCGCCCGCGCGCCGTGGACGGATTCCACTCGGCTCGAAAATCCCCGCGCTCCATTAGCCAGCGGCCTGAATTCCAGGTCACTCTTAAGTCTTCATCCCCGGATTCGGTGCCCGGAGGCGCCAGCTCAATATCAAAATCGAAGCTAGCGTCCTTCAAGGAACTCGTGTATCCGGCATAGCGTTCTTGAATCAGGCGGATGAAAGCTGAGTCGCCGGAACGCAAGCGTATGGGCAGGCCGCCGATCTCGACCACGACGTCAGAACGTTGGGGGGCGGGCGTCACACCCGGCACTCCGCCCTCCCGGGAAAAAGTCTCTGGCGGCGCGCGTCAAGTCGCAGATAAAGATAAGTCGCACGATCGGAAGATCGCAGCAACAGGACAATCATCCGTTGCCACATGCCGAGCTTGGTAACAGGTTGGAGCCGCCGGTGGCCGCGCTCGATGAAATGGACCCGTCCGAGCAATTCCGAGGACGAAACCGGAGGATCGTTGTGGCGGAGCCGGTCGCCACGCAAGATCAGTAGCGGCTGCCCGGGGCTGCCCGCACGAGCCACTGCCCGGTGCGCGAACAACCGCCCCTCTCGCGAGTAAAGTACGATCTCCCCTGGTGAAATTTCGGAGAGGATGGCGCGCTGAACGGAAATTAAATCTCCGGGATGGATGGAAGGTACCATGCTTGTGCCGAAGACACGGAGATGTATCTTTCCAAATCTGCGGACAACTTCTCCCGCCAGTCCGCACCTGCGTGTCGCCGATACTGTCCCCGGGCCATTCATAGGCACTCTTGCGCCGAGCGCTAGGATGCTTTCCTGCTGCGTCTGCAGGTAGCCTGGGTAGCATGAACTTTGCCACACGCTAGCGCCGAGACTTCAAATACGGCCTCAAACCGGAAAGAAGGAGCCTTGTACGGTTTCTTCGTACCTACTTCCGGTTTTTCACGGCTCTTTTGGTTCAAGAGATTCTCTCCCACCGTATGGGCTAGTTAAATCCCGCTTGGGTTAGCTTCACAGCACATCCTACCAGAGTAGCCCCCGAGCCGCCACAACTACTCAGCGCGCTTTGTTTGAGCCTTGAAAAATAGATGTTGGCCTCCTGCGCATCGGTACCAACGTTATCGATGATGATTCCGCTGGTTCCGCCTAGTTCGGGTGCCGAACTGAGAAGGCTCGAGGGCATACTCCCGCTTGTGACATTGGCAGACATAACGCAACCGGTCCCGAGACAGTTCGTAAAGGGCAGTCCAATTCTCGCGCGGTCTCCTGACTGCACGCTAAGGAATATGAAATCGGTGCCGGTAACACCGCCAGTAACAACATTGGGATTGAAAAGCTCCGTTACCGGAGAACACTGCCCTGCAGCACCCGTCGTATTGCCCAATTGGAGAGTCTGCGGGCTTGCAGTCGTTTCCGTGCCATCAGAAGCGAACGCAACACTACGCAGCGTGGGAACATCCGATGCCCCCTTGCCACAAATCCACATATGGCCTGTGATGCTTCCTGGCGAGCTGTTGAAATAGGCGTTGTCAAAGTCGCCAGAGTGAAGAGGCGCGCCATTGCGTCCGACGTTCACGCGAACCACTCCCGTCAAGTCCACGTTCGCCTGCACAACGTACGCGCCTGCACCGACTCCCGTACTCGTGCCGCTGTCGTTACCTACGAAAACAAAAACCTTCCCCGTGGTTGAGTCCAAGGTAGGAGGATCAATAATGGGCAAGCCGCCACTCGTGGCCAGAACCGTAGTGGACCCGAGGCACGGAGGGACGCCGGTCGCGCACGCACCAACCGTGCTCCCGGTATCCTTGACGAAACTGAGAACGCCGCTCGAGTCACCCACGAATATGTTGTTTGATACGGAATCAAACACCGGAGGCGTGAGTGCCGCACCTCCGGTCACGGCGATCGGCCATCCGGTCGTCAATTCCGCCGGCGCTCCGTTGAACACACCGGTGAACTTATGGAGCACGCCGGCGTCATCACCGAGATAGAGTTCGTCCGTAGCATAATTGTAAAAGGGAGAGGCATTGACCGCTGTCGAAGTGCTAAACGTCAAGCTGATCATACACGACTGAGCGGCGGGGCACGCCGTCCAGCCACCACTTGTGAGCAGATTCGTAGGAGTAGCCACTACCATTTGACCAAAAACATTCACACCATCGAACTCCGAAAATTCCAGTAGGTGGAGAACCGAACCTCCAGAGTTGCTTTCCACGAATGCTATCTTCGTGCCATCTCCGGAAACCACCGGTGAGCCACTGACCACACCTGTCGTGTCCCCCGCCGCGTTTGTGTTATACGCCCATGCGATTGTAGGAACGGTGCCACAAACTCCGCCCGTCCCGGCGTAAAGGTTTTCATAGGCAATGATGCTCGGTTGCCCAGGGGCTGTCGCGCTGGTTCCGGTCACGCCTGGGACGTTCGTGGGAAACGCAACAAAGTCAGAGCAAGTTATGCTGCCCTGGGAGACATCGTAAGTGAATTTTGCCGGGAACTGTGGATAGGTGGCGGTTCCAGTGGAAGCTCCCGCCCCCAGCGATTCAGCCCAATCTATCCCGAGTAAGTTTTTCGAGAAACGACTCCATCTGGGGAGACTTCCGGCTTCGCTCGCACCGAACCCTCGCGCCTGGGCAACGCCGCCCATGCGGCCCACCGCATTGCGCCGTAGCTTCTGCTGCCAGTAGCGGGGTTCCGCTTGAAGCCGCCTAGCTTGGAGTTCTGACGCAGGCTGGGTAAAAACCACGTGCCTGTGACTCCAATCGTTGGGGAGAGAGACTCGGCCGTGATGTCCTCCGTTCGTCCCGCGTGCAACGAGAACGACCCCCAGCGCCATAGTTCCGACTGCCGCAATCAACCTACCGTGAGTAAGCAGTTTCATTTTGACCCCCCCCCCGCAAACGGCCGGAGACAAATGTGCAGGATAAACGTTTAACAAGAAAGCTAACACGGGTCTGTGCCAAATTGAACACTTCCGTGATACTTCATAATGATAACATATTATAGTTGTAACTAGGGACTCTTCTGCAGGGTGCGGCACCAAAACAGATTTGTGGGAAGTGTCCGCGCACCGGGCGTTCCAGCGCGCTAAACCGCCGAAGGCGTTCCCGCATTTTCGGACTGGATTTGAAGCAATCCGTTATCGACGAGCCGCCCCAGGAGTTCGGCAAGGTGCAAACGAAGCAATTCCGGCTCAACGTCGAACTCGTTCTGAAGTTCCCGATAAGCAGCGTCGATGCTCGGCGCGGTGGTGACCAGCTGCCACATGCGCGTGCCGGTTTCGTCCAAACCGAAGTAGCGTTCCGTCTCCAGATTCAAAAGCGCGGATTCCTTGTCCAAAAAAGCTCACAAGAACGTGCGGCAGCGCTTCAGCGCGATCTGCAAATGACACCATCAGCCCTGCTCCTCTGCTCTGCGTCTAAAAAGAGCGTTTCCCTAGCTCGGCTGGGTCATGAATTCGCTTCATTACATTCTACCAGGGAATCGCTCTGTTCGCCATCCAGACTAAGAACCCAACTCTTCGCGGCAGGTTGCCCATCCTCGTGCGCCGATTGTCTTCGAACGGCAGACACGCTATAAGTTCAGTCGTGCCAGAAGCCGCGATTAGCGTTGAAGCCATCGAAAAATTATTTCCTCCCGCGCGCAGCGGCTGGCGTGCCTTCCTGCAGCCGTTTGAAACACCTTCCGTCTTTGCTCTCGCCGGGATTTCGTTCGAAGTGCGTCCGGGCGAGTCGTTTGCCCTGTTAGGAGCGAATGGCGCCGGCAAATCCACGCTGCTCCGCATCCTGGCGACTCTGCTTCTTCCGACCAAGGGCCGCGCCCAGATCGCCGGACACGACGCCATCCGGGATTCGCGAGCGGTGCGCCGCCAGATTGGCTATCACTCCGGCAGCGATTTGGGTTTTTACGCGCGGCTCACGGGCCGCGAAAACCTGCGATTCTTCGGTCGGCTAAATCTTCTTTCGGCTGCGGCGACGGCGGAGCGGATCACGCAACTCGCAAAGCAATTTCAATTGGAAACTGCGCTCGACCGGCAAATGCGCACGCTCTCCTCCGGCACGGTGCAGCGCTTGAGCCTCGCTCGCGCGCTTCTCCATCAGCCTCGCGTGCTCTTGTTGGACGAACCGACGCGCAGCCTGGACGCGATCGGAGCCGCGGAATTCCGCCGCTTCCTGAAGTCCGAAATTCTGCGCCTCGGCGAAACAACGCTGCTCTTCGCTTCCCATGCGCTTTCGGAAATCGAACTGCTCGCAGACCGTGTAGCCATCATCGACGCCGGACGGCTGCTGGCTTGCGACTCAGTCCCTCTCTTGAAGAATCGCACGGGCGCTGCATCTCTCGAGGAGGCTTTTCTGCGGCTGACCGGGCATAGTCCGCACTTGGCGGAAGAGGGTTCAACGGAATGATCAGGACGCTTCGCGAGCTGTGGCTTTTCTTCCGGCGCGACCTTTCCATCGCCAGCACTTACCGCACCGTTTTTTTGTTTGATGCTATCGAGGCGCTGTTCGGCGTTGCCATGCTTTTCTATGTGGCGCGCTTCGTAGACAGCCCCCAGCTTCAACACGCCCTCCCTCAGAACGAAAGTTACTTTGCCTTCTCGCTGGTCGGTTTCGTTTTTCTGGATTATCTCTACGCCGCCATCGATGCTTTTGACCGCAGTCTCCAGGAAGCGCGGGACACGGGCGCGCTAGAACATCTGCTTGTCACTCAAACTTCTCTGTCCGTGATGCTGGCCGGCTCGGCTGCCTATCCCTTCGTCGCGGCAACACTGCGCATAGCGGTTTACATTGCATGGGGCGCGGTGTTCTTTGGATTTCAGCTTCGTGGCGCAAACTGGGCCGCGGTCGCGGCCGTGCTCATCGCCACTCTTCTTGCTTTTTCCGGGTTCGGAATTCTCTCTGCGAGCCATCTTTTGCTTTTCAAGCGCGGAAATCCCGCAAAGTGGTTCTTCCTCGGAGTTTCCAGCGTGACGAGCGGGATGCTTTTCCCCGTGGGCGTCCTCCCGAATTGGCTGCAACTCGTGGCGCGGCTGAATCCTGTCACTTACGCACTTAGTGCGTTTCGCGGCGCGCTGCTGGGAGGCCCGGGGATTATCGCCTTCTGGCGGCCACTCTTGGTTTTGCTTTTGTTCAGCGCGGCGCTCCTGCCGCTTTCCATGGTTGTGTTCGCATGGGCGCTCCGCCGCACGAAGACCACGGGGACACTGATGCATCGCTAGGCGTTCGGCCGCGTCTTGTCTCATTCTTCTTTATTCATTAAATGTCGTCATGTCACCACGCATCGTAGCAATTCTCGCGACGGCAATTGAACAAAAAAGGCCGGCCCCGAAATGCAGGACCGGCCCGGTAAGCGACTCAGCGAAATCGCTCAGGACTTCTTTTTCTTCGTGTTCACTTTGATGTCGATGCCCGGAGCCATCAATTGCAGTTGTTCGAGCCCCCTCTTGGCGTCCTGCCCATAGGGCCCGTTGGGGTCGAGCTCAATCGCCTTCTGATAGGCCTCAATTGTCCCGGGCGCAAATTCGGGGACGTCTTTGTTCCCGACTTTTTTCACCGTCATTTTGTACACCAGCGAGGCGCCAAGGAGATACCAGGTCTGCGGGTTTTTCGGATCGAGTTCCGCGGATTTCTGCAGCGGCTCGACCGCATCACCCAGCCGGTTCGCGTTGTACA
>Ga0209166_10003934_pt1 | contig 10555 bp, 8 predicted proteins | sample Coa_R1_3_FD_187151 | JGI IMG/M metagenome (GOLD analysis project Ga0209166, IMG submission 187151) | Surface soil microbial communities from Centralia Pennsylvania, which are recovering from an underground coalmine fire - Coalmine... | ecosystem: Environmental > Terrestrial > Soil > Unclassified... | reverse complement strand
GGGCAAGGCCTTCCACACCGCCCGCTGGGACTACGACTATACCGGCGGCGACCATACCGGCGGCCTGACGAAGCTCGCCGACAAGCGCGTGGCGGTGATCGGCACCGGCGCGACGGCGATCCAGTGCGTGCCGCACGTGGCGGCGCACGCCAAGCAGCTCTACGTCTTCCAGCGCACGCCGAGCTCGGTGGACCTGCGCGGCAACAAGCCCACGGACCCGGACTGGTGGGAGAACCTGCAGCCAGGCTGGCAGCGCGCGCGGCGCGAGAACTTCGCCGACGTCGTCACCGGGCGACCGTTCGAGGAAGACCTCGTCGCCGACGGCTGGACCGAGATCTTCCGTAATCTTGCGGCCCTGCGCCTGCCGGAGTCAGGCCAGGTCCGGCCCGAGGAGGCGGCGGAGCTCGCCGACTTCAAGAAGATGAACCAGATCCGCGCCCGCGTGGACTCCACCGTGAAGGACAACGCCACGGCCGAGGCGCTCAAGCCCTGGTACCGCCAGTTCTGCAAGCGGCCGACCTTCAACGACGAGTTCCTGGCGGCGTTCAACCGCCCGAACGTCACTCTGGTGGACGTCAGCGCCGCCCGCGGCGTGGAGCGGATCACCGAGACGGGCCTGGTGGCCAACGGCCGGGAATACGAGGTCGACTGCATCATCTACGCCACCGGCTTCGAGATCGGCACGGCCATCCACCGCCGCTTCGACTTCGAGACCATCGGCGAGGACGGCGTCACGCTCTTCGAGCGCTGGGGGAACGGGATGAAGACCCTGCACGGGCACTCCACCCGCGGCTTCCCCAACTGGTTCTACGTCGGCCTGGGCCAGAACGCCCTCTCGGTCAACTTCACCGCCATGTTCGACGACCAGGCGCGGCACGTGGCCTGGATCATCCACGAGGCCATGGCCCGGCAGGCGCGCACCGTGCAGCCCACGGCCGAGGCCGAGGACGCGTGGGTGGCCGAGATCCGTCGTCTGTCGCTGATGAACCGCGCCTTCCTCGAGGCCTGCACGCCCGGGTACTACAACCAGGAGGGCAAGGTCGGCGCGGGCGCGCCCGGAGGTCTCGCCGGCGAGTCGTACGGCCCGGGCCTCAACCCGTTCAACGCCCTGCTCGCCGCCTGGCGCGAGAAGGGCGACCTCGAGGGACTGGAGCTGACCACCGGCGGAGGGCAGGGAGCATGACCACACTAACCTCAAGCTGCGCTGTGCCCAGCCAGCGACCTCTTCACGCGACGGGCCGCTCCAGGCATCGGGGGCTCGTGGACTTCGACGGCCACATTCTGGAGCCGCCGGACCTCTGGGAGACCTACATCGATCCGAAGTTCCGCGACCGGGCGATCCGCGTCCGCGTGAACGAGAAGGGCCTGGAGTACCTGGAATACGACGGCAAGCCCTCTGCGTTCATCGGGGCGGGCGGACTGTCGCTGATGGGCTGCATGCATCACGACGATCCCATGGCCCTCGCGCGCGATCCGGCGTCCACCTACCTGGGCGAGCATCCGTTCGGCTCGATGGATCCGGCGGAGCGGATCAAGATGCTGGACGCCGAGGGGATCGACGCTGTCGCCCTCTACACCACCATCGGCCTTCTCTGGGAATCCGAGGTCTCGGATCCGGCGCTGTCGCAGGCCTACACCACCGCCTACAACCGCTGGATCTGCGAGTTCTGTTCCCACAGCCCCCGCCTCGTGCCGGTCGCCCATATCTCGCTCACCGACGCCGACGCGGCGGCCAAGGAGCTGCAGCGGGCGGTGGGGGAGGGCGCTCGCGGGGCCATGATCTGCACCTTCACCCACGAGAAGCTGTCCGTCGCCGACAAGAAGTTCGACCGCTTCTGGGCCACCGCCCAGGATCTCGGCGTGCCCGTCGCCATCCACCCGGTGATCGAGCCGCGCTGGGCCAGCGACGGCCGCTTCGGCAATCCCAAGGCGTTCGAGGATTTCAGCTTCGTGATGGGCAACCTGGTGGCGGCCGGCCACGGCGTGCGCCGGCAGTTCGCCAGCCTGTTCGACCATGCCCTGTTCGACCGCTTCCCGACCCTGAAGATCATGGTGGTGGAATCGGGCGGCGGCTGGATCGGCCACTACCTCGACCGGATGGACGCCCTCTACGAGCGCACGCCGGTCGGCAAGGGCGCCAGGCTCAAGCAGAAGCCCAGCGACTATCTGCGCGCGGGCCGGTTCGTCATGTCCGCCGACCCGGACGAGCGCACCGTTCCGGATCTGGCCAGGCGCTACGGCGCCGACAACTTCGTGTGGGCGTCGGACTTCCCGCACTTCGACCACACGCCCGCCTACATCGACTCCCTCGACGGTCTGCTCGACCTGCTGCCGCCGGGAGACCGCGAGAAGGTCGCCGGCGCCAACGCCAAGAAGGTCTATCACATCGACGAAAAGGCCGTGGTCGGCGCGCCCTGAAGGACCGTCAATCGGCCTGCCGCGGGTAGCGCACGCCGGTCGTGGACGGGGTGGCTGAACTGCCTTCCTGTCACGGCGCGCCGGGCGTGGTGAGCCTCACGACGCCGCGATATCCGGAGACCTGGAAATGGCTGACGAGCATGTAGACGCCGCCGTCGACCGGCGCGCCGCTACGCGTCAGCGGCTTCATCTTCAGGACGGTGGTCAGCATCAGCGTCGCCAGCTCGAAGGCCTCGCCCGGTGGCTCGACCCCGCTGATCCAGCATCCGACGAGGAGGCCTTCGGCCGTGACGCTGCAGGCAGCGATGGCCTTCCCCGACACGCTCATGCGCTGCGCGCGATCCGGATAGTAGCCAGCAAGCTCATTCTTGGGCATGACGTCCCAATCCGCATCCTCGATGAGCCTCGGATGCTGGGGCGGCCCGACCTCCGCTGGGGGTAGCGGCTTGTCCCGCGCCCCCGGATCCCGGCGGATGATGGTGACGACATTGGACCCCGGCCGAGCGCCGGGCAAAAATTCCGGCCGGGCAGCTACGTCCGAGATCACCTCCTCCTCCCTGGCGTGACGCGAATCTGTCCCCGCCACGCGTCGGCAGTCCCGGGTCTTGGAGTCGTCATCGACGCCGCAGGCCAGCACAACGGCGATTGTGCGTGGAAACGTGTTCCGTGGGGGTGCGGGCCACCCCTTGGCGGGGCCTGCCGCGACCGCCAACCAGCCGACCCACGCGGCCGCGAGCGAGCAACTCCGCACCCGCCTGGAAATCGGCGCCCGGCCGCTCGTTTCTGGAACTGCCATCGATCCCCCTCCGCAACGAACTTCCGGTCGCGTCGATGCCTGCCGTCACGGCGCATCGAGCCGCAAGATGGCCCGGCGTCCTTCGTTCTCGAAGTGGCTGGTGAGAACGTAGACGCCGCCCTCGACGGGCGCGCCGCTTCGCGTCAATGGCTTCATCTTCAGGACGGTGGTCAGCATCAGCGTCGCCAGGTCAAAGGCCTCGCCCGGCGGGTCGACCGAGCTTATCCAGCACCCGACCAGCGCGCCCTCGGCCGTGACGCTGCAGACCGCGGTCGCCTGCCCGGTCACGCGCTTGCGCATCGCCCGGTCGGGCCAGTAGCCGATGAGCTGGTCCGTCGGCATGATGTCCCAATCGGCGTTGTGGATGACCTTAGCGTTGCCGGAGAGCGGCCCGGCCTCGGCAGGGGCCAGGTGCGTGTCCTGCGCCTCGGGATCACGGCGGACGATGGTCAGGACGCTGGAACCTGGCCGCGCGCCGGGCAGATATGCCGGGCGCGCCGCCACGTCCGAGAGCACGGCCAGCTCCTCGCGCGACGGACTTCCGGCCAGCGGCCGGCAATCCCTGGTCTTGGAGCCATCATCGACGCCGCATGTCAGCACGACCGCGACCGTGTTCGGAAGCGTGTTTGGCGGTGGCTTGAGCCCTGCCACGGCGGGGGCCGCGGCGGCCACGCAACAGCAAACCCAACCGGCGCCGACGGCGCGCCATCGTACGCCCTCGCGCTTCAGCGCCTGCTCGCCATGTTCCGACATCACTTTGGAACTCCTTCCCGCGGTCAGCCCTGGCCCAGTAGCGGGGCGCGCAACGCCTCGCCAGCCCCATTGCGGTTCAGGCGATCGCGAGGTCGGCCGGGTCGGGCTCGCGGAGGAAACGCCACATCTCGGCGCTGTAGAAGGGGTTCATCACGGCCGAGCGGCCATGCGGGGTCCAGTAATAGTTGTGGGCGCGGGGGTCGCTCCACGCCTTGCGGCGGTTGCGCTCGTCCACGAGGCGGTTGTAGCGCCAGTAGGCGTCCGGCCGGACCTCGACCGTGCGGCCGCCCTCCAGGACGAGCGTCTCCATGCATTTGAGGGCGAAAAGGGCGACCATCTCATGGAAGGTGGCCACGTTCAGGGCGCCGTTGGTGTTCGGGCCGTAGACGGACCAGAGGTTGGGAAACCCCGGCATCATGCAGCCGCGGTAGGCGCGGGCCCCGTCCTGCGCCCACAGATCCTCCAGCGTCCGGCCGCCGCGGCCGGCGATGGTCATCGGAAAGAGGTACTCGGTGGCGTGGAAGCCGGTGGCGTAGATGATGACGTCGGCCTCGTGCAGCGCGCCCCCCTGCTCGACGACGCCACGGGGCTCGATAGCCTCGATCCCCGCCGTCACCAGGGTGACGTTGTCGCGAAGGAGGGCGTCGAGGATGGAGTACTCCGGATCGACGATCACCGCCCGGGCCGACCAGACCGGATGCGCCGGGGTCATCGCCGCCACCAGCGCGGGATCGCCGAGCTTGCGCCTCACGAAGTCGAGGCTCGTGTCGCGCGCGCGCTTGTTGCTCTCGCTGCAGGCGTGCGGATCGTCGAACTCCGGGTCGACCTCGGCGACGTTGGCGATGGCGTCGAGACTGCAGGCGCGGGCCCGCATGAAGTTGGTGTGGAAGGGCAGGTTGCGGTCGAGCCAGTTGACCTGCGGCGGGAACGGCGATCGGTAGCTGGGGACGGGAAACAGCCATTGCGGCGTCCGCTGGAAGACGGTCACTTGGGCGGCCTGGAGCGCGAGTTCGGGGATCATCTGGTAGCCGGTGCAGCCGGTGCCGATCACCGCGACCCGCTTGCCGGTAAGGTCGACGCCCTCCGGCCACTTGGCGGTATGCCACGAGGGCCCGGCGAACGTCTCCATGCCGGCTATCTCCGGCACGTTCGGGCGATTGAGGAAGCCGACGGCGGTGATCACCGCGCGCGAGCGGATCGTGCGCGCTCCGCCAGGCCCAACAACGGCGATCTCCCACTCGCCCGCCGCCTCGTCCCAGGTCAGCGCGCGGGCCTCGGTCTCGAACTGGATGTGCCGGCGCAGGTCGAACTCGTCGGCGACCCAGTTGAAGTACTTCACGTTCTCCCGCCACTCGCAGAAGGGGTTCGGGTAAGGGAAGTCGACGCCGAAGAGGTGGGTGTAGGAGCGGCTGGCCGTGTCGACGCGGGCGCCTGGATAGCGGTTCTCCCACCAGGTGCCGCCGACGCCGGCGTTCTTCTCGATCACCGTGACCGGGAATCCCGCCTGGCGCAGCTGCAGGGCGGCGTTGAGCCCACCCATGCCGGCCCCGATCACTGTCACGGTGAAGTCCTTCAGCCGGGCCCGATCGGGGGCGGCCCGCCAGCCCAGCGACCGCGCCGCCGGGTCGAGCGCCAGCTCCTCCACATAGAGGTCGATGTCCGCCTCCGGCAGCGGCTGGCCCAGCATCAGGCCCAGGCTGGCGGGGAGGCGCTCGCGCGGGCCGATCCCGACGGGGCCTGCGCCGGCGTCGCGATAGGTCTTCAGGAAGTCGGCCGCCTTGCGCCGCAGCATGGCGACGTCCTCTCCGCGGGCTGGAACCAGGCCCTCTGCGAATCCGCTCCTCGCCGATCGGAGGTCGATCCGCTCCAACTCGGGGTCGCCGGTAAGCTGATAGAGGAGTCCGCGCAGGACCATGGGATCGGCATAGGCGACCGCGTCTTCGATCACCGCGTCGTCGGCCGCCCGCAACTCCGGCCGCGAAGACACCTGCAGCTTGGTCATGCTTCCGGACTCCTCAACGTTTTTCCCTCCTCAATTTGAGGGGCGCCTGGATCGTGGAGTCGAGTCCAAAACTCGACGCGTTTCAAGTCACTGGGCTCCCCGGCCACTCTCATTAGATTGGCCGACGGAATTCGATTGATCTGCGAGCCGCGGTGGCGCGAAGCTCCGCGCCGTCGTCAGGTCTCGCGCGGCGAGGGAAACATGATCAAGCTGGTTTACGTCCTCGAGCGACGGGCCGACGTCGAGCCGAAGGACTTTCACGACTACTGGCTCAAATCCCACGGACCGCGCGTGCGCGACCACGCCGAGGCAATCCGGGCCAGGCGCTACGTGCAGAGCCATACCATCGACACCCCGGCCAACGAGGGATTGCGCGCCGTGCGGGGCATGCTGGGGCCGGTCCCCGGGATCACCGAGGTGTGGTGGGACAGCCTGGAGGACTTCCAGGCGGCCACCTCGGATCCGGGAGGCCAGTCCGCCCTCGCCGACCTCGCCGCCGACGAGGACAAGTTCATCGACGTCAAGAACTCGCAGGTGTTCCTGACCAGGGAGAATTTCATCTTCGACTTCACCGGCCAGGCCAGGCTGGGGCCGGAAGCGATGAAATGCACCTACCTGCTGACCCGCCTCGGCGACCTCAGCGTCGAGGCGTGCCACCGGACCTGGCTGACCGACCACGGGCCATTGGTCGCCTCGTTCGCCCGCGCCACCCGGATGGCACGCTACATCCAGAGCCACGCCATCGCCCCGGAGATCAACGCCGGTTTCGTCGCCTCGCGCGGCCTGGCGGCCCCGCTGGACGGCATCACCGAGGTGTGGTTCCGCTCCGAGGATGACCTCGGCAAGCCGCTCGATCCCGACCTCGCGCGCCGGGGCGGCGCCGCCCTGGTCGAGGACGAGCGCCGGTTCGTCGACATGAGCCGCTCCCGCTGCTTCTTCACCCGCGAGCACGAGATCTTCGATTTCAGCTAGAGATCCAAGGCTTCGAGGCTGCTCTGGATGTCGCCAACGACCTTGGCGGTGTCGCAGGCGCGCGCGCCGCTGAGATCCCACCAGATCCGATCGATGCTGTAGCGGATGAACCACCATCGCGACCGCGTCAGGATCCCATCGGTGGCGTTTCCGGCGCCGTAGGCGCGCGCCGCCTGCGCCGGCGCCCCCCCGCCGTACGCCCAGAGAAAGGTGAAGTCGAAGGCGGGGTCGCCCTCGCATGCGTCGGTAAAGTCGATGACCCCTCCGAGCCGCTCGCCGTCCGGCGCGAGAAGGATGTGGTCCTCGGTGAGGTCATTGTGGACGAGACGCTTGGGCGCCGGATCGACTGCCTCCGGCAGGTTCGCGAAGAACCGATCAACCCGGACGATCAGGTCGGGCGGAAGAACGGACGCAAGCCGGGCGCGGCGCCCGCGATATCGACGCGCATAGTCGGCGCCACTCCACACCTCGCCGATCGGCCCGTCCGGCGGGGCGACGAGTGATGTCGGCAACGCATGGAGGCAGGCCAGAAAACCGCCCAGTTCCTCCAGAACGCGCTCCCGGACGTCGCGGGCGAGACTGGCGAACAACTCTTCGCTCAACGCTCGGCCGGGGATCATCGGATAGCCGGCGAAATCTCCCGCAACCGAGACCCGGCGGTAGTCCGGCGTCGGCAAGGACGAGCCTTGGCTCAGTTCCTGGAGCAGCCGCCGCTCGCCGGCGGCGCGCGCCGCAGCTTCGGCGGTCCTTGGAAAGCGAAACACCCACGCGTCATCCAGCATGACCACCGCGTGGTCCTCGCCGAGATCGTTGAGGGTCGCCCGGGCGAAGGCGAGTTCAGGGAACTCGGCTCTGACGCGCGCCACCAGCGCGCCCAGATCCACCCGGCCCTGCGCCAGCTCCGACTCCATCGACCGCGCCGCCTCGTTTCGGATCAATCGCGCCCAAGCCGGAAGGTTGTACGCCGGCCAGCGACGGGAGTACCTGTCCCGTTGGTCCGATTTCCGAAAGCCGGGGTTATCCACGGAAGGCGAGGCTGCGGCCATGTTCGAAGGGAGCGGGGTTCGGGTCGAGGCGCTGGCTTCGGGCGGGCGCAAGGTCCTGCGCCGTCGGGGGCGGCAGATCCTGCTCATCGCGGCGGGAGAGCAGGTGTTCGCCGTGGCCGCCCGCTGTCCGCACGAGGGTTATCCGCTCAGCGAAGGGACGCTGAGCGAGGGCGGCCCCTGCCTGCTGACCTGCGACTGGCACAACTGGAAGTTCGACCTCGCCACCGGCGCCGCGGTGGTCGGGCGCGATCCGGTGAGGACCTTCCCCGTCGAGGTGCGGCAGGGGGAGATCTTCCTGGACCTCGCCGATCCGCCCCCCGATCAGCGCGCGCGGCGGGCCTTGGCCGGGCTGGAGGCGGCCATGGACGACGACGATCCGGCACGCATGGCGCGGGAGGTCGCGCGGCTGGAGCGCGCCGGGGTCGATGCGCGCGGGGCCCTCGTCCACGCCATCGGCCACACCTCGGGTCGCCTGGAGGGCGGCATGACCCACGCCCACGCCGCCGCCGCCGACTGGCTGGCGCTGCGCGAGCGCGCGCCGGACCCGGACCAGCGCCTGGCCGCCGTGGTCGAGCCGATCGCCCACCTCGCGTGGGACACCCTGGGCGCCGGCCCGTTTCCCTTCCCCGAGGCGATCCTCGCCTGGGATCCGGACGCCTTTCTCTCGGCGATGGAGGCTGAGGACGAGGCGCGGGCGATCGGGCGCCTGCGCGGGGCCCTGGCCGAGGGGCTGGCGTACGCTGACCTGCGACCGATCCTGAGCGAGGCGGCTCTGGCCCACTACGCCGACTTCGGCCATAGCGCGATCTATGTGCTCAAGGCCGGCCAGCTCATCGAGCGGCTGGACGGGGCGGCGGCCGAGCCGATCCTGATCGCCCTCACGCGGCAGCTGATCTATGCGCGGCGCGAGGATCGCCTGCCGGCGTTTCGCGGCTACGGCGCGGCGCTGGCGCGGTGGAGTGCGGGCGGCGGCAAGGCCGTGACCGTCCAGGGGCTGGTCGGCCAGCCGGTGAATCGGGTGCTCGAGCGGCTGTGCGCGGCCAGGGGCAGGCCGGCGCCGGAGACCTACGACGCGCTCATGGGCGCCGCGGCCTGGAACATGCTGCACTTCGACGCGCGCCTCGAGCAGGCCGCCAGCTCCAACGTCGCCGACGCCGTCGGCTGGCTGGACTTCACCCACGCCCTGACCTTCGCCAACGCCACGCGGCGCCTGTGCGACGAGCGGCCGGACCTCGGGGGCGCGGCCCTGCTGCAGCTCGGCCTCTTCGTCGGCCGCAACCGGGCGTATGTGGACGCCGGCCAGGACGTCTCGGCCTGGGAGATCGCCGATCCCAAAGCCTTCCTCCGCCGGGAGATGGCGCGGCTGTACGATCATGGCCTTCCCGAGCCCATCATCGCCTGCCACCGCCTCAAGGTGCTGTTCGCCCTCGAGGACGAGCTCGCCGCCGCGCCTGACGCGCCGTGGGCGGGCGTGATGTGCGCTGCCGTGAACCGCTACCTGAACACCCCGATGAAGCGCCGCCACTCCCTCCGCCTCGCCCGCCAGGCCCGCGCCTTCGCCGCGCGGGAGTGAGCTGGGGGGAGGGGAAGCGGGGTGGAGGGCGCTACTCCGCCGCCATCACCGGCGCGGCGTGATCCTGCGGCCGCGGCTGGGTGCGCCAGGCGGGGAGCTCTTTCTTCACCGTCTCGACGGCCTTTTCCCAGAAGGCGGGATTGGCGGCCAGGAACTTGATGTTGAAGTGGTCGGCGTTGCGGAACTCCAGCACCTCGACCCCTTCCGGGCCGGGCACGTAGGCGTAGGCCATGTCGGCGGGGACGAAGAAGCCGTCGCCCGCGCCCAGGGTCTCCGAGCCCAGGTGCAGCGAGCCGGCGATGATGTAGTAGAGGCAGTCGGCGTCGTGCGAGTGGCGGGGGAGGGGGAAGCCGCTGCGGAACCAGGCGTAGGTGAGGCTGAAGCCCGGGGCCGAGAACAGCAGCTTCACCGTCTGGCCCTCGTCGATCCCCGCCTCGCCGAGCGCGCCGAAGCTCGCCTCCACCTGCGGGGTGACGCCTTCTGTGTCCATCACGTCGACCTCGGCGAAGGTCGGCGCGGTCGCGCCGCGGTAGATGGCGAACTTGCCGGGCGTCTTGGCTTCGGGGATGCGTGCGGTCATTGGCTCGACTCCAGCAGCGAGGGGGGCGGGGTATCCCATGGGACCGGCGAAGCGCCGTAGACGAGGCCCAGCCCGTCGGCCTTATACCCCAGCAGGACCAGCATGTCCTCGGAGCCGAAGGTGCGGATGGCCGGGTCCAGCGACAGGAACCAGTTCTCCTGAGCGCGGTAGATGGGCTTGGTGTACCAGGCGAAGACCCCCGCCCGGTGCTCGTTGTCCGTGCGGTTGAAGCCGGTCTTGTGCCAGACACGGCTCTCGAAGACGACGATGGACCCGGCCGGCGCCTCCAGCGGCACGGTGGCGACCTCGCCCTCGTCGGGCCGTGGGGCGCGGTTCAGCTTGTGGCTGCCGGGGACGATGCGGGTCGCGCCGTTGGCCTCGGTGAAGTCGTCGAGACACCAGGCGACGTTCATCC
>Ga0209166_10003932_pt1 | contig 10556 bp, 10 predicted proteins | sample Coa_R1_3_FD_187151 | JGI IMG/M metagenome (GOLD analysis project Ga0209166, IMG submission 187151) | Surface soil microbial communities from Centralia Pennsylvania, which are recovering from an underground coalmine fire - Coalmine... | ecosystem: Environmental > Terrestrial > Soil >... | reverse complement strand
CCAGCCGGCCATTTTTGGTTTAACGGCCTCAGGCCTGGGGCAGCTCGCCGCCGGCCTTCAGCAGGTCTTTAAAGACGTTGATCTGGGCGGTGTGCTCGCGCTTGTGCCCGTAGTACTGGTAGACGATCAGGTCGTCCAGCGAATACTCCGGACCATACCAGGCCAGGCTGCCCACCTGCCGGATGACCTCATCCGGTATCCGGGCGATCAATTCCAGCGTGTCATTGTGGCGGGCCTGGTACTCGTCGAACACTTCGGCCGGGGTCCGGTTCTGGCGTGCCGCCACCTGGTCGTCGTTGAACTTGCCCGGGTCGGCGTTATGGGCCTCCAGGGTGGGCGTTGGCCCGCCGCCCTGGAAGCCGTTCAGCGCCTCGATCAGCACGTACTCAAACGAGGCCAGGTGGGCGATGATGTTCTTGGTGGACCACCAGCCGCAGACGTTCTGGCGGTCCCAATACTCCATGGGCAGGTCGGCCAGGTTGCGCGTGACGAAGGTGTGGCCGTAGTGCAAGACATCTTTGGCGTTCATGGGGCAGTCCTTTCAGGTGGAGGTGAGCGGCGGAGTGTAGCTGAGACGCGCCAGAAGCGCAATGGCTGGCGGTCGGCGGTCCAACTCGGCCACAAGGTCTTGAAACTGCCTATCTGCGAGGCGCCCTACAGCATTGGAGTTCTTCAGCCAGTAGGCGCGGCCCTTCAGTCGAAGGTCGCCGGCAAATACACCCGGTATTCCACCGTGTTGTCCAGTATTGTCAGCGTCGCGCTGCTCTGACTGCTGAGTGCCGTTCCGATCGGGCTCGACAAGGTCAGCCGGACGGTTGCCGGGCTGGCGAGTCGCGCGTGGGCGGTGATGGGCACCGTGAACACTCGGACCACCTGGCCAGGCGCGAATGTCAGCGTGCCGCTCACCGGCGTGTAATCACTGCCGGCCGTTGCCGTGCCATCGCTTGTCGCAAAATTGACCTTCGCGGTGAGGCCCGACGCCGCTGACAGCGTAACACTGATGGTGGCCGCCCCACCGCTGTTGGTGACCGTGTAGGTGGCGTTGCTGAAGCTGACTCCCGGCGCGGGAGTGTCATCGTGGATTGTCACCGTGGCAGTGATAGGCGCTGCCAGGCTGGCGCCAGCCGGGCTACAGAGCGTGACCCGGAACGTCTCATCGGCTTCGTGCAGCGCATCGTTGATGACTGGAACCGAAAAAGTAGTTTCCGTCAGGCCAGGCGTAAAGGTGAGCGTGCCGCTGGTCGACACATAATCGATGCCGGCCAGCGCCGTGCCATTGGTGGTGGAATACTGAACGGTAGCGGTCAAGGCAGAAGCGGTCGAGAGTGTGGCCGTCAGGACTGCCTGCCCGCTACCTTCCGATGCCCAGTATTCGCTACTCGTCAGCGCCACAGCCGGCAGGGGTGCATCGTCGTCGACGGTGACCGTGGCGGTATTGGGTGTGCCCAGCGTCGCGTTCGATGGGACCTTGAGCGCGATCGTGAACGACCTGCCGGGCTGGCCCGGCTCAACCGAAATCAGACTTATGGCGAAAAATGTCTGCGTGACGCCCGGCGTAAAGGTGAGCGTGCTGCTGCCGGCAACGTAGTCTTTTCCAGCCATAGCCGTGCCGTCTGCCGTGCTGTATTGGACTGTAGCTGTGATGGGCAAAACGCGGCTGAGCGTGACGGTGAGTGGCACCGAGCCGGCGCTCTGCGGGGCGCTGAAGGCGCTGCCGGCAAACTGGACGCTGGCCGTCACCGATAGGCCGACGGCTTCATACGCGCCGATATCGCAGGCCAGGCCTTGGGGCCGGGCAACGCCGCGCTGATCTGTGGCCTCGCAGGCGCCGCCACTGCCCGGCGCGAGCGGGCTACCCGCGTCTATGGCCGGGCTGCCGGGCAACAGGGCCTCGGTCCAGGTGGGGCCACCATTATCTTGCAGCGGGCCGAGCAGCGCCGCGGTGCCGGTAATATCGCCACTGGCCGTGCCGCTGATCGCGCACCCAAGGGTGCTTTGGATGAGATTGTGGCCACCCGTGATGAGTGTGCCGGCACAATCGGGCGCCTGGCTGCTGAGATCAACGTTACCGGCCAGGATTGAGTTTTGCCATTCCAATTGGCCGTCTGGCGTTAAGAAAACCCCGCCGCCGTCGCCAGAGCCGTTGTTATCGCTGTCGGCGATGTTGCCGGCGATGGTCAGGTTGTTCGCGCTGATTGTGCCTGACAGGGTGGCCAGTCCGCCGCCGCCAAGCCGGGCCCGATTATTGGATATTGTGTTGTTCGATAGCGTGATGGGGTAGTAATCGTCGAACAGGCCACCGCCTTGTCCCCCGGCAGTGTTGGAGTAGATAGCGGAGTCGGTCAGGGTCAAGTTGCCGCTGGCGTAGATGGCGCCGCCATTCCCGCCGGCGGAATTACCGGCAAATATGTCATTTCCGCCTTGAAGCATCATCGAGAGATACAGGCCGCCGCCCTGATTGGTGGCGGTGTTGCTCACAAGCGAGCTGTTCCACAGCTGAGTTTGAGGCGAATGGAAGCCAAGACACAGCCCGCCGCCATCTGGCGCTGAATTGCCGACCAGGTCGAGGTTGCTGAGCGTGCTGGTATACCAGGCTTCGATCCCACCGCCGCAGTAGATGGCTGTATTGGCTATGAAGGCGTCGGCCGTGGCCGTGAGGGTGCTTAGCGCATAAATACCCCCGCCGTCCCAGGCGGTGTTGTGGTCGAAGCTGCTGCCGATGATGGTGACGCCTGCAAAGCCGGGGAATATGTTCGCACCGATGCCGCCGCCCTCGGGAGACCAGTTATAACTGAAGGTGCTGCTGACGACGGTGGCCGGCGCAAAAGTGAAAATGCCTCCGCCCAGGTTGGCCGTAAAGGCGCTGCTGGCGACCAGCAGGGCGCTATTGTTCACAATACCGGCCCCCGAGCCGTACAGGCTGAACCCATTACTGATGAATTCTGACGCCGTCACTGTCAGGGTGCCTGCGTTGAAGAGGCCGGCGCCATAACCAGCGGTATTGCTGATGAAGCCAGTGTTTTGAACCGTGGCCGTTGTGCCTGCGCTGGCATACAGCCCGCCGCCCTCGTTGGCCGTATTGCTGATCAGACTGCTATCGGTCAGAGTAAACAGGTAGTTGGTGAAGATGCCACCACCCTGGCCGGCAGTGTTGCTCACTATTTCAGTCTCACTGACCACACTGGGCGGCATGATGTGCCCCGCTATACCATTGCCCCATGAGTACACGCCGCCGCCCTCTTGAGTGGCGCAGTTGCTGATAATCTGGCTGTCATAAAGATGCAGCGCGCCCAAGGTGAACAGGCCGCCGCCGATTTGGGCACTATTGTTGGTGACGGTTATGGCATCCGCTAGGATTGGATCGCCAGTCATAGCGGCAATCGCGCCCCCGTTGGCAAGGGTCGTATTGTTAGCCAGGCTGGTGTGGGTCAGGGTCAACACCCCGCCGCAAATGGCACCACCTTCGTAGCCGGCGCTGTTGCTGTCGAAGGTACTGTTGCTGATATCGGCTGTCCCGTTGATGCTTTGGATAGCGCCACAAGAACCGGCCGTCGTGTTATTGGAGAACGTGGTGTTATCGACGATTAGCGTGGCTTCGTTATCGATGGCCGCGCCGTTCTGAGCCCGGTTATGGTCAAAGCTGCTGTTTGATATCGTGGCCCAGCCGCCATTCACCAGAACGCCAAACCCGTTGCTGTCAGAATTGTTCGTAAAACTGGATTGGGTCACCGTGAGTGTGCTGGAAATCCAGTTCAGAATACCGTTGCCTCCCGAACCAGCGGAATTTCCAGCGAATGTGCTGTTTTCCACCGTCGCTGTGGCCGGTGTGCCATACCAGCCGTTTTGGATCACGCCCGTATCGGCAGCGGTGTTGCTGAGTACGTTGGTGTGCGACAGAACCAGATCGCCGCCATTGAATATCGCCGCGCCCAAGAGTACCGCTTGATTCTCGATTAGAACACTGTCCTCAACCAGCGCTTGCGTGCCGGTGTAAACGTAAATGCCCCCGCCGGCGTTGGCGGTGTTGCTAACCAGGGCGCTGTTGGTGATCGTGATCGGCCCAGCAGCGAATATGGCCCCACCATTGTCCTGCATCGTCGAGGTGACGTAGGCCTGGCCATTCTGCAGGGTCAGGCCGTCAAGGTCCACGGCTGTGGCCGTGCCGGTGATTTCAAAGATGCGGTCCAGGTTATTGCCATCGAGGATTGTGTCAGCCTGTCCAGAGCCACTGATGGTCATAGAGGCCGTGATGACGATCTCGCCCTGGGTGAGGGTGTAGATGCCGGATGGCACCAGGATCGTGTCGCCGGGGCTGCTGGCAGGGCACTCGCCCGCTGTCTGGCCCGAGGCGGCGCCGGCGGCAACGGCCGCGGTGGCTTCACGCAGGCTGCAAAGGCCGTCCGTGGGGTCGGTTACATCAACGGTGGTGGTGACGGAGATATTGGAATTGGCCTGGGCAACGGGGATGACCACAAACAGGCCGAGGATGCCCACGAACAGCAAGCACAATGCGCCGATGATGATCGATCTGGACGGCATGGCTCCCCCGGTCGAAAGCGAAACAGCGCCAGCCAGCCCAGCAAGTCGACTTTTCGGGACCGAATTGTTGGTGTTTGTGCGGCGCGGGTAGGTGAATTTCGATTGGACTCTACCTTTTTCAAACCCGCGGCGCTATTGATCTATGTCACCTGTTTCTTGACAGATGCCACCTTCCCCTGGCTCATGGTCACCAGCTCGTTCGGCGTCAGCTTGAATACGGCGTTGGGCGTGCCGGCCGCCGCCCACAGGCTGTCATAGCCCAACAGGTCTTCGTCGATAAAGGTGGGCATGGACTCCAGGTGGCCCACCGGCGGCACCCCGCCGATGACGAAGCCGGTGTGCGCCCGCACGAAGTCGGCGTCGGCCTTGGCCAGCGGCTCGCCCAGCAGCGCCGCCACGGCGGCCTCGTCCACCCGGTTGGGGCCGGAGGCCAGCACCAGCACCGGCTGGCCGCTGTTGGCCCCGCGGAAGATCAGCGACTTCACAATCTGGCCCACACTGCAGCCCACCGCCGCGGCGGCCTCGGCCGAGGTGCGCGTGCTCTGCGGCAGCTCCACCACCGCCAGGGTGAAGCCCAGCTTGGCCAGCGCATCTTGCACGCGCTGGGCGGAGGCTGAGAGCGGCGAGGCGGCGGGAGAAGCAGAGTCGGCGGGCGCGGTAGGGGTCATAGTCCTGGTCTGCCTGTTCCAATGGTGCTCGAACTTCTCGATCTGCCGTCGAATGTACCAGATCTGCGGGTCGGCGATGCGGCGCCTCTGGCGGATCACCTTCATCGCCTCGCGCGCGGTGTAGCCCTGCGCGATCATGATGGCCGCCGCCATGGCCACGCTGCGGTGGCGTCCTTGGTGGCAATGCACCAGCACCCGCCGCCCCTCGCCGATGACGGCCAGCGCCGCCCGCACGCCTTGCTCCAGCGTCCGCATGCGGATGGGCGTGAAGGGAAAGTCGAAGGTGCGCAGCCAGAGCGAGCTGAAGGGCGGCTGGCCATAGACGGCGTGCGGCCGGTGCCCGCCGCGCATGTTGATGATCAGCCCAATATTAAGCTTGCGCAGCTCCTCGGCGTTCGTCGCGCCCGGCTGGGTGCCCACGTAGATATCATCGGTGATCGGGGAAATATCCACTACGTTAGCGGCCTCTTCGCCGGCATCCCCGCCCGGCGCGGGTAGGCCGGCGGGGTGGCAGCGACTTTTTTGAGCACAACCAGGCAGCGGGCCTCGGCCAGGCCCGGCAGCTCCACCGTCGCAATCTGCTCCACCTGCCCGCCCAGCTTGCGGATGGCGCCCTCCGCCGCCTGGGCCTCGGCCGCCGCGCCCGCGCCCTTTTGCGCCAGCGCGTGGCCGCCCAGGCGCGCCAGCGGCAGCAGGTATTCGGCCAGCACGGGCATCTCGGCCAGCGCCCGTGCCAGCGCCCAATCATACTGCTCGCGGTGCGCTGGGTCCTGGCCCAGCTCCTCGGCGCGCGCCTTCAGCACGGTCACGTCGCGCAGGCCCAGCCGCTCCACCAGCGCCTGGCAAAAGCTGGCCTTCTTGCCGGTGGCCTCCACCAGCGTCAGGTGCAGGTCGGGCCGCACCAGCCTCAGCGGCAGGCCGGGAAAGCCGGCGCCCGTGCCCACATCCACCACCGTTGCCTCGCCCGCTGGCAGCACCGCCAGGATGGAGAGCGAATCGAGGAAGTGCTTCACCTGGATGCCGGCCGGGTCGGTAATGGTCGTCAGGTTGAATTCCTGGTTCCAGCGCGCCAGCTCGCTGGCATACACCTCGAACGCGGCGAGCTGATCGGCGGTCAGCTCCACGTGTAACAGGCTGCGCGCCCCCGCGGCCAAAAGCTCCACGCGGATGATTATACCCAAGCCAGGCGGCTGGGCGTTTCGTGAAAACAGATGCGGCTGGCTTAGCTCGTGAAACGCCAGAGCGCCGTCGCTCACGCGCGCTGGCCAGCCCTGGGCCACATCGCGCTGCGCCAGGCGTTGGAGCGTGTCTTCGCCGGTGACCCTGGCCGCCGTGCCTTAACTACGAGATCGAGATTGGGGAGCGTCACCGAGGCGGCGCACTTCGGGTTTGCGGCGAGGTTTCGGCTCATGAGGGTCGCGGGGCCGCTGGTAAAGCAAAACTTGCCATCGCTCCAGATTGCTCTGATCCCGGTGATGTGCGGCCGGCCGTCTGGGTGCACCATGGCCAGCCAGCACGACTTGGGGGAGCCCGCCTTCAGTTGTTCCCGCGCCCGCGACCAGGGGATTGGCTCGTCTCCACAGATGGCGAGATTCTTCTGATCCATCGCATCACTCTAAACGGTTATCGGCTGCACCCAGGGGTATCCTGCGCAAGCCACGGCGCCGAACAGCAGCCCGGCGTGCGGTGACCACACGGCTACCGCCGCCGTCAGCGCCAGAAAGATGAACAGGCTCGCGCGGCGCCGCTGCCACAACCACGGCACGCTCGGGTAGGGGCGACGTGAGATGGCGAGCGCGCTGGTCACCAGCACCGCCGCCGCTACCCAGGCCGCGGGCAAGCTGAGCGCCAGCCCGGCCACCAGGCAGCCGGCAGTTGGCATGGGCAAGCCTACATAAAGGCCAGCCGGTTTCGAGAGGACCAGGCTGGCCGAGCGGATAAGCCGCGCCAGCGCCGCCGCCAGGAACAGGCCCAGCGCCATCACCAGCGGCCATGGGTGAGCCGGCGCGCGGGTCAGGGATAGGGCAGCGGGCGCCACGCCGAAGGCCGTGAAGTCCCCCACGATGTCGAGCGCCGCGCCGGCCCGCGTGGGCCCGCCTGCCCGCCGCGCCAACGCGCCATCGGCTCCATCCACCAGCGCCGCCAGGACAATGAGCCCGGCCGCCACGACGCTGCTGCCGCGCCAGCCCACCGCCAGCAGGCCCAAACCGGCGATGCACAGCGTGGCGCCATTGGCCGCCCAGCGCCAGGCGGCCACCCGCGGGCGGGCGAGCTGCAGCGGGCGCTCAGGAACGTTCATCGTCTCCCCAAGTAGCAATCACCGTCTCCCCGGCCCGCACCCGTTGGCCGCGCCGCACGCAGACCACCGCCTCGGCCGGCAGAAACACCTCGGCCCGCGAGCCCAGCCAGATGCGGCCGATGCGCTCCCCAGCTTGCACCAACTGGCCTAGCGCCACGCAGGTGGTCACTCGCCGCGCCATGACGCCAGCGGTGCGGATCACCAGCAGCCGCCCGCCCGCCGTTTCTAGCCCCAGCTGGTGGCCGGCGTTGTGCGCGGCGCCGTCCGCAAAAGCCGGCCGGTAGCCGCCGGCCTGCCGCTCGCTATGCGCCACCCGCCCGGCGGCCGGTGCGCGCTGCACGTGCACATCCCAGACTGAAAGGAAGATGACGATGCGCTTGGCTGGCCCGGCGACGAACGCTGGCGCGGGCGCCTGCTCCACCCGCAGCACGCGGCCGTCGGCGGGGGCCACCACGGCGCGCGTGGCGCGCGGCCCCGTGGGCGGGTGGCGCTCGGGGTCGCGCATGAACCAGGCCACGCCCGCGGCCAAAAGCAACACGATGAACGCGCTGCCAGCGAGCGCGGCCATGGGCCAGTTCATGCGTGGCTCAGGCTTGCCCGCGGGCGGCCAAGCAGCAGGTACAGGCCGGCGAGCAGCAAGATGAGGGGCGTGGCGGCCGTCACGTAGCCCAGCGGCGTGGGCGGCGCCACACTCGCCCATTCCACACCGATGGCGAAGCTGCCCGTCAGACCAATCAGCGTCAGACCCGTTGCCGGGATGGCGACCTGGCGCCACTGGCTCGCGCGCGTCATGAGCCAGAGGCCGAGCGCCAGCCCCATGATGGGCGAGGCGAACAAGCGCAGGGTGAGCGCGCTAGCCCGGCCCGGTGCTTCGAACCACAACGCTGCCGCGCCCTGGCCGAAGATCAGAAAAGCCAGGCCCCACACAAAGTACAGCCCGGCCACAGTCTGTAAGATCAGGCGCCCCGCTCGGCCAATGGCAAGCGGTCGGTCGCCGCCCAGCCAGGCCGGCTCCTGAGCCGCGGGCCTGCCCAGCGCCCGGCTCAGCGCCAGGGCAGCGGACAACAGCGCCAACAGCAGTAGGCCTCCGCCAAAATAGTTCCAGGTGATCGGTCGCCGGAAGTCGAACCGGCCGATGTGAATGACCCCCGCCAGCACCTGGAGCACGCGATAGCTGGTGAGCATGACCATGGGGATGCGTGCGGCAGATAGGCGGTTGCCCACGGCCGAGAGAATGGAAAGCGGCATCGAGACGAGCGAGCTGGCCCCCAACAGCCGGGCAGTGACGGGAGTCAGAGCCCAGGGCCACAGCCCGTTGACGGCCGCCGGGTTGAGCAGCAGGGTGATGCCGAGCAAGGCCTGGAGCAATCCGGTGAACAGCAGCACCAGGCGCAGCCAGGCGGGCAGGGTGCGGTCGGTCATGCGGGCTCCTATCTCTGCCAGGCGACGGCGACTCAGGCGGTATGGGCCAGATGGGGCATCGGCTGAGCCAATAGCTGGCGTGCCTTCCGGTCGGCGGCGTGGACCTGTTCAGCCACCCTGGCCAGGCGGGCGTCGTCTACCGGCTCGCCGCGCGCTATGGCTAACGGCTCGCCAAATACGGCCGCCAGGCGCGCGCCGGGGAGCGGGATGATGTGCCGATCCCAGCGGGGAAGCTTGAAACTGGGGCTGGCCGCCAACCCGAGCGGCACCAGCGGGCAGCCGCTGAGACGCGCCAGCCATAAGGCGCCCGGCCGGGCGCACTCGGCTGGCCCATGCGGCCCGTCCAAGGCGATGGCCACGTCCTGGCCGTCGCGGAGCGCGCGCGTCATCTGCTTGAGCGCCGCCTGCGGATTGCCCGTGCCGTCGGCGGGCAGTGGCACTTGCGTAACGTCTACGCCCACCAGCCAGCCCCGCATCGTGGCCCCGCTGAGGCCGGGCGGCACAAAGGCGCTGGCGTGTCGCTGGCCTCGCATCTGCCTGGGGATATACGCCAGCGCCAGCAGGTTCATCCGGTGCCAACCGACCCAAATGCAAGGCCCCGCCGGCAGGTGCAGCAGGCCCAGCACCGTGGTTCGCTCTGGACGGACGGCGCTCAAGCTATAGCGGGCAATTTGTCCGCCCCAGGCGAAGGCAAGTCGTTCCAAGGCGCCGATCATGACCGGCCCAGCAGTTGCCGCGCCTGCCGGTTGGCTGCATTAACCCGCTCGGCCAGCTCCCGGCTCGCCTCTGGCAGCGCGTCGTCGCGCCCCAGGCTGATCGGGTCTCCCAGTACCAGGCTGACGCGAGCGCCAGGCAGAGGAATCAGTTGCCGGTCCCAGCGCGGATAGCTCACGCTCGGCCGGGCCGCGATACCGCCCGGAATAATGGGGCGGCCGCTCAGCCGCGCCAGCCAAAGCGCGCCGGGCCGAACCTTCTCAGCCGGGCCGTGTGGACCGTCCAACGCCACCACCACGTCAATGCCTTCGCGCAAGGCGCGGGCCATGTGCTTGAGCGCGGCTTGCGGGTTACCCGTGCCGTCCTTGGGCAGCGGCACGGGCGTCTGCCGATAAATGGTCATCCAGCCGCGCACTGTGGCCCCTTCCAGCCCGGGCGGCACGAAGGTGAGGCAGGGACGGTTGAGCTGCTGCTGGAAGAAGGCCAGCGCCACCAGGTTGGTGCGGTGCCAGCCCACCCAGATGCACGGTCCGAGCGGCAGATGTTTGTCGCCCACGACCTCGGTGCGTTCGCGACGGACGGCGTTCAGGCTGTAGCGGCCGACCAGCCTGCCCCATTCAAAGGCTGCCCACTCGATCACGCGAGTCACGCGCGGGCTCGCCGGCGCTCAAGCACTGCGCCCAGCCCAATCACCAGCGCCAGTGTGCCCAGGGTCCAGTGCAGGCTGTTCTCCGACAGCCCGAGCTTCATGCCGAAGTGAATGTCGGTAAACGTGCCAAAGATCGCCAGTGCTACGTAGAACAAGCCAAAGAACAGCGTGAACGCCACCGAGCCCTCCGGCTGCCAGAAGCCGATAGCGGCGCCAATGAGCCCGAACAGCAGGTGGATGACGCTGTGGCGGGGGTCGAGCTGGA
>Ga0209166_10003931_pt1 | contig 10557 bp, 10 predicted proteins | sample Coa_R1_3_FD_187151 | JGI IMG/M metagenome (GOLD analysis project Ga0209166, IMG submission 187151) | Surface soil microbial communities from Centralia Pennsylvania, which are recovering from an underground coalmine fire - Coalmine... | ecosystem: Environmental > Terrestrial > Soil >... | reverse complement strand
CCTTCGAAGACCAGGTCAACAAGATGAGCATCATCACGGGGACGCCGGACACGGTGATTCCCAAGGTGAAGCATGTGCTGGAGTACTTGCGGCCGGGCAACATCTTCTTCTGGGACGGGGACGGGGCGATGACGCACGACGACGCGATGCGCAGCCTGCGGCTGATGGGGGAGGAAGTGATCCCGGCGGTGCGGGACATCGCGCGGGCGCTGGACCTCAAAGGCGCCTTCGAGGTCGACCCGCTCACCAACCAGCCGCTCGCCGCGGCGACCGGCGCCGCCGGCGACTGAGGCGGGGCTGGCCGAGAGTACGTGCAGGATGACAGGGAGGCGAGCATGACCGGGCCGCTCGCAGGGGTACGGGTGCTGGACCTGAGCTGTGGTCCGGCGGGCGGCGCCGCCACGATGGTGCTCGCCGACTTCGGCGCCGATGTGATCAAGATCGAGCCGCCGGGCGGCGATCCGTTCCGCTTCCTTGCCGCCGCGCCGATGTGGCTGCGCGGCAAGCGCAGTCTCGTGCTCGACCTGAAAGCTAACGCCGGCGTCGCGCGGCTGCATGAGCTGGCGTCGGACGCCGACGTGGCCGTCAGCAGCTTTCGGCCTGGCACGGCGGAACGCCTGAGCGCCGATTATGCAACCCTCGCCACGGTGAATTCGCGGCTGGTCTACTGCGCGATTACCGGCTTCGGCCCGCGCGGCCCCTACCGGCGCTACAAGGGCTACGAGGCGCTGGTCGCCGCAAAGTCGGGCCGCATGGTGACCTTCACCGGGCAGTTGCCGCGCCCCGGCCCGGCCTACGCGGCCGTGCAGGTGGGCACGCACGTCGCCTCGCAGTCCGCGGTGCAGGGCATCGTCGCGGCGTTGCTGGCGCGCGAAGCGACCGGGCGCGGCCAACTCGTGGAAACGAGCCTGCTGCAGGGCATGCTGCCGTACGACATGGGTGGCTTGCTGATCGAGCAGTTGCGCCGCCGCTTCCCCGCGCAGTTTCCCGACGACCCGCTGCAACTGCTGCTGCGCACGCCGACCTTGCAGTATCAGCCGGTGCTCACCGGCGACGGCAAATGGATGCAGCTCGCCAACCTGGTCGAGCACCTCTTTCACAGTTACATCGCCGCCGCCGGCCTCACCGATCTGTACGCCGACGAGCGCTACGCCGCGCTGCCGGTCGTGGGCGAGGCGGAGAAGGAGGAGATCCGCGCCCTCATGCTGGAGCGGATGCGCGAGCGGCCGCTGGACGAATGGATGGCCGAGTTCATCGCCGACGGCAACGTCGCCAGTGAGCCGATCGTCTCTACCCAGGCTGCGCTCAGCCACCCGCAGGCAGTGCACAACGGCCATGTGCGCGAACTGGAGCATCCACGCCTGGGCCGCGTGCGCCAGATCGGCCCGATCGCGAAGCTGCCGAAGACCCCCGCCGAGCCCTCACCCGCTTCACCGGAGCCCGGCGAGTCGGTCGGCGCCGCGTTCGCCGCACGGACCGTGGCGCCCCGCGAAGCGCCCCAACGCTCCACCCGCCCGCCGCGCCACCCGCTGGAAGGCGTCACGGTCGTGGAATTCGCCACGATCATCGCCACGCCCTACGCCTGCTCGCTGCTGGCCGACCTCGGCGCCCGCGTGATCAAGATCGAGTCGCTTGAGGGCGACGGTTTCCGCGGCATGGGCAACGGCATCGGTACGGTGAAGACGACGGCTGGCAAGGAGAGCATCTGCGTCGATCTCAAGACGGAGGCCGGCCGTGAGGTCGCTCGGCGGCTGGTCGAGCGCGCCGACGTGCTGATCCACAACTTCCGGGTGGGTGTCCCGGAGCGGCTGGGTATCGGCTACGAGCAAGTCGCCGCCTACAATCCGCAGATCGTCTACATCTCCGCCACGGGCTACGGCGAGACGGGGCCGTACGCACGCCGGCCCTCCGCCCATCCGGCCGCGGGCGCCGCGATGGGCGGCGTGCTCTGGCAGGCGGGCAGCGCCATGCCGCCGGCCAGCGTGGACGGCATCGACGAGGTGAAGGAGTACGCGCGGCGGTTCTACCGCGCGAACGAGCTGAACCCCGACCCGAACACCTCGATGGTCGTGGCCAGCGCGGCGTTGCTCGGCCTCTACGCGCGCAAGCTGCGCGGCATCGGCCAGCACATCGAGACCGACATGCTGATCGGCAACGCCTACGCCAATCTCGACGATTTCCTCAGCTACGAAGGCAAGCCGCCGCGCCCGCCCGTGGATGCCGAGCTGTTCGGCCTGGGTGCGCTCTACCGCCTCTACGAGACGGCCGAGGGCTGGATCTTCCTCGCCTGCGTTTTCGAGGCGGAGTGGCAGGCGCTCTGCCGTGCCCTGCCGCGGCCGGACCTCGCCAACGACCCGCGCTTCTCCTGCGCCGAGTCGCGCCGCGAGCACGACGCGGAGTTGGCGGCGCTGCTGGCCGAGGAGTTTTGCCGGCGCTCCGCGGAGGAGTGGGAGGCGCTGCTCAGCAGCCACGACGTGGGCTGCGTGCGCGCGGACAAATCGACAGCCGGCGTCTTCTGGGACAGCGATGCGCACGTGCTGGAGAACGGCTTCACCCGCGAGGCGGAGCACCTGCGCTGGGGGCCGTACTGGCGCCACGGCCCGCTGGTGACGCTGAGTTCGACGCCGGAGCGGGCGGGCGCCGGCGTGCTCGCCGGTCAAAACACGAGCCAGTTGCTGCGCGAGCTGGGCTACAGCGCCGACGCGATCGCGGCGCTGCGCAGCGCTGGCGTGGTGCGCTCGGAGGAGCCCTAGGCCGGCCCCTCGCCCCCGCCCGTCCGGCATCTGCGATGACGGTTCCGCCAGCGCTGGGAGCAAGGGGCGAGCCGGTTTGCAGCCTTCGGGAGCGCGTTGGGTTAGTCGGCGCGCTGCTGCTCGTGGATGCGGCCGCGACGGGCGCACGCCTGTGCGTCCCTACCACCCGTCGTGACGCACGTTCTGGGTGTCTCACAGCGCTGAACGCGCGGACCGGCACCACGGGTTGTGGCACTGCGGATAGCGGCGGCACAGGCGGCGCGTCAACTGAACTCCCGCCGGAACCGCCCGCTGGTGAGCGCAATCGCGCGCCTGCCTACAATCGCGGCATGGATATGCGGCGCAACTGGCAGGTGCTCTTGTTCGGCGGTGCCAGCGGGGTCGGCAAGACGAGCGTCAGCTACCGGCTGGCGCACGCGTTCCGCGTTGGGCTCACCGAGGTCGATGACTTCCACATCGTCCTGAAGCGCCTGACCACGCCCGAGCAGCAGCCGGCGCTGCACTTCTTCCGCCTCCACGCCGCTGAGGTGCTGCGCATGGACGACCAGCGGATGCTGGCGCACATTCTCGACAGCTCCGAAGCGATGTCGGGCGCGATGGAGCTCGTGATCGGCAACCACCTCGCCAGCAGCGCCCCGGTGGTGCTCGAGGGCGACTTCCTGCTCCCTTCGCTCGCCGTCCGGCCCGCCTACGACGGCATCCCGGCCGCCGGGCAGGTGCGCGCCGTCTTCCTCTACGAAGAAGATGAGCAACAGATCCTGCGCAACTATCGCGCGCGGGAGGGCACGGACCAGCCGCACCGGGCGCGGGTCAGCTGGTACCACGGCGAGTGGTTGCGGTGCGAGGCGGAGCGGCTCGGCCTGCCGGCCGTCCCCGCCCGGCCGTGGGACACGGTCCTGGAACGGGTCATCGCCGCACTCTAACCGGCGTAATCCACCGCGCGGGCTGCGCCAAAGGGCTCGATTGACGGTCTCGCAAAGGACCGCTTGGGAGCCCAACCCTCTCCCGCGCAAGCTACCGGGGATCGCCCGTCACCCTCTCCCAGGATTGGGAGAGGGTGACGGGCCGGGGGTGAGGACGAGGGCCGCGCCCCGGCTACTGCACCGGCGTCAGCCAGCTCAGCCAGCGGCGGTCGATCGCACGGATCGCGTCGTGGTAGGACCGCTGGATGCGGCGCGTGATCGGGCCGATCTCGCCCGTGCCCACGCGGTAGTGGTCGATCTCGGTGACCGGGCTGATCTCTGCGCCGGTGCCCAGCAAGAACGCCTCCTGCGCCATGTACAGCTCGGTGCGGTCGATCTCCCGCTCAATCACCGGCAAGCCCAGCGCTTCGGGAATCAGCTCAAGCAGGAAGCTGCGGGTGATGCTCTCGAGAATGCCGGCCGTGACCGGCGGCGTGATCACCGTGCCGCCGCGCACAATGGCGATGCAGGCGCTCGCGCCCTCCGCCACGCTGCCGCGCTCGTTGAGGAAGATCGGCGCGTCGAAGCCGGAGAGCTTGGAGTCCAGGTGCGCGATGCGGCTGTTCTGGTAGTTCGGCACCGCCTTGATGCGCGGCGGCAGGCTGCGCTCGCTGATCCGCGTCCAACTCGTCACGTTGCAGCGCAACGCTCGCTCGGTCATCAACAGCGATGGCCGCGGCTCCGCACAGATGTAGACGCGCACCTCGTCACCGACGACCGGCGGCGCGTACATGCCGCTGGCCGGCGGCGCCGGCGCGGCCACAGGCTGCAGATAGCAGTCGTCGTCGATCTCGTTGGCCGTGAGCGAGGTGAGGCAGGCGGCCGCGAGTTCCTCGGTACTCCAGCGTGAGTGCAGGCGCATGAAGGCGATCGAGTTCTGGAAGCGCTCCAGGTGCTGCGTCAGGCCGAAGATGTGCAGCACGCCGTCCGGCGAGCGGTAGCCCTTGATCCCCTCAAACACGGCGGAGAGGCCCGACCAGGTCGCCTGCGTCAGCGGCATGGTTACATCGGACCAGAGGCGCAGCTCGCCATCCACCCACAGCCAGCGCTGCCGCCAGTCACCCTCATGAAAGCCCACCGTGGGCTCGATCGTCCGTATCGTCATCTGCTTGCTCCGCCGCGCGTTCCCGGCCAGCATAGTGGGTGCCCCCGCCGGCCGCCAGCGCCGTGCCGCTGCCCGTCGCGCGCCAACGCCTCGAGGCTGGTGCGCTTACGAACGTCTGGCCCGGCGCGTATGCTGGACCGAGATCAGGAGTTCGCCCTGCCTGCCGGCGAGGAACCCTTGGCTCAAACCGGGCCGACGCGCGGACAACTCGGGCGCCTGCTGCCGCTGGTGGCGCTGCTCTTCGTCGCTGCATGCACCTCACAGCGGTCCGCGCCACGTCATGCACCGCCCGCCGCCACGGCGAAGCAGCAGCTCGCGCTGCGCCAGGCGGGGCTCAATCCCTCGCCGCCGCAGCAACCCTCCGACCCGCCGCTCCTCGTCGCCACGCAACCGGATCTGCCGCCGGCCGACGCGCCGCTGGCGGCTGTTTCCGTCGCCGTGCCCGCTGCCCTCAACGGCGCGTACCCGGACGGGCGCACGCTGAACCTGCCGGCGGGCTTCCAGGCGAGCGTCTACGCCCTGCCCGGCGGCGGGCCGCGCTTCATGGCGCTCAGCCCCGACGGTCGCGTCTTCGTCGCCTTGATCAGCAGCGGCCAGGTCGTAGAGCTCGCCGACGACGGCGGCGGCGCGGCCACGGCGCAAACCGTGATCGACGGGCTGAACGCCCCGAGCAGTCTCAGCTTCTTCGGCGGCTATCTCTACGTCGGTGAGATCAACGAGATCGTGCGCTATCCCTATACGGACGGGAGCGTCGAGACGAGCCAGAAGCAGGTCGTCGTACCGAACCTGCCCGGCGGCGGCCACTCGACGCTCACGGTCGACTTCGGCCCGGACGGGCTGATGTACGTCGCGGTCGGCTCATCGTGCAACGTCTGCGTCGAGCGGAACCCGCTGCGCGCCGCGATCACCGTTTACCAGCCCGACGGCAGCGCGGGCCGCACCTACGCCTCCGGCCTGCGCAACGCCGTCGGCTTCACCTGGCAACCGGGCACCGGCGATCTGTGGGCGACGGTGAACGGCCGCGACAACATCGGTGACGACATGGGCCTGAGCGGAGCCGCGGCGACACAGGCGACCGACAACCTGCCGCCCGATTACCTGACGCGCATCACGGACGGCGGCAACTACGGCTGGCCGCGCTGCTACGGCGACCACCAGCTCGACCCGAAGTTCGGTGACGCGGCCTTCTGCGCGACCACGCTGGTGCCGAGCGTCGAGATCCAGGCGCACTCGGCGCCGCTCGGGCTGGCGTTCTACAGGGGAACGGCCTTCCCGCAGCCGTACCAGGGCGACCTGTTCGTGGCGTTACACGGCTCGTGGAACCGTTCCGTGCCCACCGGCTACAAGCTCGTGCGCCTGCACTTCGAGAACGGACAACCGGCCGCGGTGATCGATTTTGCGACCGGCTTTCTCACCGGCGGCCAGGCCTGGTTCCGGCCCGTCGGCATCCTGGAACTGCCGGACGGCTCGCTGCTGGTGAGCGACGACCAGGGCGGCGCCATCCTGCGCATCAGCTACGGCCCCTGAACCTGCGGCCGCGTGCGCCGACGAATTTCGCGATTTTCTTCACAGGCGGCTTGACAGCCTCACCAACTATGTGTAAATTGCACATAGATGATTGCTGGGACGCAGCCAGGGAGCCGCGCCGCGGGGCCAACCCACCAGCGCATGCCATCAAGGAGGGCACCCATCGTGGCAACCGCACAGCAGGCTCAGGCCGAGCAGAGCCCGGCGCAGGCGCTGGTCGAGGCCAACGCCGCCGTCTTCAACGCCGTGGTCGAGGCAGGGTACAAGGCGCAGACGCGCACCTTGAACGTGGCGCGGGTCTTCGTCGAGGCGTTCAACCGCCAGCAGCAGAACAGCCGGCGCTACATTGAGCAACTCGCCGCACCGGGCACGCCCTGGTTCTCGCCCGAACGCTTCAACGGCTACCTGAGCATGTTGGTGGAGAACCAGAACGAGGTGATGCGCGTCGGCCGTGAGTGGATCGACGAGCTGAACGCCGCCGCCGCCGAGTCGCGGCAGACGCTGGAGACGCTGGCGCAGCAGGCCGGCAAAGTCCGCGAGGCGCAGCAGGCGCTCTGGGGCGAGGGCTTCGCCGCCCTGCGCAGCTACGCCAGCAACGTCAACCCGGCCGCCGCAGCCGCCTGATTCAATCGCGCGACGAACTCCCGCGAGCCCCGGCCCCGATGGACCGGGGCTTTCGCGCGCTCACCGGCGACGGCACCGACGCGCCACTGCGGAAACCGCAGCGGCCCAACGCTTTCCGCGATGATACGGGCGCGTTATGTTGCAATCAGGCGGAAAAGTGATTAGACTTATACCAATCCTCGGGACGCCATTCACCGTACCGGGTGTGCGCCCGCCCGCCGCCCGCCTCGCGAGGCGTCCCCTCGGCTGCGACCCCGAAGTAGCCACGCGGAGTATGCGAGGGCTGCCCGGCGCAGACCGCGACTGCGCCGGCCCATGCCCTCGTCGAAGAGGGAGGGGCTTATGGAAGGCACGGAACTGCCCGTCGAACCGATCTGCGCCCATCACTGGCAGATCGACCCTCCGGCCGGCAGCAGCAGCCACGCCGTCTGCCGCAAATGCGGCGCGGAACGCGATTTCCGCAACAGCGAAGTCGAGCACCCCTACCGCCTGCAACGCGGCAGACGCGCCTGATCACCCCCGCCATCCCGCGAGTGACGCAACGAGGAGAGCAGTGCCGCTCTCCTCGCGTCGTGTCCTTTACGGATGCGGCAATCACCCGCCGCTCACGCCCACACCGCCCAGGTATGCCGCGACGATGCGCTCGTCGCGGGCCAGTTCCGCGCCCGTGCCCTCGAGCACCACGCGCCCCGTCTCGATCACGTAGGCCCGGTCGCTCAGCGCCAGCGCCCTGCGCGCGTTCTGCTCGACCAGCAGGATCGTGCGCCCTTCCTCGTGGATCTCGCGCAGGATGCCGAAGATGTAGCTGACAAGCTGTGGCGCCAGGCCCATGCTCGGCTCGTCGAGCAACAGCAGCGCCGGCCGCGCCAGCAGGCCGCGCGCGATCGCCAGCATCTGCTGCTCGCCGCCCGAGAGCGTGCCCGCCGGCGCATCGCGGCGCGCCGCGAGGATGGGGAATCGCTCCAGCAACTGCCCGATCTCGGCAGTGAGCGCCTGGCGGTCGCGGCGGCGGTAGCCGCCCAGCTCCAGGTTCTCCAGCACCGACATCTGCGCCAGAATCTGGCGGCCCTCCGGCACCAGCACCACGCCCATGCCCACCAGGTCGCTCGCCGAGCGCCGTGTCACGTCCGCGCCGCGGTAGCGCACGACGCCCGCGCGCGGCTGCACCAGCCCCATGATCGCGGCGAGCGTCGAGCTCTTGCCGGCGCCGTTGGCGCCCACCAGGCTAACGAGCGCGCCGCCGTCAACCTGCAGGCTGACGTCGCGTACCGCCTGCACGCGGCCGTAGTTGACCGCGAGGTGCTCGACCTCCAGGAGAGGCGGCATCAGCCTGCCTCCGCATCGGCGTCCGGCCCCCGTGCGCCACCGGTCGCCGGCGCCGGTTCGATCAACCGCCCGGCCGCGGCCTCCAGCGACGCCTTCGTCTCCTGCACATCATCTGGCTGCTCGTCTTCCGTGCCCAGGTAAGCAGCGATCACCGCCTCGTCGCGACTGACCTGCGCCGGCGTGCCCTCGGCGATCACCCGGCCGAAGTCCAATACGGTGATCCGATCGCAGATCTCCATCACCAGGCGGACATTGTGCTCCACCAGCAGCACCGTAAGCCCGTCGCTCAGCAGCGAGCGCACCAGGCGGCCGAGCAACTGCGCCTCCGTGCTGTTCATGCCCGCCGCCGGCTCGTCCAGCAGCAGCAGGCGCGGCCGCGAGCCGAGCGCCCGCGCGATCTCCAGCCGGCGCTGGTCGCCGTAGGAGAGGTTAGAGGCGCGCACCGCTGCCAGCGAAGCGACCTCCAGCCGCGCCAGCAGGGCCATCGCCTCGCCACGCAGGCGTCGCTCCTCGTCGGCCACGCGCGGACTGAACCACAGCCGCTCCAGCAATGTGTCGCTGCGGCGCGTGTGCTGGCCGACGGTCACGTTCTCCAGCGCCGTCATCGCGGGGAAAAGGCGGATGTTCTGATATGTCCGCCGAATGCCGAGCGCCGCGATGCGGTGCGAAGGCATCCGGTCGATGCGCTGGTCGCCGAAGCGGATCATTCCGCGGTCCGGCGGCAGCAAGCCGGAGATCAGGTTGATGATCGTGGTCTTGCCCGCGCCGTTCGGGCCGATCAACCCGTGGACCTGGCCCGGCGCCACACCGAAGCTGACACCATCGACCGCAGCAACGCCGCCGAACGCCTTGCCCACGCCGTCAAGCTGGAGGAGCAAGCGGCTCCTCCCTTCGTGACCAGTTGCGCGGCGCCTCGCTGAAGAGCGAGACGAGACCGCGCGGCAGGAAGAGGATCACCAGCAGCAGCACCACGCCGCTGACCAGCGTGCGATCCGGCCCGGGCTGGATGCCGAAGGAGCGCAGGTGCCGCAACGCTTCGGGCAGCACCGTGATTAGCCCGGCGCCCAGCACCGGGCCGATGAAGATGTTCATGCCGCCCACCACGGCGAAGACGAGGATATCGACCGCCTCGCCGAAGCCGTAGTCGTTGGGATCGACGATGAAGCGCAGGTGCGCCTGCAAGGCGCCGGCCAGCCCGGCGATGAAGGCGCCCAGCACGAAAGCCAGCAACTTGTAGAAGGTCGTGTTCACGCCCATGGTGCGCGCCGCGGACTCGTCTTCGCGGATCGCCTCCAGCGCATAGCCGGTGCGCGAGGCGCGCAGCCGCCAGAAACAATACAGCAGCACCACCAGCACGCCGAAGATGTGGTACCAGTGCGTGCGCTGCGGGATGCCGTTGATGCCCAGGGCGCCGCCGGCGTAGTCCCAGTTGATGAAGAACAGGCGCACGACTTCGCCGAAGCCGATCGTGGCGATCGCCAGGAAGACGCCGCGCAGGCGCAACACGGGCAGCCCCAGCGGCACGGCCACGAGCGCGGCGACGAACGCCCCTGCGGGCACCACCGCCCAAAACGGCCACTGCGCGTGAATCGTCAGCAGCGCCGAGACGTAGGCGCCGATCGCCATGAAGCCGGCGTTGGCGAGCGAGAGCAGGCCGGCGGCGAGGGTCAGGTAAATGCTCAGGCCCAGGATCGCGTTCAGGCCGAAGAAATTGATTGTGCTGCTGTTCTGCGTGTAGAAGTCCTGCAGCCAGCCCACCGCGCTCACGCCTCCCGCACGGCTTTGCGGCCGAGCAACCCGCGCGGCCGGATCAGCAGAATCAGGAAAAGCACGACAAAGGCCGCCGCATCCTTGTAGCTGGAGCCGACGTTGGCGATGGTGCTGACCTCCGCCAGACCGATCAGGTAGCCTCCGACCACCGCGCCGGGGATGCTGCCCAGGCCGCCGAGGATGATTACGGAGAGGCCCTTCAGTTCGACGGCCTGGCCCATGTCCGGAGAGACGGTGTTGAACTGCAGCGCGTAGAGCACGCCGGCCGCCGCGCCCAGCGCCGAGGAGATCATGAAGCTGATCGCGATCACCCGCTCGACGTCGATGCCGAGGATGCGCGCCGTACGTTCGTTCTCGGCCACGGCGCGCATCGCCTTGCCCAATCGTGTCTGCTGCACCAGCCACTGCAGGCCCAGCATTAGCAGCAGCGAAAGCACGATGATCACGATCTGCAGCAGGGTGATGCTGGCGTTGCCGACGGTGAAGGTGT
>Ga0209166_10003929_pt1 | contig 10560 bp, 12 predicted proteins | sample Coa_R1_3_FD_187151 | JGI IMG/M metagenome (GOLD analysis project Ga0209166, IMG submission 187151) | Surface soil microbial communities from Centralia Pennsylvania, which are recovering from an underground coalmine fire - Coalmine... | ecosystem: Environmental > Terrestrial > Soil >... | reverse complement strand
AGTCGTGCTCCTTGGCGCGGCGGCGCTGCTGGCGCTGCTGGCGCGTGCCCGCCAGAACTCGCCTCAGAGCGAGCCAGTGCCCGTGCGCGTCGACGACGATCCTCCGCGGCGCCGCTGACTTCGCGCACGTGAGGGTACGGGCCTCCTCGATAGCGTGAGATACTGCTCTAAAATTCGCCGTCGCGTACGTCGCGTACAAGGAGTAGTGCCCGAGTGAAGGTCTCCTCGGCCGAGTTGCCGCCGCGCCAGCTGTCGCTGGACATCGAGGTCGAACAAGAACGTCTCGAGCGTGCCATGGATGAGGCATATCGCCGCCTGTCCGGCCGCGTCGACGTGCCCGGGTTCCGACGCGGCAAGGCGCCGCGATCGATGGTCGAACGCATGATCGGGCGCGACCGCATCGTCGAAGAGGCGCTGGATCGGCTCGTCCCCGAGGTCGTCTCCGAAGCCATCGAGCAGGAAAAGGTCGAACCGTACACCCGACCCCGCGTGGAATCGATCGAGTTCGATCCGCTGCGGCTGAAAGCGATCGTCGGCCTCGCGCCGAAGGTCGAGCTTGGCGACTACAAAGACAACTTGCGGGTGCCGTCCGAGTCCGCGGTCGTCGGCGACGAGCAGGTCGACGCCGTGATTCAGCGCTTGCGCGAATCCCACGCGCAGTGGGCGCCGGTCGAACGCCCCGTGCAGACGGGCGATCGGGTGGGCCTGGACTTGCGGGCGATGGTGGAGGGCTCGGCGAAGCCGCTGCTGGACAGCAAAGACGCCGAGTACGTCGTGGATGCCGCCGGTGCGCAGCCAGCGCCAGGCTTTGCGGACCAACTGGTCGGCGCCAGCCCGGGCGATCAGAAAACGTTCACGCTGACGATGCCGGACGACTACCGCGATAAGGACGTCGCCGGCAAGCCGGCCGAATTCACGGTGACCGTGCACTGGGTCAAGGTGCGCGAGCTGCCGGCGCTCGACGACGCCTTCGTCGAGCAGGTTGGCGAATACAGTGACGTGGCCGGGCTGCGCTCGGCGGTCGAGGCCCAGCTGCGCGAGCGTGAAGAGACGCGCGTACGCGAGCAGCTCGAGGAGGCCGCGGTGAGCAAGCTCGTGGAGATTTCGTCCATCGAGTTCCCACCCCAGCTGATTGACCACCAGGCGCAGCACATGCTCGAGACGTTCACCCGCAGCGTCGAGCAACAGGGCTTGCAGTTGCAGCAGTACCTGCGGCTGGTCGGTAAGGAGCAGGAGGCTTTCGAGCAGGAGCTTCGCGTTGAGGCCGAAACCCGCGTGCGGCGGTCGCTCGCGCTGGATGCCTTCGCCGACGCCGAGAAGATCGACGTCGAACAGCAGGAGGTTGCACAGGAAGTCCATCGGGCAGCCGCCGGCGCCGATGAAGCCGCGGCGGTCGAGGAGCTGGCAATGGCCAACCCGAGCACGCTGCAGCGCGTGCAGGAAGTCACGCGCGAACGGAAAGCGATGGCGCGGCTGCTGGACCTGGCCGTCACGAGCGACGGTCTCGAGACGGCGGGCAAGGGCAGAAAACGCCAGGAAAAGCTTACGGCGCAAGCTGAGACGGCCGATACTGAAGCACACAGCGCCGAAACGCCGGCTCCGCCGGTGGCCGAGGAGGATCAAGCGACCGCATGAGACACCCCAGTGGAGATGAGCTGGTGCACCGCGTCGTCTCGTACACCGTCCCGATGGTCGTCGAGCAAACCAGTCGCGGCGAACGCGCCTACGACATCTTCTCGCTGCTGCTCAAAAACCGGATCATCTTCCTCGGTACGCCGATCGACGACACGGTCGCCAATCTGATCGTCGCCCAGTTGCTGTATCTCACGCAGGAAGACCCGGAGCGGGACATTCAGATGTACGTCAACAGCCCGGGTGGCCAGGTGGACGCAGGGCTGGCGATTTACGACACGATGCACTTGATCCAGCCAGATGTGGCCACCACCTGCGTCGGCATGGCCGCCAGCATGGGCGCCGTGCTGCTGGGCGGCGGAGCGAAAGGCAAGCGCGCGGCGCTGCCCAATGCACGCATCCTGATCCACCAGGCTTCGGCCGGCGTACAGGGAACGGCCGCCGACATCGAAGTTCACGCGCGGGAAATTCTTCGCCTCAATGCGCGATTAAAGGAGTTGATGGCGGCCGATACGGGCCAGGAGCTTGACCGTATTTCGCGCGATATCAACCGCGACTACTGGATGAGTGCTCGCGAGGCACGCGACTACGGCGTGATCGATATGATTCATGGTCAGACGGAGGCCACCCAGGCCGCCGATCTCGCCGAGGCGGCGGTCAACGACGTGGCCAACCAACCCAAGACGACCAACGTCGCAGATGGCAAGCGCTAGTTGCCTGCAAAAGCGGACCCGGACAAAGTCACGCCAGGATCGTCCACGCAACCGAATCCACACCTAGACGAGAACCGCGGCTGAAGCGCGGAGGGGCACAACACCGACATGGCGACAACACGCGGCACCCGCGGTCAGTATCACTGTTCATTTTGCGGTAAGAGTCAGGACCAGGTCAGGCGGCTGATCGCCGGGCCTGGGGCGGTCTATATCTGCGACGAGTGCGTGGACCTCTGCCGTGAAATCATCGACGAGGAATCAGCGCCGCCCGCCGCCGCGAAGCCGCGTTTGCCGCTCGCCAAACTGCCCACGCCAGCCAAGATCTACGAGCATCTGAACTCCTACGTCGTCGGCCAGGATCGCGCCAAAAAGGTGCTGTCCGTGGCTGTCTACAACCACTACAAGCGCGTGTCCTCGGGCATGCAGGTGGACGACGTCGAGCTCCAGAAGTCGAACATCCTGCTCGTCGGCCCAACCGGTTGCGGCAAGACGTTGTTGGCTCAAACGCTGGCCAAAGTGCTCGACGTGCCGTTCTGCATTGCCGACGCCACCGCGCTGACCGAAGCGGGCTATGTCGGGGAGGATGTCGAAAACATCCTGCTGCGCCTGATCCAGGCCGCGGACTTCGATATCTCGCGGGCTGAACGCGGCATCATCTACATCGACGAGATCGACAAGATCGCCCGCAAAGGCGACAACCCGTCCATCACCCGCGACGTTTCGGGCGAGGGTGTGCAGCAGGCGCTGCTCAAACTCATCGAGGGCACCGTGGCCAATGTGCCCCCGCAGGGCGGACGCAAACATCCCCATCAGGATTTCATTCAGATCAACACCGCGAACATCCTGTTCATCTGCGGCGGCGCGTTTGAAGGCCTCGAAAATATCGTCGGCAAACGCGTCGGCGCGAAGCGGACCCTCGGGTTCGCGTCGGAGAAGTCGAACGACCAGGACCACGCGGACCTGCTCCGCCAACTGACCGGCGACGATCTCCTCAAATACGGGCTGATCCCCGAGTTCGTGGGCCGGTTACCGGTGGTTGTCAGCGTCGATCCGCTGAGCAAAGACGACCTGATGCGCATCCTGACCGAGCCGCGCAACGCGATCAGCAAGCAGTACGCCAAGCTGCTTAGCCTGGACAAGGTCGAGCTTGTCTTTACGCGTGATGCCCTCGAGGCGGCCGCGGAACGGGCACTGGTGCTCAAGACCGGCGCGCGCGGCTTGCGGACCATCATCGAGGAGGTGCTCCTCGAGGTGATGTACGAGATTCCGTCGCGGGCCGACGTGCGCAAGTGCATCATCGGCCGCGAAACGATCGCCCACGGCCAGGCACCGCTGCTGGTGACGACCCGATCGGGTCCGATCGCCGAGCTCGACGACGCTACGGAATACCGCGACGCGTCATAGTCGGCGCTACGTGCCGCGAGCGCGCGCCCGGGCCTTGCGAAAGCGTCGAACCAGCGGTCGGTAGGCCAGCCACGGGAGCGCTGCGACGATCAGGGCAATGCCCCCCGCCATGAAAATGGGTTGGGGGGTGTTGTCGTCGACGTACCAGGCAATCGCGAGACCGAAGGCGACAGCAAACCAGAGAACGAGGCTGACCGCTCCCAGGATCAACTGCGCACGATCGCGGGCCTCGGCGTCCGTTCGCAGCGCCACGTCTGCCCCGATGCCTGTGCCCTGAGCAGCGCGGCCCGCGCTCAGCGGTGCCCCGCCGCGATGCGGTCGATCATGCAAACCTCGCCAGAAGTACGCCTATCTCGAACAGAAAGTAGATCGGCAGACTGATAATCGTCTGGTTGATTGGATCGGGCGTCGGCGTGATCGCCGCTCCGAGCACGAAGGCCAGGACGAACGCGATCTTCCTGAAGCGGACCAGGCGCTGGACCGAGACGACACCGAGCTTGACCAGAAAAAACATCACGATCGGCAACTCGAATGCCAACCCGACCCAGAACAGGAAGCTGGAGACGAAGTCGACATACCGTTCGAAGGACCACTGCGGCGTGATCTCTGTACTCAGGAAGCCCGCCAGGAAGCGGATGGCAAACGGCAGCGTCAAGAAGTAGCAGAAAGCTACCCCGCAGGCGAACGAGAAGAACACCCCCGGCACGGCGAGGTACAGGTACTTCTTTTCTTTCTCGTACAGGGCTGGCGTTACGAAGGCCAGAACCTGATAAATCATCATCGGCATCGCCACTGCTGCCCCAACAACAAGCGCCACTTCCAGGTACGAGAAGAAAGTCTCACCAGGCCGAATCGACTGGATCAGTACGCCCGTTGCTTTGGCCTCGCCGACGAGCGCGTCGATGACGAGCTGGGTAATCGAGCCCAGCCCAGGAACGGGAATGATGGCGACGATGATCCCGACGACGAGAGCCATCGTGGCAGCTACGAGTCGGCCGCGCAGCTCCTCGAGGTGCTGCAGCAGCGTCATCTCTTTGTCCCCCGGCGCGTGGCCGTCCGTTTGCCCGTTGGGGCTCGGGGTGATGGGGGCTGGAGACGTCTCAGTAAGCGTCATGGGTGCCGGTCAGATCTCGTGTTCGGCACACCTTACGCGATCCGCGCAGGCCGCCGAGCGAAAAAGTCTACGCGCCGCCGTGCTCGTGCAGGTAGTCCATCGCGTCCTGCACCGTGCGAATCCGTTCGGCGTCCTCGTCGCTGATCTTGACGTTGAACTCTTCTTCTAACGACATGATCAACTCGACCAGATCGAGCGAATCGGCGTTCAGGTCATCGATGAAGTTCGCTTCAGGAGTCACCTCGTCTTCGCTGACGCTCAACTGCTCGGCGATGATCTTCTTCAGGCGCTCCTCGGCGCTCGTGGCCATAGTCCTTTTTAAAACCCCTTTCTTATGATCCGGCTGGAGTTGCGGGCAGCGTGGCGTCATCCGCGGGTGGGATGGGTGTCGAAGCCTGCGCAGGCGGCGTCCGCGGCAATTCTGCGCTGATGCTCGCCTCGACGGCTCGTCCGAGGACGCCGTTTACAAACTTGGCCGAGGTTTCGCTGCCGAAGAGCTTGGCCAATTCAACCGCCTCGTTGATCGCGGTCCTGAGAGGCACTGTAGCACTGCCGTACAAGGATTCATAGAGTCCGATACGTAGAACATTGCGGTCGACCGCCGACATCTGCGCCAGCGGCCAGAGCGGCGCGCGCTCCTGGATGAGACCATCGATCGCCGAGCGATTAGCGAGCATACCGCGCACGAGTTCCTGGGCGTAGTTTGTCGCTGCGCGCAGAACGTCGCCCGGGTACGGTGGCGCCGCCGCCTCCGCGAATCCCGCCGCCAATCGCTCGAGCACCTGGGCCGGGATGTGATGGCCCTGGTCCATCTCGTAGAGCGCCTGGAAGGCCAGGGCGCGACCGAGTCGACGGTCGAGGAAGGGGCCCGCCGGGAAAATCCTGCCGAGTTGCTCGAGTGTTTCGTCTACGCTGCGTTCCAGCATCGCTCAGCGCTCAGCACCGACTGCCGCCGTTGGCGTCACGTGTCCGTCTAACGGCTGCATTTCGGCCGAGTGGCGTTCCACGAAATCAACGTCGATCTCTCCTGCCTCGAAGCGTGGGTGGGATAGTACCAATGCCAGAAAATCGAGATTGGTTTGTACGCCGCGAATCTGCGTTTCGTCGACGGCGCGGCGCATGCGCGCGATCGCCTCCGTTCGGTCGCGACCCCAGACGACGACCTTGGCCAACAACGAGTCGTAGTACGGTGGCGTCGTGTAGCCCGGAAAGACATGGGTGTCGACTCGGACCCACGGTCCACCCGGAAAATGGGCCGTGTGAATGTGGCCCGCGTCCGGCGCGAACGCTCGCGCCGGATCCTCGGACGTCACACGGCACTCGATGGCGTGGCCGTTCCAGACAACGTCGGCCTGGCGGAGCGGCAGCGGCTCACCGGCCGCCAGGGCGATCTGGAGTTTCACCATGTCGATCCCCGTGACCAGCTCCGTCACTGGATGCTCGACCTGCAGGCGGGTATTGACCTCCAGAAAGTAAAAGCGGGCATCCTCGTCGACCAGAAACTCGACGGTGCCGACGTTCTCGTACCCGATCGAGGCGACTCCGGCGCACGCGATGTCACCCATCTCGGTGCGGCGCGCCGCGCCGAGCTTCGGTGACGGGCTTTCCTCGATCATCTTCTGGTGGCGGCGCTGGACGCTGCACTCGCGCTCGCCGAGATGCACGACGTTGCCCTGCCGATCGGCAGCCACCTGAATCTCGACGTGGTGGGCGCACTCGATCAGCCGCTCCAGGTACAGCCCGCCCTGACTGAAATTGGCTTGCGCCTCCTGCTGGGCGATGGGAAAGACGCGTGCGAGCTCATCCAGATCGTGCGCGACGCGCATGCCGCGCCCGCCGCCGCCGGCCACCGCTTTCAGCATGAGCGGAAAGCCGAGCTCGCGGGCGGCCAGCAGCGCGGCCTCGACCCCGGACAGAGTCTCGTCTGTTCCGGGCAGGACCGGCACGCCGGCCGCCTTCATCAGGTTGCGGGCGCTCACCTTGTCACTGAAGGCCCGGATCGAGGCCGGGCGTGGACCGATGAAGCTGATGGCCACCTCATCGCACACCTCCGCCAGGTAGGCGTTCTCAGAGAGAAAGCCGTACCCCGGATGGATCGCATCGGCGTGCGTGATCTGCGCGGCGCTGACCACATTGGCGATGTTGAGATAGCTTCGGTCGCTGGCAGGTGGCCCGATGCAGATCGATTCGTCAGCCAGCATCACTCCGAGTGAATCGCGGTCCGCCTCGGAGTGGGCAATGACGGTCTCGATGCCCATTTCTTTGCACGCCCGGATGATGCGCACCGCAATCTCCCCGCGGTTGGCGATCAACACTTTCTCAAATAGCGGCATCGGCTCAGGCCATGACCATCCCGCCGTCGACGTTGAGCACCTGGCCCGTGATGTAGCTGGCGGCGTCGCTGGCCAGAAAGGCAACGGCTTCGGCGATGTCGTCCGGGGTGCCCTTGCGGCCGGCCGGGATCAGCTGCAGCATGGCGTCGATCGCCGCCGCCGGAACCCCCTGCCAGATGTCGGTGTCGATCACCCCGGCGGCGACGGCGTTGCACGTGATGCTGCGCGACGCAACCTCCCGGGCCGTGGACCGCGTGAGCCCGATCATGCCCGCCTTGGAGGCGGCATAGTTGGCCTGGCCAGCGTTACCCATCACGCCCGAGATTGACGTAATGTTCACGATGCGGCCGGCCCGCTGACGGAGCATCGGCCGCAGCACCGCTCTGGTGACCAGAAAGGCGCTCTTGAGATTCGTGTCGAGCACGGCGTCCCAGTCGTCCTCCGACATCCGCATGATCAGCGTGTCGCGCGTGATCCCAGCGTTGTTGATCAGGACGTCGATGCGTTTGAAACGGTCCAAAGCGGCCTGGACGAGCCGATCCACCTCAGCCGGTTGGGCGACGTCGGCCTGGACGACCGCGACCTCACTGCCAACCGCCTTCGCCGCCTCGGCAACCTGGTTGGCCGCGTCGACCTGAGCGTTGTAGTTGACGACGATGTCGGCGCCCTCGGCCGCCAGCCGCAAGGCGATGCCGCGGCCGATGCCGCGCGAAGCGCCAGTGACCAGCGCGACCTTACCTTCGAAGCGTCTCAAAGCAGCGCACATGCTCCGCGCAGATCGGAGATCGCGCCGAAACTGGCGACCCGCGCGTCGGGCAGTGTTCGGCGGACCAGCCCGGCCAGGACCGTGCCCGGGCCAACTTCCAGAAACCGGTCGCAGCCGAGCGCGGCCAGTCGCTCTAGTGTCGCCGTCCAGCGCACCGCCGAGTAGACCTGCACCGCCAGTTCGTGACGCAGCTCATCCGGCTCGCAGGTCGCCTCAGCGCTCGCGTTGACCACCACCGGGACCTCGGCCCGGCGGAGGGGCGTCTCGATCAGCGCCTGGCGCACCGCGTCCGCGGCCGGGCGCATATACACCGAGTGAAACGGTCCGCCGACCTTGAGCGGCAGCACTCGCCTGGCGCCGCTGGCCCGCGCGCTCTCCGCCACGCGCTCGAGGGCGTCGCGGGCGCCCGAGACGACGAGCTGACCCGGCGCATTCAGGTTTGCCACCTCGACCGAGCTGCCGTTCTGGGACGCGAGCATGCACGCTTCACGCAGGGCGGGCTCGTCCAGCCCGAGCACCGCGGCCATGCTGCCGTCGACGCTGGCACACGCCGCGGCCATCGCCTGTGCGCGCACCTGCACCAGCCGCAAGGCGGCTTCGGCATCCAGGACGCCCGCGGCCACATACGCGGCGAACTCGCCGACACTGTGGCCAGCCACCGCGGCGATGTCCACCACTCCACACTCTTCGCGCAGGACGGCCAGGGCAGCCAGGCTGGTAGTCACGACGGCCGGCTGCGCAACGTCCGTGTCCGTCAGCCGCTCCAGGGGTCCGTCCGCGCAGAGCTGGGTAATGGGCAGGGCGGTGATCTGATCGGCCAGCTCGAAGAGCCGTCGCGCCTGCGCTGAGCGCTGTCGGAGGTCAGTGCCCATGCCGACGGCCTGCGAGGCCTGCCCCGGAAAGAGAAGCGCTAATCTGGCCAGCTAACTTACTCCGGCTTCTGCTTGGCCTTCGCGTCGAGGTGGAGCACGTCGATGCCGTTGTACGTGCCGCAGTTCCGGCAGACCTGGTGGGTCACCTTGCGCTGTTTGCATTGCGGACAAGTCATCAACGGCGGCAGCTCGATGTGATCCTGGCTGCGGCGCTGGCCGCGTCGGGCTGAGCTGATCTTCTTCTTTGGGAGGGCAACCATGGCCGGAAAAGTTCTCCTGTCCTATCTTTCTTCGTCCGCGTGCAGCAGCACCGCCAGGCGAGCAAACGGGCTCGCCGCGGCGATAGAGGCGCTGGCTTCGTCGTCGTCGCGTAGTTCTTCGGGGTGAGGTTGGTGCGGGCCTTCGAGGCGCTGCCCGCAGAAGGCGCACAGGCCGGGGCAGGTGGCCGAACAGAGCGGCCGCAGCGGCAGGCTGGTCAGGATGCTCTGGCGCAGGACTTCGTCCAGGTCGAGCTCGTGGTGCTCGTCGATGAGCGGCTGCTCGTCCTGCCCGGGCACGTGGAGCGGCAGCCCGGTCCGAATGTCGATGCCGGGCAGGAACTCCTCGTCGAAGACGCCTTCGAAACTTGTCAAGGCCTCTTCGAGGCAGCGCGCGCACTCCAGGCTGGCGATGCCCGCGTGTTCGCTGTGGACCAGGATGCCGTCTGGTGTGCGGGTCAGCTTGGCGTGGCCGCGGACCGGGCCACGCAAATGCAGCTCGCCGAGGGCGTCCGCCAGGGGTTCGGAGAAATCGAACTCCCGCACTGTGCCAAGCGAGGCCAGCAGTAATTGGGACACGTTCACGGAAACCATGGGCATCACATAAAAAAAAGGCTGCCCGGTCGGCGAGGGGCAGCGTCGCATGAGTATATGCTCAGTCTCCGATTCTCAGCAAAACCCAGCGTCTCCGCATCGCTTCGCTCGCTCGCTCGCTCGCTCGTTGCGCGGCAATTTCCATGGAGGCCATAGACCCCGCGCAGGACGCCGCGGACGCTGCGCGTGCGAGCTGAGAGCCAAGCGGTCCACGCCCCGGGAGGCTGCGCGAACGAGCTGAGAGCCATGCGGTCCACGCCCCGAGAGGCTGCGCGTGCGAGCTGGGAGCGATGCGGGAGGTGTGCAAGCGAGCTGAGAGCCAAGCGGTCCACGCCCCGGGGAGGTGTGCAAGCGAGCTGAGTGCCATGCGGTCCACGCCCCGGGGAGGTGTGCAAGCGAGCTGAGTGCCATGCGGTCCACGCCCTGGGAAGCTGTGCAAGCGAGCTGAGAGCCATGCGGTCCACGCCCTGAGGAGGTGTGCAAGCGAGCTCAGAGCCACGCGGTCCACGCCCTGGGAGGCTGCGCGTGCGAGCTGCGACAGTGGGTCCTCGTCTCGTCCAGGCTCCGCGTGCGAGCTGGGAGCCATGCGGTCCACGCCCTGGGGAGGTGTGCAAGCGAGCTGGGAGCCATGCGGTCCATGTCCCGGCGGTCTGCGCGTGCGAGCTGCTATGGGTCCGCGTCTCGTCCAGGCTGCGCGTGCGAGCTCAGAGCCACGCGGTCCGCGTCCCGTGGAGGCTGCGCTTGCGAGCTGCGCGGGTTGGGTCCTCGCCCCGTGGAGGTTGAGCCGCTGAGCGTCAGCGCGCGCTCCGGGCTTTGCCTGCAAAGGAGCGAGCGAAGCGATGCGGAGGGTGGGGGCTTCAGACCCGGTTGGAGAG
>Ga0209166_10003928_pt1 | contig 10565 bp, 3 predicted proteins | sample Coa_R1_3_FD_187151 | JGI IMG/M metagenome (GOLD analysis project Ga0209166, IMG submission 187151) | Surface soil microbial communities from Centralia Pennsylvania, which are recovering from an underground coalmine fire - Coalmine... | ecosystem: Environmental > Terrestrial > Soil > Unclassified... | reverse complement strand
AATTCGCGCCGGACTGCGTGTTCGTCAATGGCTACGGGGCCACCGAGGTGAGCTTCGCGGTGCAGTGCTGGATCAGGCCCGGTGAGGATATCGGCGACGCGATCGTGCCGATCGGCCACCCGCTGCCCGGATATGAGGTGCTGCTGCTCGACGACACCGGACGGGCAGCGCAGCGGCGCGGTGAGATAGCGATCAAGAGCAGCTACCTGGCTCCCGGCTACTGGAACGACGCGGCCCTGACCGCTGGGCGGTTCACCACCTGCCCCGACGGCACGCGGCTGTACCGCACCGGGGACCAGGGAATGCTGCTGGCCGATGGCCGCCTCGCCTGTCTTGGCCGGACCGACCGGCAGGTGAAGATCCGCGGCTACCGCGTGGATCTCGGTGAGGTCGAGGCACACCTGGCCGCCCTGCCCGGCGTTACGCAGGCGGTCGTGGTCCCCGGCCGCAACCGGGAGCGGCTCACCGGCTACGTCGTACCGGTCCCTGGCGCCCGGCCTGACCCTGGTGAACTGATCCGTGCGCTGGCCGGACGGCTGCCCGGCTACCTGGTGCCCGCGGCAATCGTCATCATCGGCAACCTGCCGCTCACGCCGACCGGCAAAGTCGACCTGCGCGCACTGCCGGCGGCCCCGGTGCGGATGACGGCCAGCCAGCCGCCGGTCACCGCCACCGAGCGGCTGATCGCGACGGCCTGGTGCGAGCTGACCGGGCTGCCCGAGGTCTGCGCGGACGCCAGCTTCTTCGACACCGGCGGGCACTCACTACTGCTGGGAAGGTTGCAGCAGCGACTGGAGTCGGCACTGGGCCGGGAGGTTCCGCTCAGCGTGATCCTGACCCACCCCACCGCGGGTGGGCTGGCGCGCTGGCTGGACAGTGGGGCCACCGCAGGGGAGGAACTGGACCGCGTCACCGGACGCATGGAGCGCAGGCGCACGGCGCAGGCGACGCGGGGGCGGCGGTGACCACCGGGCCCGGCGGCGTGGCCACGGCCGCCACCGGAGCCGGCGGCGCAGGTCAGGGGGACGCGATCGCGGTTGTCGGCCTGGCCTGCCGGTTCCCGGCAGCGCCGTCGGTGGCCGCGTTCTGGCAGAACCTGCTGAACGCCGTTGATGCGGTCCATGACTACAGTGACGCCGAACTCGCCGCTGCCGGCATCGAGCCCGGACTGCGCGGCGACCCGGCGCACGTCAAGGCCGCGGGGCGGCTGGAGGGCATCGAGGAGTTCGACGCGGATTTCTTCGGCTTCGCCCCGGACGAGGCCGCCCGCACCGACCCACAGCACCGCCTCTTCCTGGAGACCGCCTGGGAGGCCCTGGAGGACGCCGGCTGTGACCCAGTGCGCTACCCCGGCACCATCGGCCTGTTCGCGGGCGCGTCCGTCAACCGCTACTTCCTGTTCCACCTGCTGGGCCGGCAGCAGGCAGGGCCGGGCGACTGGGAGGACGGGCTCATCCCCTACCAGTCGAGCGACTATCTCCCGGCGCAGGCCGCCTACCGGATCGGCCTGACCGGCCCCGCGGTGGCGGTGCAGGCCGCGTGCGCCACGTCGCTGGTGTCGGTGTGCCTGGCCGCGCAGAGCCTGGCCGACTACCGCTGCGACCTCGCCCTGGCGGGCGGGGTGAGCATCTCCTGGCCGCGGCATCGCTGCCTGGCGGGCGGCCTGGTGTCACCGGACGGCCGCTGCCGCGCCTTCGACGCCGCCGCACAGGGGTCCGGGTTCGGCAGCGGCTCCGGCACGGTGGCGCTCAAGCGGCTGGCGGACGCCGAGGCCGACCGCGACCACATCTACGCGGTGCTGCGCGGCTGGGCGGTGACCAACGACGGCAGCGCCCGGGGCGGGTTTTCGGTTCCCGGTGTCGCGGGCCAGGCTGCCGCGGTGACCGAGGCGCTGGCCGCGGCCGGGAGCGGGCCGGAGGAAGTGGGCTTCGTCGAAGCGCACGGAAGCGGCACGCCGCTCGGCGATGCGATCGAGGTGGCCGCGCTCACCCGCGCCTACCGGACGGCCGGTGACCGGCGGCAGGAGGAGTGCGCGCTCGGGGCGGTCAAGACGAACGTCGGCAACCTGGATGCCGCGGCCGGCGTGGCCGGGTTCATCAAGGCCGCCCTCGCCTGCTCCACCGGCATGATCCCGGCGAACCTGCACTTCACTCAGCCGCACCCGGACGTGCCGCTGCCGGGGTCGCCGTTCTTCGTCCCGGCCAAGACCCTGTCCTGGCGTGGGGCGGCCAAGCTGGCGGGGGTCAGTTCGTTCGGGCTCGGCGGCACCAACGCACACGCGATACTGGGTCCACCACCGCCGCGGCACGACGTGCCCGGCCCCGGCCCATGGACGCTGCGGCTGTCGGCCCGGACGCCGGAGGATCTGCGGGCGCTGGCCGGCCTGCTCCGCCGCTGGCTTGCCGGCCACCCCGCTGCCTCCCTGGCCGACGTGGCGTACACGCTGGCCGAGGGCAGGCGGCGGTTCCCCTGTGCCGCCGAGGCCGGCTGCCGGACGCTGGCCGACGCGCTCGGCGCCCTGGCCGGGATCGAGGCCGGGCGCACGGCGGGCGGCCACGGTGGCGAGCCGGCCGGCCAGACGACGGCCCAGCCCGCGCAAGGCCGGCGGATCCCGCTGCCCACCTACCCGTTCCACCGCCGCAGGCACTGGATCGAGCGGTCATGAGCGACGCGGCGGCGGCCCAGCCCGGCCGCGGTGAGCACTGCGTGCCGCTCGGCGGCACCGGGTGGGACGTGTGGCGGGAGGCGGTGCTGCGCACGGCCGGATTCCCCGCCGACGGCCTGTTGCTGTTCGCCAGCCCGGCGCTGGCGGCGCTGGCCGATTCCTGCCTGGCCGGTGATGGCGCTGACACCGGGCGGCTGGCGGACATGCTGGCCGCCCAGTGGGAGGCATGCTTGCGGCAGGCCGCCGATCTGGGCCGGCAGCCACGCTTCCGGGAGGCCGTCACCTGGCAGAACCCGTCCGTCCTCGCCGCACTGGACGGCCTGGGCGAGCAAACCGGGGACGGCCGCAGGCGCCGGGGTGCCAGGCGGCGGGAGCGGGCCCGGGTGGTTGCCCGGTACTGGCAGCGGTACTGCGGCAAGAACGAGACCATCGGGTTCTTCGGCCCCGCCGCGTGGGTGACGCTGGATCCGGCCGGGCCGCCGGTCACGCTGCGTCTCGGCCCGGACGTGCTTCGCGGACGGCGGGTCTACCTGGAGCACTGGGCGCTGGCCGCGCTCGCGGCCCGGCTCGCGGCCGACCCGGCCATCCGCCGCTGGCTGCCGGTCATGCTTGCGCCACAGCTCACTGTCTCCGGCGGGCGCCTGCTGCGCCCCGCGCAGCCCCCGGCGGCGCTGTCACCGGCGGAGCTGGCGGCGCTGCGGCTGTGTGATGGGCGCCCGGCCGCCGAAGTCGTCGACGGCATCGTTCCGGCTGTGGTGCGCAACTCCGCCGACGGGTACCTGCTGCTCGGCAGGCTCGCCGAGCGGGGGATCGTCGACTGGGGTGCCTCGCTGCCGCAGCATCCCGGTGCCGAGCGCGTGCTGCGCCGGCAACTCGAGGCGATCGCGGACGCCGGGGCCCGGGCGCACGCCGAAGCCGCGCTCGGCCGGCTGACCGAGGCGCGGGACAAGGTCGCCGCGGCCGCGGGCGACCCCGGCGGGCTGCTGACCGCTCTGCGTACCCTCGACGAAGAATTCACCGAGACCACGGGCGTGCCGCCGCGCCGCCGGGCCGGCGAGATGTACGCCGGGCGGGCGCTGTGCTACGAGGAAGCGTCCCGCGACCTGGACGTGGTGTTCGGCGGGGCCGTGCTGGATGCGCTCGCCGCCCCGCTGGCGGTGCTGCTCCCGGCGGCACGGTGGCTCACGGCCGCGCTCGCCAGCGCCTACGGCACGGCACTCGAGCGCCTGTTCGGCGAGCTGGCCGGCGGTCCGGGCACCGCGAACGGGCCCGCGGGGGCGGCGAGCCCCCGCGGCGAGGTGCCGCTCAGCGAGCTGTGGTACCTCGCCCAGGGCCTGCTGTTCGGGTCGGGCGAGCGCCCGGTGGACGCGGTTGCCGGCGAGTTCGCCACCCGCTGGAGCACACTGTTCGGGCTTGACCGCATCCCGGCCGGCACCGCACGGGTCGAGCTGCGGTCGGCCGACCTGGCCGGGCCGGTCACCGAGGCGTTCCCGGCCAGTGCGCCCGGGTTCGCCGCGGGCCGGCTGCACAGCCCCGACGTGCACATCTGCGCCACCGATCTGGCAGCGCTCCGGGCGGGCGACTTCTTCTGTGTGCTCGGCGAGATGCACGTGGCCTGGCCGACGTTCGACTGTGCCGTCTTCACCGAGGCACACCCCGATCCGGGGAGGCTGCGCGACGCGCTCGCCGCCGACGTGGGCCACAGCCGGATTCGGCCACTGTACCCAGCGAACTGGCCGCGCTACACCGCGCGCATCGCGCATTCCCTCGACCACCCGGCCGACCGCCAGCTCGGGTTCGCGCCCGCGCCTGGCGCCGACCCCGCACGGCTGCTTCCCGTTACGGCTGTCACCGTGGCACGGCGCGACGGCAGGCTGTTCGCCACCGCGCCCGGCGGCGGTAGCTGGCCGCTGATCGAGGTGTTCGCGGCGCTGGTGTCCATGCACGCGGTGGACGGGTTCAAGCTGGTCGCGGGGCCGCCGCACAGCCCGAGGATCACGGTGGACCGGCTGGTGGTGACGCGGGAAACCTGGCGCACCACGGTGGCGCGCACCGGCCTGGCCCAGTCCGGCGGCGAGCAGGCCAGATACCTGGCGGCCCGCAGGCTGCGCCGCGACCTGGGACTGCCGGACCGGGTGTTCGTGAAGTTCGGCACCGAAACCAAGCCGGTGTTCGCGGACCTGACCAGCCCGCTGCTCATCAGCGCGCTGTGCACGATGGCGCTGCGGGCGCTGGAGCACGGCGGCGGCGAGACATCCGTCGTGTTCACCGAGATGCTGCCCGGGCCCGAGCACGCCTGGCTCACCGACGCCGCTGGCCGGCGTTATTTCAGCGAGCTCAGGTTCCAGATCCGGGATCCCGTGCCGGGAGGAGCCGCATGATTCGCGGGCCGTCATATCCGATTCCTGAGGCCACACTGACAGATCTGGTCGGCGAGCAGGCGCGCAGCAGGCCGGACGCCATCGCGGTGCGCCAGTGGGACAGCCGGCTCAGCTACCGGGAGCTGTGGTCCGCCGCCGGGCGCCTCGCCGCGGCACTGCACACCGCCGGCGTGCTGCCTGAGGCGCCGGTGTGCGTGTGCCTGCGACGGCGGCCGATCGCGGTGGCCGCGCTGCTCGGGGTGCAGCTGGCGGGCGCCGCGTACCTGCCGCTCGACCCGGATGACCCGCCGGCCCGGCACATCGCCGTCGCCGGTGACGCCGGGGCGCGGTTCGCCGTGGCGGATGAGCAGACGGCGGCAGCGGTGCAGGCGGCGGGGCTGACGGTCGTGCCCGTACCCGGGCCGGGCGGCACACAAGGACCAGTCCCCCGGCCGGCCGGCCGGCGCGGCCGGCCGGACAACGCCGCCTACGTCCTTTACACCTCCGGCTCCACCGGCCAGCCGAAGGGCGTGGTGATCAGTCACCGCAGCGCGGTCTCGTTCGTCCGGGCGTTCGGCGCTTTTACCGGCGCGGGGCCGGCCACCCGGTCGTTCGGGTTCGCGTCGTTCGGGTTCGACGTGTCGGTCCTTGACCTGTTCGTGCCGCTGGCAGCGGGCGGAGAGGTGGAGCTGCTGGGAGAGGCCGACCGGGCCGACCCGGAACGGCTGCAGCGGTTTTGCGAGCTGCACGCGATCACCTGGGGGTGCGTCCCGGTGTCGCTGCTGCCGATCCTCGACCCGGCCCGGCTGCCCGCCTGGGTCACGCTGATAACCGGCGCGGAGGCCCCAGGCCCGGAACAGGTGGAGCGGTGGTCCGGCGCCGGCGACCCGCCCGCGCGCCGCTTCCTCAACTGCTACGGCCCGACCGAGGCGACCGTGTGCGTGACCTCGTTCGAGGCGAGCGGCCGCTGGACCCAGCCGCTGCCGATCGGGACGCCGCTGGCCAACCACCGGATCTGCCTGGTCGGTGAAGATCTGCGCCCGGTGCCGGACGGCACGCCGGGCGAGCTGCTCATCGGCGGCGCCGGGCTGGCCCGCGGGTACCTGGGCCAGCCCGGTCTCACCGCGGCCCGGTTCATCCCCGACCCGTTCGGCGGGAAGCCCGCGGCGAGGCTGTACCGGACCGGCGACATCGCGGTCTGCCGGGATGGCATCCTGCACTTCCTGGGACGCCGGGACAGCCAGGTGAAGATCCGTGGCCGCCGGGTGGAGCTCGCCGAGGTGGAGGCGGTGCTGCGCGGGCTGCCCGCGGTGCTCCACGCGGTGGTGGACGCGCCGCCGGACTCCGGCGGCCGCCGCCTCGTCGCGTTCTGCACCCTCGCCGGCGGCGCGGACGAGGATACGGTGCGGCAGGCGTGCGCGCGGCTGCTCCCGTCCGCGCTGGTGCCCTCGGCGGTCATCCGGCTGGAACGGTTCCCGCTCAACACCGCCGGCAAGGTCGACATGGACGCGCTGCGCGGCTATGCGGCCCGGGTGGCCGCCGCCCAGGCGGAAACCGGCGATGGCCGCTGCCCGGCCGGCCCGGCCGAGGAGGCGGTCGCGGCCGCCTGGCGCCGGGTGCTCGACCGCCGCACGGTGGCCGCGGACGACGACTTCTTCGCCTCCGGCGGTCACTCGGTCGCGGCCATGCGGCTGGTCGCAGACCTGCGGTCGGCGCTGCACCGCGCCGTGTCAGTTGAGGACGTCTTCACCGGGCGGACCCTCGCCGGGGTCGCCGAGCGCGCCGCCGCCGCGCCGCCACTCGACGGCGCGGACCTCACCACGGGCAACCCGCCCGCGCTGTCGCCGGCCCAGCGCCGGCTGTGGTTCCTGGACAAGCTCGCCCCCGGCTCGGCCGCGTACAACATCGCGCTCGCCGAGCGGATCACCGGGCCCTTGGACATCACGGCGCTGCGGGCGGCGCTGACGGCGGTCGCCCGGCGGCACGATGTGCTGCGGTTGCGCATCAGGGACGGCATCTGCGGGCCGGTGGCCGAGGTGGCACCACCGGAGCCGGCCCCGCTGGCCGTCATCGACGCGGCGGCGGACGCGGTGCCCGCGCTGCTGGCCGCGCAGGCCGGTGCCGGGTTCGATCTCGGCCGGGGCCCGCTGTGGCGGGCCGCGTTGCTGCGGCTGGGCCCCGCCGACCACGTACTCGCGCTCTGCTTCCATCACGCGGTGTTCGACGGCTGGTCGCAGCGCCCGTTCTACACCGATCTCGCGGCCGCCTACCGCACCGCCCGCGGCGGCGCGGGGGACGGTGGGCTCGGCCCCCTGACCGCCCGGTTCAGCGACTACGTCGCCTGGCGGGCGGAGCGGGACAGCCAGCGCGGCGCCGCCGACCTGGCCTGGTGGGTGCGGCACCTGGCCGGGGTTCCGCCCGTGATCGACCTGCCGCGCGATGCCGCCCGGCCGCCGGTGCAGACCTATCGTGGCGCGCTCACCGCCGCCGGCCTTCCCCCGGCCACCTCGGCCGCGGCCGGGAAACTGTCGGAGCAGCTGGGCGTCACGGTCCCGGCGGTTCTGCTGGCCGGCTTCGGGGTGCTGCTGCACCGGCTCACCGGCCGCCGTGACCTGGTGATCGGAACCCCGGCCGCGGACCGCAGGCACCCGGCGTTCAGCGATCTCGTCGGGTTCTTCATCGAGGTGATGCCGCTGCGGATCCGGATCGATCCGGCCGGCAGCTTCGCTGACCTGGCCCGGGCCTGTTCCGACGAGCTGCTCGCCGCGCTTGCCCACCCGGCGGCACCGCTGGACCGGATCGTGGAGGCGCTCGCCGTGCCCCGTGACCCCACCCGGCCGCCGCTCGTCCAGGTGCTGTTCAACGTCTACAACTTCCCCGAGCCCCGGCTGTCGCTGGACGGGCTGCACACGCGGCGGCTGGCGGCACCGCTGCCGGGATCCCCGTTCGACCTCACGGTCTACATAGCCAGGCAGGACCAGGGTTACGCGGCAGAGCTGGCGTACAACCCGGACCTGTTCAGCGCCGAGCGCGGGCGCGCGTTCCTGGCTGGTTTTCTCGCGCTGCTCGGCGCGCTCGCCGGCGCGCCGTCCCGCCCGGTCGGCGAGGCGCCGCTGCCACCGGAGGCCGCCGCCTGGGCCGGGCCGCCGCCCGCGCCCGGGGCCGGAGAGCCGCGGCCACACCCGCCTGCCGTCGCGGCACCGGCTGGCGCGGCACCGGCCGTCGCGGCCCCGGCTGGCGCGGCCCCGGCTGGCGCCGAACCGGCTGGCGCGGCACCGGCCGGCCCGTCGGAACTGGCCATCGCGGCGATCTGGCGGGACGTGCTCGGGCGCCCGGAGGTCGGCGCGACCGTGAACTTCTTCGACGCGGGCGGCTCCTCGCTGGCCCTCGTCACCGTGCGGGAGCGGATCGCCGATCAGTTCGGGCGCGAGCTTCCGGTCGCCGAGCTCTTCCAGTTCCCATCCATACGCGCACTGGCCAGGCACCTCGACGGTGTGCATGCCGCACCCGAACTCGCGCGGGCGCAGGCCCGCGCGGCGGCGCGCCGCGGGCGGTCCAGGCGGTCCGAGACAGTGCCAGGCCGTGAGCGCGGCCTGGGCGATGCCGATTGAGGAGGCCGACGTTGACCCATTCCCAGCCCACCGGAGTCGAGCCGATCGCGATCGTCGGGATGGCGGCGCGGGTCCCCGGCGCCGGCGACCTCAGCCAGTTCTGGAACAACCTGCTCGACGGCGTGGAGTCGGTGACCTTCTTCGACGACGGCGAACAGCGGGCCCGCGGCGCGAGCGAGGCCGAGCTGGCCGACCCGGAATTCGTCCGCGCCGCGCCGGTACTCGCCCAGATGGAGTACTTCGACGCGGGGCTGTTCGGGATGACCGCACGGGAGGCGGAGCTGGCCGACCCGCAGCTCCGGATCTTCCTGGAGCTGGCGCACACCGTGCTCGGCGACGCGGCGTGCGACCCCGCCCGGTACCCCGGCGAGATCGCGGTGTACGCGGGCTCCGGCGCCGACGAGTACAAGTGGCTGAACCTGCGGCGCAACAGCAGGATCGCACCCGCCGCGGGCACCCTGAGCGTCTCGGTCGGCAACCATCCCGACTACATCGCGACGACCGTGTCGTACCGGCTGAACCTGCGCGGGCCGAGCATGACGCTGCATACCGCCTGCTCCACCTCGCTGGTGGCGGTGCACGTGGCGTGCGAGGCACTGCGGGCCGGCGAGTGTGACATGGCGCTCGCGGGCGGGGTGTGCGTGGAACTTCCGCACGGCAAGGGGTACTTCTCCGCCGATGGGTTCACCTCATCGGACGGTCATTGCCGGCCATTCGACGCCAAGGCGGACGGCACGATCTGGGGCAGCGGGGCAGGGGTGGTCGCGCTCAAGCGCCTGGACGGCGCCCGGGCGGACGGCGACCACATCCGTGCCGTGATCTTGGGCAACGCCGTCAACAACGACGGCGCGGCCAAGGTCGGCTTCTCCGCCCCCAGCGTAGAGGGGCAGGCGGAGGTGATCGCCCAGGCGCTTGGCGTGGCCGGGATCGAGCCCCGCTCGATCGGTTACGTCGAGGCGCATGGCACCGGCACCGCGCTCGGTGACCCGATCGAGGTCGCGGCCCTGACCCGGGTGTACGCCGCGGGCACGGCGGACCGGCACTGGTGCGGGATCGGCTCGGTCAAGTCCAACTTCGGGCATCTCAGCCAGGCCGCCGGGGTGGTGAGCCTGATCAAGGCGGCGCTCGCCGTCGAGCACGGTCTCATCCCGCCCACCATCAACTTCACGCAGCTCAATCCGGCGATCGAGTTCGACTCGGGCCCGTTCTACGTGGTCACCTCCTTGTCCGGCTGGGATGCCGCCCAGGAGCCGCGCCGGGCCGCGGTGAGCTCGTTCGGTATCGGCGGGACCAACGCCCACGTGATCCTCGAGCAGGCGCCCGGCGGGCAGCGGAACGGCGAACGGCCGCGCCGGGCCGAGGTGCTGCGGGTGTCAGCCAACACCGGCGAGGCGCTCGCGGCGTCGGTGGCCCGGCTGGCCGGCCACCTGACCGCTCAGCCGGGGCTGGAGCTTGGACCGGTGGCCCACACTCTGCGGGTGGGCCGCCCGCAGTACCCCTGCCGCGCCTTCGTGGTAGCGGACAGCATCCCGGATGCGGCCAGCGCGCTGCGGGACGCCAAACGGCTGGCGACCGCCCGGGTGGCCGACCCCGCGCCGGGCTTCGGCCTGCTGTTCTCCGGGCAAGGCTCGCAATACCCGGGGATGGGGGCGGAACTTTACCGGGAGGAACCGGTGTTCGCCGCCGCCGTTGACGAGTGCTGCGAACTCCTTCGCGGCGACGGGGTGGACATCCGGGCGGTGATGTGGCCGCCAGCGGCCACGGAGGCAGGCGGCGGGGAAACGGCGGGAACCGCGGCGGATGCGGCTGCCCGGCTTGACGACACCCGGCTCGCCCAGCCCGCGCTGTTCGTGATCGAACATGCCCTGGCCACGCTGTGGCAGTCGTGGGAAGCCCGCCCGGCCGCGATGATCGGCCACTCGATCGGCG
>Ga0209166_10003927_pt1 | contig 10565 bp, 9 predicted proteins | sample Coa_R1_3_FD_187151 | JGI IMG/M metagenome (GOLD analysis project Ga0209166, IMG submission 187151) | Surface soil microbial communities from Centralia Pennsylvania, which are recovering from an underground coalmine fire - Coalmine... | ecosystem: Environmental > Terrestrial > Soil > Unclassified... | reverse complement strand
ATTCGCTCGATCAACACCAAGCAAGCGGAAGCCGCTCCCGGCGTTGTGAGTGTTTTCACCGGCAAGGACACGAAAGGTGTTGGCGCAGTTCCCTGCGGCATTGTGATGCCGGACTTGCGCGTGCCGCCGCACACGATTCTGGCGACGGACCGCGTCTACTTTGTCGGTCATCCCATCGCGGTGGTTGTAGCGCGCGATCGTTATCTCGCGCGCGATGCCGCTGATTTGATCGAAGTGGATTACGAAGTTCTGCCCGCGGTGGCTGATCCCGAGAAGGCGCTCGCGAAAGGCGCGCCCGCGGTGCATCCGCAGTGGCCGGACAATGTCGCGTTCACCTATCACCAAGACGGCGGCGACATTGATAAGGCGTTTGCCGAAGCCGACGTTGTGGTGAAGCAGCGCATCACCAGTCAGCGGCTTGTGCCGATGGCCATGGAGACACGCGGAGTGGTGGCGGAATGGCGCGGCGCGGACCGCCAGCTCAACCTTTACACGTCTACGCAAATCCCCCATTTGGTTCGCACGCTTGTGGCCGGCATGCTCGGCCTGGAAGAAAATCGCATGCGCGTCATCGCGCCGGAAGTGGGCGGTGGATTCGGCAGTAAGCTGAACGTCTACGCGGAAGAAGCGTTGATGGGCTACGTTTCGATGAAGATTCAGAAGCCGGTCAAGTGGATCGAATCGCGGCGCGAAAATTTCACCTCCACGATTCACGGCCGCGGCCACATGGATTATTACGAAATCGCCGCCAAGCGCGACGGCACGATTCTGGGCATCAAGCTCAAACTCATTCAAGATGTCGGCGCGTATCACCAGCTGCTGACGCCGCTGATTCCCCAGTTGAGCGTGCTGATGATGCCCGGCATCTACAACACGCAAAACATTCGCGCCGATATCGTCGGCGTGTTCACGAATTGCGTTCCGACGGACGCCTATCGCGGCGCCGGCCGGCCGGAAGCCACGCACGGCATCGAGCGCATGGTGGATTTGTTGGCTGCAGAATTGAAGATGGATCCCGCGGAGATTCGCTTCAAGAATTTCGTCACGAAAGAGAACTTCCCTTACCCGACGGCTACGGGGCTTACGTATGACTCCGGCGATTACGCCGCGCCACTCAAGAAAGCGCTCGACCTCGTCGGCTACGTGAAACTCCGCCAGGAACAAGCCGACGCGCGCAAGCAAGGCAAATACATGGGCATTGGCATTTCGACTTACGGCGAGATTTGCGCCATTGGCCCGTCCGCAGCGACGCCCGCAGGCGGCTGGGAAAGCGCCACGGTGAAAATTGAGCCGAGCGGCAAGGTCACCATCATGACTGGCGCTTGTCCACACGGGCAGGGCGAGGAAACCACGTTTGCGCAAATCGCCGCAGATGAACTTGGCGTCGGCCTCGACGACATTCTCGTGATTCGCGGCGATACGGCGGTCGTGCAATACGGGATCGGAACTTTCGGCAGCCGCGCTACCGCCGTTGGCGGAACGGCGCTTTACTACGCGCTGCAAGACTTGAAGACCAAGATCAAAAAATTCGGCGCGATGCTGCTGGAGTCCGAAGACGTTTCGCTCGTTGGTGGACAAGTCATCGACAACAAAGGCGGCAAGTCCATATCGTTGCAGGAAGTGGCCGGCGCGACCTATCGGGCGCTGAAGCTGCCTCCGAATACGGAGCCGGGGCTCATGGCCACGCGCTTCTGGGAGCCGCCGAATTTCACGTTCCCGTTTGGCGCACATATTGTGGTCACCGACATCGACAACGAAACCGGGCAAATCAAGATTCGCCGTTACGTTGCCGTGGACGATTGCGGCAACATTCTGAATCCGCTCATCGTGGATGGCCAGGTGCATGGCGGCGTGGCGCAAGGCCTCGGCCAGGCGCTGTGGGAGCAGGCTGTTTACGACGACAACGGCCAGCTCATCACCGGCGAATTGACGGACTACGCGCTTCCGCGGGCGCACATGATGCCGTGGATTGAGAGCCACCACACTTGCACGCCTTCGCCGGTGAATCCGCTCGGGGTGAAAGGCGTCGGCGAAGCGGGTACGATTGGCTGTTCGCCTGCCGTCGTGAATTCCGTAGTGGATGCACTTTCTCCGCTCGGAGTGAAACACATTGACATGCCCATGACGCCGGAAAAGATCTGGAAAATTCTGGCGACCAAGCATTGATCCGAAAAATTGAGAGGAGCCGAACGTGATCGCGCAAAAATTTGAATATACCGCTCCAAAATCGCTGGACGAAGCGCTGCATCTGCTTTCGAGCGGTGCGAAGCCGCTTGCCGGCGGCATGAGCCTCATCCCCATGATGAAGCTGCGGCTTGCCGCGCCCGAGCATCTTGTGGACTTGCGCGCGCTCAAGGACCTGAACTACATCCGCGAACAAAGCGGCCAATTGCACATCGGCGCGACAGCTTCGCATTACGACATCGAGAGCTCTGCCCTCCTGCGGCAGAAGTGCCCGCTGCTGACAGAAACGGCGGCGGCCATAGGCGATGTTCAGGTGCGCAACATGGGCACGATTGGCGGCAGCGTGGCGCATGCGGATCCGGCGGCGGATTATCCTGCGGCGCTGCAAGCGCTCGAGGCGAAGTTCTTGCTGCAGGGCACGAAATCGGAGCGCACCGTTGGCGCGGTCGATTTCTTCGTTGACGCGTTCACCACCGTGCTCGAACCCGGCGAAATCTTGCGCGAAGTGGTTGTACCCATTGATGACACGCGTACCGGCACGAGCTACCAGAAAATGGCGCAGCCTGCCAGCGGCTTCGCGATTGTCGGCGTAGCCGCGCGCGTGCGCGTCAACGCCGGCAAAGTCAGCTTCGTGCGCATCGGCGTTACCGGACTTTCCAATCGCGCGTATCGCGCGACCGCCGCGGAAAAAGCGCTCGAAGGCAAGACTTCTTCGCCCAACGACATTCAAGCTGCCGCGGCGCTGGTCGCGCAGGGCGTGGACGCCAACTCCGACCTGCACGCTTCCGCCGATTACCGGCGGCATCTGGCGGTCGTTCACGCCGCGCGCGCGCTCAAGACCGCGCTCTCGCGCATCGCGTGAGCATTGCTTGTCGCTCAAACATTGCGCGTGCGGCAGAACACCTGCCATGTAATGCCGATGGCAAAGAACGGGTCTGGCTTCGGCAAGAAGCCTCAGCCTAAAAAAGACCCGCCACTACAAAGGCGCTTCGCACGACCATGAAGATTTCCGGCTCTTATACTTTGCCTGTGGCGCCCGAGCGCGCGTATCAACTCCTGCAAGACCCAGCGATTCTCGCGCAGGCCATGCCCGGCTGTGAAAGCCTTGAGAAAATCGGCCCCGACGAGTACCGCATGAAGATGAAGGTGCTTCTCGCCGCGCTCTCCGGACAATTTGAAGGCAAGGTGCGCATCACTGACCAGGCCCCTCCCACGAGCTTTCGCCTCATCGTTGAGGGTTCCGGCCGGATAGGCTTCCTGAAAGGCGACGGCCTTTTGAAGCTCGCGCCCCGTTACACGGACTACATTAGTCCCAAGGCTGATGTCCCCACGCCAGCAGCAGAGGTCACAACCGTTGTTTCCTACGAGGGTGATGCCCAAGTCGGCGGCACCATGGCGGCAGTCGGCCAACGGCTGATTGACGGCACCGCCAAAATGATGATCAAGAAGTTTTTCGACAAGCTCGCGTCGCTCGCCACCTAGTTGGTTGACCTAACAGTTGACAGTTGACCTGTACCCGCGCCCGCACCATAATTTCGTCGGAGTTTCTCCATGGGCCTGCAATGCAATCCCAGCACGGCGTCCGCTTTGCTTCTCCTTTCCTCCTGCGTCCTCGGTGCCACCGGTTGCAACAATACTTGCGTGTCCGGCACGCTCAATGGCCCTGGCGGAAGCACCGTCAGCGTCAAAACCGGTGACCCACCACCTTCTTGCTCGCTGAGCACGGCCAGCGGAATGGTTCATCTGGAAATCGGCGCCGCGTCGGGAACCACCTCGTCCCCCTTCGTCATTGCGCCGCTGCGGCCGCGGGTTACGCATCTGTTTGTCACCATCTCCGGTGTCGACGCGCATTCGAGTCCGCTGGCCGTGGACGACACGCCCGGGTGGCAGCCGCTCGCCGCTGCGCTTCCGCAACATCCTGTGCAATTGGATTTGCTGGGGGACCCGGACGAGAACGCCGCTTCCGTGCCGTTTACCGATGCGTCGCTGCCGGCTGGCGCATATCGCCAGAATTCGCCTGCGCCTTGCCAGCGCGCTCTCCGGCGAACCAGCTCTCGAAGCCGGCCGCTGCAGTACGGGCACTCCGCATTGCGCGGTTTTTTCCGACGGACGGGCCTCGGCTCTGGCCTTCCCTGTTTCGCGACCGAACTTGCAAATCGTCCTGGACGGCGCGCCGGGGCATGAACTGTACGTCCCACCCGACGGCGCCGTTGCGCTGGTCATCGAATTGGATCGCGACCGCACGTTCCTCTGGCCCTCCGGCGATTCGTTCTTCCTTGCTCCCGTTTTCCATTTGCGCGTCCAGCTACCTGCCAACGTTGCTGAAAACTGATCTTGCCGGGGTCGACAGTTTGTTGAATAGAGAACCGGTTAGCAGGTTCACTCGCCTCTCATGGGACGAAGAAGGGCGCAGCAGTGCTGCGCCCTACAAAGGCAACGGAAGAATGCGACGGCGGAGGCTAGTCCAGGGCGGGGACGGCGGTGCGCTCGGCGCGGCGGCGGTGCAAATAGCGCATGGCGATGTTGAGAAAAATGTCGCCGCAGGACGTTTCGATGCAGATGACCAGCGCTTCGGTGTCGGCGCTGCCGGCGAGGCCGGATTCGTTCATGTGCACTTCGGGCGGAAACACTTTGAAATGAAAGCCCTGGTCGTTGAGCAGCGTGACGGAATTGCCGATAACCATGTTCGCGAGCTCGCAAACGGTTTCGCGCACGACTTGCTCGCTGGCTTCCATTTCGGCGCCTGCAAGCACGCTCGCGACCTTCACTGCCACTTCAGGAGCAATGTCAAGAATCACGCGGCCTTCGATGTCGCCTTTGATGGCGATCAATGCCGCTACACCTTTGCGGCGGTAAGCGTTTTGGTCCATCTCGACGTCGATGATTTTTGTGGGCCCTTGCAGCGACTCGGCAAAAACCGCGTCCGCCGCATTGATAAACGGCTGAATCAGTTCCATTCTCATGAGCGGCTCTCTCCTACCAGCGCCGCGGGCGCGCCTGCAGCGTTCGGATCGTCGCTGAGCACGTAGCGCAGAATTTCGTACAACACTTCGGGCTTCACGGGCTTCTGCACGAAGTGCTTGGCGCCCTTCTGAAGCGCCGCGAGGATGTTTTCCTGGTATCCCACAGACGACACCATGACGATGCGTGCGTCGGCGTGCTGCCGCACAATGCGCTCGACCGCTTCGATGCCTTCCATCTGCGGCATGGTGATGTCCATGAGCACGATGTCCGGCTTGATGCGGTTGAACTCCGCGATGGCGGTCAGGCCGTCGCCGGCTTCTCCGGCCAGCTCGCCGCCGAACATCTCGATCATTTTGATGAGGTTCTTGCGCGCGAAAACGGAATCGTCCACCACGAGGTAGCGGACGGGTTGCTGGTCTTTTCTCAATAGCGCGGCGAATTGTTTCATGGCCTTCTCCTTGCCTCAGCGCGCGTTTTCACGAGCGATGGGACGGTACGGGTGTCCTTTCGGTCTTTTCCTGCTGGTCCATTTTTTCTGACTTATCGGGCTTTTCTGATTTCTCTTGTTTTCGGGTCTTATCTTCTTTTTCGGCTTTCTCCCCAAGATCTTTGTCAGCGCCGTAATGATTCACCAAGAAGGTTCCCAAGCCTTCGAGGGCGATCACTTTGTTTGCATACCCCTTCAGGATGGCGGCGCGCGGCATGCCGCTGACGACGCAGCTTTCTTCACTTTGCGCGATGGTCATGCCACCGGCCGCTTTGATCGCGCCAAGACCTTCGGCGCCGTCTTCTCCCATGCCAGTCATCAAAACGCCCACGGCCATAAGGCCAAATTCCTGCGCGACAGAGTGAAAGAGCACGTCGGCGGAAGGACGATGGCCGTTGACGGGAGGTCCGTCGGAGAGAACCACCATGTCTCCGCGCGGCATGCGGCGAACCATCATGTGGCGATTGCCGGGACAAATCAGAACGCGGCCGGCGATGAGCAGATCGCCAGAGCGCGCTTCGTGTACTTCGAGCGAGCAGCATTCGTCGAGGCGCTTGGCAAACATTTCCGTGAAGCCTTCCGGCATGTGCTGCACGACGACGATGGTGGAAAGAAAATCGCTGGGAATCTGCGACAGCATGTACTGCAGCGCGTTCGGGCCGCCGGTGGAAATTCCCACCGCGATGACGCGGCGCGGCGGGAGCGTGGGGCGCGCGCCTTTTGTAACTCGAGACAGTTCTTCGACGACTGTAACCGGAGGAAGCTTGCGCTTCGCGGCGCGCTTGGCCACTTTGATTTTGGCGATGAGCTGGTCGGCAATTTCCTCAAGGTGGCCTGTAGCAGCGTCTTTCGGTTTCTGCAGGAAATCCACGGCACCGAGCGCAAGAGCTTTCAGCGTCGCGTAGCCGCCTTCTTTCGAATGCGTGCTGAACAGAATGATGGGCAGCGGCGCGCGTTTCATGATGAGGCGAAGCATTTCCATGCCGTCCATGCGCGGCATTTCCAAGTCGAGCGTGACGACGTCGGGCTGAAGCTCTTCAATTTTTTTCAGCGCGAAGGCACCATCCATGGCGGTACCGACAACTTCAATGGAAGAATCGCGCGCAAGGATCGCCGGAATCAGCTTCCGCATGAGCGCGGAATCATCAACGACGAGGACTCGGATGCGTTCGCTCATGCGATCGCTCCGAGGGGGGTGGCGCGAGAGAGGCGCGAAAGAATCGCCGGAACGTTAAGAATCAAGACCACGGTGCCATCGCCCAGGATGGAAGCGCCGCTGACGAGATCACTCGAAACAATCTCTCCCGGCAGCGCCTTGATGACCAGCTCTTCTTCGCCGACGAGGCTGTCCACGACGAGGCCGAAACGCTTTTCGGCCGCGCCAATGACGACAACGAAATTCTTTTTCTTCTCCGGTTGTGAGTCAATGCTGCGCAAACGGCTGAGATGACTCAAGCGCACGAGCGTGAGAATTTGTTCGCGGAGGCGGAGAACTTCGCGCTGATCGACTTTGTGGATTTCATGGTCGGTGATGCGAGTGATTTCGACAACCGAAGACAGCGGCACGGCAAATAGGCGGCCGCCCACGCGGAAAAGCAGCGTTTGAATGCTGGCGAGAGTCAACGGGACACGAAGCTGGAACGTGGCGCCCCGGCCTTTCTGTGAGCTGACGTGGATGGTTCCTTTGAGGCGGTCCATCACCGTGCGGACGACGTCCATGCCGATGCCGCGACCGGACACTTCGGTGACTTCCTTGGCGGTGCTGAAGCCGGATTCGAAAATCAGATTGAGAGCGTCCTGATCGCTCAGGCGCTGCGCTTCTTCCGCTTTGATGACACCCTTTTTGACGGCTTGCGCGCGAACGAAAGCGAGGTCAATGCCTCGGCCGTCGTCGCGGACTTCGATGACGACCTGCGTGCCCTGATGGTAGGCGTTGAGATAAACGGTGCCGCGTGCGGGCTTTCCGGCAGCCAAACGTTCCTCGGCGGAACCCACGCCGTGATCCACCGCGTTGCGGACCAGGTGCATGAGCGGCTCAGCGAGCTGATCGAGGATGCCCTTGTCCAGATCGGTGTTCTGCCCGGAAAGTTCCAGCGCGACGTCTTTCCCGCATTGTTTTGCAACGTCGCGAACAATGCGCGGAAAACGGCGAAAAAGCTGCTCGACGGGCACCATGCGAATTTTCAAGACGCACTTGTGCAATTCATCGAGAATGCGTGCCTGGAAAGCCATGGCGTCGGCAAGCTTGGCGCGCACGGGGTCATGCGAATGTTGTTTATCGAATTCCGTGAGCGTACGGTGGAGCATAGACTTGCCGATGATCAGCTCACCCACGAGATTCATGACGGCATCGATACGCGCGGCGTCCACGCGAAGGGTGCTCTCAGCCACGGCGACGGCGGCTGAGCTAGGAGCCGGTGCTTTGGGAGCGCGGTCGCCCTCGATGCCTTCCGCGCCACTGGCAACAACCTTGGCCGCTTGCTCTTCGAGCAGGTCGCCGAGCAATTCATGCTCGGGCATTTGTGAAGCGGCGATTTTTTCGATGTGGACTTCGGAAACAATCGAGGGAATGCGGCAACGATGAAACAGTTTTTCTTCGGATTGCGTGCTGGCGAGCGCGGCTTCGACGACTTCAACATTCGCGGCCGCGACATTGTCTTCGGGACGCAGAGCGATGACTGTGCCGCTGCCGTGAAGAACGTTGCGGATGAGCTGGAAGGCCGCAGCGCGCATGAGGCTATTGGGGTCAATGTGAAGAGAGATGTTGTAAACAGGATCGCCGCGGTGCACCGCTTCGGAAATCATCAGCTGCTCGTATTCCGTCCAGGCAAACTGTGCAGACGCTTTCGGCGCTTCGGGGGCGGTCTTTGATGCGTTGGCCGGCGTTTCCAGGAGGCGGCGAATCATTTTGTGAAGAGCATCAACGGAGGGCAGCTTGGCGTTTTTCTGATAAGCGACCAGCATGGCGTCAAAACTATCGGCGGCAGCGAGCACAACTTCGGGAAGGTCGGCGCCATGAGCGCCGGCAACCTGGGGCGTAAGGACGTCTTCGAGCTCGTGCGCGAGTTCGCTCAGCTTGTGTAGTCCGCAAGCGGCCGAATCGCCTTTCAGCGTATGCACAATGCGGCGAACGGAGCGAATGACGGCCTCGTCTGAAGGGCGCGCCTCAAGCTCCAGGCCAGCTTCATTAAGCGCCTGCAACAATTCCGCGGCGCTCTCGAAGAAGAGAACGCGCAGCTCGTTGTTGCGATCGTCGGACTGACGGCTCACGTGGTTGCCTCGATGCGCTGATAAGCGGTTCCGTTGTTTTCGTGCACCATGCGGAACTTCTGTGTCAAACCGAACAAACTCTCGGCGTGGCCAACGAAGAGATAGCCGCTAGGGTTCATGCAGTGCCAGAACTTCTCGATCAGGCGCTTCTGCTCGGCTTCGTCGAAATAAATCATGACGTTGCGGCAGAGAATGATGTCGTTGCGGCGCGGCAAGAATTCCGTTTTGAGATTGTGAAAGTCGAACTGGATCAATTCCTTCAACTGCGGCTTGACGGCGTACTTGTCGCCGGACTTTTCGAAATAGCGCAGGCGACAGGTGTAGTCCACCGGCTCCATTTGCTGCTCGGTGTAGATCCCTTCCTGGCCGATGCGAAGGCTGGCGTAGCTAATGTCCGATGCAACAATTTCAACTTTCCAGGGCGGAGGAATGAGCGGCTTCGGCGACGGCATGTCGAACGGAAGCGGATTGCGCAGGTAGTAGTAAGCGAGCGCGTCGCAAATCAGAATGGCGACGGTGTAAGGCTCCTGACCGGAGGAGCAACCAGCGCTCCAGACGCGGAGAGTGTAGTCGCGGCGCTCCTGCTTGCGGCGAAGGAGCTCCTCAAGAACGGACTTCTGAAGAAGCTCGAGCTGCGGCTTGTTCCGAAAGAAACTGGTTTCGTTGACGGTGAGATTCTCGAGCAGGAGTGACAGCTCGGCGCGACCTTCCCTGCTGGTCAAGAGCCGGTAATACGAATAGAAGGAATCGAGCTGACAGGCTTTGAGACGCCGCTGGAGACGATCTTTCAGGAAATGTGAGCGGCGTTCGTCAAAGTACATGCCGCATTCCTGATAGACCAACGTCTGCAAGAGCTTCAATTCCGCTTCGGTAAGCTGAATCTGGGCAGTGGTGAGAGTTCCCATGGCGTGCGTGAACGACGGACCGTCAGCGGGGTGAGGAGACTACCTGACGGAAGCGACGGGTTCCGCGACCTCCTCGAGGCGTTTGTATTCGGGACGCTGCAGGAGCTTCGAAATATCCAAAAGAATGATGAGGCGGCCTTTGAGTTTGCCGACGCCGGTAACGTAACCGGATTCGCCCTCGGCAAAAACGGTTCCGGGAGCTTCGATTTCCGACGGCGGAATTTTCAGCACTTCGGAGGCCGCGTTGACGATCAAGCCGACGAGTTTGTTTTCCAGCTCGACGACGAGAATGCGGTTTTTTTTGTCGGGTTGAATTTCCGTCTGGCCAAAGCGTTTGCGCAGGTCCATCACCGGAATGATCTTGCCGCGAAGATTGATCACGCCTTCGACCAAATCCGGAGCGCTGGGAACTGAAGTGATTTCCGGAACGCGGACGATCTCACGCACGGAGCCGATCTTCACCCCGTACGTTTCGTTGCCGATCCGGAAACCGACGACTTGGAGGTCTTTTTCCATCAAAGTCTCCAACCCTTAGGAACGCGCCAACTCGGCGTATTCGAGTTCTTGCTCGCGCTCTTCCTCCGAGCCGCGGCGCTTGCGCTGCTGCGCGGCGCGGTCGAGTACAAAGCGGTCCATGGCATCGAGCAAATTGCGCGAAAGCTTTAGCATTTGTTCGGCGGCAGCGGAAAGCTCGGTCGAGCTGGAAGCGGACTGCTGCACGAGTTCGCGCATTTTGTCCATGGCGCGAACGACGG
>Ga0209166_10003923_pt1 | contig 10567 bp, 16 predicted proteins | sample Coa_R1_3_FD_187151 | JGI IMG/M metagenome (GOLD analysis project Ga0209166, IMG submission 187151) | Surface soil microbial communities from Centralia Pennsylvania, which are recovering from an underground coalmine fire - Coalmine... | ecosystem: Environmental > Terrestrial > Soil >... | reverse complement strand
TCGCGGGCATTCTCGTGGAAGCCGCTAAGAGCGAGGGAGGCGGCTTCTACGAGATTACTGTGCTCGCAACAGGACAGAAGTATCAGTATCTCGCGGACGTGTTTGAATCAGTCGCTAAACCAGTGAAGGAAAAAGAATGATCGTCGCGTACCAACCCGGAGGCAGCATCCGTGATGCGCGCGTAGTGTTGAAGCACGACGAGAAGATACCTGCGCGTTTCAATGTAGCGGAAGCCATCGTTTACCGGGAGGCGGAAGATGACCCCCGTCAATGGATTATAGTGAAACCAAAATTTTCCGTATTACCGGGAGACTCTCCACTGCTTGCCCAGCCGGAATTACCAGAGATCGAGCTATTCCCTTCAACACCGGAAACAGGCGAAACAGTTTACGACCACGCAGATATCATCAAGATCGATGAATCGGAGGAACAGTGAAACTGACCACGAGAGAGAAAATTCTTTTAACTATTCTGTTAGGTGCGCTCTGCTCGTGGTTATTTGGGTGTGGGAAATCTAAACAGATAGAATCCAAAAATGAGCCTTGTGTTTCTGTACCTTCCTCGACTAAGGGCACCACCGACGTGCCGTTCTTGTTAAAAAAGTATGCCATTTATAACGACGCCTATTTTCAAAATAAGTTGAAGACACCGATGATTGATATGTTTGAAGAGAACCCAGCTAATATGGCGGATACGATGTGTGAGGGATTTCTCCCCTCGGGCGGCGTCGGATGCAAGATGCATTTTAGCAGCACGTTTACCTTGGCTCCTCGTGTTGCTGATCTCACCTTGCTTCACGAAATGTGCCATATAAAAATGTGGATGAAGGATATGGATAGTTTCGGACAGCAAGTTGAGCATGGGACTAATTGGCGCGCGTGCATGGTTCAACTAGACACGGAGGGCGCGTTTCGCCAAATTCTGATCGACAATTATACGGAGAAAACACGATAATGGAACAACTTGAACGAATCAAGGTCGCGATCTGGTACGATTACCTCACTGGCAGAATGACATACAACGAAGTGTGCGACATTTACGAATTTGTTCTGCTCGGCCCGAAGAACAAATTACTGCAGGAGATAAAATGAAAGCTTTTTTCAACGATTACGGATATCGAGAAATAACAAACCGAAGTTGCCCTCACTGTGGAAATTATAGTGTATGCGGTATGGACTTGTTTGTCGCCGAATCTTTCATCAGTCATCTGTTGACTTGTCCGGGTAAACCGCCTGCGCCACCCGAAGGGAAATTAGAATTACCGAAGATGGATGGCTACGAAATCAGACCGGGAATCACTTTGATCGGCGAACCCACTCCTGTAGAGGGCACCGACAAGCTGCGATGCCTCGCCAACGTCCTCGGCTCCCTCTGTGTGGTCGAGTTGTCCATCAAGTTCAAAGAAGTTGTGAAATGAACGTCCCGGGCATCATTCTCGGGATTGTTTTAATCGCCGCATTGGAGATTTGGACCCGCTGGTTATGGCGTAGAAAATAAGGGAATTATATAGATAACTCCCGCATGTAAACAAAGGACTTATAAACCCCGTGTTTGCAGTTCGTACTAGTACGAAATAGTTTGAGAAAGTACTTGACTCCCTTGAAGGAGTTATGTATAATGGAGTTAGAAAGTGAGACTCCATGAATACCGAATGCCCCATCTGCAAACGTTCGATTGGCATTGAATCTCTTGCTACGAACATTAAAGGCGAGCTAATTCTGACTTGGCATTTGGAGTCCAAGAACGGCTCCCGTGAATGTGTCGGCAGTCATAAATCGCTACCTGACATAGAGCACATTCTGTTTCTACAGAGCCACCCACATGCTTGATAAGGAATTGAACGACCGAAATCAAGGGAGTGAACTATATAATTCCCGAAAATAATGCTTGACAAGGTTTCCGGGTTATGGCAGACTCTGTGTATGGAGAATGCGATGAACTTCAAACAGCAAGCAGAGCAGTTCATGACGGAGATTGCCAACCGCAAGAGCGACCCCGTTCGCTCGAACACTCTGCACGTTTACCGTTCTCTTCTAGACGCCCGCATCTTGCCCGCCATCGGCGGAAAGGACTTGGCGGACGTTAACAACAAGACCGTCAAGATGCTCGTTGGCCGTCTGGCCGAGGCCGAACTGAGTCCTGCCACGATTACCTTGGCGGTCAGCCTCGTGAAGCAAATCGTCAAATCGGCGGTGGACGAGGAGGGCGACCCCCTGTATCCTCGAACGTGGAATGCCCGCTTTATCGACGCCCCGGCCATCGACCCGAGTTCCCAAAAGGCCCCTATTACCCCTGCCCAGACGCTACAGGACGCCGTAGGCAGCACTTCGGGCGAAGTTAGGGTGTTGATAGCCCTCCTCGCCGGGACGGGCCTTAGAATCGGGGAGGCGCTGGCCCTTACCGCTGGAGACTGGGACCCGGACGCCCGCACCCTTCAAATCCACAGCACCGTGGTAGACGGGCTGGTCCAGCCGACCACCAAGACCAAGGCAGGCATCCGCACGGTCGACCTAGACCCCGCGTTGAACCAGATGCTGCATTCGCTATTCGCGAATCGCGAACGAGCGGGACGACTTTTTACCGCATCCAGCCGCACGCTGCGTCGCCGCATCGAGGCGGTCGGCATCCGCGGTTTCCACTCCATGCGCCGTTTCCGCATCACCCACCTGCAAGGACAGAACGTGCCGACCACGCTCACCAAGTTTTGGGCAGGTCACGCGGCGGGCGACGTGACGGAGCGCTACACCAAGGTTGGTTCACAGGTCGAAGAGCGCAAGGCGTGGAGTGAGCGCGCCGGGCTGGGGTTTCAGCTATGAGAAATGAACTCTTCGCGCGCGTTGTCTTTTTCATAAAATCGAAATCGCACCACCGCTACTGCGAGGACGGCTTTTACGCCTGCCCGAAGAATGTGGATTATATCGGATACCAATCCGGTACCCCCATCCATAAACGGGAGTGCAACTGCGGCGCGGACGAGGCGGTACAACTTTTGAAGGAACTGGAGAACCCGCTGTGACTGCGAAGTGGGAATCTTACACCTGCAAGTGCGGGCGAGGGAGCAGGCGCGCAAGGAGAATACATCCTTGCAACTTTGATTCGCACCAATGCCGCCGCTGAAGCAGCTATAAAACAAACAGGAGAAATAAAACAAAATGAAGAGGCTAAAGATCAATATCCCGGATGACCGAGGCAAGTTATACGACGTTATCCGATATCCTGCCGGGGAAATTCAAGTTCGTCTTACCACGGACGGCCTTAATGGCTGTAAAGACGCTAGCGAATACGTGATCTCCGCAAACCCGATTCCGGATTTGATCGAACTGGCACAATTGAAAGACGCTCTGGACGGAGTCCAAGACTGGCATTACCGCGTGCTGGATTTGATGTACTTGCCGTACGCTCGCGCTGACCGTCGATTCGTTCCGGGCGACTCATTTGGGTTGGCGGTATTTGCGCGCTTCTTGAACTCTCTGGAATTCGACGTGGTTTACACTTTCGATGTACATTCGGAAGTCGCGATGAAGGAAGTGAACAACCTGATTAATCTTGACCCGATCATCCACTATGACCAGATTGCCCCCATCATTAAATACTTAGGAAAACAAGGCTTGGTTTTGGTGGTGCCCGATAAAGGCGCGGAGAAACGATACGATTTACTGCGATTCGATCTACCCATCTTCGTGGGAGAAAAACTTCGAGATCAGAAGACCGGGCAGCTATCCGGCTTTCGAATCAGCCCCAGCGTGGAGCATTTTAAGAAGGCGCTGATCGTGGACGATATCTGCGACGGGGGCGGTACCTTTGTTGGGTTGGGGGAAGCGATTACCGAATATAATCCTGATATGGAAATCTCTTTGTATGTCTCTCACGGTATCTTCTCGAAGGGCACACAATTGAGTGGAATCAAAAAAGTTTTTATCTCGGATTACTCTTTCCGGGGAAAATATGACAAAGAATTTACGGAGGTGATATGAGCAAGCACACAGAAGAAGTTTACTCCTGCGACTTGTGCAGCAAGAAGCTTGACGGTCACAAGTCGCTCAACATCGTCACGGAAATTCGGGACGACACGTATTGGGAACGTCTTCATCTTCGCGTGATAAACCAGAGCGGCGTTCACAACGACAGCGACGACAGAGAAGCCGACCTGTGCAAGAAGTGCGCCGTGCGACTCCTCACCGATGCTTTGAAGAGAGTTAAGGCGGGAGAGCGCGCCACGGCAGGAACCGAGAGTTCAAATCAAGAAGGGTGGAAGGCGATATGAGCGACATCAACCCGATCTTTTTGATCGATTTCTACAAGGCAGGGCACGTCCACCAGTACCCGAAAGGGATTAAGCGCATTTGGGTTAACTTCACCCCGCGCTCCACCCGCGTGGAGGGCGAGACCGGAGTCATCTTCTTCGGATTGCAGCGCTTCATTCAAAAGGTGCTAATCGATCAGTTCGATAAAGAATTTTTTGGTCGCTCTTGGCTCGATGTGAAATTTGATTACCGGGAGGTCATCCGGAAGACTCTCGGAGTTCAAGACCCGCCGACCGATCACATCGAAAAGTTATGGCGACACGGCAAATTGCCGTTAGACATTTACGCGCTCCCGGAGGGTACCTTCGTGCCGCTCGGCGTCCCCGCGATGGTGATCGTGAATAATGAAGACTGGGCCTTCTGGCTGCCGAACTACATCGAGACCATGATGTCAAACGCCATCTGGGGCGCTTGCACCTCTGCCAGCACAGCACACAGATACCGCCGATTGTTTTTGAAGCATGCGAAGGCCGCGGGCGAGAAGGACTTCTCGTTCGTCGACTGGCAGGGCCACGACTTCTCATACCGCGGGATGTTTGGAGAAGAGGCCGCTATCCTCTCAGGCATGGGACATCTGCTCTCGTTCTCTGGTACCGACACCCTCCCCGCGATTTTGGAGGCTCAGAAGTATTACCACGCCGACCTCACCGTGGGCGGGTCCGTGCCTGCGACGGAGCACAGCGTGATGTGCGCTGGAACGCAGGAGTCAGAGCGCGAGACCTTTCGTCGATTGATTCAAGACGTGTACAAATCCGGCATCGTCTCTATCGTCTCCGATACGTGGGACCTCTGGAAGGTGCTGACAGAGATAGTTCCGTCTCTTCGAGAAGAAATCCTTGCCCGCGACGGTAAGGTTGTCATTCGCCCCGACTCTGGCGACCCGGTGAAGATTCTGACAGGTGACCCGGACGCGCTACTCAATTACAGCCCGATGTATAAAGGCGCTCTTCAATTGCTCGCTGAGGCGCTGGGCACCACAAGCGGCGCGGGAGGCAAAACAATCAACAAAGGCGGCTTGATTTACGGCGACTCAATTACGGTGGACCGCGCAGACCAGATTTTGACTCGCACGCGTGAGCAAGGGTTCAGCCCATACAATCACGTCTTCGGTATCGGCTCGTACACTTATCAGTACGTGACCCGCGACACTTACAACTTCGCGTTCAAAGCGACCGCCATCGAGCGAGAAGTCGAAGTGCAGAATACGGCAGATTATCAAGTTGGTCGGCTGAGTCGAGTGGAGGCCATCTTCAAGGCCCCGGTGACCGCTGGCGACTTCTCGAAGAAATCAGCGCGCGGCATCCCAGCCGTTTATCTCGGACGAGTCGGGCAGGGCGACGTGGCCGGGAAACTGTACGTGGAAGAGACACTGGACCCCGCTGACTTGGACCGTTGCGAGTTCCGCAAGGTCTTCGACGGCGCGTTGCTGGTGGACGACACCTTCGACGCTATCCGCCAGCGCGTCCGCGCGCGAGATTGGGAGGGAGCATGATAGACCACAAAGAAATTATCGATTCAGCGTATCATTCAATCTGCGGTCGCATGGCCGTGCTGATTGAGGAGGCACTGCACAGGGAACGAACCATATTGCACACCTCGATTTGCGCCGACAACAGCCGCTTTTACGGCACCATCATTTGGAAGGAAAAAGAATAGTGCCGGGCGTAAACATTCCGCCCATCCGGTGGGGGACATTCTTCGACAAGGATGGCGTCGCACACGTCGCGCCCGCGGTGGAGGGCTACTTGATGGCGGGACACGTTTTGAAGACCTCGTGCTGGTGCTGCCCCCGAGTCGACAAAACGAGAAATATTGAGATCGTGATTCACGAGATCGTACATTAGGAGAGAACATGATTAAAGTAACAGAGGCATCCGAAAAAGGACTGAGACCTTATCAGGAAGATCGATATGTGATATCAAAAATTCCGCATGAGGGCTATCTTCTCGCAACTTTCGACGGGCACGGCGGAAGCGAGTGCGCCGATTATTGTGCTGAAAACCTAGTTTCTCTTTTTCACAGCGCAGCAGCAGAAGATGATATTTTAGAGAACGTAATTCGAAATGTCTTTAAACTTTTAAATCTCGGAACCGAATATATGGGTTCTGGCTGTGCGGCCTCTATCGCTTTTATTCCGGAAAACGGGTCTGAAGTCATTGTCGGCGTATTAGGAGACGCGCCAGTACTCGTTAAAAAGAAAGATGGAGAACTGTGGCTGGCTCCCGAGCATAACGTTCGCACCAACGAAGCGGAGGCTTCAGCGGCAAAAGATCGAGGCGGATTTATCCAAGGCGGCTATCTATTCGGTTCTAGATTCGGCAGCGGCGGATTACAGATGTCGAGAGCGCTAGGTGACTGCAACATAGATGTGCTCAATCGGGAACCCGAAATTTTCCGGTTGCCAATTGATCTCGGAAGCTTTGTACTTGTTGGCACCGATGGTTTATTCGACCCAAGCCATGCCACCAGTCCCGTTGAATTTATCGCCGCGGCCATCGAGTCCGGGTCGAACGCCCGTGATCTGGTTCAAAGAGCGTTAGCTATTCCTACCGGAGATAACGTGACAGCGATCTTGGCGGTGTTTGGCAGTTAACTAGCAATTAAGTGACAGTAGGTGAGTAAGGTTCGAAATCCCGCGCATACCTGTCCGTGTTAGAAACGCCCGCCATGATTTCTCGTGCGCGGGCGATTTTCTTTTCGATGTCGGTCTCGTTGTTCGCGTAAATGTCAAGCTGGCCGTAGCCTCGGAAGCCGATATGCGCGCACACAGGCTCTCTCGGGTAGCTCGTGACCATACCGTGCTTGCGCATCACCCGGCGAATCAGCCAATCGTCCAGCGTGGACACGTCCCACCCGTCGAAGTGCTTCTCGCAGTATGCCTTCGTGTCTTGAAAGTACTCGTCATTGATGTGAGGTACCAGCGCGTCCAGCAGCGGACGGCGCAGACAGGAGCCGGGATTGGTGTACAAGTTGATGTACTTCCATCGGGCATCCCAGTGTCGGCGACCGGAGGACGATGCCGCGGTCTGAGTCTCATGCCACTCGAAGAAGTACGGGTAGACTAGAACGTCCTCCTCGACGAGATAGACGCTCTCAGCCCACCGGGATGCGTTCTTGATGGCATTTAGGATGTTCCAGCACCCGGACGGGACCGGAACGTGGGGGCGGGCGTGAAATAAAAAAGCCTCCGGGAGATAAGTGTCACGTACCCACTCTATCTCACGGAGGCGTGATTCTGGCACCGCGTCGGCGTAGATGTGAACTTCCGGTCTACCTCTTGCGGCGCTTAGCTTTTCCAGCGTCAGCGCCAATAGTTCCGCCCTGTTCGCTGTTGGAATCGCTACTAGGCTTCTTTCCAAGGAAACGCTCCAAGTCGAAGCCCTTTGTAGCTTCGTTGTATTTCTCTTCCGTTACTCCGCTGGCGTTGCGAAACTGCACCCGGGTCGCCCCTCGTGCAAGTTGGTCGCCGCCGCCATTAATCGTTGCTCCCATCGTCGCCCTCCTCTCTGGCTTTCAGTATTTTCGGAGCGTATTCCTTGCGGATATCCCCGACTGCGCCTAACAGTTCTTCCAGCTTCGGCAGCTTGCCCGCAGCGTGAAGTCTTTCCACTTCGGCTTGAAAGTCTGATGGTCCTACTTTTGGTTCACTCATATTTAACCTCTAATACAGTCTACCACAATTGAGGGCATTTGTCAAGTTATTTCGGATTTAAATCTGGTCGACCGTAAGGTCTGCCTAGCGCATCAAACTTCGGACGGCTACCAACCAATCCCGCCAAGGCGTCCGCGCCGCCCTTCTCTTTCGCGTTCTCTCCGAAGTTGAATCCGGTCTGCTCTGCTTCCCCGGCCTTGGCTTCCTTCGCCACGCGCTTCGCAGCATCCGAGAACGACCAAGACTCAACCGGGAGTCCGTGCGCGCGGTACAGCGCCTGCTCGTAATACCAGAGCACGGCCTGCAACGAGGACGTTGTGAGTCCTAGCTTGTCCGCGGTCTTCGAGAATGACTCCTTCATCAGCGCACGCTCCGTGTTGTTACGCGGAGAGTCCGACACCGAATTCATCTTGCCTTTCTCTTCGATGCGTGGGTCTAGGTCGAGCGTGCCCATCCAACGGTTCCACGTACGAGAGACCCACATATCAGCGGTGAACTTCGACTCGATGCCGTGGAGGTTCTGCATGAACGGCCCGCGCTTCGCACCAAGTATCATCGCGCCCGTTTCCATGTCGGCGGCTTTGCCCTTAACAGGCGTCTGGCCGGGAGCCTGATAGCTACGCAGTTCCTTAACCGGATGTTCTGATAACAACCAATCCGCAGCGCCCTTCTCTCCCTTCTCTTTAATAAGTCTATTCAAAGAATCAAATGCGCTGCCATAAGCGTTGATACCGCGCGGTCCCCATGACTTACCAGTTGTAGGATTTTGGCGAGGGAACTCTCCTGTCTCTTTGTACAAATCCCAAAGACGCAGCGCGCTCTTCACGTTCGCGTATGGCTTCTGACCGCTAGACAAGATGGCTTCCGCCGCCTTGAAGAGCGTCAAGTTAACCGGGTGACCGTCCGTGCCGCTGGTCGTCTCGCCTTCCGCGAGTTCAGGACGCAGTTCTTGAAGAAGCTTATCGTGGTCCTTCATCTCGGTGGTGTACCATTCGGTTCCCGTCTTCGATTGTGCCAACTGATACTTGGCCTCGTCCTCCGCAATCTTCTTGGCGCGGGCGACCATCTCTTTCGGCTCCGAACCCGGTTCGAGCGCAGGATTGCTCTTGCGGCTGAACTGGTTGAGCGCCTTGGTCACATCGAGCGTGCCGACCTCTTCGCCCTTCATCGTGCCCTTGACTGGGAGCGGATTGTCCATCAACGGAACGCTGGAACCTTTCGGCGACTTCTTTAATTCGCTCTGCTCCACATTCGGTTTAGTTAAATCAACAGTCCAACGCCCGTTAGCGTCTTGACTGATGTTGTAATCACCACTTTTTGCTAGCTTTTGCCAAACACGTTGCGCGTCGTCTGAAACGCCACGAGACTTCGTGTCGCTTTGGAGTTTAATGGCACCTGATTTGCGAGCATCCTCAATAGCCGCACGATAAAGATTTTCTCCTATGCCTTTGCCTCTTTGAGGCTCATCAACTGTTGATTGAGCAATAAAAGCTGTAGATTTATTCGGTCGTTCAACTGTTATATGCCCAACATCATTTCCATCGATGTCGCGCGCAGTTAGCTTTCTAATCTTGGGACCGAACTGTTGCCATTCATCGTCCAACTTGGTTCCTTCTGGCATCGACTTCTTAATGTCGCTCTGCTCCACGTTAAGCGGACCTTCTCCGGTCCCGCCTGTCGGAATCTCGCCTTCGCCGCCCAAGTGGTAGATTGCCTTTTGGTTCGCGGCCTTGCCCGCAGCAACCGCCTCATCGCGGTCTGTGTGCAGCTTCGTGATGTCGAGAACGGTCTTGCCCGTGTCTGAGTCCTTCCAAGTGCCGACCGCGTGCTCCCCATCCTTCAATAGGTCCGCGTTGTCCGCCTTGAACTTCTCCAATACTTCCGGCGTCAGCTTGTCGACTTGCAATGTGCGGTCTGGGTGTGCTCCAACCGAATACAAATCCTTGCCTGCGAGATTCTCGCCTTCCGGCGTAAACGTCGAGCCTCCGTTCGCCTCATGCGCCGCTACTTGCTCATCGCTCGGCTCCGCGACTTTTTTACTGATGTTGGATTGTTCCACGGCAAGATTTTGGCTACGACGGCGAACCGCATCTAGTCTCGCATCTTTCACGAGTTGCTGCATATCCTCGATGCTCTCTGGCTTACCCATCGCGCTGCCGCCGCGACGACCTTCGCCTTCTTTATCTGAAACTTCAAACTCAACTTGAGGCTTATCTGCCAACCAAGGTTCGAGTTGTCTTAATTGCGCCGCAGTCGGTGGATGCGCCGCATCGAACTGCACGCCAACATAATTGCGGCTCTTCAAAATTCGCACAGCCCCGGTATCAGCAACAAAACTCTGGCGCGGTGTCTGGCTCTCACCCGTCACGGTCGCGATGTCCCCGTGGTCGAGCACGCGGGCCTTCTGGCCGTCCGAGAAGTCGAGCATACGCCCATCCTTCCCAATATATCCGGCCTTGTTGATGTCGTCGGTTGTACCGTAGTGCGCGACGGCCTTTTCAAATGGGTCTTTGTCGATTGCGCTCTGTTCCGTCTCCAGCCCGTACGCTTTTCTGCTTGCAGCCAGCTTCGCCTTGGTAGCTTCCGGCGTGACCTTCTCTTGCGCAGAGAA
>Ga0209166_10003922_pt1 | contig 10567 bp, 7 predicted proteins | sample Coa_R1_3_FD_187151 | JGI IMG/M metagenome (GOLD analysis project Ga0209166, IMG submission 187151) | Surface soil microbial communities from Centralia Pennsylvania, which are recovering from an underground coalmine fire - Coalmine... | ecosystem: Environmental > Terrestrial > Soil > Unclassified... | reverse complement strand
TGTATTTGGAAGGGGGAGGCGTCGAAAGACGCTACAACAAGTTGACTCCACCACACCGCCTCCGGTACCGGTGACATTTGGAAGATAGGCGCGCGCCCAGATCCTGTCATTCCCGCGAAGGCGGGAATCCACTTCGCAAGCCATTGCAAATCCGCCATGGACGGACTGGATTCCCGCCTTCGCGGGAATGACCGCTGTTACGTAAGCGATCCGAATTTAAATGACACCACTACCCCGCCTCTGCCCGATTCGCATCGCGCTCCATGTTGTGGTAACATTCAGAAGCATACAGGCAAACATATCGCGACCCTGTGAACCCACAAAGTCACAGGTTGCGAGTGCCACGCCGAAAGTTTCTGAAAGGAATAGATCATTATGTCTGGGCATTCGAAATGGGCCACCATCAAACACAAGAAGGGCGCACTCGACGCGCGCCGTGGGAAAATTTTTACAAAACTAATTAAAGAAATCACGGTGGCCGCGCGCATCAGCGGGGGCGACCCGGATTCCAATCCGCGGCTGCGCACCGCCATTCTGGCTGCCAAGTCCGAAAATATGCCGGCCGACAACATCAAGCGCGCCATCCAGAAGGGCACGGGAGAGTTGCCCGGCTCCGTGTATGAGGAATCTGTTTACGAGGCTTACGGGCCCGGCGGCGTGGCCGTGATGCTTGACGTGGCCACGGACAACAAGAATCGGACGCTCTCAGAAATCCGCCACATCTTTGGCAAACATGGCGGCAACCTGGGCGCCAATGGTTGCGTCGCATGGATGTTCACCAAAAAAGGCTACATCGTGGTGGGCAAGGAAAAGGCGGACGAGGAAACGCTGCTTAATCTGGTGACGGAGGTGGGCGCGGAGGACATGGCGGACGATGGCAGCAATTGGGAGGTCTTCTCCCCGCCGGAAAAATTCCACGAAGTGGTCGATCGCCTGAAGGCCGCGCATATTGAGCCGGCGGCGGCGGAAGTCTCCATGATCCCGCAATCGTATGTGAAGTTAAGCGGCAAGAACGCGGCGCAAATGCTTCGCCTGATGGAAGAACTTGAGGACCACGAGGACGTTTCGCACGTCTACGCCAACTTTGATATTGATGAAGCGGAAATCCATGCCTTTGCCCAGGAAAAGTAGTTCGATTTTGGATTTTAGATTTGGGATTTTGGATTGAACAAAGCGGTCAGCGGTGAAGTGATATTGGGTTTTGGATTCCCAAAGTGGATGAGCACACTTTCAAAGCGCGGACTAAGAAGTTTGGATTGGCGGTCATTCATCTTATTGAAACACTTCCGCGCAATCGCACCTCAGATGTGATTTGCAGACAATTGCTGCGCTCGGCAACGTCAGTTGGAGCAAACTACCGGGCCGCGTGCCGTGGCCGCTCAGGCTCCGATATGGTCGCCAAGCTGGGAATCGTCGAGGAGGAGGCGGACGAATCGATTTATTGGTTGGAACTACTGGTCGACTCGAACCTCGTGCCACCTGAGCAAGTTAATCTCCTCGCTAAGGAAGCAGATGAAATTGTTGCGATGACAGTTGCCTCCATCAAGACTCTGAGGAACCGAAAGCAGTCAGGGGTCGATCATTTGGTAATCCAAAGTCCAAAATCGAAAATCTAAAATCAGTAGTTCTTGTGTTCGCCCTAATTGAATGAAAATGCAATCCGCTGGTAATCCAAAATCCAAATTCAAAAATCTAAAATTAGTAGTTCATGTGTTCACTCTTGCGTATTCATTTTGGGCCGCGATACCCGCGCTCCCGTCGTTCAGCGCAGGGCGCGCACAGGGAGCGGTGGAAGCGGCCCGGCTCACCTACACCAAAGTGCTGGTGGGCAGCGCGCCGGAGTTTGAGGAAATCACGGTGGACTTGAACGGGTCCGGGGCCTACGATGGGCGCAAACTGAGTTCGCCGCCCAGCCCGCGTCCGCTGCAACTTTCCCCGGGCACCACGCAAAAGTTGTTCGCCCTGGCCCATGCCTTGAATGATTTTAAATCCATCGATCTTGAGAGCCACAAGAACGTGGCCAACATGGGGCGAAAGACTTTTACCTACGAAGAAGGCGGGCAGAAGTATCGGGCCGAATTCAATTACAGCTTGCGGCGCGAGGCGCAGGAACTCACCGACCTTTTTGAAAAGATAGCGGGCGTGGAAGAACACATCAAAACGCTGGAATTCGCCACCAAGTATGATCCTCTGAGCCTGCCGCAGGAGTTGTTACAAATCCAAATTGACCTGAACAACAAAGCGCTCACTGATCCGGAGATGATGGCGCCCGTGCTTCAGAAGATTGCGCGCAATTCACGCTTCCTCCATTTGGCGCAGGCCCGCGCGCGGGATATCCTGCAGCGCATCGGTGAAAACGATTAACGCCATTCCTCTGGCAAGAACCGCCTGCGCCGTCATATACTCCATCTTATGCGCGACGGATTGAGTCTGGCCGAACGCTGCACGGTGGCCGCACTGGGAGTGATAGCCGCCCTCACTTTTTTCTTTCCGTTGTTTTCAATCCACATTCCCGTTGTCGGCGACCAGGATGTTACCGGATACAACACGGCGTCCAGGATCAGGCAATTGACCCAGGAGGTGCGCTCTGCCTCCGGGCACGGCCAGAACGGAAAGCTTAAATTACCGAAAATGCCGGGCACGAATTCTGGCGCGGCTTCGCGTGAACCTTCGCGCGTGCCGCTCACCATTCGCTTTTCCTGGTTGGTCCCCGTTTTCATTATCGGCGCGTTTGCGTGCGCGGCGCTTACTCTGACGGGAGCGTTCATCGGTTGGCGCGTCGCAAAAGTGGCGAGCACTCTGGGAGCGGTGTTGGCGGTCCTCGCGCTGCTGCATCTTAACGCCATGAATTCAGATATTCATAATATGCTGCAGGATACTATCCAGCAGGGAACGGCCGGCGGGAAGGGAAATCTGTTGGAAGGACTCGCTCAAGCCGTGGGCAGCGCCTTGGTGAGCGCGTTCCAGTTGACGCCGGGCGTCGGGCTCTATGTCCTGGCAGTATCGCTTGGCCTCGCCGCACTGCTCGCGCAATCAAGACTCATCTTGCGGATGCGCCTGTAATATTGCCTTGTATCGCCGCTGTTGTAGCGCCGGTGTCCCCACCGGCGAATTGGCATGGCACAAACGCGGGTGAGGACACCCGCGCTACAAAGAGAATCCCGCTCTGATCATTTGTGGCCCCCCGCATGTCATTCCGCGCCGGTCGAGCCTCTTTCGGGCCGCCTTGCGCGGGACCGGCGACCGCGTCATTTTGCGAACGTTGTATTAGTGCCGGACGGGGCCCCAGGTTCTGCCCTGGCGGCACCACCCTTGGCTTGGCAACCATCAATGGTCGGGATCGTTCCTAAATATGTCCTTATTATCATATGCTTACGCGCCTTGATCTAGTTAAAGCGTGTATTATCAATAACATTCCAGCTTTGATTCTTTGGTCACGACAGTTTTACTGATTCTAAAGGACATTCCAGCTTCGTTCCTCGAGAGGCGTACTTTGCACATATTGCGCGCTGGCGGTTGAAAGGGTTTGCCATTTCCGCGCAGGTAAGCCTCTCCGTCAGATGCTTGCCATAATTAACCACCAAAGGCTAACACGGTCGGTTAGATATGTCTGTTCAATATTGCACACTTTTCAAATATACTTTTGGGGGGACTAAAGGCAATCACATTCATGGGTTTACGCGCAATTAGGGAAGCCGGTAGCGCTCCCGCCGTATACAACTTGCCAGGCCGCGGCTTCCGTTTGTAACTTTTATTATTTAGCTTGACCTTAAGCATTCCCGTATGCCTCAATGCCTACCCATGTAGAGGTCTATTAACTGAAGGCGATTTTCTGTTAGCTAAAACAGTGACAGAGGTATCCTCATGCTCCGCGCTGTTGCCCGTGTCGTTGCACTCCTTTCTTTCGCAGTTATGGTTGGGAAAGCGCAAACTATCACTCAAAGCAGCCCGCTAGCGCTGACGTTGGAATCACAATCTTTGCAAGCCGCAGATAATATTTTCCATGACCATCATGTATGTGCCGCGTCCACGAAGATTCAACCCAAACTCGCTGAGGGTTACGGCAGGCTGCCTCTTAATTTTGAGGCTAACAAGGGCCAGTCTGACACCCGGGTGCGATTCCTGGCGCGAGGCAGCGGCTACATGGTTTTTCTCACCGATGACGAAGTAGTACTGACTTTGCGGAAATCTCCACCTGCCACGAGCCGGTTAGGAGGGGTCGGGCTTTCCGAGCAGGCTGACCCGTTTGACGCACGCGTCGGAGGCTGGCCGGGTCTCGTTGGCGAATTAAAATCACTATGGCGATTGTTGATCCCCGATCTAGGCCAACAGGTTCATGACGCTAGCGTAGGCAGAGGGGGCACAGCAGGAGAAACGGAATCTCAGCTGGAACAGGTGATGCGGATGCAGTTGGTGGGCGGCAACGCCAAGGGACGCGTCGTCGGACTCGGAGAGCTTGCCGGCCGCAGCAACTATTTCATCGGCAACGACGCCAAGAAGTGGCGCACCAACGTGCCAACCTACGTTAAGGTGAGATACCGGAATGTCTATCCCGGCATCGATTTGGTTTACTATGGCAATCAAGAAGGGGAACTCGAATACGACTTTGTCGTAGCGCCATATGCGAATGCGGATCGGATTGCGTTTTCAATTACGGGCTTAGATGGGCGGATTCATCCCCGCGAAAATAGAAGCGGTGATTTGATTATCCCGATGGGTGATAGGGATGTTTTTCTCCATAAACCTCGCATTTACCAGGGGAGATCCTGTTTAGCTGGAGATTCGAGCTTTGAGACCTCAGCTCGTGCCTCTTGCAGGGCAATCGCGGGAGGAGGGTTTACGCTCCTTAAGCGCGACACCTTGGAAGCACAAATCGGCTTCGAATTGCCAGCATATGACCACTCAAAATTTCTCATCGTCGATCCTGTCGTCAGCTTTTCGACATTCCTCGGGGGCAATGTAACGGATATCGCCAATGGAATGGCGCTCGATTCTGCTGGTGACATTTACCTGATTGGGACCACAAACTCAACCAATTTTCCGGTGAGTTCGAGCCCTGTTCAAAACGCTCTTGCTGGGGGCTTGGATGCTTTCGTTACGAAGCTCAGTGGGGACGGCTCCAGGCTAATCTTCTCAACCTATCTCGGCGGTAGCGCCGCTGAGTACGCCCACGGCATCACCCTCGATTCTTTCGGTAACGCATATCTGACGGGCGAGACCTATTCCACCGATTTTCCACTCGTAAATCCATACCAATCTCAGAATCGAAGTGGTGCGGGATTTGTATCGAAGCTGAGTCCGGATGGTTCATCCCTGATTTTTTCTACTTACCTCGGGGGTAGTTTGGAGGGGTCGTGCAATGGGATCGCTGTGGATAGCAATGGGGAGGCAGTCGTTGCTGGCCGGACTTACTCCGTGGATTTCCCGGGGGCGAATGCATTCCAGCCGTCTCACTCCCCAGATAATGGTGGGGAAGATGCATTCGTCACAAAGTTCAGTGCCGACGGATCGTCGCTGATTTTTTCGACCTATCTTGGCGGGAACTCAAACGATATGGCTCAGGGAATAACCCTCGATCCGTCCGGGAATATTTACGTCGGTGGAATAACGTTCTCCTCTAACTTCCCGGTTACCCCAGGGTCATACCAGAGCACATATGTTCCTTCGACGGTGAACTCCTTTGTCTCCAAATTCAGTCCCGCCGGAGCCATTGTGTATTCCACCTACCTGGCAGGAAGTCAAACATATGGGATTGCTGTGAGCACTTTAGGCAACGCCTTTGTAACGGGTCTCGCAGCAGACGTATTACCAGTCACGGCCGGAGCGTTCCAGACCGTGCAGGGTGGAGGAAGCAGTCCCGACGCATTTGTAACGGAATTTGACAATACCGGCTCCTCACTTGTTTATTCTACATACTTGGGGGGAAATAACATCGACGGCGGTAACGCGATCGCGGTCGACTCGGCTAGCAATGCCTACGTGACGGGATCGACGGCGTCGTTGAATTTTCCCCTCCAAGTCCCGGTGCAGTCGACAATGTACGCAGGAGTGCCCGTGGCTTTCGTTTCGGAGTTCAATTCTGCGGGTTCCCAGCTTGTTTTCTCGACTTATCTGGGTGGAGGTGCGGTCGGCTACGGTTCTCAACAGGGAAATGCCATTGCAGTGGACGGTTCAGGAAATATTTACGCTGCGGGTTCAACTCTCGACCCAGACTTTCCCGTCGTCAATGCTTTCCAGCCAACGCTTAATGGAGCAGAAAATGCGTTTGTCGCAAAGATCCTCAACCAACCATCCCCGGACATCTCTCTCAGCTCGACCACTGTTTCCTTTGCCCCCGAAGTTGTGGGTTTGACGGGTCCCCAGCAGGCGATCACGCTGACAAACTCTGGCAATTCGACGCTGACTTTCACGAGCATCCTAGCTAGCGGTGACTTTGCGGAGACGAATACGTGCGGGTCGAGCGTGGCCGCGAGCGCAAGCTGCACCATCAGCGTTACCTTTACACCGGCAGCGGCGGGCGCACGCTCGGGCACAATCACAATCACGGATAACGCACCGGGGAGCCCGCAGGCAATCACGCTCATCGGGACGGGCACGGACTTTACGGTTGTCCCCGCGACGGGTTTGCAGACCACCGCTACAGTGCTTGCAGGCCAAACGGCGACTTACAACCTTGCGTTTAGCGGCACGCCGGAATTTACTGGGACGCTCGCGCTCACCTGCACCGGTGCCCCAACTCTCGCTAGCTGCACCATCGCGCCAACATCTCTATCACTGAATGGTACCAATGCCGTGAATGCCACAGTGACTGTAACCACGACGTCCCGTTCATTGTCATTACCCGGGCGACGCGCACCTCCCACACGTTGGCTTCCCCATCTGCCCTTGGTGTTTACGTTGCTCGTGATCATCCTTGCGCTTGCGGCAGCTTTTGCGCGCCGTAGAAAAGCGTTGGTGGCGCTCGCAGCGCTTCTCATGATAGTGGCGGGTTGGGCTAATTGCGGTGGCGGGGGAAGTGGCGGCCCGGTCGGGCCTCCTGTTCAAAACGGCACTCCCGCGGGAACCTACACCCTTACCGTCACCGGAACCTATGGTTCGGGCTCAAACGCCTTGACCCATAGCATCAACCTCAATCTAACAGTGAACTGATGGACGCTGCGGGTAAGCCGATGAACGATGGGCAGATATACATACGACGCGGTTCTGCATCAGGCCGTGGCTGCAACTCTTGCAACCTTTCCCATCCCGCGAACGTCTAGTTAGGTGTAGGATAACGGTAGTGCCGCCGACCTGCGTCCCGGCCAGGGAGGTTCACCATGAAAACCAAATATGGTTTCGCGCTCATGTTTTTAGGGCTGGGGTTAGCGATCCTACCCACTGCGGTGATCTCCCAAGCGCAGGACCAAACACAGGACCAAGCACAAGACAACGACCCACAAGATACCATCACCGTTTCGCAGAACGCCGCCGCAATGCAGGGAGACTATTCACACGCCCGCATCGTTCGCCTGAGTTTTGTGGAAGGGACCGTCACGGTGCAGCGGCCTGACATGGCGGACTGGGCTGCTGCGCCCGTGAACACTCCCATTGAAGAAGGCTTCAAGCTCTCGACTGCCGATAAGAGTTTTGCCGAAGTGGAGTTTGAGAATACCTCCACCGTGCGCCTGGGGGAGGACTCGCTGGTGGACTTCACCCAGCTTGTCAGCACGCCCAGTGGCGGCAAAGTGAATCGCATGACGCTCGAGCAGGGTTATGCGACGTTCAATGTGGATCCGGAAGGCATTGATACGTTTGAAGTGAACGCGCAGGGCACAACCATCACAGTCACCGCCAGCGCCACCACGCGGTTTCGCGTTGACCTTGATCAAGGGACGATGCGGGTGGAAGTTTTCAAAGGCGCCGCCGATGTGTCAAGCCCGTACGGCCAGCAGACTCTCTCCAAAAACATGGTGGTGAACATAAGTCCCGGAACTGACCAGGCTTTTAATGTGTCAAGCGGCATCACCAAGGACGATTGGGACCAGTGGGTGGACGAGCGCGAGAACCAGGAGTCTGTGGTGCGAAACAGTCCCACGCCAGGTGTCTACTCATCAGATAACAGCAATTCGTTTTACGGCTGGAATGATCTCTCGAATTACGGCAACTGGAGTTATTTTCCCAACTATGGTTATGGATGGGCGCCCATGGCCGGCTACGGATGGTCGCCTTTTTCAGATGGCCGCTGGTGCTGGTATCCCGGTTTCGGCTACACCTGGATTTCTTTCGAGCCGTGGGGATGGCTCCCATTTCATTTTGGCGGATGGCTTTTCCAGCCCGGGTTCGGTTGGACGTGGTTCCCCAGTAGCTTTGGAACGTGGTCGCCCGGAAACGTGAATTGGACGCAAGGCTCCGGGTGGGTCGGGTGGAGTCCCAAGCCACCGAATGGAATCGTGGGCACAAGTACTTGTGCGCCAGGAATAAACTGCGGCAGAATTATTGTAAGACCAGAAGTGCTTAAGGAAGGCAAGCCCATAAGACCTTCCAGCGTGTTGGATGTAAATTTGGCGGATGGCAGGCCGGTGGCCAGACCGAATATTATGCCCAGTCGCGCCGGGATGCTGCCGGGCGCGCCAGTGGCGCAGGCCGCATCATTTGTGCCCAGAACCAATGTGGGAAGGGCAAGGCAAATTGGGAACGACGCTCAGGTCACCAGCGGCAGGAATACGGTGGTCATTGGTGAAACATCCGGAGCGCGGCCCTCTGAATCCCGTCCCGTCAATGGCCTGGGGGCGCAGCGCGCGCCTGGAAGCCAGCCTGGGGTCGCCTATGACCCGGCATCCGGTCGCTATGTGAATAGTAATGTGATCAGGCCCGGTCCGGTAACCGAGCGCCCCGGCGTAGCGGCGCCCGGGAACCAAAACGAAGAACATTCCGCGTCACCCATCTTGGGTCTTGGCGCCGCGCCAGTTCGCCGCTCACCATCGGGACAAATTGGATCTGCAGCTCCTGCGCGGGAATCGCGTCCATACCGTAATGAAGTTGCCGCCCCTGTGGGCCGGCCGTCTCATTCGGAAGCGCCAGTCTATCGGCCATCCTCGCCGTATTCATCGGGCTCGCACTTTTGGGGAGGTTCGCGTTCCACTTACTCCGGAGGATCGAGAGGATCTTCATATGGCGGAGGGCGCAGCGGAGGCGGGGCGTCAGGCGCGATTGGAAGCAGTGGCGGCGGGCACAGCAGTGGTGGTGGGCACACCGGCGGAACGGTCGGCCACTCGCGCTAAAAACGTTCTTCATTCTGGCACACGCGGCCTCGTTGTGCCTACGTCTCCTACCAATCTCTAAAACCAGCTCAGGAAACGATAATGCCCGCGTAGCCTACCACGGCGCTGCGATCGCCGCTCACGTCTGCGGACGTGGCATATTTCACCAGCTCCGCATTCCTGGCGCCCAGTTCGATAACAGCCGTCAGCATGGCAATAGTGGGGCCGTAGCCACACATTGAAATCTTCTCCCGGCGCACGACATCGTGGAGGCCGTGAGGGTCAAGCGCCAATATTCTGTCGATGGCCATGCGATCTTTAATGCGAGTGATGCTGTCGGGCTCATAGTGGTTCATGTCGCTTGAAGCGATAATCATCACCGGCTTATTCGCCGTCTTCACCACGTGTGCTACGCTGTGTCCCAGAATTTCAAGCGGCGCATAATTCCCCACGCCCACCGATATCGGGACAAAAGTGAAATCCTTTAGCTGGTGCTGGAGAAACGGCAATTGGACTTCCAGCGAGTGTTCCTGTGCATGCGCCACGGGATCGTCCGAGATCAGGTGGCAGGAATCGCGCATGGCCGCGGCCAGCGCCGGGTCCACCTGGACTTCGCCGAGCGGGGTTTGCCACGCGCCACTCGACATCATGGCCAGCGGCGCGCCCCGGCCAAAATGGTTCGGGCAAAGAATGATGTATGAGGAATGCGGCGGCAACTTTTGGTAGACGGCGCCCGCGACGTGGCCCGAATACATGTAGCCGGCGTGGGGCGCCATGCAACCGAGCGCGCGCTCAATTTTCTGTGATGGTTCTGCAGGTGGGCCCAGGTATTTATCGAGGTCCCGCTCTAAAATTTCGGGCTGGGCAGGATAAAACTTTCCCGCTACGGCTGGAGGGCGAAGAAGGGGGGAATCCATAAAAGCTCACCTATCTGCCCGCTGTAATTGTCATGCGGGGCAGTCAAAGGAGAAGGGCCCGGTTGTTTCAATCTTCAAACTGACCAATGGAGAGGCTGTATCACGCCGTCGTGCGGGGTTACTCGCTCTCTTCTTCAACACTGATCTTGAGGGCGCGGAGGAATTGGGCGTCCTGATTCGTCAGACGGAACTCGGCATTGTGGCGTTGGTCCGGCGTCAGCTTCTGGCGGTGCACCAGGTTGGCCTCGCCTCTTTTGTTGAAGCCGATGGTGACTTCAAGGACCAGAAACAGGTCGTAGCCCGCCTCGCGGATCCGCCCCATGACGTCCGCAATCCCGTCCGACTCGGATAGGGAATCGTTGATGGCGCTTCCCAGTTCCTTGATCAGGTGTTTGAAGTTGTCGTCGAGAT
>Ga0209166_10003920_pt1 | contig 10571 bp, 9 predicted proteins | sample Coa_R1_3_FD_187151 | JGI IMG/M metagenome (GOLD analysis project Ga0209166, IMG submission 187151) | Surface soil microbial communities from Centralia Pennsylvania, which are recovering from an underground coalmine fire - Coalmine... | ecosystem: Environmental > Terrestrial > Soil > Unclassified... | reverse complement strand
GGAGGCCTGCGGGATAAAGCTCATCCCGCATGGCTGGAACACCGCCATTGGGCTGGCCGCTGACCTGCACCTGGCCGCCGCCCTGCCCGCCACCGACCTGGTGGAGTATATCGGCGGGTCGGTTTACGTGGACGAGCTGGCGGCCGGCGGCTGGCACCTGGATAGTGACGGCCTGCTGGCCATTCCGCAGCGGCCGGGACTGGGGTTGGAGCTGGACCGCGAGGCGCTGGCGCGCTATACGGGAGGGGCGAGGTTGCTATAGGAAGCGGGCTAGCGCCAACCTGCCGGGCGCTTGGCCAGCGTGTCTTAGCGCCCATGGCTTGCAAAGGTTGCCTTTGGGAATTTTGGCCGTAGGGGCGAAGCATCCGCGTCAACGGTGCGCGTTTGGCCCAACCGGCTGGTGCGGATGCTTCGCCCCTACCAACGACCACCGACGGCCAATACACCCCGTGCAAAGGTTGCCTTGCTTTTGCCCCAGGTTGGCCTAAACTACCTGGGCAGCCGCACTTCCTCGACCTAGTGCATTGTCAGACCACGTGGTTGGATCATGGGTAGGGGCCGCTATGCGCCTGCGTGTGCGCCCTGGGCAGACACACGGGCGTGTGGCGGCCCCTACGGATCCCAAACAGGTCCCCTCATTATGCACTGGGCCGGCGGATGGGCGCGGCGATTAGCCAAACACAAAGGGAGACTGTCATGAAAACAACGTCTCTGGCTCAGCTCGGGGGGCTGGCCGTTCTCTTGGGCGCGCTTCTGTCCGCTATCGGCAACCTGATGTATTTTCTGTCCGGCCAGCAACCGGCGACAACCCTGCAGGTTTGGATCGGCATCTGGGCTTCGGCCTTTCTCGTGTTGGGCTTGGGCGCGCTCTACGCGCGCCTGGCGCAACCGGGCGGTGTGCAAGCTTTGATCGGATATATCCTTCTCATCTGGGGAAACATGGCCTCGGTCGGCAGCGAAGCCGTCAGCCTGGGGGTGGCCCAGGGCGCGTTTTCGAGTGACCAGTTGGCCCAGGTGCCATCGTATGTTTTCGTGGGGACGATCACCGCCTGGATCGTGGTGCTGGGCAATATCCTCCTCGGCGCAGCGGTGTACCGGGCCAACGTGTTTCCGAAATACGCCGGTGCGCTCCTGGTGCTCGTGGGCGTCGTCCAGGCATTCACCGGACCGGTGGTGATTGCGCGCCCCGTGTACGCGCTGCTCTCTTTCGCGGCGTGGGCGTGGCTGGGTGGGGCACTCTTAATGGCCGGCCGTACGGCGGCTCCGGAATCCGCGGCTGCCGCCTCGAATTGAGCCAATGACCGCACGGATACGGACCAGCCCCCCTTAACGCCACCGGGCGGCCGTGAGGCCGCCCGGTGTATTTTCAGCCCCTGATCCGCCGCGCCGCTATGCCGCCCAGTGCTTGATCCCAGCGATGGCGGCCTTGTAGACGTCGAGGGCCTCCAGCACCTTTTTCTTCTCCTCTTCCTTGCTCGTGAACTTCGGCAGCTCGTCCTTGCCGTCCGCCCATTTCTCCAGATTCTTGCCCAGCGGCTTGGGATCGGGCTTGCCGTGGATCGACGTCCCGATGGTGCCCAGAGGCACCGTCAGCGGCCGGCAGGCTTCCTGAATGTCCGTGTTGAACGTCAGCCGCTGCGGGTCGCTGCTTACCTTCTTGATAAAGATATCGGCGTTCGCCAAGCCCCGCTTGATCGCCGCCAGCTTCGTCTGCGCCAGCATTTGCACCAGGTTCGTCTTGGCGGTATCGAAGTCGTCGAGCTTGATGTCGCGGATGAGCCTGGATTGGGCCAACAGGCCCTTCTCAATATCGCCGGCCGCCGTCTTGGCCGTGCTGGAAAGGGCCGCGTTGGTCTTGGTGGCCGTGGCCTTAGCGGCGGCGGCCAGCGCGGCCTTGGAGGCCGCGGCGGCGACCGTGCTAAGGTGCGTCTGAGCAGCAGCCTTGGCCTTATCGACCTGGTCGGGGGTCGTCATTGGGACCTTCGTGGCGTCCAGGCTGTCGAACTTGACCAGCTTCCAGGCCGCCTGCGCCTTGGTCAGCTCCGCGCCCAGGCCGGTCTTGGTCTTGGATTTGGCTTTGTCTAAGAAGCTCTTCTTCTTCTGCCAGGCGGCGTCGGTGAGTGCGGCGGGCCAGGTGGTGCTGAACGTGACTGCCATGGGAGGTCCCTTTCGTGAATGCGAATGTGCGGCTCGGTTAATAAGTGTACTATGACATGAAAATTCCGGCCGCGCCTGACGCGTAACCGCAAGTCAGGCTGACAACCACCCCAGCCGGATGAACACGCGCGACGAAGTCCCCAGGGACTATTTAACAGACGTGGGCCGCTGGCGGCGGCCAACCGCCAATCAGGTTAGGGTCCGCGTTGGACCAGCGGCACGAACACCCGCCCAACGCTCAGCGTGCCCGAGCTGCATTTGGCGTCCTGGGACCAGTGGAAGTGATCCAGAAACACGGCCGAATCGTATATGGAATCGCCCAGATCCTGGATCGATAAATAGAGATCGATCGTGGTGCTGGGTGTCACCACGGCCCGGGCCTGCAGAAAAGGCGTCACCCCATCATAGGTGGTGCCGGTTGGGTACGACACCCCAAACACCGTGTTGACCGAAATGACGTTCCCCAGGCTATCCAGGGCGAAGTTGTGGGGAGCATACACCACGCTGCCCGTAACAGTGTCGCTGACGCTGATGGTTGGATCATTCAGTTGAGCCGTAAAGGCGTCATTAAAACTCGAGCCGACCCACTCCGGAAACTCTTCCGAGTAGTAAGAAAAATCGAAGTTGGCGCAGTTGACGTTGGCCGGCACATGCAGCTGCATATGTAGGCGCACCAGATCATTTCCCTGATTATTATTCAGCCCGCCCAGCTCGCTGGACAGGTCGCCCTCATTGTTTGGCTGGGTGGCCGACATCGCGCGGCCGGTGGACAGGATGGCGAACGTGCTGCCATGCGTCGGGAAGAAATAACCCAAAGGCGCGTTGCTCACCCCCACGCCAGCGGGATCGCTGCCCATCAGGTCGGCGCTCACCAGGTCGCCCGGCGCCACGTCCATCGCCGCGGCCAGTTGGGCGGCGGTCGCCGGTATGACCGCGCTGGGCGCCGCTGGCAGAACCGCCGGCAGAACAATGGGCACGGCCTCCGGCACCGCGGTCGTTGGGCGGGTGGCAGCGCTGGCCGCGCCGCTAAAGAACAAGCCCGTCACCAGCGCCAGACTGAGCGCTCGGGCGAGCCGGCGCCAATACCTGTTCAACGTTGCGGTGGTATACATTGTGGGCTCCCTCCTGGCCGAATAGGGGTTTGGCACACCGGCCTGCCGCCGCCAACTTTTGGCTGGCGCGTGGCGCGTCCGGTGTGTGCAGCGGATGGCTGCGGTAAGACAACGAGCGCACCGGTCTCCGGATATTAGCATAAGTGGCACCCGCGCTGGAATGCCCCTGCCTTACTATTGATTCCTACGGCCAACCCATTCTCCCTCCTTGCTCCGCTGCTCATCGGCAGACCCGTCGCCCTGGCCCTCTCCCGCCGGCAGACGGCGCAGCCCTTGCTTTCTGCCTTCTCCCACACCCCCACACCCGTCTTTCCCTCCCCGCCCTTGACACCCTCGCCTTTCTGCCCTAAGCTCTTAGCACGCTAATGATTGTCCCATGACCAACGACGAACAAGATTTTAGCGACTGGCAGTTGCTGGCCCAGGTATGCCTGGCCTATCGCGCCTTGTCGGATACGCTCATGGACCAGATCGACATGCACCGCGCCCAGGCCGCGCTGCTCTGCCGGCTGTTCGTCCAGGATGGGATGACCCAGTCCGAGCTCGCCGACCAGCTTTCGGTGCAGGGCGCCACGGTCACCAACATGCTCCAGCGCATGGAAGAGATTGGTCTGGTCAGCCGCCGCCGCGACGACGACGACAACCGCCTGGTGCGGGTCAATCTCACCGAGGCCGGCCGCGAGCGCGAGCGCGCCATCACCGATCAGTTCGTCAAGCTGGAGCACGCCGTGTTCGAAGGCATCAGCCAACACGACCGGGCATTGCTGCGCCGGCTGCTCAGCCAGATGCTCACAAATATGACTGTGAAGGATTAGTCGCCGGCTCTTTTTTTTTGACTATTTATTTAGCCAGCTAATGGTGAGCACGCGAAAGGATCGGACGCCGGGCCGTGGGCCGGGCGCCGGGTGTCGCTCACACACTGGCTTCAACGGAGAGTGCCTATGACCGAAGCACCCGCGCCATTTACAGCGGCCGCGCCGGAAGAAACGCTCCAGCGTGTGGCCGAGCGGCTGCGTGAGCGCAACATCGAAGCCATCGTGGTGGACGATGGTGAAGCTGCCCGGGCACTGGTGCTCGAGCGCGTGCCCAAGGGCGCCGAGGTCTACACCGGCAAGTCCAAGACGCTGCAGGACGCGGGCATCCTGGAGGCCCTCCAGGCGGAGGGTGAATACGACGCGCTGCGACCGCGCTACATGAAAATGGATCGCAAGACCCAGATGCGCGAGATCCGCAAGCTGATTGGCGCGCCCGACTATGTGCTGGCCAGCGTCCAGGCCCTCACCGAAGACGCCGTGCTGGTGGTGACCTCGGCCACGTCCAACCAGATCGGCCCAATTTCCAACACCGCCGGCAAAGTCATCCTGGTGGTGGGCGCCCAAAAGATCGTGCCCGACCTCGACACGGCCTTCCGGCGCATCCGCGAATATGTGCTGCCCTGGGAGGATGAGCAGGTGCGCAAGGTGCTGCCCAGTGGCTCGTTCGTAGCCAAGATCCTCATCATCGAGCGCGAGCCGGTGCCCGGCCGCATGACGGTGGTGCTGGTGCGGCAGCCTATCGGGATTTAACTCTCAAATATAACCGGCAGCGTCTTCAGCCCGCGCAGCTCCAGGGCCGGGCGCCACTGCAGGGCAGCCTTGGGGTCAGCCAGGCGCAGTTTGGGCAGGCGCTGCAGCAGGGTGGTAAAAGCAATCTCGCCTTCCAACCGCGCCAGGGGCGCGCCCAGGCAGTAGTGGATGCCCTGCCCAAAGGCCAGGTGTTTCGCGTCGCCATGGCTCACGTCCAACTGGTCGGGCGCGGCGGCAAAGGCTGGGTCGTGGTTGCCCGCCGACACCACCAGCAGCAGGTGGCTGCCCTTGGCCACCTTCACCCCGCCAATCTCCACGTCCACCGAGGCATAGCGGTTCACAAACTGCACCGGGTTGACGAAGCGCAGCATCTCCTCCACCGCCGGCTTGATCAGGCCCGGGTCTTGCTTAAGTTTGGCCATCTGCTCCGGCGCTTGCAGCAGGGCCAGGGCGCCATTGCCGATCAGGTTGACCGTGGTCTCGTGCCCGGCAATCAGCAGCAGGATGGTCGTGCCGATCACTTCGCGCTCGGTGAAGCGGTCGCCGTTTTGTTCGGCGTGGATTAACTGGCTGATCAGGTCATCCTGGGGAGTGCGGGTGCGCTGCTTCACCAGCCGGCGCACGTAGCGCACCAGGGGCAGCAGCTCGGGCACCAGGTGCGTGCCTTCGCTGCTGATGGCGCCCGAAGCAATGATGGCGGTGGACCACTTGCGGAACTTCTGCTCATCGGCGGTGGGCACGCCCAGCATTTCGGTGATGACCGTGATGGGCAGCGGGAAGGCATAGTCGTTGATCAGGTCCATCTGGCCGGCCGGCGCCACGGCCGCCAGCAGCCGGTCGGCAATTTCTTGCACGTGCGCGCGCAGCTGGCTGACGAATTTGGGGGTGAAGGCCGCGTGGGCCAGCGCCCGCAGCCGGGTGTGCTCGGGCGGGTCGGAGCGCAGCATGTTGGTGTTGTTCAGGTTCAGCTCCAGGCCCAGCTTGCCCAACACACCCTTGGGGCGGGCATTGCGAATGTTCTTGACCAGCCGGTCATCTTTCAAGCTGGCCAGCACATCGGGGTAACGTGTGACCAGGAACACTTTAACGCCGTTGGGCAGCACCGCCGGGTGCACTGGCGCCTCGGCGCGGATTTCGGCGTAGACCCCGTAAGGATTGTTCTTAAAATCAGGCCCCGCAAAGGGGCTGACCGGTTTCTTTGGCATGGATCGCTCCTGGGTCGTGGGAATCCTGCGATTTGTGCATCGGGTCGCGCCCGTGCCGGGCGCGACCCGATGCACAAATCGCACCTTGTCTACATAATCGTTTTGGCCCAAAAAGGCCCAAACCGTGGTATCATATTCTATCAGCCGCGCCGCGGCTGTCGCCAATTAGACGAACCGCCTCGGTCCGTTCGCTGACCGAGGTTTTTCTTTTGGAAAGACGACGAAAGACGGACGACGAAGGACGGAAGGCTGTCATTCGTCCTTCGTCTTTCGTCCGACACTCTCAGTCAGGTAGTTAGTCAAATGAAGACAGTTCGTTCCGACCTCCGCAACATTGCTATTATCGCCCACGTTGACCACGGCAAGACCACGCTGGTGGATGGGCTGCTCAAGCAGGCCCACACCTTCCGCGACAACCAGCGCGTGGCCGAGCGCGTGATGGATTCCAACGACCTGGAACGCGAGCGCGGCATCACCATCCTGGCCAAAAACACCGCCGTCACCTACAAAGGCATCAAAATCAATATCGTCGACACCCCCGGCCACGCCGACTTTGGCGGCGAGGTGGAGCGGGTGATGAACATGGTCGATGGGGTGCTGCTACTGGTGGACGCCGCCGAGGGCCCCATGCCGCAAACGCGCTTCGTGCTGCGCAAGGCGCTGGAGATGGGCCACAAGGCCATCGTGGTCATCAACAAGGTGGACCGCAAGAACGCCAACCCGGCCCTGGCCCTTAACCGCACCTTCGATCTCTTTATCGAGCTGGGCGCCAGCGAAGAGCAGGCCGACTTCCCGGTCGTCTATACCAACGCCCTCACCCAGCAGGCCGGGATGACGCCCGACCTTACGCCGGATTATCAGCCCCTGTTTGAGGCGATCATCGCGCACATCCCGGCCCCGCTGGTCGATCCGGATGCACCCACTCAGATGCTGATCACCACCCTGGCCTATGACGATTACAAAGGCCTGATTGCGGTCGGCCGGCTGTTCAACGGCACCCTGCACGACGGCCAAAACGTCGTCCGCATCCGGCCCGACGGCCAGGAGCTGGTGCCGGGCAAGCTCACCTATCTGTACGTGTTCCAGGGGCTGGAACGCGTGCCGGTGAGCGAAGTACAGGCCGGCGAGATCGTGGCCATTGGCGGGCTGGAAGAAGTGCATATCGGCGAGACCATCGGCGACCCCGAGCACCCGGTGGCCCTGCCGGTGATCCGGGTGGAGGCGCCCACGGTGCGCATGACCTTTGGCGTCAACACCTCACCCTTCGCCGGGCTGGAAGGCACCTGGGGCACCTCGCGCAAGATCCGCGAGCGCCTGTATAAGGAGCTGGAAGCCAACGTGGCCCTGCGGGTGGAAGACACCGCCACCGCCGACACCTTTATGGTCTCCGGCCGCGGCGAGCTGCACCTGGCCATCCTGATCGAGACCATGCGCCGCGAAGGCTACGAGTTCCAGGTCTCCCGGCCGGAGGTCATCTACCGCCCGGGCGAGGCCGGCGAAACGCTCGAGCCGGTGGAAGAAGTGCACATCGAGGTGGCCGAAGACCACATGGGCACCGTCATCGAAATGCTGGGCAAGCGCCGTGGCCTGATGACCAATATGACCCAGGCCGGCGGCTCGGTCTACCTCACCTATTTCGTGCCCACGCGCGGCCTGTTGGGCTTCCGCTACCAGTTCCTCACCGCCACGCGCGGCACTGGCCAGATGCACACCCTGTTCCACGATTATCTGCCGCTGGCCGGCCCCATCGACCAGCGCGAGGTGGGCAGCCTGGTGGCCGGCGAGCGCGGCACCGCCACGGCCTTTTCCATCCGCAACGCCGAGGAGCGCGGCATCCTGTTCATCGACCCCGGCACCGAAGTGTATGAGGGCATGGTCATCGGCCAGCACCAGCGCCCAGGCGACCTGGTCGTGAACATTGCCAAGAAAAAGCAGCTCACCAATGTGCGCGCCGCGCGCGCCGAGGTGTTGGTGAGCCTGACGCCCGCGCGCAAGATGAGCCTGGACGAGAGCATGGAATACCTGGCCGAAGACGAGCTGCTCGAGGTCACGCCGCTCAACATCCGCATCCGCAAGCGCGTGCTCGACAGCGAAGACCGCGGCAAGCTGCAGAAGAAGGTTAAGGAAGAACTTCTGGAAGCCTGAGGTACGGGCCGGTCCTCGTCGTTTTACACGGACAATTCTCCGAAAAAGGGTCGTCGGGGCGTTGAATTCAACGCCCCGACGACCCTTTTTCGGAAATATCTTTTACCTGGTAAAATTCTGCCCAGCTCAGGAGATGCCCATGCCCACTGTGACGAGTATCGTCTACACGCCCAAGCACGACTACGAAGAGCCCGCCGATCACTATCTGCGCGTGCCCGTGTCCACCGCCGAGCTGGTGGCCGGCCATGGCATCCGCGGCGACCGCAAAGGCTCCAGCCCCAAGCGCGGGCTGAACGTGATGTCGGCTGAAATCCTGGCCGAGCTGGCCCGTGAAGGCTTCAAGACCGGCCCGGGCGAAATGGGCGAGCAGTTGGTCATTGCCGGCCTGGACTTTTCCACGTTGAGCGCGGGCGCCCGCCTGCAGATTGGCGAGGCGGCCTCAATTGAATTTATGGCCAACCGCATCCCCTGCGAGCGCTTTGAGCATGTTCAGGGTCATCCGCGCGAAACGGCCACCGGCCGGGTTGGCTTCATGGCCAGCGTGGTAGGCGGCGGCCGCATCAAAGTCGGCGACCGCGTCACCCTGGTCGTGGGCGAGACCGTCCCCGGCGACTGAGCCGGGCCACATCGTCTCTAACCGAAACAAAAACCGGGTGCCGTGTGGCGCCCGGTTTTATTTTTGACCATGAGCAAAATCTTCACCGCAGACAGCGCGTAGCACGCGGAGAAAAACTAAGCAATCCGTCACTCTGAGTGTTCATCCCGCGCGCACGCGTTGCGTGTTTCGACGCCATGACACTTCGCTCAAGCCGCGCCAAGTGTCACCCTGAGCGCAGTCGCAATCGCTTGATAATATGGGCCGGTATGCGCGCGAAGGGCCTCCCGGCTCGGCCTGCCGGGATCATGTCCTGAGCAGCGCAGTCGCCATCGCGGGATAGTAATCGCCGCCACGAGCGCGATGGGCCTCCCGGCTCGGCCTGCCGGGATCATGTCATTGCGTCGAAACACGCAACGCGCGCGCGCGGCATGATCACTCACCCCACATACACCGTGGGGCGGGCGGTGACGCTAGGCAGTTGGGATGACTCAAGAATTCCAGTCTTATTTTCACTTTTGGTTTTCTTCGCGTCGCCTGCCCCCGGCACTTTGCGGGGGTTGCGTCTTAGCGGTAAGGTTTTGTTTTTCACCCGCGCGACAAATGCCTCAAAAGAAAATCCCTCTGCACGCCGCTGGCCAGGTCAAACAGCTCGCTCGGGTAGTACAGCAGGCCGAAATGCCCGCCGCCGATCTCAAACAACTCCTTGGGCTGCGGCGCGGCGGCATACGCCAGCCGCGACACGGCCGGGTTGGCGCCGGGCATCTCGTCCTGCGGCGCGATCATGAACAGGATCGGCGCCAGCACGTGCGGCGCGGCCAGGCCGGCATGAAACGGGGCCGGCGTGTTGGGCGTCACGCGTGTGGCCCAGTTGAGCCAGCCCGTGCCGTGGCGCGCGCCATAGTCGATGAACCAGCGGAAGGCGGAAATAGGTGTTAGCAGCGACGGGGTGCCCAATTGGTCGAACGACACCACCGGGATCGGCCCGACCGTGGTTTCGGGCGAGCCGCTCACGTCGCCGCCTAGCAGCCTTTCGCGCAGGGCGGCGAAGAGTGCGCCATCGTCGTCGGGCGGCGGCGGCTTGGGGCCCAGGGCCGGTATCTGCACCACGATGGCCTTCACACGCGGGTCACAGGCCCCCACCACGATCACCTCGCCCCCGGCATAGCTGTCGCCCCAGATGGCCATGCGGCCGGCATCCACCCCCGGTAAGGTGGCCGCAAAATCCAGCGCGGCGCGGTAGCCGCGCGCCTGGATCCAGGGATTGATTTGTTGGCGCGGCTCGCCGCCGCTCAGCCCGAAATTGCGATGGTCATACAGCAGCACGCACAGGCCGGCCGCGTGCAGCACCTCGGCATAATGATCGATGGCCATGGTGATGGTGGCCGAGGTGCCGTGCGCCATGATGACCACCGGGGCCGGCGTAGGCACCGGGGCCGGGCCGGGCGCGTTTTCCCGATAGTAGAACCGGCCCTGCAGCGTGGCGCCTTCGGATGGAAATTCGACCACACGGTACATGGGCGCTCCTTTGGGCGGCGATGAGTGAGGCTCATAGTAGGCCAAGCGGGCCGTAAGTCAAACAGAAAAAACGTGCACCGCGGAGTGCGCGGAGAGCGCTGAGAAAAGCAATTAGGCTCCGTGTGCCTTCTGCCTTCTGCCTTCTGCCTTCTGCCTTCTGCCTTCTGCCTTCTGCCTTCTGCCTTCTGCCTTCTGCCTGCGCTATAATCTTCGCATGAACCTCCTGCCGGCGCTGTTGGCTTTGAGCCTGGTGGCCAGCAGCGTGCCGCCAGCCA
>Ga0209166_10003919_pt1 | contig 10571 bp, 7 predicted proteins | sample Coa_R1_3_FD_187151 | JGI IMG/M metagenome (GOLD analysis project Ga0209166, IMG submission 187151) | Surface soil microbial communities from Centralia Pennsylvania, which are recovering from an underground coalmine fire - Coalmine... | ecosystem: Environmental > Terrestrial > Soil > Unclassified... | reverse complement strand
GGAGCGGGAGCTGGCGCGGATTCATGGCGTGAGTCTCATGACCGCCCGACACGCACTCACTGCACTCGAACGCGAGGGGTTGGTCGTGCGGCGCCGCGGAGCGGGAACTTTCGTCGCGCCGCCCAAGATTCACTTCAACAAGCTCATGAGTTACACCGAGCAGATGTCAGGGCGCGGCCTGAAGGTTTCGTCAAAATTGCTTTCCCTTGGAATCATTGAGACCGAACAGGAGATTGCTGCACGCCTCTCGCTGCCCGCTACGAGCAGGCTGATCAAAATCGAACGGCTCAGGTTGGGCGGTGATGAGCCATTTGCCGTTGAGACTTGCTACTTGTCCGCTGACGAATTCGCTGATCTGTCTCGGGTAAAGCTAGACCGGGCATCCCTGTTTTCTGTTCTGGAGCACGACCACGGACTCCAGATCGCACACGCCGATGAAGAAGTAGACGCTACAACCGCCGATGCTCATACGGCGCGCCTTCTCGGCATCCCGGTTGATACCGCCGTGCTAAGAATCCGTCAGCAGATTTATTCCACAAGGGCAAAGCCTGCATTATATGTGCTAGGTCTGTATCGATCGGATCGTCACACTCTCTTCATTCGAAGATTCCGTTAGCGACTCGTATGACGTGTCGAGAGAAAGCTCACTGAAGTTCAAGACGTACCCGTCCGGTAATACGTAAATCGGGGATCACGAATTCGGTGAAGCCCTCACGTTTCACAGAAATTAGAGACTCACAGCATGCTCGTTCCGGTGATTCGTACTGGATGGATGCAAATGATCCTTTGACTTGGACCTGCACGCGAACCGGATCCAACGCATAATTCACAAAGTCGAGTTGTTTGATCGTACCGCTGTGATCTTTGTAGGGCACGGCAATAGTGGTAAGCCCATTCCACAGAGTCAAAAGCGCATTGCGCTTGCCCAACAGGCGACGAATGTCCTGAGCGAAAGTTTCGGGATCTGATATGGCTTCTGGGAATTCGAGTACTTTTCCACGTCCGGTTGCATAAGAAGTTGTGTGTTCGTTCAATTGCACTGGTGGTTCCTTCTGCCATGGATAATGCCCAGGTGCATCGACCAGCACGACCGTCGCTCCGAGCGCTGCGAGACTATTGATCTGCTCGCCAATCTCTTTGTTGGGCTTTGCGAACACGATCAGAATGTCAACCCCTTTCAGATTCTGCTCAGTCAAGTCCGAGGTGAGCAGCACTCGGAAGGGAATATTGTGGCGGCTCAAGAGGTTCAATACTTCATCGCTCGTGTCGAGCCGATCAACCAAAACAGCGACATTGGCAGCAGGTTCCAACGCTCCTGCGGACCTATTGGAGAAGAATTTCAATGTAGAGCGGACCTGATTCCAAAGCGCCCATGCTTGGGCATCATGACGATAAAGCGACTGTTGTATCTGATCGTCCAGTTGCAAAACTAAATCAGCGCGGAATGCCCCCGCCTCCGCTACCGCGAGGGAGTAATCATCCGCAGTCTGCGTTTTTTGCTGCCCTTGATCGCTCCAAGAAAACGTGTAAAGAGGAACCTGCGTCTGGTGGGCTCGCTCTTCAACTTTGACTAAGGCCAGATTGGTATCAATCCAGGGTTGCGCGGTGGGGCTCGATACTTCGAGGACGGAATCGCGCTTGATGATGAGACTGCCCCGCATCTCTGGCCGCTTGCCATTCAGGTTGAGTACAAGGAACCTGAGATGTGGATATAACACCTGCAAGGTTTCAACGTCTTTGCCGGGCCCCGCACTCTCCGCATCGGCAATGTCCAGGATGACTCCGGTGCAACCGGCCTTTGCGGCTTCCTCTGCTGCCGTCTTTGCCTTCGGCATTGGTGTTTCGACGTAGACTCGATAACCTTGCCTGCGCCCTGCCGCTAGCAGCGGAGCGATACCCTCTTTCCACGAGAACACAATGTCGTCCACACCAAGAGAACGCGACGAAGGTAGGTCGGGGGAGCTCCAGAGCACGAATACATCACTCCAGGCAGGTTGAGAAAGAACGAGGAGAAGGACCACCCTCGCGCCTAAGGCCATGCGATTTACGCGTGAATTGTTTTTGATCACAATTTTCCGTTGAAATGAATTTGCGGACCGTTCGTCGCTGCTTCGAGTTGCGCTGTCGCTGAAATCCAGACCGCGGAGACATCGGGCGTGCGGCTCACCAAAGACTTGCCCAATCCGGGACCGAGCAGCAATAACGCAGTGGAGAGCCCGTCAGACATTGTTCCGGTTGCCGCAATCACACTCACCGCGAACTGGCTCGTAACCGGCCTGCCGGTAGCTGGGTCAATAATGTGTCCGGCGGAATCTCGCCCCAGCAAGGATGACGCAGTTTGCTCCGACGTGGAAACGCTCTCATCGTTGAGCATTACGTATGGATCGATTTTATGAGACGGGTCTCGCAAGTGGACAAGCCAAGCCTTCTGCCGCGGAGGAGAACCCATAGCCAACATCGTGCTTCCCCCCGCGTTGATGAGTGCATCCTGAATTCCCGATGAACGAAGCATTTCGGCGGAGCGGTCGACGGCATACCCTTTCCCAATCGCGCCCAAGTCCACTCGCAGGCAGGAAGAGCGAAACATGATCTGATCTGGAGGAGCCAATTCGATCTTTTCATAGCCGACACAAGCTTGGGCTTGGTGCTGCTGCTCAGGTGAAGGGATCGAGCCGCCCGATAATGCCGCTTTCCACAGGTTCACCAGGGGCGCGACTGTAATATCGAATTTCCCTTCCGAGAGCTTGGAGAAGCCCACTGCTTGTTCGATTACGCGATACAGGTCTGAGGGGACTCGTTCGGTGCGGAAGTGTGCGGTCCGGTTCAGAGTACTCAACGCGCTGTCGGGCTTGTAATCGCTCATCAGATCGTCGATCCGGACGATTTCCTGAAATGCCTTGTCAATGGCAGCGGAAACGCGTTCCGCTGATGCGCCGTAGGCAGCGATCTCGAAGACAGTACCCATGATGTACTTCTTCTTGTAAACCAGGGTTTGATTTTCTGAGCTCTGCACGCTTGAGCCCAGGGAAAACGTCAAGACCACCAGTGCGGCCGCTCGTCGCCTATCGAAGTGCATAAATCTCACCGCTTAAACTTGCGAGATAAATAGTGTCGCCCGCAAGTACGGGAACAGACTGGATGGCTCCTCCGAGTCCCGCCCTCCACACGATTTTCCCGGTGGCCGGATCCAACGCAAACGTGCCGCCGGCTTGAATGCAAACCACACCGTCTCCTACGACGGGAGGCGCCGTCACCACTTCCCCCACGACTGTCTTCCAACGCAGTTGCCCGCTGTGAGTCTCAAATGCATAAAGGAATCCATCTTTGCTGCCGATAGCAGTAAAGTCACCTGAAACCGCGGGGGACGATGCTATGCCGAGCCCTGTTTCATACTTCCAGCGTACCTCTCCCGTGCTGGCGTGCAGGGCGTAAACAAAAAAATCTTCCGAGCCGATCAGAACAAGGTCCTCGGTGACCGCCGGCGAGGAATCGATACCGTTGCCGGTCGCAGCTCCCCATAATGTGTTCCCGGACTCGGTTTCGAGACAGTAGACCTTGCCGTCCCCGCAGCCTACATAAAGCACATGCTCGGCGGCATAGACGGTGGAATAAATCCTCCCACCAAGTTCCCGGGACCATCTTTGGTGACCGTTCTCCGCATCGACCGCGTAGACTTTTCCATCTGCGCTTCCGAAAAAAATGACTCCTCCGCGGGCGACTGGCGATGACCAAACTTCGGCTTGACTGGCGGCCGCCCACAACTTTTCTCCTGAACGCCGGTCCAGGGAATACACTTTGCCGTCGTCACAACCGAATAGAATTGAATTCCCAAAGAATGACGGAGTGGAATGCAGCTGTCCGCCTGCTGCAAAATTCCATTTTGACATTCCGGTTGCGACGTCGATGGCGTAGAGCATCCCGTTGACCGACGCAACATAGAGCAGGCCATCGTTCAGAATGGGTGCCGAACGTACTGCGCCGCCGGCACGAAATTGCCAGACCGCTTTTTCCGGAGAATGCAACTGACGTTGCCCCAAGCCGCCCGTCCGGGCATTGTCTCCAAGCAGCGTCGGCCAGTCGACAGATTTGCGCATCGCGGTTTCCGGCATTATCGCCACACTCAGAGAAGGCGGTGATCGATTTGCTTCAAGTCAGAGACGCCCAGCCCGAGTTTCCCCGTCGCGGCAATATGTCCTGGCTCGCGGAAGAACAGATTCTTGGCAGCGTTGTGAAAGAACTCGTTGTTGTCCGCCGTGATGCTACTGGAATCGTGCTGCCACAAGGAGGGAGCTCCACGTTCGGCGCGTTTCTTTTCGATGGCCTCCAGTTCAATCGTGTCCAATGCCACCGGATCAGTGGCGACAAGAAGAATCCCGGGCTGCTCGATAAAATCTTGCACCTGCGTCAGCGGTCCGCCATGCCACACCTGACGCATGCCGTCCATGATGTGCAGCACGGCTTTCGACCGTAGCGGTTCGACTGTGCACATCAAACCGATCACCGGATTCGTAAAAGAATACGGCGCACGATGCGTACGAGCCACGTTGTTGAACGTACCGTAGGCCAGATTCTTGAGGGCTCCAGTAACACCCGATGCCGAATGATCCTTCATTGTGGGGACGTTGATGATCTTAGTTACTTCGTGTGCCACAATGCTTGCCATGTAGGATCGGGTTTCCCACTCGCCAAAAAAATCGGCTTCGCAGTAAACATTCGGCTCGTAGCCGGCGCCGGTCCCTGTGAAGGCGTCTTGTATACCCACGATGCGAACCCCAGTCGGCAACAGGGCCTGATAGCTGCCGATGTCAATCTCATAGGAGTATCGGTCGTAGACAACGATATTGCGCGAAGGAACTCCCAACAACTGCACCGCCGCAATAATCTCCCGGATAATCTCGGGAGAAGAGCAACACGCGGGAGCACCCGACGGATTAATCTTGATTCCGACAATGTCCCTGGGTTCGATGAACTTCGCCCAAGCGTCAAGAGACGAGTTCTCTCCCGTTAGATTCTTCATCGCGTGCTCGAGCAGACGGCGCACGATGGGTTGCGAAATGCGGTTACGCACTATCGCCTTCGGATCGCGCACCTCGATCACTTTTCCGGGAAACAGTCCCGGCATTCCGAGCGGCGATCGCTTGTAATCCGGCAATCCATGCAGTTCAACCTGCGGTGCAACGGAAGGGACGGTGTCCGCCCGCAGCATCGGATCCAGCCCTTGCATCAGCAGGGATGCACTTCCGATACAGCCGGCCTTGACGAAACTACGGCGATCCATGATTCTTGCCCGATTACACTCCGAAACTTCGCGGATTGAACCTCAATAGTGCCGACAGCTTACGACACCGTGTCGGATGTTTACAACCGGTCTGGCGGAGGCTCGTACACCATAATGACAATCTCGCCTCCAATGGATACACTTTCGACTTCGATAGAACTACCAGGATGCCATGCAGAATCCGATGAAGTCATCACTCTCAATCGTTGCGGTGCTTGCGATCGCCATCGCATTTCCTTTCGTCATTTTTGCGCAAGCCCCACCCCGTTACGATTTGCTCGTAAAGGGCGGCCATGTGATCGATCCTGCCAATCACATCGACGAGGTGCGAGATATAGCTGTCGTCCAAGGCAAAATCGCTGCCGTCGATAAAAACATACCCGCAGACCAAGCCGGAAAGGTTGTGGACGTATCCAATCTCTACGTTACCCCGGGCCTGATCGATATTCACTACCATGTCGGCCACGGAGGAGCGCCGCTGAACTGGTTTACTTCCGAAGCGCGCGCACATACGATCCCACTCGGCATTCCTGCGGACCTAGCGCTGCAATCGGGAGTGACCACGATTGTGGATGCGGGCACGGCAGGCGCGGAGACGTTCCTCGAGGAAAAGGAAGAAGCCATCGATCACGCCAGGGTGCGAGTGCTGGCTTTCCTGAACATCATAGCCAACGGCATGGGGGGCGGCCTCGAAGGCAGTCTGGACCAGATGGATCCGAAACTCTGTGCTGCCACGATCTCGAGGTACCGAGACTTCATCGTGGGTGTGAAAACAGCGCACTACTGGACGAGAGAGCCCTGGGATCCCGAACACGTGCCCTGGGCTGCCGTAGACCGCGCTATAGAATGTGCGACGCTTGCGAATGTTCCCGTCATGTATGATTTTTGGCCTCGTCCAGAGAGAACGTATGAAGATCTCCTGAAGAAGATGCGGCCGGGCGACATTCACACCCACGTCTTTGCGCAGCAGTTTCCGATCATTCTTCCCGACGGCAAAATAAATCCTGCTTTGGCCGAGGCCCGGGCGCGGGGTGTGATCTTTGACGTCGGCCATGGAGCCGGCAGTTTCTGGTTTCGCAATGCAGTTCCTGCAGAGAAGCAGGGTTTCATTCCTGATTCCATATCTACCGATTTGCATGTCGGAAACTACAACGTGGTGAGCATGACAAACGTGATGTCAAAGTTCCTGGCCATGGGCGTGCCTCTTGGGGACGTAATTCGCCGCTCGACCGTCAACCCCGCCGCTGAGATTCGCAGGCCGGAGTTGGGTACGTTGTCGGTAGGAAAGGATGCGGACATCGCAGTTCTGGAATTAACGAAAGGCCATTTCAGCTACGTCGATTGCGGTGTTGCCCGAATGGACGGAGACGTTCGGTTGGTGGCGCGTATGACGATCCGCGCCGGCCGCATTTCCTACGATCCTTCTGGTCTTAGCATGGTCCAGTGGGAGAAAGCCCGGCCTCAATATTTCAACACTCCTGACAAAGGCGACTCGTTACCCGCGCGGGCTGACGATTACCCGCGAGACTGACTTGTGAAGGTCCAACCACCCGAGGAGGTGCCACCCGTGCCACGGATCACTCGGCGAAAACTCATTTGCAAGGGAGCGCAAGCCATTGCCGCAGGAAGTGCGGCGCTCGCAGCAGGCCCAGATCTAGCGCCGCGGGCATTTTGCAAAGAATCGTCTACAGGTGTGGACTATTACCAGAAACTCGGTGTAACTCCCTTCATCAACGCGGCCGGGACTTATACGGTCCTTTCGGCTTCCACGATGCCCGATGAAGTCCAAGCGGCGATTGCGCTCGCCGCAAAGAAGCCGGTGAATCTCAATGAACTCCTCGACGCCTCAGGAGCTTATCTCGCACAGCGGCTGCAATGCGAGGCTGCCCTGGTTACCTCCGGTGCTGCCGCAGCGCTCGTGGTCGGAACAGCAGCTTGCGTAACCATGGGAAATCCGCAAGCCATTCTGGGTATTCCCACCGACGCAGCGGGCCTGAAGAACGAGGTGATCGTTCAGAAATCTCACCGTTACGGTTACGACCATGCCTTGCGCAATTGCGGAATTCGCTTTGTGGAAGTTGAGACTCTAGAGCAGTACGACCGTGCCTTCACGGAACGTACCGTGATGGCGCACTTCTTCAACGCGGGCGAAGGCAAGATCAGCCGGGAAGATTGGGTGCGAGTGGCCCGTCAACATGGAGTGCCTTGTTTCAACGACGCTGCTGCGGACGTGCCTCCCATCTCAAACCTATGGAAGTACACGCAGATGGGATTCGATCTGGTCACGTTCTCTGGCGGCAAAGGCCTGCGCGGACCGCAGTGTACCGGCTTGCTGTTGGGCAGAAAAGACCTGATTGAAGCGGCGAAGAAGAACAATTCGCCCAACTCAAACAGCATTGGACGTGGCATGAAAGTAGCCAAGGAGGAAGTTGTCGGCCTCGTTGCTGCCGTAGACTGGTTTTTGAAGCAGGATGATGCCGCCATGGAAAGCGAGTACCGGCGCAGAGCGGACCTGATCGCCAAAGAGCTGAGCTCAATTCCCACCTTACAAACCCGGGTTTTCCTTCCTGAAGTGGCCAATCACGTTCCGCACCTACTCATCACCTATGACCAGAACCGGGTGAAGATCACCGGTGCGGAAGTGATGCAAAAGATGCGAGAAGGCAATCCACGCATTGAGCTGAATCCATCCACAGGGGGCGCACCCGCGAGCGCCGGTTTGCCCGGCGGACCGAACACCATCGTAGTGGGAGTCTGGATGTTGCAGCCCGGCGAAGCTGTGGTAGTGGCAAAGCATCTATTGGCGGTTTTGCAGGCTGCCTTGAAGGCGTAGAATTCGGCAAACCCATCGTGCCTCTCAGGGCTGACGTCCCGCAATGTGCTGCATCTCCAACGTGTCTTTTCCTTCTTCAATCAGATAAAACTTGTTGGCTTCGACGTCCTTAAATTTTTGCCTCTGCCCACTTGGCCAAGTGATCTCGACAACCTCAGCGCGCTTGGCTTTGCCAAGACCGAAATTGGCGCGGAGGTCGCTTTGTGAAAGATAACTGCCGCCGCCGGCGATTTCGCGAACCTGCCATATCGTACCGCTCACAAGGCGAATACGGGCGCCCATGGCATCTCGATTGCTCTTTTTCCCGACCAGTTTGAAACTCAAGAAGTTGTTGCCGTTACTGCCGCTGTTATGCAGAAGCAGTGGAGAATCTCCATTGTTTGCCACCAGCACGTCCACGAAACCATCATTATCGAAGTCGGCAAAGGCGACTCCGCGGCCAACGTACGGAGTATCAAACCCGTTGCCACTGATTCTGCTCACTTCAACGAATTTTCCATTCGACTCGTTGTGGAATAGTGAATTGATCTGTTTGTAACGTGTTCCGGGAGTAGCCTGTTCGACCTCCGGATAGACATGCCCATTCGCGATAAAGATATCCAGCCACCCGTCATTGTCGTAATCGAAAAACCCGCCGCCGAAGCTGAGCACATCGCGTGTCGGCTGTGTGATGCCCGCTTCATCGCTGACCTCGTCGAAGAATCCTTCCCCATCGTTGTGCCAAAGATGATCGGAAGACCGCTGAAAGTCTGAAATATAGAGGTCCAAGCGGCCGTCATTGTCGTAATCTCCGAGAGAAATGCACATGGCGGCCATGACGGTTCCCCGGGAGGTGACCGCCATTCCGGCCGTAAGACCGACCTCCTTAAACTTGCCGTTGTGTTCATTGTGATACAGATAGGCATTCAGGCCATCATTGGCCACGAACAAATCAGGCCATCCATCGTTGTCGTAGTCGGCAGCTTGGACCGATAGGTTTTTTCCCAGTGGTTGATAGATCTCGGCGGCCTGCGTCACATTAGTGAACGTGCCGTCATGGTTGTTGTGATAAAGCGCATCTGGACTACCTCGATACTCGCTGGGAGCGCAACTGCTGAGTAAGTCGCCCAACTTGCAGTACCGTTTGTCGCCGAGACTTACATAGCTGCCCACGTAGAGATCCAGCCAGCCATCCCGATCGTAGTCAAAGAACGTGGCGCCGGAATGAAACGCTCCCGATTCCAAGCCAGCGACGCCGGCCTTGTCTGTCACATCCGAAAATGTGCCGTTGCCATTGTTGTGGTAGAGGACATTCTTGCCATATTGTGTGACAAACAGATCGGGAAAACCGTCATTGTCAACATCCCCCCAGACGCAGCCAAGTCCGTAGCCGGTGCCCGGCACACCAGCTTTCGCAGTGACGTCAGTAAACGTGCCGTCGTGATTATTGTGATAGAGGGCATTCGTGGCCGAAATGCCTCGGTCGTAGAGATCCCTTCCGTTCACAAAATAAATATCTTGCCAGCCGTCGCCATCAAAGTCGACGACGCACACTCCCGGCCCGAACTCCTCGCGATTGATCGAGATGCCTTTGTTTCCCTTGAAATGTTTAAACGTGATGCCGGCTGATGCGGTCACATTCGTAAACTGAATCGCTGTAGCGTGCCCATTCTGAGCACTCAATCGGGAGAGGATTATTAAGCACAATCCGCAAACACGGAGCGCCATCACACCGAGCAGCCAAATCCGACGAGTAAGGTCGCAGAAGAATAATATCGCCAAAGCAAGAAACTCCCAGGCCGGCAAAGTGATCCGACGCGCAATGCCCGTAGTCTGCTGCATGACGGCAAGAATACTGGCGGTGCTCTTGGGCAGAAGCACAGGCCTTCACGGATCCGAAGTTGCATTGATCGGTAGAAACCACTCGGAAGGGGCATGACTCTCGGATTCAACCAAGATCACTATGCGCCACGACCCGCGCACGTCTTCTGAAAGATATGAAAGCCGCTTCACTTCCACCCCATCTCTAAACCAGGCGCGTACCACTGGACGTCGCTTCGTATTCGCTTCAACGAGTGTAGACGATTTCGTAGCTTGCAAGAGCACACGCTGTAGACGATTTCGTAACGGTGGCTACGCATAGCTGTGGATCACCCGTTGCAATTCGGAGCGGCAACCTCGGCTGCAGGACAGTTCTTTTCCGTTCTTCAACACTGCGATGTACTCCCCGTTATCACATGATTGCAGTTCACGGATTCGATCTACATTTACGATGAAGGATCTGTGAATTCGAACAAAGCTTTTCGGATCCAGTTTTGCGGACATATGTCCGATCCCCTCACGAAGCGAGTAAGCGTCTTTGCCCGCGTGAATTCGTACATAGTTTGCCTCGGCTTCAATCCAGTCGATCTCATTCAAATCCAAGAAGATGATGCGGCCTGCCGTCCTGATAACGATGCGCTGAGCGTTTCTGGACTCCAA
>Ga0209166_10003917_pt1 | contig 10575 bp, 7 predicted proteins | sample Coa_R1_3_FD_187151 | JGI IMG/M metagenome (GOLD analysis project Ga0209166, IMG submission 187151) | Surface soil microbial communities from Centralia Pennsylvania, which are recovering from an underground coalmine fire - Coalmine... | ecosystem: Environmental > Terrestrial > Soil > Unclassified... | reverse complement strand
AGCCAGAGCAGAGGCGAGGCCGCCGTCAAGGCCTGGTATGAGGTGGCCGGTGGCTGGCAGCGGGCCGAAGGCGGCAGCCACTGCGGGAGCCTGGAGCCGCTGGTGCACCGGCAGTGGGACGCGGCGACCGCGCCCGCCGAAGCGCTGCTGGCGGTCCGGCGCCTCGCCGAACTGCCACAGCGGATCAAGGACCTGCTGGCCGCCGCCGTGGACGCGATCTACGTCGGGCCCGGTGGCGTACCGGAACTCGACGACATGGGGCGGTTGCGTGGCGTGCCGCTGCCGTCGGGCCGGGCGACCTGGGACGCTTGCGCGGGTGCCTATGGTGACCGGAAGATTGTCGTCGGCACACGTCCCTCGCCATCTCCTGACGTGATGTGTCACGAGGTCGGGCACGCGATCGACGATTCCGACGCACCCGCGGGCCGGTGGCAATCGGACTCAGCGGAGTTCAGGATGCTTTACGATCAGTGCCTACCGCACCTGGTCAGCGACTTCCACCGGCAGCAGGGTGCCCTTGGGAGACGTGAGTTCTTCGCGGACGCGTTCGCGGCGATCGCCTCCAGGCAGCGGCCCGCGCTGGTAGACATGCTCGGCGGCAGCACAAGGGTGGCACTGAATGTCATGCTTTACTTCAACCGGCGTTACAGCATCTAGGGCGTGCTGGCGATGTTCGTCATTAGGCTGCCGAACGGGAACCTCATGGTTCCCGAGTCCGCCATGGGCGACGGTGGCCGCATCCTCGGCGACGGCTACGTCGAGATCGGCCCGGACGACGCGGACTACGAGCGGCTCGCCCAGCACGCGCTGACCGAGGATGAGGCGCGCACCCGCCGCCAGCGCTGGCAGGACGACGACGAGCAACTGCACCGCGAGTTTCTCGCCTACCGCGCCCAGCGGGACGCCTCGTGGCCGGAGCCGGGATCTGGCGAGGGCTACGACCCTGCCTGAGCGGCCTGCCCCCGCTGATCAGCCTTCACTGTCAGCCGGCCCTTGATGAGCCTTCGCGGGCCGGGCACGTGACTGCCCGCGTGGGGTGGTGAGCCACCTCGCGCGGGCAGTTGGTCAGGTTGGCTATCCGTGGGTGATACGTGGTGGCCGTGCGAAAGCACGGCAGGCGGAACCGCTAGCGGGCCGCTTCCGCCTCGCCCCGCAACAGGGCGTGTACCTCCGACTCACGGAACCTTCGGTGCCCACCCGGTGTGCGGATGCTGCTGATCCGGCCCGAAGCCGCCCAGCGGGTCACTGTTTTTGGATCAACCCGGAAGAGTGCGGCGACCTCCCCAGGAGTGAGCAAGCGCTCACTGTTGTCGTCCACGATTATTCGCCTCTCATGCCCGTACCGGTTGTCCCTAAGTGTGCCGACAAATATGTCTTTTCACCCAGACTTCCGAAAGATTGACACGCCGGTCATCAGCCGTCACTGGGCACTCAGACCTCGGTGCATTGCTCCCGTCTCGTACTGTGGGCAGGTGCCAGAACCGGTATCGGTAGCGGAAATTACCGCCGCCGCGCAGCGCATAGCGGGTGTTGTGGTCCGCACGCCGCTCGTCGCCTTTCCCGGCCACCGGATGCTCATCAAGCCAGAGTCGCTGCAGCCGAACGGCTCGTTCAAGCTCCGTGGTGCCTATGCCGCCATCAGCGCGCTCGGCGAGCAGGCCCGGCGCCGTGGCGTGATCGCTCACTCCAGCGGCAACCACGCCGGAGCGGTCAGCTACGCCGCCGCCCTGCTCGGGGTGCGCGCCGTCGTGGTGATCCCGGCCAACACGCCGCAGGTCAAGCGTTCTGCGGTGCTGGCGGCCGGGGCGGAGATCGTCACCGTGGAGCCGAGCCTGACCGCGCGGATGGCCGCCACCAGCGAGCTGGTCGACCGGCACGGTTACGCGCTGATCCCGCCGTTCGATGACCGCCGGATCATCGCCGGCCAGGGCACCATCGGCCTGGAAATAGCCGCCGACTGCCCGGCGGCCGACCTCGTCGTCGTCCCGGTCGGCGGCGGCGGGCTCATCTCCGGCATTGCCATCGCGGTCAAGTCGCTGCTGCCCGGTGCCCGGGTGGTCGGGGTCGAGCCCGAACTGGCGGCCGACGCCCGCGACTCGCTGCGCACGGGACACCGCGTCGCCTGGGATCCACAACAGACCCGGCGCACGATCGCCGACGCGCTCCGCGTCGAGCAGGTCGGCGAGGTCCCCTTCGAGCACATCAGCCGTTACGTGGACGACATCGTGACCGTCTCCGAGGCGGAAATCAGAGCCGCCGTGCGCAGGCTCGCCTGCGAGGCGCGGCTGATCGCCGAGCCGGGAGGCGCCGTCGCGGTGGCCGCGTGCCTGTTCCGCGAGCGGGAGCTTCCGCCGGCGAGCGCACCGGTCGCCGTCCTGTCCGGCGGCAATATCGAGCCGTCCCTGCTCGCGGGCATCCTCACGGACACGGCGGCCAGCACCGCCGCCTAAGCTGAGATCCATGCGTTCCACATTGGCCTACACCTCGGCGAGGATGCTGCTGCTCGTCGCGGCTCTCGGGGTGTTCTATCTGCTCGGCGCCCGGGGCCTGACGCTGCTTGTGCTCGCCCTGCTGGCCAGCGGAATTGTCAGCTTCGTGGTCCTGTCCAAGGCGCGCGACCGGATGTCAGCCTCGCTCACCTCCGGCCTGTCCGGCGCGCGCAACCGGGTCAGCGATTTCGGCCGGCGCCTCGATGAGGGCACGAAGTCCGAAGACGATGAGTAAAGAAACCCTTTCAAAATTGCGAAAACGGTCACGAAACTAATTACTGAGCTGGACAGTTAATCAGCGGGCTTTGATTTTGAAAGGGTTTCTCAGCCGCCGGAGTCCGGCGCCAGCCAGCCGCCGGATGTGAGCAGATCCAGCACCGCGCCGACCGCCTCCTGACGGGAGACCACCGACGTGTCGATCACCAGATCCGCGTCCGTGGGTTCCTCGTAGGGGTCCGAAACTCCGGTCAGCCCGTCGATCAGCCCGGCCCGGGCCTTGGCGTACAGGCCCTTGCGATCGCGCGCGGCGCAGGTGTCGATCGGCGTGGACACGTACACCAGCAGGAAGTCGCCGGTCTGGCTGACCATCTCCCTGACCCGCGCGCGGGCCTGCGCGTACGGCGCGATGGGCGCGCAGATGGCGATGCCGCCGTGCCGGGCGATCTCGGCGGCGACAAAGCCGATGCGCGCGATGTTCAGGTCCCGGTCGGTGCGGGAGAACGTCAGCCCGGCCGACAGAAGCCGCCGGACCAGATCCCCATCGAGCAGCGACACGCTCCGGTCGCCACGCTCGGCGAGCTGATCACGCAGATCCCGGGCGATGGTCGACTTGCCGGAGCCGGACAGGCCGGTCATGAACACGACCACACCGCGCTCGTGCCGCGGCGGCCTGGCCCGGCGCAGTTCGCGGGCGACCGGCGCGGGCGTGTGCCAGGCCGGCAACTGCTCGCCGCTGTCCAGCAGGCCGGCCAGCTCGTCATCGCTGAGCTCGCCGCGCTCGGCGCCCGGCTCGATGAGCGCGAGCGGCCGCCACACCTCGGCGGTGGGGTCGTAGGCCCAGTCGCCGGGTGAGACCACGGGCAGGACCACCCCGGGCAGCTCGATCTCGCCACCTCTGGAGCTGGTGCCCTGCGCAAGGTCGGTGAACAGATGGGTGGCGCCGTAGGCCCGGGCCACCACGGAGGCCAGCCGCAGCTCGGCGCCGGTGTTGCGGCGCGGTGCGAGCGGCACGGGGACGACAAGGGTGTCGGCTGGCAGCAACTGGCGGGCCGCCAGCACCGCGCGCACCAGCGACTCCGGCGTCACCACGAGGCTGGCCGGGCCGGCCACCAGCGGGAGCAGCAGCAGCCGCGCCTTCATCTGGCCGGCCAGGTGGCGGAGCTGGCCGATCTGGCGGCCGTGCAGTGGCGTGCGGGTGGCGCAGGCCAGCACCGGTCCGTCGGCCAGTTCCTTCCGTACGGACGCGGGTGGCCGCCGGAGTTGCCGGAACGCCCCGTGCTCGGCGGGGCGCAGCGGGGAAACCGGCCCGGCCAGCCGGACCAGCTCTGCCGCGGCGCCGGGGTTCAGGCTGATGCGCTCGGTTATCCGCAGCAGGGCGATGGGCGCGCCCTCGGGGTCGGCCAGGATCAGCCGGGTGGCGCCGGCGGGCACCGCGCCGGCCGGTACGTCCAGGGTCACCGGAGCGGGCCACGGCGTCCCATCGGCCAGCGTGCCCTGGTCGGCGAGCGCCGCGATGTCGGCCGAGCTCATGAAGCCGGCCAGCGGGGCCAGCGCACCGGACAAGATCAGTTCCAGATCTCCCAGCGCCCGTTCGTCCGGCGCCCAGGTGGGCAAGCCGGACAGATCTGCCTGCTCCGTCTGTGTGTCAGCCACAGCCTCTGCGGTCACGATGTACCTCCCCCGGTGCCGCGTTCGAGCAGCATCCGATTCCTTGCGTCGGCTCCCGGCACCCGACCCCACTGTGCTCCATCCAGAAGTTCGGGTTCTTCAAAGACTCGCCCCGGTGCTGTGGCTGCCGCCTGCACCGGCACTCGGGCAAGCCGTCCCGGGCCTGCCCTCGCCGGCCTCTTATGAAGAACCCTCCCTGGGAGAACCATACGCAGCCGCCGGACATGCCGGGCAAGCATGCGGCAATACGTTGTCCGCGGGCGGCGGCTCAGAGCACGCGGGCGAACCTGTTTTCCGGCTTGCGGATCACGTAGAGCAGGTCGTCGTGGTCGTCGGTTACCTTGCCGCGGGACAGGGCGGCGATCAGGCGGCAGGCCAGCGGCGCGCCCCAGGCCAGCCGGCCGGGACGCGCGGGCCGGTCCCGCAGCGCCTGCCGCTCCGAGATCACCAGGCCGCGGGCCAGCACGTAGGCGTGCACACCCTCGGCGGACAGCAGCCGCTCGTACACCGCGGGGAACGGGCCGGCCTGCTGCGGGCGCAGCCAGTGCCAGACCGCCCGCCTGGCGACCTGCGGCAGCACCCGGTCCAGCCGGCCGGCGGCGCACTCACGGTCCCTGAACCTCAGCAGCAGCAGCCCACCCGGCCGCAACGCGGCGACGAGCCGGTCGAGAACGAGCTCGGAGTGCTGGATCCGGTCGAGAAGATGAGTGCAGCAGACGATGTCGAATGCGCGCGGCGGCAGCGGGATCGTCCGCATGTCGCCGAGGACGAGGGAGCCGGCGCTCGCCGGGGCCGCCTTCCTCAGCTGTGGATGGTCTTGGTCGATCGCTTTGACGCTGATGTCGAAACTGGCCGGGGGAAGCTGGTCCAGCCCAAGATCATCGGTGGGGCACGTGGATCCGGCCTGGAGGAGCTTGACGGGCTGACCCGGATGCTGGCGCGCATAATCGCGCACGGACCGGGCGAACAGGCCGGACAGTGCCCCGCGCGGGTGTGCGGCCCGTGCGTGTGCCCCGGTGGCGGACGTCCGGCCCGCTGCCTGGGTCGCTGGCGAGCCGCTCTCGGCCGCGAGCCCTTCCGCGGCACCACTCACCGAAGACATGCCACCGTAGCGTAGTGCGGCTTTGACCAGTGGCGGTAGCAGCTTCGCGGTGCAATCTCACTGGCGAGCAGCCCGTCTGCCTGGGCTGAGTCGCGTCGGCGCCGTCGCCGGGTACCGGGAAAAGCTTTACCGTGGTGGCTTGGCGTGGGAGCCGTGCGGGCGTCCGGGCGGGGTTCGGGCCGGGTCGTGTGGGCGTCCGGGCGGGGTTCGGGCCGGGTCGTGCCGGCGTCCGGGCGGGGTTCGGGCCGGGTCGTGCCGGCGTCCGGGCGAGGTTCGCCTGGGCGGCAGGACGGGCCTTAGCGGCAGGGCATCTACACTTATAGGTAACCCTCGCGCTGTGCCGGCCGCGACCTGACGCCGCGGCTCCCGCAGGGCGGGATAGCGCTCCTTCACCGCTCGTCCCAGGGCTCCCCGCGCCACCACGAAACGGGGCGCCTGCGGATGACGCGGGCGCTTCGTGCTGCCTACCAGGGGAATCATGAGCCTCGCCGGACTGCTCAGCGTTATATCCGATGACCCACAGCTACGGGAAGCCCTGGCGGCGGCCGGCCAGACCGGCACCAGTGACCGGCCGGGCGCCGTCGCCAGCGTCGGTGGGGACCTGGTCGCCCCGGCCGAGCTGCGCCCGTTCCTGGCCGCCGCGCTGGCCGCACGGGCCGGGCGGTTCGTGCTGGCCGTCACCGCCACCGCCCGGGAGGCCGACGACCTGGCGGCCGAACTCACCTCGCTGCTCCCGGCCCAGACGGTGGCCTGTTTCCCGGCCTGGGAAACGCTTCCGCACGAGCGGCTGTCGCCGCGCTCGGACACCGTCGGCCAGCGGCTGGCCGTGCTCCGCAGGCTGGCCCATCCCGATCCGCCACCCTCATCCCCGTCCCTCCCCACTGTGGCCGGGCCGCTTTCCGTCGTGGTCACGCCGATCCGCGGGCTGCTGCAGCCGATCGTCGCCGGGCTCGGCGACCTCGAGCCGGTGCGGCTGGCCCCGGACCAGACCGCCGACCAGGACGAGGTGCTGACCAGGCTCATCGAGATCGGGTACTCGCGCAGCGACCTGGTGGAGAAGCGCGGCGATCTCGCCGTGCGCGGCGGCATCCTCGATGTGTTCCCGCCCACCGAGGAACACCCGCTCAGGGTGGAGTTCTTCGGCGACACGGTGGAGGAAATCCGCTACTTCAAGGTCGCCGACCAGCGCAGCCTCGGCCAGGCCGGGGTGCTGTGGGCACCGCCGTGCCGGGAGCTGCTGCTCACCCCCGTCGTCAGGGAGCGAGCCAAGGAACTTGCGGCCGAACATCCCGGGCTTTCCGACGTGCTGGGCAAGATCGCCGATGGAATCGCGGTCGAGGGGATGGAGGCGTTCGCCCCGGCGCTGGCCGACGGGATGGAGCTGCTGCTCGATAACATCCCCGCCACCGGCTGCGTGCTGGCCTGCGACCCGGAACGGATCCGCAGCCGCGCCGCCGAGCTGGTCAAGACCAGCGAGGAATTCCTCAGCGCGTCCTGGGTCAACGCGGCCGCCGGCGGGCAGGCCCCGATCGACCTTGGTGAGTCGGCGTTCCGGCCGATCACCGCCGTGCGTGCGGCCGCGGACCAGCTCGGCCTGCCCTGGTGGACGGTCACGCCGTTCGGTGGCCCGGGGGATGAGCCCGGGGACGGGCGGCTGATGTTCAGCACCGGTGCCAGCCCGGCCGAGGCCTACCGGGGCGACACCAACCGGGTGCTCACCGATGTGCGGCAATGGCTGGCCGATGACTGGCGGGTCGTCCTGCTCACCGAGGGCCATGGTCCCGCCCAGCGGATGGCCGAACTGCTGCGTGGTGAGGGCCTCGGCGCCCGGCTGGCCGAGATCGACGAGGCGCCGGAGCCCGGCGTCCCGTATGTGTCCACCGCGCTGCTCGGGCACGGGTTCAGCTGGCCCGCCATACGGCTGGCCGTGCTGACCGAGAGTGACCTGGCCGGCCAGCGGGTCGGTGCGCGGGAGACGGCGCGGATGCCGACCAGGCGCCGCGGCGGTATCGACCCGCTCGAGCTGCGGCCCGGCGACTACGTCGTGCACGAGCAGCACGGGGTCGGCCGGTACCTGGAGATGACCAGCCGGACGGTGGCCGGTGCCACCAGGGAGTACCTGGTCATCGAGTACGCGCCGGGCAAGCGCGGCCAGCCGCCGGACCGGCTCTACGTGCCCACCGACCAGCTCGACGAGGTGACCAGGTACTCCGGCGGGGAGGCACCCAGCCTGCACCGGCTCGGCGGGGCGGACTGGGCCAAGACCAAGGGCCGGGCCCGCAAGGCCGTCAGGGAGATCGCCGCGGAGCTGATCAGGCTGTACTCGGCCAGGACCGCATCGCAGGGGCATGCCTTCGCCCCGGACACGCCCTGGCAGCGTGAGCTGGAAGATGCCTTCCCCTATGTGGAGACGCCGGACCAGCTCGCGGCCATCGACGAGGTCAAGGCGGACATGGAGCGGCCGGTCCCGATGGACCGGCTGATCTGTGGTGACGTCGGGAACGGCAAGACCGAGATCGCGGTGCGCGCGGCCTTCAAGGCGGTGCAGGACGGCATGCAGGTCGCCGTGCTGGTGCCGACCACGCTGCTCGTCCAGCAGCATTCGGTGACGTTCGGCGAGCGTTATGCACCGTTCCCGGTCAAGGTCAGGGCGCTGTCCAGGTTCCAGAGCAACGCCGAGGTCGCCGAGACCCTGCGCGGGCTGGCCGACGGGACCGTCGATGTGGTCATCGGCACGCACCGGCTGCTCTCCCCGGAGACCCGGTTCAAGAACCTCGGCCTGCTGGTCATCGACGAGGAACAGAAGTTCGGTGTCGAGCACAAGGAATACCTGAAGCGGATGCGCACCGAGGTGGACGTGCTGTCCATGTCGGCGACGCCGATCCCGCGCACCCTTGAGATGGGTGTGGCCGGGATCAGGGAGATGTCCACCATCCTCACCCCGCCCGAGGAACGCCATCCGGTGCTGACCTTCGTCGGTGCCTACGACGAGAAGCAGATCGTCGCGGCCATCCGGCGCGAGCTGCTCCGCGACGGCCAGGTTTTCTTCGTGCACAACCGGGTGGCCTCGATCGGCAAGGTCGGCGCCCGGATCGCCGAGCTGGTGCCGGAGGCACGGGTCGCGGTCGCGCACGGCCAGATGAACGAGCACACGCTCGAAAAGATCATGGTCGACTTCTGGGAGAAGAGCTACGACGTGCTGGTGGCGACCACCATCGTCGAGTCTGGCCTGGACATCCCGAACGCGAACACCCTGATCGTGGACCGCGCCGACGCCTACGGCCTGTCCCAGCTGCACCAGTTGCGCGGCCGGGTGGGCCGGGCCAGGGAACGGGCCTACGCCTACTTCCTGTTCCCGCCGGAGCGGGCGCTGACCGAGACCGCGCACGAACGGCTGGCCACGGTCGCGCAGCACACCGAGATCGGGGCCGGACTGCACGTGGCCATGAAGGACCTGGAGATCCGCGGGGCCGGCAACCTGCTCGGCGGCGAGCAGTCCGGGCACATCGCGGGTGTCGGGTTCGACCTGTACGTCCGGATGATCGGGGAGGCGGTCAGCGAGCTGAAGGGTTCCGGCCCGGCCACCCGCCAGGAGGTCAAGGTCGAGCTGCCGGTGAACGCGCACATACCGCACGAGTACGTGCCGGGTGAGCGGCTGCGGCTGGAGGCCTACACCCGGATCGCCGCGATCGAGTCCGACGACGACGCGGCCGCGGTGCGCGAGGAACTCACCGACCGCTATGGCACGCCGCCGGCGCCGGTGCTGAACCTGCTGGCGGTGGCGCGGCTGCGGGAGCGGGCGCGTCATGCCGGGCTGACCGACATCACCCTGCAGGGCTCGCACGTGCGGTTCGCGCCCGTCGAGTTGCCCGAGTCGCGACAGGTCAGGGTGCAGAGGCTGTACCCGCGGACCGTGCTCAAGCCCGCGGTGCGTACGATGCTCGTACCGGTGCCGAAGGCCGCCGCCGGCCATCAGCAGACCGCGGGCCGTCAGTCACCCGCGACGGCGCTGGGTGCGCAGCCACTGCGTGACCAGGAACTGCTGACCTGGTGCTGTGAACTCGTCGAGGCCGTTTTCGGCGGGCTGCAGGCACCGGCGGAACAGGTATGAACGTAAGAAGGGATCACGTCGTGCTCCGCATGCTGATCAGGCCCCGCAGGCCGGCCAGGCTGGGGCGCGCTGCCAGCCTGGCCCTCGCCGTGTCCGGCGGTTGCGTCGCGCTGGCCGCCTGCGGGCCGGTCCAGATGGGCTCCGCGGCGATCGTCGGTGGCCACCGGATCACCACCTCGACGCTGACCACCGAGGTATCCGACCTCACCAGCTACTACAACGCGCACCGCGGCAAGGTGCAGCTCGCCTTCGCCGCGTCCCAGATGCCGCAGGAGGTCCTGGCCTGGCTCATCAGGTTCCAGGTGCGCGACGCGGTGGCCAGCCGCGAAGGCATCACCGTCACCGCCGGGGAGGTCCAGCGCGCGATCGACCAGATCACCGCTCAGGCCGCGCAGTCCGGCGGCGCCACCAGCCTGACCGATCTGGCGGTGGCCAACGGCCTGCCGCCGAACCTGATCAGCTCCGACCTGGGCAGGTACCAGGCCATCGCCGACCTGCTGGTCGCCCGGCTCGACGGCGGGGTGAACCCCACCTCCCAGGCCGCCCAGCAGGCGCTCGACAACGAGTTCAACCACGCGCAGTGCCTGGCCGCGAAGAGCCTGAACATCAAGATCAACCCGCAGTTCGGCAGGCTCGACTACAACCAGCTCGCCATCGTCCCCTCGCCCAACACACTGTCCGCGCCCGGGCCGGGAGCCTCGCCCACCCCGTCCGCCTCGCCGTCCGCCGCGCCACGGTATTCGCCGCCTTGCTAGCGGTGCCTCAGTTGCCGGAATCACACCCCACGGCGGGCGGCACGCGGCTCATTCTGCTGGCGACCAGCCCGCGGGTGGCGCCCGGGCTGCTGACCGCGCGGGCGTGGGACACGCTGCGCGCCGCCGGCCGGGTGCTGGCGGGCTCGGCCGCGCATCCGCAGGTTCCCGCCCTGGCCGAGGCCGGGATCGACTGCGGGATCCGCACCGTCGGCAGCGCCGCTGAGCTGGCGT